>Ga0068863_100007296_pt1 | contig 10826 bp, 12 predicted proteins | sample KBSSwiS62_FD_66596 | JGI IMG/M metagenome (GOLD analysis project Ga0068863, IMG submission 66596) | Switchgrass rhizosphere microbial communities from Kellogg Biological Station, Michigan, USA - KBS Switchgrass S6-2 | ecosystem: Host-associated > Plants > Roots > Rhizosphere > Soil ...
TAGTCGAGCTGTTCGCACAGCCCGCGCAGGTCACCCGAACCGTCGGAGTTCGAGTCGTAGAACGCCCGCACCAGCACTTCGTAGAACACGGCGCGCTTGAACCACGTCCGGTCTTCCGGCAGTGCGCGGGCGTGCGCGAAGTCTTCAGCGGTGGGATGTTCGACCACGCCGTCCTCGACGTGGCTGCCCTCGGCGGGGTCGTGTGCCGAGGCTTCCCCGATGCTTTGATCCATCGATCTTCAAACCTACCCATGTCGCGCGGAATGCAACCGCGTTGAAGGCAGCAGTTGAATCCGCAATCAAGTCGGGTTACGGTTTCGGCGTCCTGGATCCGTCAGCGTGGCGATCTGGCCATCACTGGCGTTTGTGTACGACTAAGAATCGAGTGGCCCGTGGCTGATTCGACGCCCAATGATGGTGAAGCTCCAGTAATTGTCGGCATGGCCGACGCGGCGATGCACATGTACTCCGCCGCAATCGATGCGCTTCCCGATGTGCACGACCCGGAGTACCCGCACCGCGCAGGCGTCATCCTCGCCGGGCTCCGCAAACTTTCGGGTTCGTTGTCGGAGGCGGCGGGCCGCAGCCGGGTCACCCCGTCGGTGATCGTCGCGCTGTCCGGTGTGCGGCATCGTTACGACGAGTTGATGGAGACCGCCGCCCACGGGCCGGGTGCGACGTTGGGTCAGCGGCTGTACGTCGCCCGCGGTCGCGCCAAGCTGTCGACGAAGGAAGCGGCAAACGGTGTGGGTCTGCGCAAGGACCTCATCGAGGCGGTCGAGGCGGAAGAACCCGCCACCGAAGAAGAGACCAGCCGGATCAAGGATCTGATCGCCGCCCTTGGCGGCTGACCTCGCTCAGCGCAGGAAGCGCGCAGCGCTCTGCGCGCGGAACATCCGGGCGCTGTTGGCCTGCCGGTAGCCGATGAACCCACCGGACAGCGTGAGCACCATCAGTCCGGCGACGCCAGGCAGTGCCAGCAGCGCAAGCTCACCTGTCGTCGGCTCGCGTAGATAGCGCGGGTAGCCCAGCCTCGTTGCCTGTCCGCTCGTCGACGTCATCGATTTCATCGACGAGTTGGCGGGTTCCGTCGCCGGCGGCAGTGAGCCGCGGATCACCGGCGCCCTGGCTCCCACCGCTGCGACGTCGACGGTGCGCGGTGCCGGGGCCGCCGCGCCTGCCGCCGTGCCGAGCGGTGCGACCGGCGGGGCCGCACCCGAGATCGGAATGGGCAGCGGCGCGATCACCAACGGCACCTGCAGCACCGGCGGCTCGGCCGCAGCGGCCACTGCCAACGGGTTGACGCCACCGCCTCCTGCGTCCACAACCGGCGGTGACTCTTCCTGCGTCTTGAAGGTGGGACCGGGCGCGGGCGTCGGTGGCTGGGGCTGCGCCGCGGCGAACAACTCGGCAAGAGTCGGCACCGGAATCACCAGTGTCGTGTAAAAAAGTTCGGGATTTGGCAATCCACTCGGCGGTAGCTCGTCGCGCCTGGGGATGCGCAGGATAGGAATGGTCCACGCCCCGCTGAATTTCTTTGTCGCCGACGGGACGCCGTTATTCTTTTTGTCGTCTTCTCCGGTCTTTACATCGACGGCATCGCGGCCATTTCCGAACGTGCTGCTCGGCGGCTCGGGATTGCTGGCGCCCGCCGCACCGGAGCCCGAATCGTTGTCGTCAGATTTGCTGGTGACAGCGGCGGCATCGGGTTCCGCGCCCGTCGCATCGCCGGTGTCCGCGACCGCGATTCCCCCGCTCATCAACAGCCCCGTGCTCAGCACGCCGGCACATGCGAACAAACGCATTGCCAGACGTGCCACGGCGCTCACCCCCGATGAGAATCGCTGTCTGTCTTGACCATAAGTGGCGTTATTCTCGCACATTCACGCCTTTAGATAGGTGCGAAATTCGTGGCCGAATTCGACCGACTAATGGCGGCCCACGTCATTTGACCGGAGCTGACGCGAGGGGCCTGCGGTTGGGTATCGTGCCGACGTGGCGTCCCGTGATCACGGGGACCCCGGCGATGCGCCTTCGGTCCCTCCCCCGCTTTCCGCTGTCGCGAACTCGGTCCGCCCGTCGGCGGCCGAGGAGGCCCGCACAATCGCGGCGTCGACCAATACGGGCACGCTGGCGACACTGACCGCCGACGGCGATCCGTGGGCGTCGTTCGTCACCTACGGACTGCTGGGCGGTGCCCCAGTGCTGTGCGTGTCGAATCTGGCCGAGCACGGCCGAAACCTCGCGGCAGATCCCCGGGCGAGCATCGCGATCGTGGCGCCGCAGCGCGAGTCCGATCCGCTGGCCAGCGGGCGCGTCACGCTGGCGGGCGCCGTTGAGGCGCCGACCGGCGACGAACGCGTGGCCGCCCGCGAGGCGCACCTGTCCGCCGTCGCGGCGGCGAAGTACTACATCGACTACAGCGACTTCTCCTTGTGGGTGCTGCGCGTGCAGCGGGTGCGCTGGGTCGGCGGGTACGGGCGAATGGATTCGGCGACCGGCGAGGACTACGCCGCCGCAGCGCCCGACCCCGTGTCACCGCATGCTGATGGGGCGATCGTCCATCTGAACAACGACCACGCCGACGCATTGGTCGCGATGGCCAAGACGTTCGGCGGATACCCCGACACCACCGCGGCCACCTGCACGGGTGCCGACCGCTACGGGCTCGACCTGCGGGTCGTCACCGAACGCGGCATTGCCTACACCCGCATCGGCTATGCCGGCCCCATCGATTCGATCGACGAATTGCGTTCGGCCACGGTCGAGTTGACGCATCGCGCTCGACAGGCCTGAAATAGGCTCTCGACTATGTCTGTCACCGACCGCCCGGACACCTGGCAAGCCGCCTTCGATCTCATCCGCACGCGTGGCTACGAGCATCGCGAGGAACCGTTCAAGTTGGCAAGCGGCCAGCTTTCCCACGACTACATCGACGGCAAGTTCGCCGTCGACACCGGAGAGCGGCTGACGATCGTCAGCCGTGCGGTCGCCGACCTCGCCACGAAGCACGGCATCGAGTTCGACGCCGTCGGCGGGCTCACCATGGGCGCGGACCCGCTGGCGCACGGTGTCGCGATGGTCACCGGCAAGGCCTGGTTCTCGGTGCGCAAGGAACAAAAGCAACGTGGTCGCGAACAGTGGATCGAAGGCACTCGAATCGAGCCAGGGACGCGCGTGCTGCTCGTCGACGACGTGATCAGCACCGGCGGCTCCACAGAAAAGGCCTACGAGCGGGTGACGGCGGTGGGCGCCGTCGTGACTGGCGTGATCCCGATGGTGGACCGCGGCGACGTCGCGACGAAGCGTTTCGCCGCGCGGGGAGTGCCGTTCGTCGCGTTGGTCACCTATCAGGACCTCGGCATCGAACCGGTCAAGGACGTCTGATCGCAGCACGTCAATATTGGCCGCTTGCGCGTCAAGGCACCGTCAAGATCCGCGCACTGTGACTCCGGCGGGCGCACCGTGGCTTTATGACCCTGCTGGACTTTCTTCCGTCCCTTCACAAGGCCGCGCCGCCGCGAATAGACCCGGCGATCTGGCCGTTGACAACCAGGGTCGACGAGCTGGGCCGCCTCTGTGTCGGCGACGTACCGCTGACCGATATCTCAGACGAGTTTCGCACTCCGACATATGTTCTCGATGAATCCGACTTCCGGCGCAGGCTCCGGAGCTATCGCGCCGCGCTGCGGGACGTCGAGATCCGTTATGCCGCAAAGGCCCTGCTGACGATCGACGTTGCGCGCTGGGTAGCAGCGGAAGGCGCAGGCATCGACGTCAGCTCCGGAGGTGAGCTTGCGGTCGCGGTTGCCGCCGGCGTGGCTCCGGCGCGGATCGTGCTGCACGGTAACGCCAAACCGGTCGACGAATTGAGTGACGCCGCGGCGGTCGGTGTCGGCCGGGTGGTCATCGATTCGGCGATGGAGATCGCCTACCTGTCGTGCGTGGCGCGTCGTCGGCAGCGGGTGCTGATCCGCGTGACGCCAGGCATCGACATCGGCGGGCATCCGGCGGTGACGACGGGCGTCGACGACCAGAAGTTCGGCTTTGCGCTCACCGACGGGCGCGCCCTCGCGGCCGCCGAGCGCATCCTGCACCAGCCCGCGCTCGAGTTGGTCGGTCTGCACTGCCATATCGGTTCTCAGGTCACCGACGCGACGCTTTACGGCGAGATGATCCGGCGGATGCTCGCGACGATGTCCGACATCCGACGCCGCCACGGCGTCGTGCTGCACGAACTCAATATCGGCGGCGGCCACGGAGTCCCTTATGTCACAGGTGATCCCGAGCTGGACGTCGCCGAGTTGGCCGACATCATCGACGACGCGCTCGACTGGGCATGCGCAGCCGAGCACTTCCCCCGGCCGCGGATCGTGGTCGAGCCGGGCCGTGCGATCAGCGCCAGGGCCGGGGTGACCTTGTATCGTGTGGTGTCGGTCAAGTCGCAACCCGGCGGCCGCACCTTCGTCGCCGTGGACGGCGGGATGTCCGACAATCCGCGGGTCGCCCTGTACGGCGCGAAATACACTGTGGCGCTGGCAAATCGGCATGCGCTTGGGCCGATGCAGCGGGTGACGATCGCGGGCAGGCACTGCGAATCGGGCGACGAGATCGCCCGCGACGTCGAACTGCCGGCCGACGTGCACCCCGGCGACCTGCTGGCGGTGGCGTGCACCGGTGCGTATCAGCACAGCATGGCATCGAACTACAACATGGTAAGCAGGCCGCCGATCGTTGCCGTAAACGGTGGGCGCGTCACGGAACTCGTGCGGCGCGAGACGACGGCAGACTTGCTGGCGCGCGACCGCGGCCGGTAGCGCGGTTCACCGCTATCTCCAAGGACTTTCACAGGTAGAGCGGTTCTCTAACGTGGCCGTCAAATACTCGATACGATGCTCCACCCGGGCTCCATTAATGGTTGGAGCGGCTGATAATGAGCTCATTGACGAATGAAACCGCCCGTGACGACGCCGAATTGGCCCGGGCGGTGGGAAGCCGCCACCGCGCGGTGTTCTGGCAGGTGCCCGAACTCACCGGTTGCCCGCCTACTCCCGACCGCAGCAACGGTATCCATTGAGGTCGGAATTCGCCATGGCATCGCTGTTCGACCGACTACGTCATCCGCCAATGGATTGGACCGCCGAGTTCGCGTATCCCGCACCGACGGGAAACTGGACAGTACTGCTTGATGCGGACCCCTGGCGCATCGTGGACGACGCCGGTGTTGTTCGACTGTTGTGCGACAAGCACGCCGCCGTCCGGTCGGTCGACGGGGACCGGCTCCTACGGCTGGCACCCGACATCGCAGGGACGATGGCACCTCGTACCAAGTCTGGCCTCATCGACGGCCTAGTGGAAAACGTCGTCGGCGCGGCGCTCGGGGACAACCTGAACACCGGTATGCCCATTGGAGGTTGGGGTGGCGGGCCGCGGATGAATTCATGGCTCGTTCGAGAACTCGCGGGGCTGGTCATCGCACGAGTCGCTCCCGAGGTCAATGGCAGCACAATTGAGCTGCTCCCCGGCGGCGCCGTCAACAGCAAGCTGATCGGCCGACGGTTCACCCATCAGCTGGCCACCGCCATTGAGGCGCTCGGGCCGCTGACGTACTCGATCGCCGAGGGCGGTCCTATCCGCGGTGTCGGTCAGTTACGCGGTCCTGCGGGGCAACTCGTCGCTACCGATCGATTCACCTATCTTCCGCCGGTGGTGGCCTCTGGTACGCTGCGGCGCGCGCTGGGCGCATGGACCTTCAGCGTCCACGACAACCCCTTCCCGCTCGCGTGGCTGATCGCCCTGCTGCGCGCGACCAAAACGGTCAGCTAGGACTGCCGTGAGGACGCGCGCGGGATTCGCACCGCCTGATGGATTGCTGTGTGTTCACTGTATAGATGCTGCGGCTCAGGCGAATTCAAGTAGTCGGCTACGCGCGACGCCGTCGTACGCAGCGAGGACCGTTTTCCAACAAGAGAAGTCCGCCAAGAAAGTGCGCGTATGGGAGGGCGCTCGCCAGTCCACTCTGTGAATGCAGCCCCGCCCGGGCGCATCGACACCCAGGAGTAAACCATGAACATCGTCGACACCTTCACCCGCTGGCGGGCCGGCAGCGTCGTCGCCGTTGCGGCCTTCGTGGTCAGCGCGGGCACGCTTGCAGTGTCTCCGACCGCAGCAGCCAACCCCGGCGAGCACCACGTCGTCACCTTCCAGATCACCGGCGTCGGCACTGCCTACTCGATTGTGCCGGACCCCGGAAACTCGTTGTATCCCAATGGAAATGACTATCCAACGCTGCCTTGGTCATCGACAGTTCAAGTAGACGGCCACCCTTACGTGGCGGTGAACTTCACCAGCCGCGACGGCACGCACGACTGCTCAATCACCGTGGACGGCAAGGCTGTTGCGCTTTCGGATCACTCCGATGGCCGCTGCGGATACCAGATTCCCGAGGGAACTTCGCAGGCTCAAGACTTGCCGAATGGCCCGGATACCTGCAAGCAGGGCTATGTGTGGCGGGAAGCCAATCCGAGCGACCACGTCTGCGTGACGCCGCAAACGCGCACGGAAACGGCACAGGAGAACGCGCAAGGGCCCGCGCTGAAGGATCCCAACGGCGGCGCCTATGGTCCCGACACCTGCCGGCAGGGTTTCGTGTGGCGGGACGCATTCCCCGGCGACAACGTGTGCGTGATTCCCGCGTCGCGCGACCGGGCCGCCGCCGACAATGCCGCGGCCGCCTCACGCACGGTCCTGGGGTGAAAGGAAACGCGGTGAACCGATCACGCAATGTCACAGTGGCTCTCGTGTGCGTCGGATGGCTGATGAGCGCTGGCACGCGGGGAGCGTCTGCCGACCCCACCTTGACGCCCGTTCCGCAGCCCGAAGGACCCAGCACGATTGCCCAGACGCCCAAGGACCTCGGAACGTCCGGTGCGGGACCGATTGCCGGGACGTGCTTCTCGTGTCAACCGAATCGGGTATCCGAAAATCCCGGCGCGGCGCCAGGCCCTGCCCCGACCGTGTCGCCCGTGCTTACCCATACCAACAGTGGTGCATATCATGACAATCTGGTCGTCGACGGAGTGGACTTCACCCCGAACAAACCCGTTCACGTAGAGGCCCGACCCAACCACGACGGCGACTTCGAGCCGTACATCACCGACCGTGGCGCTGATGGATCAGGTCAAATACACGTCGAGTTTTTCAATCTGCAAACGACTTCGCCGCACGACCGCGGAGCCAAGGGCGGCTATGTGATCGCAACGGACACGACCACGGGGAAAAGCACTGCGCCACTGGCCGTCACGATCTTTCCGCCGATCATGATCGACAACGGCTGACCGGTGGTCAGGCGGCGTTCACGACCAGCACACCGATCGGCTCGACGCCGACGGTCACCGGGTCGCCGGGTGAAAACGCCTTGGCCTGCGCGCTGGCCATCTGCGCGCTGATCACCGAGCCGTCGGCCAGCGCCGCGTACACCCGGGAAATCGGCCCGAGGAACGCCACCGAGCTGATCGTGGCGGTGCCCGCAGGATCGGCGGTGATGGTGACGGATTCGGGTCTCACCATCGCCAAGCCCTTGGCGACCGATCCGTCGAGGGCAGGCACCGAGGTGCCGAGCAGATGCGCGCGGCCACCGGAAACCTCAGCTGGCACTTTGTTGTTCAGCCCGACGAACTCGGCGACGAACGGCGTCGCGGGGTTGGCGTAGAGGTCGGCGGGCGCGGCCAGCTGTTCGAGCTTGCCCTGGCTCATCACGCCGACCCGGTCGGCGACGGCCAGCGCTTCCTCCTGGTCGTGGGTGACGAACAGCGTCGTCGTGCCGACTTCGAGTTGGACGCGTCGGATCTCGTCGCGCAGTTGCGCGCGCACCTTGGCATCCAGCGCCGACAGCGGCTCGTCGAGCAGCAGCACGCGTGGCTGGATCGCGAGCGCCCTTGCCAGTGCGACGCGCTGCTGTTGGCCTCCGGACAGTTCGCTGGCGTATTTGTGTTTGTGTGCCGAAAGCCCCACCAAATCCAACATATCCCCGGCTTGAGATGTGCGTTCGCTCTTGGCTTTTCCACGCATCTTCAGCCCGAAGGCGACATTGTCCAGCACCGTGAGATGCGGGAAAAGGCTGTAGGCCTGAAACACCATGCCCATGTCGCGTTTGTTGGCAGGCACCTTGCTGACGTCCTGACCGCCGACCGACACGGTGCCCGAGGTGGCTTCGTCGAGACCGGCGAGGATGCGCAACGCGGTCGTCTTCCCGCAACCGGACGGTCCGAGCAGCGCGACGAGTTCACCGGGCTCGATGTGCAGGGTGAGCCCGTCGAGCGCCTTGACCGTGCCATAGACACGGGTGAGGTCGTTGAGTTCGACGGCGACTCCTGTGTTCATGCCTCGACTCCCACTCGTCCCCTGCCCTGCGGGCGTGGGCCCACCGGTCCTCGCTCGTTCCTCGCTGCGATCCTCACTCGCGGTCGTCTTCGGGAAGTCATGCGGCAGCTCCAGGTTGGACGACATTCTCGACGGTGGCCCTCCGTCGGCCGCGGGTCACCAACGACAGCACGAGCAGCAGGACGAAGCCGAACAGGAGTACGGCCAGCGATGCGGCCACCGATGTCGGGCCGTCGGTCTTGCCGATCTGGACGATCTGCACCTGCAGCGTCTGATACCCGGACAGCGAAGCGATCGTGAACTCGCCGAGCACCACTGCAATGGAAATGAATGCGGCAGAAAGGATTCCGGACCAGATGTTGGGCACCACGACCCGCAGAATCGTTGTAGACCAGCCGGCGCCCAGCGAGCGCGCCGCCTCGGCCAGCGTCTTGAGGTCGATGGACGCCAGCGCGGCATCGATGGCCCGGTACGCGAACGGCAGCACCAGCACGACGTAGACGAACGTCAGCGTCAGTGCCGATTCGCCGAGGAAGTACGTCACCCACAGATACACGTTGCGCAGTCCGACGACGATCACCAACGCCGGGATCGTCAACGGCAACAGGCACAAAAACTCGACGAAGCCCTTGGCCCACGGCGTGCGCAGCCGCACCCAGATCATCGTCGGCACCAGTATGAGCAGCATCGCCACGACGGTGAAAACCGCAAGCAGCAACGAGATCACGATCGCCGAGTACAGCGCATCGTCGGCGATGAGGTTCTGCCAAGCCCGCAGGGTGCGCCCACCGGCGATCAGGTTGCGGGTGGAGAAGTCGGCCATCGCGTACAGCGGGAACAGGAAGAACAGGCCGAAGGCCACCCAGAGCACGCCGCGAAAGATCCTGCCGCCCAGCGTGTTACGCCTCATCGTAGCCAACGCGCCGTCCGCCGGACCAGCGCGTTGTAGGCGACCATCACCGCCGCAACCACGACGATCATCTCGAGTGCCAGCGCGTAGGCGAAGCCGGACTGGCCGAGCACCACCTCACTGGTCAACGCGGACCGGATCAGCAGCGGCACGATCGGGCTGCCCTGGCTGACCAGTGCGGCCGCCGTCGCATACGCCGCAAAGGCGTTGGCGAACAACAGAAGCGCCGACCCGAGAAACGCCGGCGTCAGCAGCGGCACCGCAACCTCACGCCAGTAACTCCACGTCGACGCGCCGAGGCTGACGGCGGCCTCGCGCCACTGATCGCGTAGCCCTTCGAGCGCGGGCACGAACACGATCACCATCAACGGGATCTGGAAGTACGTGTAGACCAGGATCAGACCGGTCAGGCTGTACAGCCAGCCCGACCCTGCGAGGTTCCAGCCGAAGACCTGCTGCACCCACAAGGTCAGCACACCGTTGAGACCGACAGTCGCCAGAAACGCGAATGCCAGTGCAACGCCGCCGAACTGGGCCAGCACGCTGCACAACGAGATCACCGCGCGGCGCACCATCGACGTCGGCGGACTGCTCACGATCAGCCAGGCCAGCACGGCGCCGAGCACCGCGCCGATGAGCGCCGTACTTCCGGAAAGCAGTACGCTCTTCCACAGTGCCGCCAGCGCCGTCGATGAGAACAGCGCCTGGATGCGCGCCAGCGAGAACTGCCCGTCGTCGAAAAACGCGCTGCCGATCACCGTCACGGTCGGGATGATCAGAAAGATCACCACCACCGCGAGGAACGGCAGCAGCGGCAGCCCGTCCCTCAGTTTCTTCACGTCAGCCGATCGCCTTCGCCCAGTTCTCCGACAGGTACTTGGTGGCCTTGCTGGTCTGGTCGGGGGACGGCACGGTGACCGGGCCGTCGATGACCGGGATCTTGCTCACGACGGCCTTGTCCATCGTGCCCGCCTGCAGCATCTGGTCGGCGCGCACGGGCCGCACCCCGCCTGCGGCGAACAGGTTCTGGCCTTCGTCGCTGTAGAGGAACTCCTGCCACAACCGGGCGGCCGCCGGGTGCGGGGCGTCCTTGTTGACGGCCTGGTAGTAGTAGCCGGCGACCACACCGTTGTTGGGAACCAGGACCTGCCAGCTCGGCAGCTTCGCGGTGGTCGCGGCGTTCAGGTAGTTCCAATCGATCACCACAGGCGTCTGCCCGGACTCGATGGTGGCCGGAGTGGGGTCGACGGGCAAGAAGTTGCCTGCCTCCTTGAGCTTGCGGAAGAACTCGACGCCGGGAGCGATGTCGTCGGCCGACCCGCCTTGCGACAACGCGACCATCAGCACGCCGGAGAACGCGGCGCCTGCCTGGGTGGGATCACCGTTCAGCGCGACCTTGCCCTTGTATTCGGGCTTGAGAAGGTCGTTGACGTTCGTGACAGGCGGCACCTTGGAGGTGTCGAATCCGATCGACATGTAGCCGCCGTAGTCGTTCACCCAGGTGCCGCTGGGATCCTTGAACGCCTGCGGGATG
>Ga0068863_100007303_pt1 | contig 10824 bp, 11 predicted proteins | sample KBSSwiS62_FD_66596 | JGI IMG/M metagenome (GOLD analysis project Ga0068863, IMG submission 66596) | Switchgrass rhizosphere microbial communities from Kellogg Biological Station, Michigan, USA - KBS Switchgrass S6-2 | ecosystem: Host-associated > Plants > Roots > Rhizosphere > Soil ...
AGGCGAATGCGTTGGATTGATAGGCCGGAACGGATGTGGCAAATCTACGCTGGTTCGTTTGCTTGCCGGCGTTTTCCCGGTAGATACCGGCACGGTTGAAATAAATGGTACTACACTCATCATGAACCTGGGCGTGGGTATGAGCCAGGAGTTGACGGCGCGTGAAAATATTTACGTTTCTTCTTCCGTGCTGGGACTTAAAATAAAAGAAACAGACGCCATTTTTGACAAGATTGTGGATTTTGCCGAGATCCGTGAATTCATAGACACGAAGGTGAAATTTTTCTCTTCCGGTATGATGGCGAGACTGGGATTCTCCATCGCAGTCAATGCGGGCGCCGGTATCATGTTTCTGGATGAAATATTTGCCGTGGGAGATATGAAGTTCCAGGAAAAAGCAATTAAGGTTTTTGAATCATCCTGGATAGAAGGGAAAACGGTCATCCTGGTGAGTCACAGTATGGATGTGATCAACAAGTACTGTACCCGCACAGCATACATGAAAAAAGGTGAACTGATTTATTTCGGTGAAACACAAAAAGCAGTGGAACTTTATGTTACAGACAACCAGTAGCGATGGGCTGCAGGTCCGGGCTGTTTATAGCCGGTGATAAAAGAGATAAAAAATGCCAGCATTGTATTACCCACGGTCCGGTCCAGGTAAGTCTCCGTAATCAACGACATAAAAAAACAAGCCAACACCAGTAGTCCATACCAATCCCGCGTTTTAATACAGGTTACAGCCGGCAAAACAAAAAAGCCGGTCAGAAACAACAGCAGGCCTATGATGCCCAGGCTCATCCAGACATCCAAATAGGTGTTGTGCACATTCCGGTTGTTTTGTATACCAAAATAAAAGCCTTTCTCTGCATAGGCTTTTTTCAATTCATCCATTTTATCACCAAGTCCTGTACCGAACAATGGATGATTTCGGGTTACCGCCCAGGCACATTGCCATACCGCAATGCGTATATTGGCGCCATTCCACTGTTCTGGCGTTAATGCAGCGTTATAATGACTTTCCTTTGCGTGGCTGTTAAAGTCAAAATGAGTATACTCTATTTCTTTAAACCGGTTAATTGTTTTCGGAAACAACAAGAGCAGCAGCAGCCCTGTCGCAAGCAGTCCCCCAGCCAGCGCAAATCCCTGCCACCGTTTTTTCCGGTACAGCATCGTATAGCAGGAAAAAATAAAAACAAAACTATATAAAAAGATAATCGCTATTCTGCTTGCCAGTAAAAAATGAACCGGTAAAAAAACGACCAGCAACCACCAGGCATCCCTGCTGATCAATGGCGATTTTTTTATCGTAAGATACCCCAATCCCAACAAAGCAATATTGATTAACATGGCAAAATATATCGATTGCAGATGAGTAATATCGCTCAGGTTATCGTTGTACAGGAGTGACCAGTCGCCCGTGTTTAGCGTGCGCACAAGAGCATACACAAGGCAAAGAACCGCTGCACAACCTGTGGCCGCAACAAACCCCAGTATGATCCGGTCTTTTAATTGCGGGGAAATTGAAATGGTACCAAGTGCCAGTGGGAAAATAAGCAGGCTGATGCGGATGCCAACCCAGGAAATACCTTCTTTCAGGTTATCAGATAAAAGGGCACTGACGCAATTAAACAGAAAAAAAAGGATAATAACCATCATGGATGGCCGCATTTTCAGAATATTCCATTTTTCGGCCGGCGTGTTAAATAAGAAACCGTACACAAACAGCAACCACATACACACATTGTACAGCCAGCTAATGCCGGGTGCATACACCGCAAAGAAAAAAAGAAGACATAAGTAATAAAAGGTTTTTTCCTTCCTGTTAAAAGATGCAGCAGGCGCATCGCGAAGAAAAACGGTTCCGGTCATGGTTCTTGTCAGGCAAAATTAGGGCCATACCATCGGGCAGGGCCGGGCCCATTAACTTGATCTGCCAATTTGATAAACAAAAAAGCCACCGCAATGGGTGGCCGGAATAAAGCGGGTCAGAATAATTATTTTTTAGCTACTTTTTTCTTTGGTACGGATTTGTTTTCCTTTTTTATTGCCTTTGCAATATCAACCGCAAAAAGCTTGGTTGCTTTTTTTAGTTTGCTTTCAAATTTCTTTTTATCCAGCCTGTTCTTGTATTCAGCCAATGCACCCGACAATTTTTCGAATACTTCTTTTTTTGCCTGTTTTTTTGTTAGCTTCTTTACGGGGGTTATTTTTTGCTCTGTGTCTGCCATATATAACTTCTTTTTTTGTGATGAATTCATTACTATAAAATTAACGTAAACATAATATTGGCAATGTTAAGCTTTTAAAAAATCTGTTTTCGCAATGTGTTAAAAATCAGCAAATTACCTCTTATTTCGGATTTATGTGCAGAAGAACTTTATAAGAAAACTTATAGAAACGACTAATTTCATTGCAACAACCTGTACAAATTTTCCTGTATGAAATGGATCACACTGAACGATGCATCTGCGCCGGTGGGCGTGTTCAACCTGATAGAAAACAACAGTGTTAAAGAGATACTACGCTATCACCGTGTGCAGCAATCGGTACGCGTAAGCTGCAGTAACCGGCAACGCGTTTATTTTATAGAGCAGGCAGGTTTTCGCAATAGTTATTATGTCTTTAAGAATGAATATGGTTTTGAATCAGGAAGAATTCATGTTGACAACAATCCTGTTGGCAGTTTTCTTGATACCGGAAAGATAAAAATTCAATACACGTTTCAGCAAAAGCCGGTGCCTGAACTCGTCCTGTACGAAGCGGATGGATTGGTACCAAAAGTTATATGCAATCTGCAGCAATCAACACTCAATAAAGGAACGATCACAGCATTCGGCCTTGAACATGCCTGTCTATTATGGGGCCTGTATTGGTATCTGCATGGAACCACTGAAAACGCTGTGCTAACCGAACATACAACAGTATTGGCGGGATAACCTGGTTTAGAAAAAACTCAACTGCGCGTAGCTATATTTCCTGGTTACATTGAGGTGCCGAAAATAAACGGATGGTTGATAGCAGCGCATTCATTTCAAATGGCTTTTCTATAAATTCGCTTGCACCGGCATTCAGGCATTCTTCCCTTTTTTTATAATAGGCTGAAAACATGATGACAGGAGTAGCAGATATTTTTTTGTTTGCTTTGATGGTCCTGCATAAATCGCAGCCATCTGCCCAGCCAAGACTTTTATCGAGCAATACGAGATCCGGTGACAGGGTTTCCATTTCCTGTTCAAAATTATCAAACCTGCTTCGTACTGATACCCTGTAAGCATTACGGTTAAGCATAAACGTGAGCGCAGAAAGTATGTCCTGGTTGTCATCAACAACCATAATATGCGGCATTTGGGTCAACATGCGGATGAGTAGGCTTGAACGTAAAATTAATTAAAAACACCTGGCTCCGCATTAAGGGGAAATTAAAAAAAAGTAAATGCCCTGCAAGGGCACACTTTTTATTGGTCTTGAAGAAATGCTTTTTATGACGAAAACAAAAAAAAGGCAAAAATCACCAATCTATATTCCGGCCACCGATAAAACGCCTGCAGAAAGGGGCAAAGAGGCCATCCGCGCAGGTAAGCTGGCCGCAAACGAGCAGCCTGACGATCCAGCGGTACGCGAGGCGGAAAAGAAAGATGCAGAAAAATGGAGAAACGAAGGTTGAGTATGGGTTGAGAAACTATCAGGTTTATTGCTTTAAAGCCAGCAAATTTCCTATTTCCATAGCCGTACGGGTTAGATTCTTAGGAGTCAACTGTAAGGCTGTTTCCATATCATACCCGTCTTCATTGATTGATACCAGCTTGTCAAAAAAATGCAGAAGACCCGCAATCGGTTCTGATGGTATATTTCCGGCCATGCCAATAACCGGGATGCCCTTTTTCTTTGCCCTGCAGGCAACACCATAGGGCGCCTTTCCATTTAATGTTTGTTCATCAATACTGCCCTCGCCCGTTATTACCAAATCTGCATCCGCCAGTGCAGCATCAAAAAAAGTAATATCAAGAAAATAATCAATCCCATTGACAAGTTGTGCATTCGTAAACGCATATAAACCTGCTGCGGCACCACCTGCTGTTCCACCACGCAATGTACCGTCCATATTTTTCGCGCCAATTGCTATCGCTATCTCAGCAAGCTTTGACAGCGCAGCCTCCAGTTGCTGAACAGCATCCGGTGTTGCGCCTTTCTGTGGCCCGAAAACGGCTGCCGCACCTTTTTCTCCGAGCAAATGGTTATTGACGTCACACAGCACGATGGTTTCGCAGCTAAGAATGCGTTGATCAATATGTTCTGTATCGATATGAGTGAGGTTGATTAAATCAGCAGGAATATTTTTCAATTCCCTTCCGTCTCCATTCATAAAACGGATGCCCAGGGCCTGCAATATTCCGCAACCCCCATCTACTGTAGCTGACCCACCCATGCCAACGATAATTTTCTTTACACCCCTGTTCAACGTGGCAACAATCATTTCGCCGGTGCCAAACGAAGAAGCGATTAACGGGTTCAATTCAGCGGTTTGCAGCAAGCGCAGACCCACGGCATCAGCCATCTCGATAACCGCTGTTTGTCCATTGTCAATCAATCCAAATGAAGTTTTTATTTTTCGTCCAAACGGATCGCTTACTTCAACCGGTACCTGTATGCCATTTAGCCGCTGCACCAGCAAAGCCGCTGTACCGTCTCCCCCATCTCCCACCGGGAAACACCGGCAACCGCAGTTTAGCCTGCTTTGTAAAAAACCTTCCCTGATGGCGTTTGCAGCAGCATCTGCATCAAGGCTGTTTTTAAATGCATTGGGAGCAATAAGGATGCGCATAATGAACCATCATTTAGCTTACAACATTAAGAGGCTTATTCTGCAGGAAGGCTGAAATATTTTTTTCGGTTGCCGCCATAATTCTTTCCCTTGCTTCACGACTGATCCAGGCATTGTGCGGTGTAATTAAACAATTCTTCGCCTGCAACAATGGGTTATTGCCATCTGGCGGCTCCTTTGATAATACATCCAATGCAGCGGCTTTGATAATACCTTTATTGAGTGCATCGGCCAGGTCCTTTTCATTGATGAGCTGCCCCCTTGCTGTGTTGATTAAAATAGCCGATTTCTTCATCGTGCTGATCAATCCAGCATTTACAAATCCGCCGTTATCCGCGGTAAGCGGACAATGCAGCGAAATAATATCACTGCTGGCAAACAGTGTACGCAATTCAACCGATTGGGCCATTGCTGTTTGTTTATTATGGGGACTATAATACTGCACCTGCATCCCAAACGCGTTGGCGATAGCTGCCACCTGCTGTCCTATATTTCCGAAGCCAACGATGCCGAAAATTTTACCAGCCAGCTCCGTAACAGGTGCTTCGGTATAGCACCAGTCGGCCGATTGCTGCCATTTGCCCGCCGCTACTGTAGCGGCATTTTTGCCAACATGATTGCTGAGCTCAAGCAGTAGCGCAAATACATGCTGTGCCACGGAAGCAGTGCCATAACCAGGCACATTGCATACAACGATGCCTTGTTGCCGGGCGGCATTCACATCAACTATATTGTATCCGGTTGCCGTAACCGCAATCATTTTTAAATCCGGCAGGGCCTCCAACGTTGCTTTATTAAAAGGAACTTTATTGGTTAGCACGATGCTGGCATCCCGGCATCTTTCCGCGATGAGGGCAGGTGCGGTTCTTTCATAGATTGATAACTCGCCCAGGGCGTTTATTTTTTCCCAGCTCAGATCACCGGGGTTCAGCGTATACCCATCTGTAACAACCATTTTCATAGTCAACTTATTAAAAAAACAATCTTACTGTGGCATCTTTTGTTTTTTCCGGTTTAAGAAATACACAGCAAATGCAATTGTGCCGACAATAATAGCTAATATCATGATGTAAAAACGGCCCGATGCCAGATCAGCCGCGGATGCAGGCAATATGTTTTCAACAATGGTATATAACGGCACCGACCATTTAAGAATATAAGCCTGCGAAACGGTAAACATGCATACGATGAACAACATAATAAAACTGTGTTTTACCGTGAACCGGAAAATATTGGCTTCTTTCCCGACCAACCCTACTGCGGCGGCCCCGATGGCAATGGATTGGGGTGAAATCATTTTGGCAGTTACACCGCCGGACACGTTTGCTGCGACGGTAATAACAGGGTCAATGCCGATGGCAGTCGCTGATGTACGCTGCAATTTGCAAAACAGTGCATTTGATGAAGTGTCTGATCCGGTGAGGAACACTCCCAGCCAGCCAAGAATCGGCGAAAAAAATGGAAACAATACACCGGTGCCTGCCAACGCCAATGCCATGGTGGTTGACATACCGGCATTATTTACGATAAATGCAAAGGCGACCACTGCAGCAATCGTAATAACCGGAAACTTCATCTGGGCTGCCGTTAACATAACGGCCTGTTTGAGTTTTCGTATTCCCATGCCCGTTAGGGGCAATGAAATGAGTGCGGCCAGCATAATAGCACTGCCGGCATTTGATAAATAATTAAACGTAAATGGCTTTATCGACAGCGGCGATCCGTCCGGTTTAGCGATCTCATTTTGCAAACCAGGCAGAAAAAACTTTAATTGACCAATGGAATTCAGGTAGTCTTTTACCGGTTGTATGCCCCAGCCAATCACCATGGTTGTCATGATAATATACGGCGACCATGCCCTGATGATTTGTCCCGCCGGATACCGGTGTACCGTTTCGATCGTTTGTTCCGACTCTTCCCGGAAACGCCAAATTGATGCGGGTTTCCAGTATTTCAACAGCAGCATCAGGCTGAGAATGGAAACCACGCCGGATAATATATCGGGCAGCATAGGGCTCAAATAATTAGAAGTGATGAATTGCACAAGGGCAAAGGAAATGCCCGATACCAGGATGGCTGGCAATACTTCCATCGTTTTTCTAAACCCGCACATGATAAAGACAATATAAAAAGGCACCAATGCAGAAAGAAAAGGCAATGTTCTGCCAACCATTTGTGAAATGGCCATCTCGGGTAGGCCGGAAACCTGTGCAGCAACGGTAATGGGAATGCCGATTGAGCCAAACGCTACGGGTGCGGTATTGGCGATTAAACAAATACCAGCGGCATACAGTGGATTAAATCCAAGCCCCACCAGCATCGCCGCCGTAATAGCCACCGGCGATCCAAATCCGGCGGCTCCTTCTAAAAAAGATCCGAAGGAAAACGCAATCAGCAATGCCTGCAGCCGCCGGTCGTTGGTAACCGAAGCCATAAAATTTTTTATGATATTGAATTGTCCGCTCACCACCGAAACATTGTATAGAAATATTGCACCGGTTACAATCCAACTAATAGTGAAAACGCCGTATAGCGCGCCGTCTGCTCCTGATAATAAAGCCAGTTGTAAAGGCATGCGGTATACGGCAACAGCAATCAGTACTGCCAGGGCGGTAATCAGCAGGCTGGCCAGGTAACCTTTCATTTTTCTTATTGTCAGCGCCCAAAAAATAAAAAAGATAGGCATCGCAGCCACCAGTGCAGACAGCGCAATATTTTTTAAAGGATCAAAAACCTGGGTCCAGGGCATTTTGAAGTATTTATGGTGGAAGGCTTAAAGGTGTAAGGCACAGGGTTAAAAGTGATACCCAAAATGGTCTGGTGCAAATATTAGTGTCCGGCTTCACAGCTTTTACCCGGCTCTTACCTCCTACCTCCTACTTTCTACCCTCCACCTTACACCTTACTTTAACAACCACTTTTCTTATCACACCGGAATCTCCTTCCTTTACTTTGACGCCTCCGCAATGGGCATCTTTTCCCGGGAACATGATAAAAAGGGTATGCACATTGGATAAATAAAATTTCTCTTTGGACACGGTGTAAAAACCAATATCCTTCGCGGGGTCATATTCTTTTTTTACCGCAGCAGTTGCAAACGGCGCGATGCCAATCATTTCTTCGCCGGAAACAACACAATGGATATCTGCATACTGTTGGTGCACTTCAAACAAAACATCATCTTTGTTTTTGGGAGTTGTTTCCGTAACATTCACATACACGTCTTCATTGCCGTACAAATTGTAGCGGCCTGGCTTAAGCGCTGTCAAATCAGTATGAGCTATATAAGCAAAAGCGCTGTCCCACCATACTTTGTTCGCCTTATATTGCCTGGAAAATTCCGTTTTATTAATGCTGGCTGAAGGCGTTCGTTTTATTCCATGCAGCCACACACGGCTATTGTACCATTTATCATTTGTCTTTGTGGTTTGCCCAAAAGTCAGGTTTGCGAGAAAGCTTGTTATTAAACAAAAAAGTATGCAAACAGGGAATGGTTTCGTCTTCATATACATATTCGGTTAAAATAAAAAAAAACACTATTAAAATTTATACAGCAGTATTCCATAACCCACCCCTGCGGGATCAGTTGTATTGGCCAATTGGAAAGCCATCCATTTGCCATCTGTTGATATAACAGGATTGGAAGCTTTGCCACCTTCATAATCGTTGAAATGGGTTAAGCGGATAAAATCTTTACCGGTACCATCCAGCTTTAATTTCCAGATGTCGATATTGCCACTCCCTCTTTTACCACCCAGTGAATCACATTGCCGATCTGCTTCCACGCAGGTGCAGTTGCCGCCGGGGAAAACACCTTCGCATTCATTGTAAGTACCCGGCTGCTTCGACTGATTAACGATTTGCCCACTGTTAAGATCAATGGTCATAACCGAAGCCAGGCCCTGCGGTTCGTAACAGGTGAAAGTCATCTTGCTGTCCTTGTCAAAAAAATCCTGTGCTTCAATGGTGCAATTGTGATCAGGACTTTCATATACAATCTTTTTATTGATAATCTTCGGCGAACCGTCAGCAAGATCTATATCGGCAGTAATCAACCGGGAAGCGCCTTCTTTCAGATCGGGTGCCTGGGCATGCACCTGTGAATACGCAATTTTCATGGAAGTTTTTGAGATGGCCATGCCTTCGCTCATCTTTTCTCCGAACCGTACCGGTTTGGATCCGGCTTGTTTGCTAAGGAACCAAAGTTCATTATCGCGTTCGCGGCTGGTATGAATATCGGTAAATTTTTCAGGTCCGATTAGAATATAATCTCCGGTGATCAAATGCATCACGCGCAGGAACGCTGTTGCCGGAACATTGCAGGTGAGGCATTTTATTTTACGCGTTTCCAGGTCAATCATCATGGCATCGCCAAAACTCTTGGTCATGAATGCAACCTGTTTGTTGTTGGGCGAGAAGTCGGCCCGCTCTCCAAAACTTGTCAGCACCTGGATATTAACGGGTAAATGATCCAGCGGGCTGCCCGGTTTCCGCTGGTTAGCCTGCGCGGAACAACTGCAGGATGCAGCGAGCAAAAAAAGACTGCAAAGAATTTTCATATATCTCAATGATTATGATACACGCATTGTTTTGAATACATGCTTTAGCAATATAATCATTTTGCCGGTATACATCAGTGGGTAGAGGTCGATTTTGATTTGGATGAATAGCGGCAAAGAATGGATGCCTTCCTTGCGGATCCAAATGCACGGACCAAGACCACATGCCGCTTTCCTGCATCGGCGGCTACGCGTAAAAAAGCCATATTGCCTGGGCAGATGAGGTTATCATCAGCAATCATATAGCCCTGCTTTCCGCATTGTATTATCTCATCGCGTTGTTTACAAGCTGGCTATCAACAAACTGCTCAAAACCTATAATTTTTTCATCTTTCAAATTCCAGACATGGGCTACTCTTGCTTCGAATGCTTTGCCTGTACTTTTATAAGTGCCCGTGTAAGTACCATAAGCTACCACCTTACCGCCGGCCGCAATATATTCCTCCGGCGTAAACTTATAATCTATCCATTCGCTTCCCAGCCTGTTAAAAACATTTTTGATCACGTTATCGAGGCCTGTATAAATTCCTCCATAGGGAAAGCCTTTCGCCTCGGTCCAATTGATATTACCAGCCGCATATTTAGCTAAATTCCTGCCGTTCTCTACAGAAGTTTCCCCTTCGTAAGTGCTTTTTATGATTTCGAGATTTGTCATTTTCTTTTGATTTAATAAACAACCCGGCGACGCGATAGGCACCGCCAGGTTGAGAATAATTTTCAGTTTACCATTTCATTTCACCGTTGTTTACCTTTGCGCCTATCTGCAAGGCCGTTTCAAAACTGAGTGCCGGATACTTTGTCTTCACAGCCCGGATCAATGCTTCCGAAGTTTTGTTGGTTTTCAACGCTTCTTCGTAAAACCGGATATAGTCTTTTGTATGCTTTACCGCTGATATATCAAACGGGCTTTGCGTGCTGGCATGAGCAGGTACCACAATTGAAGGCTGTAAAGCTTCAATCTTATCCAAAACATTTATCCATTGTTTACGTGTTTCTGCTGTTTGCGCATCAGCCATCCATAGATTGAAACTGGTGCCAAAAACATTGATGCCACCAATAACCGCTTTTATAGAAGGTATCCATACAAAGGTTTTTGAAGGAAATTCATCCAGCCCTTCAATTTGCAATTTTTGGCCTTCCAAATCAATGCTATTACCTTTTAATACTTGTGGCAATATGACATTTGAGGTAATATTTTTGCCCAACCGTTCTCCCCAGATTTCTAACTTTTTTTGTGCAGTAGCTTTGATGTGCTCAATTGTTGCCGGCGATGTATAAGCGGTAACTTCCGGAAAATATTTTTTGAACACTTCCAGTCCAAAATAAAAATCAGGGTCGCCGTGAGACACATAAATAGCGGTCAACTTTTTACCCGATCGTTTGATTGCCTGTGCTACCTGCTCTGCATCTGCAATCGTAAATTGCGCATCAATCAAAACA
>Ga0068863_100007304_pt1 | contig 10823 bp, 9 predicted proteins | sample KBSSwiS62_FD_66596 | JGI IMG/M metagenome (GOLD analysis project Ga0068863, IMG submission 66596) | Switchgrass rhizosphere microbial communities from Kellogg Biological Station, Michigan, USA - KBS Switchgrass S6-2 | ecosystem: Host-associated > Plants > Roots > Rhizosphere > Soil ...
GCGCTCGCCATACGCAAGCCCGACGCCCGCGAGCTCGATCAGCGGCGCGGCGTTGGCGTTTCGCGGCTCGCTCAGCGCAGCTGACTGTCCTTGCTGCCGCGCCGGTTGTAGCCGCTGAACACTCGAACTTCTTTGTCGGCCGCTTCTTGGCATTTGACGCAGAGCTGCACGCCGGGCAAAGCCTCGCGGCGCGCCTCCGGAATCGGCTCGAGGCACTCGCGGCACTGCGTGGCGCTCGCACCTTGCGGGATACGGCTCTGCGCTCGCCGCACGCCGTCCTGTACGGTGTCGTCGATTTGATCTTGCACGGCGCCTTCGCGCGCCCAGCCCGTTGCCATATCCAAGTTCCTCGGTGACTGCTCTATCAGAGCGTCATCACGAAAGAGGGTTCCCGCACGCCGACGTGCTAGCGCACCGCGAGCGGATTGCCGGGAGAGCCGGTCGCGCCCTTGAGCTTCAGCGGCGCGAAGAAGAACGCGAACTCGTAGACGCGGTCGCGCGCCAGGTCCTCCGTCGCGAGGTTCTCGAAGATGTAGATGCCGTTGCGCGGAATCAAGAGCTGGTGCACCGGGAACTGGAGCTGCGCGTTCGGATTCGGCACGACCTCCATCGACCACGTGTCGGCGCCGATCATCACGACCTCCCGCTCGACGAGATAGCGGGCAGCCTCGAGGCCGATGCCCGGCGCGCTAGCGCCGAACTTCGCGTTATCGACCATCCAGAGCGTGCCCCAGCCCGAGTGCACGAGCACGACGTCGCCCGAATGAATCTCGCTCCCCTGCTTCTTCAACGCGCCTTGCAGATCCGCGAGCGTGATCTCGTACCCGCCGTCGAGTCGCTCGACGCCCTTGTAGCCCGCGACGTCCACGAGCACGCCGCGCGTCGCGATCGCGCCGACGTTCTCGACGCCGAGCTTCTGGAGTCCATCGGACTTTGCGAAATCGAGCCTGTTGTTGCCGTTGTAGAAGAGGTCGCCGATGCCGATGTGGCCGAGGCCGTCGAATTGCGTGCCGATTTGGCCGAGCTCGCCGCTCACGAGCTCGTCGTGATAGATCATCTTGTTCGAGCCGAGCGGGCCGAACGCCTGCGGAATCTTCAGGCTGAAGTGGCGCGTGCCGAAGATCGGCATGCCGCTCTCGTACGCGCGGCCGAGCTGGTACACGTTTCCCTTCGTGATCATGCTCTTTGCCTCGAGCACCTTCGCGGGCGTGATTCGGTTCGCGGCGCCGCGTTGATCCGCCGCGCCCCAGCGCGACGGGAACCAGTTGTCGGCTTGGCCGAGGGCCATGCCGCCGGCGGCGATGCCGAGAATGGCGATGAACGAGACGATCCCGAGTCGAGCACGCATCGAATCCCCCCTAATCCGCTGGCTCGCGGCGTTCGCGCCACGTCCAGCAACGCGTACTCTAGCCACTACGAGCGCGCTACGGAACGACGTCGCCTTGAGCCGTTGGCGCCGTCTGCTGGCACTCGGCAGTCCGCGCGATTGTCACGCGAAGTGACCAATCTGCTCATATCGTCCGGGCATGTGACAATCGCTCCGGACGCCCGTCAACCCTGCGGGCCGATACCGGCGGTTGATGGCTCTCTGCGCGCAGTTTACCCACGTCGCTGTCGATCCCTACCTAACCCGCAGCCGACATAGAATTGCGGGATGAAGACGAAGACTCACGCGCTGCTTGCGATGGCTGCCGGGCTCGGAGCCAGGTCCGCGCTCGCGCATCATTCGTTCGCGATGTTCGACCAGTCGCAAACGGTCACGCTCGAGGGCGAGGTCAAGGAGCTCCGCTGGACGAATCCACACGTCTTCATCGAGGTGCTCGTGAAGAGCAACGCCGGCGCCGCCGAGGAATGGAGCATCGAGATGACAAGCCCCGAGCATCTCGCGCGCACGGGCTGGCGGCCGACCACGTTGAAGACCGGTGACCACGTCACGCTGAACGTCCATCCGATGCGCGACGGCGTGAAGGGCGGCCAATATCTTTCCGGCACGGGACCGAGCGGGCCGCTGCTCGGCGGAGCGCCGCAGCAGCCGGAGGCCGCGAAGTGAGCCCAAGCCGATCGGTGCGCGACCTCGTCAGCAAGCTCGTGCTCGGCCGCGGGGCGCGCCACGCGGTAGCCGTGCTCGTAGCGTTCGCCGCCGCGAGCGCATCCGCGCAATCGCCTCCGAAACTGCCCGACTGGAGCGGCCAATGGGAGAACGTCGGCGCGACACCAAGCCCGGACGGCGGGTTCTACGAGCCGCTCGAGCAGGTGCTCAAGACGCTCGAATGGGCGCCGCCCAGCAAGCCCGAAGTGCAGGCAGCCGTCGACAAGATGGTCGCGGCGCAGCGCAAGGCGATGGACGCGATGCGCAAGGGAGTCGACCCGGGCGGCGCGGTGACGGCGTGCAGCTTCGGCTATCCCGCGCTGATGATCGAGTCGCCGCTGATGTTCGAGATCCTGCCGACCCCGAAAGAGACCGCGCTGATCTTCTCGAGCCGCGAGATCCGGCACGTCTACACCGACGGGCGCGAGCACCCGGGCAAGGACGACCTCTGGCCGACGCCTTGGGGCGACTCGGTCGGCCACTGGGAGGGCGACACGCTCGTGATCGACACCGTCGCCGTGAAGTCGGCGTTTCCCGGCCGCGAGGGAATCTCCGTGAACGCGTTCGGCGGCATCGAGGAGATGCAGACCGTCGCGCTCCTCTCCCCCGACGCACGCTTCGGCGAGCGGATCCGGATGCTCGACAAGGATCACCTCGAGGACCGGATCACGATCGTCGATCCGAAGAACCTCACGAAGCCTTGGAATTTGCGCCGCACCTATCAGCGCGTCACGCACATTCACCGGATGGTCTACGAGGACTGCGAGGGCGAGGAGCGCAATCCGATCGTCGACGGCAAGTTCACGCTGACGCCCGCGCCGCAGTGAGCCGCGACCGATCGCAAGCTTCCGCGCGTTCAGCCGTTAGAATGGCGCGTCGAACGAAAGCATTGCCGAGGTGAAGCTCCCGTGAACCTACCGCGTCCGATCTCGGTGCTCGCAGCGCTCGCGGTTGCCGCCGCAGCGTCGACCATCGCAGCCCGCGCAGCGAGCGCAGCCGACTGCGACCGTGCATGCCTCGAAGGCATGGTCGACCGCTACATCGACGCCCTCGTCGCGCACGACCCCGCGAAGATCCCGGTCACTCCCGACGTGCGCTTCGTCGAGAACGGCGTGCAGCTGCCGCTCGGCTCGGCGCTTTGGAAAACGGCGAGCGGCCGCGGAACTTACAGCCACTACTTCGACGACACGACGGCGGAGCAAGCCGGGTTCATCGGCACGCTGCGCGAGCACGGCCAGGGCATGATCCTCGTCCTGCGGCTCGCGATTCGGCAGGGCAAGATCGCCGAAATCGAGCAGCTCGCGATTCGCACGCGCAACGTCGACGAGTACGAGAAGCTCAAGCTGGACCCGCTGTGGCTCGCGCCGGTGCCGCAGGCGCAGCGGCTGCCGCGCGACCAGCTCGCAGCGCTCGTGAACCGCTACTACACCGGGATGCAGGGCAACGATCCGCACGGCGACTACTCGTTCTTCCACAAAGACTGCAATCGCGTCGAGCACGGCCGGCAAACCACGAACAACGCGCCGTCGAACTATGGCCACTCCGACATCCCGAACTTCGTCACGATGGGTTGCGAAGCGCAGTTCCAAACCGGCTTCCTGGGCTTCGTGACGCTGATCCGCGACCGGCGTTATCCCGTTATCGACGAGGAGCGTCAAACGGCCCTCGCGTTCGCCGCGTTCGATCACAACGGCAGTATCCGCAAGATCCCGCTCTCGACGGGCCAGATGTTCAACGTGCCGCCCTACTTCTCGACGCCGCGCACGCTCACGATCGCCGAAGGCTTCAAGGTGCTGGACGACAAGCTGCGCTTGATCGAGGCCACGCTCACGGAGTCGCCGTACGGCATGCGCAACGCGCTCGACCGTCCGACCGCGGGGCCCGCTCGCGCGGCCGGCGACCACTGCGCCGATTCGTGCGCGCGCCCGCTCGTCGACGCCGTGCTCGCCGCGATGATCGCGCACGATCCCACGAAGGCCCCGCTCGCCGCGGACGTCCGCTACACCGAGAACGGCCAGCCGCTCGCGGTCGGCGACGGCTTGTGGCGCACGCTGACAGCGCGCGCCGAGCATGCGCTCTATCTCGACGGCGACGAGGACGTCGGCGTATTCACACCGACCGTCGAGACCGACATCCCGGGCCAGCTCACGATGCGGATACGCGAGCGGAAGGGCCGGATCACCGAGATCGAAGCGCTGATCGTGCGCCAGGAGATTCCGGTGCTCGGCAAGTTGCTCGGCACGACCACGCTGTTCGCACCGCCGCAACTTGCGGACTTCGACGCGACGCGGTTCGAGAAGACGAGCGAGGCGCTCTCGGCCGCGGTTCCTGCCGCGGACCGCTCGTCGGCCGCGAGCCTTGCCCAGCTAGCGCAAGACTACGTGCACGCGCTGTACGACAAGGCGAGGCCAATCCCCTTCGCCGCCCAATGCGCCACGCGTGTGAACGGCATCAACTTCGTGGAGGGCAAGGACCCTGGGGAAATCATCGCCGACCATCGGCACCTTTACCGCCCGATCTCCTCGAGCTGCCAGCAGCTGATCGACCGCGGCTTCTATCAGGCCGTGAGCCGCCTGCGCGAGTCGCGCGTCCTGCTCGCCGACGTCGTACAGGGAATCGCCGTGATCGCGAGCGCGATCGACCACCCCGGCGACGTGGACGAGATACAAGTGAAGGACCACGGCACCATCGCGACGCCCGAAGACTTCCGCCAGCCAAGCGCCTACTACCAAGTCGCGCTCATGAAGATCCGCAACGGTCGAATCGCATACGTCGAAGCGCTCGAGCGGCCGGTGTTCTACGGCATGAGCGTCGGCTGGGGCGGCTAAGCCGCGGCTCGCGCGACGCGGATCACCGTTCGGCGAATGGCTCGCAAAGCGAAAACACGCCGCACCTCGCCGGCCGCCGAGGACCTGACCGAGCCCGAAGCCGCGGCCGAGCTCGAGCGCCTCGCCAGCGAGATCGCGAAGCACGATCGCGCGTACTACCAGGACGACGCGCCGACGATCTCGGACGCCGACTACGATGCTCTGCGCCAGCGCAACGCCGCGATCGAGGCGCGCTTCCCCGCGCTCGTTCGCGCGGACAGCCCGTCGAAGCGGCTCGGCGCCGCGCCGTCCGACAAATTCGCGAAGGTGCGCCATCGCGTGGCGATGCTGTCGCTCGACAACGCGTTCGCGGACGACGACATCACGAGCTTCGTCGACCGGATACGCCGCTTCCTAGGCCTGCCGGCGGAAGAGCAGATCACGATGACGGCCGAGCCGAAGATCGACGGGCTCTCTTCGTCGCTGCGCTACGAGCGCGGCCGCTTCGTGCTCGGCGCGACGCGCGGCGACGGCTCCGAGGGCGAGGACGTCACGCGGAATCTCATGACGCTCGACGATATCCCGAAGCACGTGCGCGGCATGCCCGACGTGTTCGAGGTGCGCGGCGAGGTGTACATGAGCCACGCCGACTTCACCGCGATGAACGAGCGCCAGGCGGCCGCGGGCAAGCCGCTGTTCGCGAACCCGCGCAACGCCGCGGCGGGCTCGCTGCGCCAGCTCGACCCCGAGGTCACGCGCCGGCGCCCGCTGCGCTTCTTCGCGTATACCTGGGGCGAAGTCTCCAAGCTGCCGGGAGTGCGGCAAAGCGAGATCTACGCGGCGCTCAAGAGCTGGGGATTCCCGACGAACCCGCTCTGGCGGCTCTGCGACACGGCGGACGAGCTGCTCGCGTTCTATCACGACATCGAGCGCCAACGCGCCGACCTCGACTACGACATCGACGGCGTCGTCTACAAGGTCGATCGGCTCGATTGGCAGGAGCGGCTCGGCTTCGTCTCGCGCGCACCGCGTTGGGCGATCGCGCACAAGTTTCCGCCGCAGCAAGCGCAGACCGTGCTCGAGGACATCGACATCCAGGTGGGCCGCACCGGCGTGCTCACGCCCGTCGCGAAGCTCAAGCCGATCACGGTTGGCGGCGTCGTCGTCTCGAACGCGACGCTGCACAACGAGGAAGAAATCGCGCGCAAGGACGTGCGAATCGGCGACACGGTCGTGGTGCAGCGCGCGGGCGACGTGATTCCGCAGATCGTGCGCGTGATCTTGGAGCGCCGTCCGCGCGGCGCCAAGGCATATGGTTTTCCGGATCGCTGCCCTGCCTGCGGCAGCCACGCCGTGCGCGAGGTCGACGAGAAGACCGGCAAGGCCGAGGCGGCCCGCCGCTGCACCGGCGGGCTGATCTGCCCCGCGCAAGCCGTCGAGCGATTGAAGCACTTCGTCTCGCGGCACGCGTTCGACATCGAGGGCCTCGGCGCCACGTATCTCGAGACGCTGCACGAGGAAGGGCTTCTCAAGGATCCGTCCGACATCTTTCGCCTACCCGAGCGTGCGGAGGACGTCGACCGCGTGCTGAAGAAGCGCCGTCAGGAGCTCAGCGAGCTGCGCGCCGAGGCAAAGGACGCCGGCGGCGACGCGTCGGCGAAAAAGACCGCCGCGAAGAAGAGCAAGGCAAGGGACGAGGGCAAGCTGATCCAGAATTTGATGGCCGCGATCGAAGCGCGCCGTGAAATCGGGCTCGACCGGTTCATCTTCGCGCTCGGCATCCCGCACGTCGGCGAGACTACCGCGCGCCTGCTCGCGCGCAACTTCGGCACGCTCGACGAGCTCAGGAAGTCGATGAAGGGCGAGGCTGCGCTCGAGGACCTCGACTCGATCGGCGGCATCGGCGAGACGATGGCGAACGAGATCGTCGAGTTCTTTCGCGAGCCTCACAACATCGAGGTCATCGATCGGCTCGCGAAGAAAGTGACCGCGACGCCGCTCGAGCAAGCCAAAGCCGACTCGCCGGTGTCGGGCAAGACCGTCGTGTTCACGGGCACGCTCGAGAAGATGACGCGCAACGAAGCGAAGGCGCGCGCGGAGTCGCTCGGCGCGAAGGTTGCGGGCTCGGTCTCGGCCAAGACGGACATCGTCGTCGCGGGGCCGGGCGCCGGGTCGAAGCTCAAGCAGGCGCAGGCGCTCGGCGTGCAGGTGCTCGACGAGGACGGTTGGCTCGCGCTGATCGGCAAGGCATGACGACGGCCGCTGCGAGCGTTCGCCGTGCTAGAGCTAAGGACTTGCCGCGCATCGGCGCGCTCGGCGCATTGCTCGTCGAGACTCATCACGCGTTCGACCCGCGGCGCTTCCTCGGCGCGACGCGCGGAACGTTGCGCGGCTACGCGGCCTTCATCGGCTCGCAGCTCGACGAGCCGAACGCCGCGATCTTCGTCGCGGAGCAAGGCAACGAGGTGCTCGGCTACGCGTACGTCGCGCTCGAATCCTACGACTACATGTCGCTGCGCGGGCCCGCCGGGATCCTGCACGACATCATCGTGGACCCCGCGGCTCGCGGCCGCGGCGTCGGGCGCCTGCTGCTCGACGCGGCGCTCGTCTATCTGAAGTCGCGCGGCGCGCCGCAGGTCGTGTTGTCGACCGCCGTCAAGAACGAGGCCGCGCAGCGGCTTTTTGCGAGCGTCGGCTTTCGCAGCACGATGATCGAGATGACGCGCGATGAGTAGCCTGGAAGACCCGCGGCAGGTTTGCGAAGCGAAGCGCTCGACTAGATTACGCGCCGCTGAAGCGCCAGCACGCGGCCCGGCCCGCACGCGGCCGCGAACAAGAGCCCGGCAGCAAACGTGAAGTGATCGACGAAGAAGCCGAACTCGTCTTGGTTCGCCGCCCAATGCGAAGGGCCGTGGAAGCCGAACCCGAGGAACACGACGTACGCCGCCGCGACGAGCGCCGCCTCGCGAAAGTAGGCGCCGGTGAGGAAGCACGCGATCAATGAGAGCTCGAGCAAGATCGCTAGCCAAGTCAGAAGCGTCGGCAGCGGGAAGCCCGCCGCGGCGATCTGGTCGGCGGTCGCATGGCTGTCCATCAGCTTGAAGCTCACGGCCATCACGAACAGCGCCGTGAACACGAGGCGGCCGACCAGGATCGCGGCCGTTGTCCATCCGGCCGAGGCTCGGCTTTCGTTCATGTGAATCCCCTGTCGCTCGGCAGAAGCCGAGCATCAAACGACTCTCGAAACCGAAAGCGCGGCGGCCCCGGGACGAGGCCGCCGCGCGTTACGACGGCAGAACGACCGGCCGAGCGGGCCCCCACCCCCGGCCAGCGCTGCTACTTCTTCAGCTCTCCGAGCAAGCGCGTCGCCTGCGCGTTCTTCGGATCGATCGCAAGCGCCTTCTCCAGGCTCGCGATCGCCCCCTTGGTGTCCTTCTTCACCTCTTGCGCCTGCGCGAGCGCGACGTAAGTCGGCGCCGACTGCGGGAACTTCTGCAGGCCCAAGTTCAAGAACTGAATCGCCTCGTCCGTGCGAGTCGCTCGGAGCGGCGTTGCGGTCGCGATCAAGCCCTGATCGGTGAAGTCATACGCCTGCGCGCCGTAGTACTTCCCCTTGAGCTCGTCGTACTGCGCTGCCGCGGCCGGGAAGCCCTTCTCCGCGGACGTCTTCGCGAGGATCTCGCCGAGCTGCTTGGGCTCCGGCACGCCGCGATGGCACGTGATGCAGCCGATGCGCGTGGTGTCCTTCGGCTCCGTGCCGAGCGCCTTCGGCAAATTCGCGTTGAGGTCCGTCGCGATCTTCATCATCGCGCGCGCCATGTCCTTCTCTTTCTTGTCGTCCGACGCGAAATCCGGCGGCTGGCCCTGATTGATGACGTGGCAGAAGTTGCACCCCACGCCGAGCGCGGCCGTGAAGTTCTGCATGACGGCGACGACCTGCTCACGCGACCAATCCTTCGGCAGCACTTTGAGATTTTTCGGTTTTTCCGGCTGCGCGGGCGCCTGCGCGAACGCGACCCCCACGACGAGTAGCAATGCCGCGGCCACGCCGTACCGGCCAAGAGCGAATACCCTAGACATGACTATCTCCCCCACCCGTGTTGTTACTGTTCGATTCGTTGCGCCTCAGCGGCCGGATTCCGGTGCTCGGCTTGCGTACTGTAGCGCGCGGCGACCCATCGTGGCACTGCCCCGACGCAAGCCTCACGATTCCGACCTAGACCCGTCGGCTCACGCGCGGACCGGGTTGCCGGTTGGCGGCGTGGACGCCGGCGGCGGCGTTCCCGGCCGGCCCGGGTCGACGAGCCGCACCCGCGGCACGTGCCCGCGCGCGAAGCGGTTGGCAAGCTTGCGGCAGAGCACATAGAACAGCGGCGTGAAGACCAGGCCGAACACGGTCACGCCGAGCATCCCGAAGAACACCGCGACGCCGAGCGCCTGGCGCAGCTCCGAGCCGGGTCCGCTGCCGAACGCGAGCGGAATCACGCCGAAGATGAATGCGGCCGACGTCATCAGAATGGGTCTCAAGCGCGTTTTCGCGGCCGAGATCGCCGCGTCGACGCTCGATAGGCCGTGCTCCTCGCCCTGGCGCGCGAACTCGACGATCAGGATCGCGTTCTTCGCTGCTAGGCCGATCAGCACGACCATCCCGATCTGCGTGAGGATGTTGTTGTCGAGTCCGCGCAAGTTCACGCCGAGCATGGCCGCGAGCAGGCACATCGGGACGATCAGGATCACCGCGAGCGGCAGCGTGAGGCTCTCGTACAACGCCGCCAAGAAGATGAAGACGAATACGACGCCGAGCGCGAACGCGAGCGCGCCCGCGTCGCCTGACACGTGCTGCTGGTACGCAATGCCCGTCCACTCGAACGTCATACCCGAGGGCAGCGTCGCGCGCGCGATGCGCTCCATCGCGGCCATCGCTTCGCCCGAAGAGTGGCCCGCCGCCGTGTCGCCTTGGATGTCAGCGGCCGGGTACAAGTTGTAGCGCGGCACGCGATACGGCGCTGTCGCCGGCACGAGCTTCGCGATCGCGTTGAGCGGCACCATCGCGCCGGAGGCGGAGCGCGTCTTCAGCTGCCCCACCCACTCTTCGTCTTGGCGATAGCTCGCATCTCCCTGTGCAATCACCTGAAATGTATGGCCTAACATATTGATATTGTTTACGTATGTACCGGCCAAATACGTCTGCAAAGTCGTGAAGACGTTGCGGACCGGCACGCCGAGCATCTCGGCCTTATCACGATCGACGACGGCGTCGAGCGTCGGATTGCGCGTGTTGAAGTTGCTGAACGACTGCGAAATGGCCGGATCCTTCAGCGCCGCCTCCGTAAGTTGTTGCACGGCTTCCTCGAGCGCGCGGTAGCCGAGGCCGCCGCGGTCCTCGATCATCATCTGGAAGCCGCCCGCGTTGCCCATACCGCGAACGGACGCCTGGTTCACGACGCGGATCTCGCCCGCCGTGATGCCGGCGAGCCGCTTGCGCAACTCGCCCGAGATGTAGGCGAGCGATTGGCCTTTCGGGATGCGCTCCTCGAACGGATCGAAGATGGCCCAGATCTGGCCCGCGTTCGTGGCGTTCGTGAACGCGGCGCCGTCCATGCCGGCGTACACGGATGCGGACGACACGCCGGGCGTGCCGAGAACGATGGGAATGATCTGCTGCACCACCGCATCCGTACGCGCGAGGCTGGTGCCCGGCGGCATCGTGAGCGAGACCGCGACGTCGTTCTGGTCCTGCGCCGGCACGAAACCGCGCGGCGTGTCGAGCACGCGCCAGACGGTGAGCACGACCAGGCCCACGTAGAGCACCACGAGCATCGCGCGGTGGCGCAACGCGGCTCCCGTGAACCTCGCATAGCCGCCCGAGAGACGTTCGAGCCAGCTATTGGCGCCTTCCGCGAGCGCGTGCATCCGAGCGCCGATGC
>Ga0068863_100007305_pt1 | contig 10821 bp, 10 predicted proteins | sample KBSSwiS62_FD_66596 | JGI IMG/M metagenome (GOLD analysis project Ga0068863, IMG submission 66596) | Switchgrass rhizosphere microbial communities from Kellogg Biological Station, Michigan, USA - KBS Switchgrass S6-2 | ecosystem: Host-associated > Plants > Roots > Rhizosphere > Soil ...
GGGATCGAGAAGCGTGTTCTTTATGTCTTTGGCGCAGCCCGGGTAGGTGCGCTGTGAAGATCATGCGTGAATCCCGTAAGCACGCGATACGGCACGGCGAAGCGGTCATTCTATTTGCCGTCGGTGCTTACACTTTCGCCGCGCCCGCGCAGGAAGTTGACGAAATTCGGGACCTACACGGCTTACAGTCGGTGAGCAGCGCAACTTCGCACACCAGCGTATCGAAAGTGAAGTCCATCTTCGAGCGCGGCACCAAGACCTATTATGTGGTGGACGCTAGCCAGCATTTCCGGCTTCCTCACTCCACCCCGACTCGGCTGATGGTACTGCGCAGCTCTCCAGTGGCTGTTCTGGTCGATAGCATCGATCGCATGGCCGAAATCGAACGAACCCTTCCGTTGCCCATGGCCTTCAGCGGTGAAGAACGGAAGTGGTACCGGGCGCTGGCATTGGTGAACGGCAGAGTTGTACCCGTCGTAAACGTGCCGCCATTCCTGACCGCAGCCGATCAGGTAATTTCGAAATCCGTAGTCGGGAAACTCGCGAGCGGGGTGACTGCGTGAAGACCATCGCTCAATCCCAATTCGTATTATTCCCGCTCGGAGAAAAGCGGTTCGCGTTACCTGCGGAGACTGTTGCCGAGTTGGCGCGTCCGGACGAGCCACAAGCTTTTCCTCACACCACGCCGCTGCTAACCGGAGTACTAGTTCGTCGAGGAACGATCGTTCCGGTCTGTGACGTTGCCCAGGTACTGGTGACGAATGCTCCTGCGAGAAAGTTCTACTTGATCGCAACCCGTGCCGTTGGCGTATCTGCCGAACTCACCGCACTCCCAGTGACTGGAGAATGCGAGCTTACGAGCGCAGACACTCTTCCGCCGACCAGCGGGCTTCCCGACTACGTAGTTGGGTTATTGTCGTTGAAAGACGAAATCGTGCAATTGATTGATCTTGAAAAGCTCATGAGTGCGGAGGCAATCGCATGAGCACGATGCCGACGCAGGTTTCACCCAAGATTCTCGTGATCGACAGCAACGTCTTCTTCGCCAAACGCTTGATGGACGCGCTCAAGCATGAAGGCTTCGAGACCGTACACAGCACCGCCGCGACCTATGCGCTCACCATGCTTGAGTGGAATCCGCCATCGGCCATCGTCTGCTCCACGAACATGCGGGAGATGAGTGCGTTTGACCTGCCAAAGATTCTGCACTCTGATCTGAAAACGGCGCACATCCCGATCGTCGCCATGGGTGACGGAGGTGACCAGGCACTCATGGAAGCATTCCGCGCCGGGTGTGACGACTACATCGACCGCCGAGTCGGTCCGGAAAACATTGCCCAACACGTTCGCGCCTTCCTGAGAAGTCATGAAGAGGGATTCCAGCCGACGCAAATGCTCGACAGCTCGCAGGCCGCGCTGGAAGGGAACCTCTCGCAGGTTGATCTTCCCGGAATCATCCAGATGCTGGGTCATTCCCGACAGTCGGGCGCGCTGCATGTGAATGCCGGTGATGTCGACGGCATCATCTTTCTCGACAGTGGCGACGTTCTCCATGCTGAGGTCGGTGACGAAGTTGGCGACGAAGCAGTCGTGCATATCGTCAAGGCATGCAATGGCGCCGAGAAGGGCGTTTACAAGTTCGTGCCCGGCGACACCGCCACCACGCGCACAGTCCTGCGCTCTGCAACCGAGTTGATGTTGGACGCGCTCCGCGAAGTCGACGAAGAGCACCATGAAGGAGGTTTCGAATGAGCGCGAACCCTGTCGTTTACTTCATCGACGACAGCGCAACCATGCGCGAAGTCATCAAGATCGCCTTCCGGCGCGAGAACATCAACGTCGTCGCCTGCCACGATGCAGTGTCAGCCATCGACATGATGGACCAGAATGTTCCAGACGTTGTCATCAGCGACGTCATCATGCCCGACAAGGACGGCTACGAGGTCTGCCAGTACATTAAGCAACATCCCACCCTGGGGCGTATACCGGTCATCCTGATGTCGGGCGTCGTAAACAAGCAGGTAGCCGAAAAAGCATTTGCCGTTAAGGCTGACGAACTTATACGAAAGCCGTTCCAGCCCCAGGATCTGATCACCCGAGTGCGCCACCTGCTCAATCCGAAAGCGCCGGCGGAAGTCGCGCCCGCCCCTGCTCCGACTGCGGCAGCCGCACTCAGTAGCATCTTCGCAACGCCTGCCGGACGTCCGATGGCAAACCGTCCCGCCGTCCAACCGCACGCAGCTGCGGCTGTACGTCAACCTGCCCCAATGCCCGCTCCTGTGGCAATGCCGGCAGCCCGTGTGATGCCTGCTCCGGCAGCGTTCCAGCCTCAACCGCAACCGGCCCAGCCTGCACCAGTTCCGGTGGCGCCCAGTCGCGTACCGGCGCCTCCAGGTACCATGGATGCCTCCAAGATGCGCTTGGAGATCATGCGTTTGATGTCGCAAGTCAAGAAACTGGAAAGCGAGTTGGAAGCGGAACGCGAATATTCACGCGCACTGGAAGAACATATCAAGACACTGCAGGAAAATGACTAATCCTCATGGAAAAGCCCACCACACTTAACGTGGTGGGCTTTTTTATTGCAGGAAACTAGTTGGCCGGAACGATTTCCCAAACAACGTTCTCTCCGTGCTGCTGGGTGAAGAACCATCGCGAGGCGTTCGGCTTCACTTGTTTGTAAAGCAAGCCGCCGACCGTTGGAGAGCCATCGGACACGATCAGTCCCGTGGGCTCGTTGTCCCCATCACCGGTTGCTTGTGCGTCAGCCAGCGATTCGGGATCGCGTCCCAGGGCCACGAATCGCTGCGGAGGCGTTCCGGGCTTACGAACGTCGAATGCCCAGATCGAGTCGAGGGTATTGAGCTGTCCATGAAGGCTGTCGCCGCGGTCTTCAGTGGCCACCACCGTAAAGTTATCGATGAATGTCAGGTTGTCGAAGCTGTTGTGAACGGAATCACCGAGGTACAACAGCGAGATCGTGCCGGCTTCGTTCGCCCCATGGAAATCGACGCGGAACAGGGATCCATACGAGCCCCGCGCCTGCAGAGCCGGCTGCGAACCGGCGAAGATGTCCGTATCTCCCGTCGCAACAAAGACGAACGTATTGAAGCCGGAGCCCGGCAGGAAAGCCATATTCTCGGGACGCTTGAATGGCGTTGCACCCGCCTTCTTCGCGGCCGCATTCGCGTTGAACGAGGCTGTACCGTCAACGGCTGTATCGTGAACAGTGATCCAGCGTACCGGCCAGGAACTCCCAGGGGTGTGCAACTGCAACTGACGGGTCGAGAATGTATCGGCAACTGCGTCGGCTGTGAAGACCAGCGCGTTTCCGCCAATCGATACTTGCAACGACTGCAGCTTGCCACCCTTGGAGAAATCAGCAATGTCGTAAGGTACAAAGCGGTACACGAAACTATTTGGCTGTTTCGCGGTTTTTGCGCTGGTCGTGTCGCCTGGAATGATGTTTACGGATGTTCCGCCAGCGTCTTCGACTAGGTAGAGATTGCCGTCATTATCGAGGTGAACGCCCTCGTATCCGGCTTTCCCTACGATCCCATCGAGAGTAGTCGCGACTGCCGGCCAGCCTGCGGTCAACTGAATGACGCCGCCATTCGAGCCTGCTTCTTGCGTGAAGAAGAACGTACGAGTAAACGGATTCCATGTCGATCCGTCGATGGAATTGAAGCCCGTGAATCCGCTTGCCCCTTCCGGAGTCAGAAGCGTGATGCGATGCGCAGCTTCCGTGATATCCAGGTTGATTCGCGTTACATAGGCCATGTTCCCGGAGTTTTCATGACCCTGGTAAAGAAAGTGTCGGCCGTAATCGAAACTAGAGTCCGGCCCGCCGGGGTTCTGGTCGAAGACAACGTACGTGTTTTCGTCGGGCACTGTGTTCGTGCCATCGGCTAAGAAACCAAACTTCTTAATCTTGGTGCTCGGGTTCTCCAATGGCTCCGAGCCTTGTGCAACTTCCTGGAGTTGGAAGCCGGATGCGATGCGTGTCGGTTGGACGCCCACGCGTGGATTCGCGCTACTCAGGCCTTGAGCAATGCCTTTCTGTGCGTATGCGGAAGGAATAACAATTGTCGAACTCAGAGCCAGGCCGACAAAAGTAGACTTCAAGAACCAGCGAAAATTCATGCTTGCACTCCGTGCGGATTACTGAGGGATAGGTCCACCCCACGTGGACATTCCAGTGCAAGCTACTAGCCGGTGGTTTCAGTTCGTTTGCTAATGCATGAACGGCAGATTAATTCCCCCGAAGCATCGCCGTCGATGTCGGTTCAACTGTGGAAATCGCTACTGTGGCTGCCCCTGACCCGCTGTCTCAACTCCAGTCAACTCTCGAATCACCTTGGTCTCGGTTTCATGGTAAGGCTTTCCATCGGGATAGAAGACGTCGTGGAACCACTCCGGCGGCTGGTTCTCGATGTACGGCTTCGTCCACGAATTCCAGGGAAGATTGGTCTGCGTCTTTCCAAGCACCAGTCCCCAGTTGATCGCCGCCACTCGAAGCTTCTTCGCGACAGGAAGAATCGTGTCAAACCGACTTCCTTCCGAGCGAGCCATGTACTCCGTGCACAGGATCGGGCGATGGTAGCGCTGCAGCCATTCCACATGTTTCTCAAAATCCTTTGCATTCGAGTAATTGTGGAAAGAGAGGACATCCGAGTTCATCAATTGAATTCTCTGCGTCGCGGTGAGTTTCGCCGTAGTCGACCAGTCGCCGTCCCAGACGCCGCTCGTGAGTGGCTGGGAGGGATTCATCGATCTTGCCCAACGGAACACACGGGGTAACAGCGCCACCACAAGTCTCCGCTTGGCCTTCGGTTCAAGTTTGCCGTATGCGGTGTCGTTCGTGTTGTTCGGTTCATTCCAGACATCCCACGCAAGCACCCGCTTATCGTTCGCAAAGTGTCCAACCACGCCTTTAACGTAATGCCTCAATCGCGGATATTGCGTCCGATCGGCCAGCGCAATCGCCCCGGGACTCTGCACCCAGGCTGAATTATGAACTCCGGGCGTTGGCGGACGCTGCGGCCCCAGCTTGGGCATCGGATCCCAGCACGAATCGAAAAGTACAAAAACAGGCCGGATGTGATGCTTGTCGGCGATGCTAAGGAACATATCGATACGCTTCAGGAATCCCTGCTCATCCTGCTGCCAGAGAAGGTCATGCAGGAAGACACGCATCGTGTTCATGCCAAGGCTTTGTGCCCAGCCCAGCTCGCGATCGATCTGCTGTGGGTCGAACGTTTCCGCCTGCCACATCTCCAACTCGTTACTGGCACTTGCGGGGATGTAGTTGCTCCCGACCAGCCACGGTTGCTGTGCGTACCAACGGTTTGCGTGATCAGCGGTCCACCGTTGTGTTTGGGACAAACAAAGCGAACTTGCGAGAAGAATAAGGGCGGAGAGTTCTGCGATACGTTTCATGTCAGCTGACCTGGGCAGGTACTCTGGATGTTAGAACTCAGTCAGCTGAGACACAATCAGTGTTTTCACGGGGCAGGTCATTCGGTTCCCGCCTGGTGTTAGGGCTTACACGCTACTTCAGGAATTCAACTTCAAAGTCGCGAGCAACCCGGTAAGTTTGTCGAACGCTCGCTGCGACTGTGCTGGGTTGTAGACCGGACTATCCGACACAGTCCAGCTGTGGTGCGCCCCCTCGTAGGTTTCGCTCTCGAACTCGCCGCCCCAGTTTGCCAGCGCTGCTTCGAATTTCTCAATCGCCTCTTTCGGCATGCTGCGATCTTCAACGGCATGTCCGAAATAGAGTTTCGCCCTTATCTTGGGTAGCAATAAGTGTGGGCTATCGGAACTCTCGGCGAATAGGCGTCCTGCATGGAATGACGCCGCAGCCCGAATCCTATCCGGACGGGCTGCCGCAATTCGCATCGCAATTGCGCCTGCAAAGCAGTATCCCACCACTCCCATAGGACCCCCGACCGTTGCTGCATTCGCAGCAAGATAGTCGACGTAAGCTGACGCATCGCGAGCAACCGCCTCGGGTGTAAGCGGGTCCCTCAATTCTGCCAGCCGTTTATTCACCTCTTCGCTCTGGCGAATCGGAAATTGGACCAGGGGCGGTTTACCCGTTCGATAGAACAGGTTCGGCATCAGCACGGTAAATCCTGCGCCGGACAGCTTACGAGCCATATCGTGCTGAGCCGGCCGGATCCCTCCGATATCCGTCAGGTGAATCACCCCGGGATTGCGCTCACCCTCAGCATGAAATAGGAAGCCGTCAGCAACTCCATCCGGCGTACGAATCTCAACTGCTTCTTCGATCACACAAACTCCCGGAGCAAATTACCCGAAGATAAATTCTTTCGTCTTGAACTCGCGAATCTGATCACGCATCTTCGCAGCCTTCTCGAACTCGAACCGCTTGGCTGCCTCGCGCATCTCGTTTTCCAACTTCTCGATGAACTTATCCAACTCTTCCTGTGATTTGAAGTCTGGCAGTCCTTCCGTCTGCTCCGAAATGTCCACATAGTCGGCTTCAATAATCTTCGCCAGGGACATATCCACGGGCCGAACAATGCTCATCGGCGTGATCCCATGCTCGACGTTGTAGGCCTGCTGGATCGCCCGACGGCGATCCGTCTCATCGATAGCCTTCCTCATCGAATCTGTCATCTTGTCTGCATAGAGAATCGCTCGACCCTCGATGTGACGCGCACATCGGCCAATCGTCTGGATGAGCGATCCCTGCGACCGAAGAAACCCTTCCTTGTCCGCATCCAGCACCGCCACCAGCGAAACCTCGGGAAGATCCAGACCCTCGCGCAACAGGTTGATGCCGATCAACACGTCGAACTCGCCCTTTCGCAGGTCGCGAATAATCTTGATACGTTCCAGTGTCTCGATCTCCGAGTGCATATAACGGCATCGCACGCCGACCTCGCTGTAATACTCCGCCAGATCTTCGGCCATTCGCTTGGTCAGCGTAGTAACCAGCACACGCTCGCCGCGGGCCGTCCGCTTCCGGATCTCGCTCAACAAATCGTCGATTTGTCCCTTTACCGATCGTATCTCCACTTCAGGATCGACCAACCCCGTGGGACGAATGATCTGCTCGACGACGACTCCTGCCGCCCGCGTAAGTTCATAGGGGCCCGGTGTTGCCGAAACATAAACCGCCTGGTTCACTCGGTTTTCGAACTCCTCGAATTGCAGTGGACGGTTGTCCAGCGCGCTCGGCAACCGAAATCCGTACTCGATCAGGTTCTGCTTACGGGACCGATCTCCGTGCCACATGCCATGAAGCTGCGGGACTGTCTGATGAGACTCGTCGATGAACAGCATGTAATCGCGGGGAACATAATCCAGCAGCGTAGGCGGCGGTTCCCCGGGCAGTCGGCCAGTGAAATGCCTCGAGTAGTTCTCGATACCGTGACAGAACCCCATCGACTGGATCATCTCCAGGTCAAAGCGTGTCCGCTGGTGGATCCGTTGCGATTCCACTAGTCGGCCCTGGTTTTCGAGTTCCTTTTCCCACCAGGCGAGCTCTTCCAGGATCGACTTCACCGCGTTCGATTTCGTCTCCGGCTTCATCACGTAGTGTGTCTTCGGGTAGATCGGAAGCCGAGTGTATTTCTGCTTCACCGTGCCAAACAACGGGTCGATCTGCGACAGCGTCTCTATTTCGTCTCCGAACATCTCTATTCGATACGCGTTGTCGTCATAGGTAGGGAATATCTCAATGACGTCGCCGCGCACACGGAATGTTCCGCGCTTGAAATCCTCGTTCGTGCGCTCATACAGGATTTCAACCAGTTTGCGAACGATGTCTTCGCGCTTCATGCGCTGGCCCTTCTCGAGAAAGAGCAGCATGCCGTAATACGCCTCCGGCGATCCGAGACCGTATATGCAGCTCACCGACGCCACAATGATGCAATCGCGCCGTTCGAAAAGCGATCTCGTTGCGGACAGCCGCAACTTATCCAGTTCGTCGTTAATCGTCGCTTCTTTTTCTATGTAGACATCGGACGCCGGAATGTACGCTTCCGGCTGGTAATAGTCGTAGTAGGAGACGAAGTACTCGACGGCGTTGTTAGGGAAGAACGATTTGAACTCGTGATAAAGCTGCGCCGCGAGGGTCTTGTTGTGCGCAAGAATCAGTGCCGGCCGGTTTGCCGCCTCGATGATCTTGGCCATCGAGAACGTTTTGCCCGAGCCCGTAACGCCCAGCAGCACCTGGTGTTTTTCGCCATCAAAAATGCCCCGCGCCAGTTGTTCGATAGCACGGCCCTGGTCGCCCTTGGGCTTGTAGTCGCTGTGTACCTTGAAGTCCATATTCGAGTGACGCCTCTCTAGCCGCAATATCGGGCTGTAGGCATCTCTCTAGTATAAACCAGGCAAATTGGGTCGCCGAAAATAGACGTTCTAGCGGCTAAGGACCGTCCGTGAACTAACTCACTGATTCGTAACCTCGCGCCGCTTCCGTGCGACTTTGCCATCAGCGTCGAAATAGACGTGGCAGTTCACGCCATTTTCTTCCATACTCCATAGAGCTCGCCCAAACAACCCGGAATTGCCGGAATAGTCCGTAGCCTGTGGAAGTGCGGCAACATCTTTCTTCGCGTCGCCAATCTTGACCGCGTCGCAAACGGATTTCTTCTTGATGGAAGGGGCCGACTGCTCCGCGATGAGCTCGGCCGAGAGTTCGCCATGGAGAACCGTGCGCCACAACTCCCGCCCATCTTCCGTATAGGCCCTGATGATCCTCGTCGAGCCAAGGGTCTCCTCGGCGAATACGTCAGCGCCACCCGCCGTTGGGTAAGCAGGAATCAGCTTCACCGTCTTGAAGCCCGGAAGTTCCATCACCACCCATTTCGATGTCCCTTCCGGTAAAGAATAACCGGACACCACGGTAACCGTGGCCGAAGCCGTTCGTCCTTCGTAGTGAGCGATAATTTCGAAATGCGTGGCTGTAATTGAACTGACTTCGGCTTCATCCCCAGTGCGCAATTCGGCGGCGTAAGCCGGCGAGACACTCCATTGAACGCCCGTAAGCAGGCGTCCATCCGTGCCCACGGCTCGAAACATCTGCCATTGGCCGGAGGTGAGAGTCGCTTTACTCGGAGTTACAACGAGAGAGGGAATTTGAGCTTGAGCCGAAACCGCAATGAAGAGAGCAACAAGGAGCAGGACCCGGGTCCGCATGATGATTCATCGTATAAAGGCCATTCGAGCTTTGCCAGAAGTAGATGCCGGTCGGTGATTACTAATGTCGTACCGCTCCAAGCGTTCCCGCCTCGTAGCATCGCCCGTCGACCCTGTTTAACTGCTTCGCCTGCCTGTCGCTGATCAGGCGGATATGCGGAACCTCTAGCAGAAGCTCGGGGACTGCCCAGACAGGCTTCTCGGTTGTCATCCACTGCATGCCATCGAACCGTTTGAGATCGATAGGCTTACAGTACCCACGCAGAGTACGTTCCCCGCGATAGTTAAAGTAATCATCGAAGTAGCTCATGGCCAGTTCGCGGATCGTTTTGTAGACAGGTTCGCGAAACCGCAGCCCGGAGAAATTCGACTTTGCGATTGTCCCCCAGTGGCCGTTCATGCGGTATACCGCCAGCACGTGGTCGGTATCCTGGATGGCTTCCAGGTCCATAATGAGCGGCGGAAAACCATTTACTCGCAAAGCCGCCGCCGCAAACAGAGCGCCCTCCAGGCAATGAGCAGTTCGCTCCCGCAAAACTCTCCTCGGAGACCACGCCGTATCCGCAACGTGATAGGGAAGTTCGTTCAGGAAATGTTGAATCCTGTATGGAGTCCTCAGCGAACGAAGTGTTCGCAACTCGCGAGGCGTGAACCCGAACGTTTTTTTGTCCATAGAAAAGAGTGCGGCTAGTGGCTGTTACGGTGTTTCGTGTTGTGGTCCTACCGCCACAATCCACGAACCACGCCACAGTCCTATCCGCTGAATCCTTCGCTCGCAGGAACCTCGCTGCTTTTGTACTTGCCTTGAATCCCCAGAGCTTCGACCAATTCGTACGGAGCGTCGATGTAGATATCCGGCGGCGCATTCTCGAGGCTGTGTGGAGACAGTCCATAATTACAGCCGATCGACCACATCCCAGCGTTTCTAGCCGTTAGCGTGTCGTTATGCGAATCGCCGACCATCACGGCTTCCTCGGGTGCCGTTCCCGTATCCGCGAGCAGCTTTCGCGCACCTTCGGGGTCCGGCTTCTTGGTAGCGAAGCTATTGCCGCCGTATACCGCTTCGAAGTACGTGCCCAGCCCAAGCCCTTCTACGATTCCCTCTGAAGGCCGGACCGGCTTATTGCTCAGTACCGCCATTTTGATCTTTCCATCGCTGGCTTCGCGAATGCTCTCCAGCGCTTCCTTCATGCCGGCATACACGTAAGTGTTATCGAGCTTGTGTTCGCGGTAGTAGCGAATAAAGAAGTCCATCGCATCATGAAAAAAACTTTCATTCTGCGGATCGTTGAGGGCTCGCCGCACCAGCATGGGCGCGCCATCTCCGATATACCCCGAGATCACATCTACCGGAAGTTCCGGTTTCTGGAAGTGCCGGAGCATGGCATTTACGGAATGAGCGAGGTCCAACTGGCTGTCCACCAGCGTTCCATCCAGGTCGAAAATGAGCAGTCGAATACGGTCTTGAGGAATAGGTCTGATTACACGGATCATTGCCCATCCAGTATAGCGGGAGGGTTAGATTTCCCTCCTAACTCTGTTCTGGGAAGTGGTTACCAGCATCATTTACAATAGGCTGTTTGCTCGGCTAAGGAGACGTGGGGTCTCGAGCCGAGATCCCCAACGTGGAGCATCAATGGCATCCAA
>Ga0068863_100007311_pt1 | contig 10813 bp, 9 predicted proteins | sample KBSSwiS62_FD_66596 | JGI IMG/M metagenome (GOLD analysis project Ga0068863, IMG submission 66596) | Switchgrass rhizosphere microbial communities from Kellogg Biological Station, Michigan, USA - KBS Switchgrass S6-2 | ecosystem: Host-associated > Plants > Roots > Rhizosphere > Soil ...
CCCCGGAGGTCCGCCGTTTTCGTTTGGGGACATATGGTTGAAGCTGCTGTCGGTTTCGACCAAAGCGGTCGGATGCAAACCGTATCGCGACAGCTAACCCCCGAATGACAAACCGCCACGACTACCTTGCTGAAATCGAGCGGCTGATCGCAACCGATCCCGCCGCCGCGCTTGCCAGGGCCAGCTCGGCGGCTGCCGCAGGTCCGGCAAATCCCGACGTTTATCGTTTGCTCGCTTCATCCCTGAGGCGCCTGGGTCGAACCGACGAGGCTGCGCGGGCGGACCTGGCCGGAGTCAAGGCGTCCGCCGCCGATCACGAAGTCGCTCAGGCCGGCCAGGCGCTTCTGAGGGGCGATTTGCCGACCGTCGAACGTCTCTGCCACGCTGTCCTTCAGCGGCGACCAAACGATGCTTCGGCGACCCGCATGCTGGGTGAAGTTGCCTTGGGTGTCGGAGCTCTGCGCGACGCAGAAGCCCTGTTCCGCCGTACCCTCGAACTCGCACCCGCCCTTGAGTATGCGCGCCTCAATCTGGCGGAGGTACTGCTCCAACAATCGCGGCCCGCTGATGCGCTCGCGGAACTGGATCAACTCGGAAGTGAATTTGCCGGATATTCGGAGACTAAGACCTACCGTGCGTCCGCGCTCGGGCTGCTTGGCGAGTACGAACGGGCGATCGAGGTTTATCGCGAGATCGTCGCCGCCGAGCCGGGCAATCTCCAAGCGTGGACGAGCCTCGCTTTTCTACTCAAAACCGTTGGTGAACCCGAAGCGGCCGTCGCGGCGTGCCGCAGTGCATTGAAAGCCAATCCGGCGGATGGCGAGGCGTGGTGGATGCTCGCCGACATGAAAACGCACGCGTTCAGCGAAGCTGACACCGCGGCGCTGGAAGCGGCGATTGCCGATCCGAAGGCGAGTGACGACGACCGCTTGAGACTGCACATGGCCCTGGGCAAAGCCCTGGAGGATCGCCAGAATTACGATCGCAGCTTCGAACATTACCGGACGGGCAATGCCGTTCGAGCGGCGCAGCATCCTTACGACCCGGCGCATCTGGCGCAGGTGATCGACCGCATGGAGAAACTGTTCACGGCCGATTTCTTCGCGGCGCGAGCCGGCGGCGGCGACCCGGCGCCGGATCCGATCTTCGTTCTGGGTCTGCCCCGGTCAGGGTCCACGCTGGTCGAGCAGATTCTCGCCAGCCACCCGCTGATCGAGGGCACGGCCGAGTTGTCTGACCTGCATTCGCTGGCCGGTAGCCTGGAGGTGGGGCCGCAATTTCGCGGGCCGTGGCGCGCTTATCCGGACATTCTCGCGGAGTTGTCGCCGGAGCGTCTGGCCGACCTGGGCGGCCAATATCTCGACAGCACGAGGGTTCAGCGCAAGACCGATCGCCCGTTGTTCGTCGACAAGATGCCCAACAACTGGGTCCATGTCGGCTTCATTCAACTGATCCTGCCCAACGCTAAAATCATCGACGCCCGGCGTCACCCGCTCGCCTGTGGCTTCTCCAACTTCAAGCAATTCTATGCGCGTGGCCACGAGTTCTCCTATGACCTTGGGACCATCGCAGAATATTATCGCCAGTATCAGCGCCTGATGGCCCATTTCGACCAGGTTCTGCCTGGCCGGGTTCTGCGCGTGATTCACGAAGATGTCGTGGCGGACCCGGAAACCCAAATCCGGCGCATGCTCGACTACATTGGCGTACCGTTCTACGAGGCTTGCGTTCGCTTCCACGACACCAAGCGCTCGGTGCGGAGCGCCAGCGCCGAGCAGGTCCGCCGCCCGATCCAGGCCGGCGCGACCGAGCTGTGGCGCGCTTATGAAGCGCATCTGGGGCCGCTCAAGACCGCACTGGGCCCGACGCTCGACCATTGGCGGGACTAACTGATGAGCGAGCCCAGCAGCCTGGAAGGCCAAGCCGACCGCGCCGCCGCCGCAGGGCAGTTCGCCGATGCCTTGTCGTTGCTAGAACAGGCGGTTCAGTCGGGCGCCGCGAGCTTTGAATTGTGGATGAAGCTGTCGGCGATGCGCAAGGCGTCGGGTGATTTGCCCGGGGCTCTGGTCGCGGTCGATAGCGCGCTGGCGACCTCGCCGCTCGACTTCTCGGCCCTGCTGTCGCGCGCGGTCATTCTGGAGGGACTTGGCGACCCGGGCGCGGGCCAGGAGTTCGGCAATGCGCTCGCCCAATTGCCGCCGGACGAAGCTGTGCCGCCGGCGATGGTGGCGGCCGTCGCTTATGCCCGGAAGCGCCGCGATGATCATCGCGCCAATGCCGAAGATCGCTTGCGCGCGAGCCTGCCCGCGGATCTCAACGCGAATGAGCGCAGCCGGGCCGAGCGGTTCATCACCAACCGATCGCGGCGGACGCGGCATTACCACCAGGAACCGTCCGATTTCCATTACCCGGGGATGCCGGAAACCGAATTCCACGACCGCGACCACTTTCCGGGCATCGCGGCGCTCGAACAGGCAACCGCCGAGATTCGCGCCGAATTCGACGCGCTCATCGCCGCCGAAGCCGCGGAGATGGTGCCCTACATCCAATATCCCGACCGCGTTCCGATGCGGCAGTGGAAGGAGCTCAACCACAATCCGAAATGGACCGCGATCCATTTGCTCCAGAACGGCCAGCGGATCGACGCCAATGCGCGCCATTGCCCGAAGACGCTTGAAGCCATCGCGCACATGGACCAGCCCGACGTGCCCGGGGCGTCGCCTAACGCGATGTTCTCGCTGCTCGCGCCGCGTACGCGCATCCCGCCGCACACCGGCGTCGCTAACACCCGGCTGGTGTGCCACCTGCCGCTGATCGTGCCCGGCGAGTGCGGCTTTCGCTGCGGCGAATCTATCCGCGAGTGGCGAGTTGGTGAAGCGTTCGTGTTCGACGACACCATTGAGCACGAAGCCTGGAACGACAGCGACCAGCTCCGGGTCGTGCTGATCGTCGACTTGTGGGCGCCGACGCTGGGACCGCGAGAACGCGAAGCGGTCGCCGCGGTCATCGGGGCCAGTGGCGCGAGCTTCCGGGATCACGCATGATCGCCGTCGATCCGGCGCAGGTTCTCGATCAGGCGATCGCGGCGCTCAACCAGCCCGGCGCGCACCTCCCGCTCGAAGACGTCGACCGGGCATTGAAGGTTGCGCCGGGCGACGCCCGCCTGTGGCACGTCAAAGGTCTTATTCACCGCGAGCAGGAGCGTCGCGAGCTAGCGATTCCGGCGCTGCAGCGCGCGGTCCAACTGGCGCCCGCGGAGCCGATCATCGCGCACGGCTACGCCCGGACGATGCTCGAAGCGGGCGTACCCTGCGTGGAGGAATTCGGGCAGGCGATGAAGCTCGCGCCCAATGATTCGACGGTCGTCCGGGGGCTCGTGTCCGCACTCGTGGCCGCCGACCAATCGGCCGATGCGATCGAGGGGCTCGACCTGGCGCTCCGGCGTTCAGTGTTATGGACCGAAGGCCATGTGCTGCTCGCCTCGCTGCGCTGGGCGGAAGGAGAGCGCGAAGGATTCACGCGCAGCTTCGACGAGGCGCTGGCACAATATCCGAACAGCATTGAGCTGCGCCGCGAGCAGTTGGTCGCGCTGGTCGACGCCGAGCATTACGAGGACGCGCTGGCCCGGGTCGAACAGGGCGCCGGGATGTTTGGCGACCAGATCCTGTTCACGACCTATCGCGCGGCGATCCTATCGGAGAGCGGCGACGTCGCCGCGGCGGACCCGTTGTTCGCGCGACTCGCCGACCTCAAGCTTGCCAGCGTGGAAATGTGGCGCGCGCGCCATCTCCTTCGCGCCGGCCGCCCCGGCGAGGCCAGCGCCGCAATCGACCCGTGGCTCGGGACGCCCGAGCAAATCCGCTTCTGGCATTACGCGGCAACGACCTGGCGCCTGACCGGCGATCCGCGGTCGGATTGGCTCGAAGGCGACCAACGGTTGGTCGGGGAATATGACCTCGCCGACCGGCTTCCGCCGCTCGACCAACTCGCCGTGACGCTGCGTGCACTGCATGTGTCGAAAAGCGAGCTTTTGTCCCAGTCGGTACGCGGCGGGACCCAGACCGACGGCAATCTGTTCCAGCGGATCGAGCCCGAAATCATCGCCCTGCGCGAGGCCGTGCGGCAGGCCGTGGCCGACCATGCGGCGCAACTGCCGCCGCCCGACCCCGCCCATCCCCTGCTTCGTTCGCAGCCCGACAGGGTGGTCTTCAATGGCGCCTGGTCGGTGCGGCTCCAGGCGGGCGGATCGCATGCCAATCACGTCCACCCGATGGGCTGGCTGAGCTCGGCGCTGTACATCGTGCTGCCGCCCGATCTCGGTCGCGATCAGGCCGGCTGGCTGACGCTTGGCGAACCCCAGGCGCAATTGGGGCTCGACCTGCCGCCGCACCGGCTGATCGAACCCAAACCGGGGCGTCTGGCGCTGTTCCCCTCGTGGATGTGGCACGGCACCCGGCCGTTCGGGGAAGGCGAGCGAATGACCGTAGCGTTCGACGTCGCCGGAGGCTGACGATTTGGCGCTTCGCAAGACGCGCACGATTACGCTATGTTCGATAAGCGATTCTTGATGGAGCTTCGACGATGACAAGAATGATTGCAGCGGCATTGGCGCTGCTCACGAGTCCTCCGGCTTTTGCTCAGGTCACGTCTATTGCGACCAGCAACCCGGCGCCGAAGGGCGGCCAGGATCTCAACAAGATTGTCTGCGAGGTCGACCAGACCACCGGTTCGCGGCTTGGCGCGCACAAGGTGTGCAAGACCGTGCTCGAATGGCAGCAGCAGCGACAGGAGCAGCGCGAGCACATCGAGGGCGTTCAGCGGAATTCAAACGTCGGCAAGCAGCCCGGCTAATCCTCAGGCGGCGGCACGCTGCTCCGCGACCGGGGTCAGGACCAGCTGGCCATCGCCCTCATCGACTTGCACGGTCGAGCCGTCGGCAATCTCGCCGGCGATGATTTTATCGGCGAGCGGGTCCTGCAGATACTTCTGCACCGCGCGCTTGAGCGGCCGCGCGCCGTAGACCGGGTCGTAGCCGACGCGGCCGAGCCAGGCGCGCGCCGCATCGGTCAGGTCGAGCTTGATCTTGCGGTCTTCGAGCAATTTGCCGAGGCGCGCGATCTGGATATCGACGATCGGGCCCATGTGTCCCGCCGACAGGCGGTGGAACAGGATGATCTCGTCGAGCCGGTTGAGGAATTCGGGCCGGAAATGGCCGCGCACCACCTCCATCACCTGCGGCTCGACCTTCTCGACCGCATCGTCGTCGCCGAGCGCAGCGAGATATTGCGAGCCGAGGTTCGATGTCAGAATGATGATGGTGTTGGTGAAGTCGACCGTGCGGCCCTGGCCGTCGGTCAGGCGGCCGTCGTCGAGCACCTGCAAGAGCACGTTGAACACGTCGCCGTGGGCCTTTTCGACCTCATCGAACAGGACGACCTGATAGGGCCGGCGGCGGACGGCCTCGGTCAGCACTCCGCCTTCCTCATAGCCGACGTAGCCCGGCGGCGCGCCGATCAGCCGCGCGACCGCGTGCTTTTCCATGAATTCGGACATGTCGATGCGGACCAGCGCGGTCGCATCGTCGAACAGGAATTCGGCCAGCGCCTTGGTCAATTCGGTCTTGCCGACGCCGGTCGGGCCGAGGAACAGGAATGAGCCGAGCGGCCGGTTCGGGTCCTGCAGCCCGGCGCGGGCGCGCCGGACCGCGGCCGACACGGCCTTGACCGCATCGTCCTGGCCAATCACCCGGGCGCCGATCAATTCCTCCATCTGAAGCAATTTCTCGCGCTCGCCCTCCATCATCCGCTCGACCGGAATCCCGGTCCAGCGGCTGACCACCGCGGCGATGTCCTGGTCGGTAACCTCTTCGCGCAGCATCGCGCCCTTGGTCACCGCCTGCGCGTCTGCCAACTGCTTTTCGAGCTCGGGAATGCGCCCGTATTGCAGCTCGCCCGCCTTGGCCAAATCGCCATTGCGCTGCGCCTGCTCGAGTTCGAGGCGGGCGTGGTCGAGCTGTTCCTTGATCTTCGCCTCGCCGGCGATCTTGTCCTTCTCGGCCTGCCAGCGCTGGGTCAGTTCGCTCGATTGCTGCTCGAGATTGGCAAGTTCCTCCTCGAGTTTCGCGAGGCGATCCTTCGACGCCTTGTCGGGCTCTTTCTTCAGTGCCTCACGTTCGATCTTGAGTTGGATGATGCGCCGGTCGAGGTTCTCGATTTCTTCGGGCTTGGATTCGACCTCCATCCGGATCCTGCTCGCGGCTTCGTCCATCAGGTCGATCGCCTTGTCGGGCAGGAAACGGTCGGTGATGTAGCGGTTGCTGAGGGTCGCTGCGGCGACGATCGCCGAGTCAGTGATGCGGACGCCGTGGTGGAGTTCGTATTTCTCCTTGAGTCCGCGAAGGATCGAGATGGTGTCGGGCACCGTTGGCTCGCCCACGAACACCGGCTGGAAGCGCCGCTCGAGCGCCGCGTCCTTCTCGACATGCTTGCGATATTCGTCGAGGGTGGTGGCGCCGATGCAGTGCAGTTCGCCGCGCGCCAGCGCGGGCTTGAGCAGGTTCGACGCGTCCATCGCGCCTTCCGATTTTCCTGCCCCGACCAATGTATGCATCTCGTCGATGAACAGGATGATGTCGCCGGCGGCCTGCTTGACCTCGTCGAGCACGCCTTTCAGCCGCTCCTCGAACTCGCCGCGATATTTCGCACCGGCGATCATCGAGCCGAGATCGAGCGACAGCAGGCGCTTATCCTTGATCCCGTCGGGCACGTCGCCGTTGGTGATCCTGAGCGCAAGGCCTTCGGCGATCGCGGTCTTGCCGACACCCGGCTCGCCAATCAGCACCGGATTGTTCTTGGTCCGCCGCGCCAGCACCTGGATGGTTCGGCGGATTTCCTCGTCGCGGCCGATCACCGGGTCAAGTTTGCCCTCGCGCGCGGCATCGGTGAGGTCGCGGGCGTAGCGCTTGAGCGCGTCGTAGCGGTCCTCCGAAGCCTGGGTGTCGGCGGTGCGGCCGCCGCGCAGTTTTTCGATCGCGGCGTTGAGGTTTTGCGGCGTCAGGCCGGCCTTGGCCAGCGCCCCGCCAACGTCGGTGTTCTTGGCCAGCGCCATCGCCAGCAGGATGCGTTCGACCGTGACGTAGCTGTCGCCGGCCTTCTTCGCGATTTGCTCGGCCTGATCGAGAATGCGGATGGTGTCGCCGTCGAGCGCCGGCGCCGAGCTCGCGCCGCTGCCGGTCACCGCCGGGTTTTTCGCGACGAGCGCATCCACCTCGCGCCGCGCGGCCAAAGCATCGCCGCCCGCCGCCTGAATCAGCCCGGCGGCCATGCCTTGCTCGTCGTCGAGCAGCGCTTTGAGCAAATGCGCGGGTGCAATGCGTTGATGGTTTTCGCGCACGGCAATCGTCTGCGCCGCCTGCAGGAAGCCGCGGGCCCGGTCGGTGAGCTTCTCAAAGTCCATGTATCTCTACCCCTTTGCTTCGGGCGGATATGGCGTTGCCCTTCGGCAACACAAGAGTGTCACAATGGCTGCGTTGGCGGTGTCGGGTCGGGTGCCGGCGGTGGATTCGCGGTTACCGGCGGCTGCGTTGCGGGTGCCGAAAGTGGCTGCGCGATGGTCGCCGCGTCCTCGGGATGGACGATCGGCGGACATTGAGCGGCCACCGCCGGGTCCATGTTCCAGCGCCGAAATTTGGTCGTATCGACGTGGAAGCGGAGGAAGGCGTAGAATCCGAGACCGACCTGATAATCGGGCCCGCGCCGCGCCTGATCCGCACATAAAGCGCGCATAAGATCCTCGCGCGTGATGGGCTTGAGGGGGACCATGTCGATCGCCGAATAATGCTTGTGTGCGCTTTCCGGGGCGCCGCCGGCGCATTGGTTGAGCGCCGGGTTGCGATAGACCGAAACCGCTTCGACCGGCCCGACCGCCGGGACGACGTAATCGTGAACGTAGCGCAGGGTCTGGACGATGTTCGGCCACTCGCTGGTCGGCGGGATTTCGAACGGTTGCCCGCCACATTGCTCCCACGAAGTCGCGGTGCGGAACAGCTGCCAGGTCGGTAGAATGCCGCTGACCTGGTAGGTCGCGAGATAGGCGTTGAACGCCTTCACCTGCACCGCGCGCGACGGCATCGCCAGATACCAGCTGCGATAGCCGGGCTCGTCCTGGCCGGCGGTGATGTAATCGGCGGCCGGGTTCCACGCTGGCGCGGCGACCTGCGGGACGGGCGTAATTTGGGCGGCAATCGCGGCGAGCATCGAGAGCATCACCAACTCATAGTCCCGCACCGCCGCTTGAAAAGCGCTGAACGGCGGGCCACTGTATTATTCCTATGTCACAGCCCATCGAAGTCGATCTCCCCCACAACCTCGGCAAGGACGAGGCGCGGCGGCGCATTGCCACCAACATCCACAAGCTGCAGGAGCATATTCCGGGCGGGGCAAAGGTCGAATCCGGCTGGGCCGGCGACCAGCTGAACCTCCGCGTCCAGGCACTCGGCGATTCGGTCCAGACCGCAATCGACGTCGAGGAGACCAAGGTTCACGTAAAGGTCCTGCTGCCGGGGCTGCTCGGCATGTTTGCCGGCCCGATTCAGGCGATGCTCCAGAAGAAGGGCAATCTGCTCCTCGAAGACAAGCACGAGACATAATTCCTCCCCATTGCTACGCATCAGCAACGAACAGGGAGGTCTCATGGGGCATTTTGCGGTGGTCGGATCGGGGCCGGCGGGTTTCTATACCGCCGAGGCGCTGCAGAAAGCGTTCGAGGGCCAGGCGCGGATCGATATCATCGACCGCTACGCCGTTCCCTACGGCCTGATCCGCTTCGGCGTCGCGCCCGACCACCAGTCGCTGAAGGCCGTGTCCAAGCGCTACGACAAGGTCGCCGACAGCGACGGCGTCGACTTCATCGGCAACGTGACCATCGGCCGCGACGTCTCGGTCGCCGAGCTGCTCGACCTCTACGACGCGGTGATCCTGGCGATCGGCGCGCCGCATGACCGCAAGCTCGGCATTCCGGGCGAGGATCTGCCGGGTGTGGTTGGTTCCGCGCAATTCGTCGGTTGGTACAACGGCCATCCCGAATTCGCCGATCTCGACCCGGGGCTCAGCGGAACTCATGCAGCGGTAATCGGCAACGGCAATGTCGCGCTCGATTGCGCGCGGATACTGTCCAAGACGCGCCACGAATTCGAAGGCTCGGATATCGTCGGCCACGCGCTCGACGCGCTCGATCAATCGGCGATCCGGACAATCTCAATCCTCGGCCGGCGCGGCCCCCACCAGATCGCGATGACGCCCAAGGAATTGGGCGAGCTCGGCCATCTTGAGGACGCACTGCCGATCGTCGACCTGAACGATTTTCCACCCCGCGAGGCCGACGACGCGCTCGAACCGGGCCAGCGCAAGTCGGTCACGATCCTGCGCGAATTCGCCGATCTTCGCGCCAACAAGCGCAAGTCGATGGTCTTCGATTTCTTCGCCAAGCCGGTGCGAATCGAGGGCGACGGCAAGGCTGAGCGGATCATCGTCGAACGCACCGAGCTCGACGAGAAAGGCGGCGCGCGCGGCACCGGCGAGACCTACGAGGTCCCGGCCTCGCTGATCGTCACCTCCATCGGCTATTCGACCCCGCCGATCGCGGGCGTCGCTTATGATGAGCGCGGCGGCAAATTCCTCAATGAGGGCGGCAAGATCGCGGACCGGTTGTTTGCGGTCGGCTGGGCGCGGCGCGGACCGACCGGGACCATCGGGACCAACCGGCCCGACGGTTATGAGGTCGCCGACCGCATCGCCGCGGAAATGCCGGCCGGAAGCGCCTCCGACCGAGCTGGCGCGCAGGGATTGAAAGCCCTGCTCGAAAGGCGCGGCGTGCTGCCGACCGACTATGACGACTGGCGCAAGATTGAGGAAACGGAGACGGCCAACGCCCGACCCGGGTCACCGCGCGAGAAGTTCGTCCGGGTCGAGCATTGGCTGGACGCGCTCGGCCGGTAGCTTCGCTTGCGCTTTCGAAAACCCCCATCTATCTAGCCGCGGCCTTGGCTCCCGCCGCGACCGCAATGTCGCATCCATGCGGGTTCCGGTCGGGGAGTAGCTCAGCCTGGTAGAGCACTGTCTTCGGGAGGCAGGGGCCGGAGGTTCGAATCCTCTCTCCCCGACCAATATTTCAATGACTTAGATGGTAGTTTGGACAGGTCCTCCGGGTTCAGATGAACCCCGAGGCGTCTTTTTGGGCGTCTTTTGCGCATGGGCGTCTCTTCGAATTTCACGCTGGAACTAATTGTTGTTTCTTTTGGCGTGGAATTCACCGATAGCGCCGAGCGACCGATTGCGAACGCTGGCAAACGCCGCGCTTCGCAGGCGGGGATTAGAGCGATGAATGACAATCTGAAACCCGAGGCTCCGGCCTCGACGTTGAAGGGACGCGTTCATTGCCTGCAAGAAAACACCGCACCGGATCAGAGCTACGCCGCTGGGAGCAGCGCAAGGCCCGCCAGACCGAGCGAGCTGAATTAGCACGCGCCCGCGCGCGCGAGATCAGCGGCGCCACCGTCGTGTTGCTGGCCGAGGCCGCTGCCATGCTCGGCGGCATCACCACCAAATCGCTTCGTGAAGCTGAGAACCGCGCCCGTGAGCGCGGTGAATATTGGCCGCCGAGGGTGCGGCTGAGCTCCAGGTTGTCTGGCTACCGGCTGCAGGACCTAGAGCAACTTATCGCAGCCGGGATGGAAGGCCTGACGGTTAATCGCCCTCAGGACTGACCGTAACTGCGAAGAAGTGAGGTATTACCGTGATCGATAAGAAATACAGCG
>Ga0068863_100007312_pt1 | contig 10812 bp, 10 predicted proteins | sample KBSSwiS62_FD_66596 | JGI IMG/M metagenome (GOLD analysis project Ga0068863, IMG submission 66596) | Switchgrass rhizosphere microbial communities from Kellogg Biological Station, Michigan, USA - KBS Switchgrass S6-2 | ecosystem: Host-associated > Plants > Roots > Rhizosphere > Soil ...
CGCAGCGCTTGCGGGCTGCCGACGTGCAGCTCGTCCATGTGGCGACCGAGGGTCCGCTCGGGTGGGCAGCGGTGTCGGCCGCGCGTCGGCTCGGCCTGCCCGCCAGCTCGGACTTTCGCACCAACTTCCATCGCTACTGCGAGTACTACCGACTCGGCGTCGTGGCGCCGCTGGTCAACGCCTACCTGCGCCGATTCCACAATCGAACCGACTGCACCTTCGCGCCCACCCGCCAGCTCAGGCGGGAGCTGATGGCCGACGGATATCGCCACGTCGAGGTCATCGGCCGCGGCGTAGACAGCGATCGCTTCTCGCCATGCCGGCGCGAGGAATCTCTGCGCGCAGGATGGGGCGTGGCTCCAGGCGATCCGGTCCTCCTGTACGTGGGTCGGCTCGCAGCGGAAAAGAACGTCACGCTCGCGATCGAAGCCTTTCGCCATGCGCAGCGCCTGCGCCCGGGTGCACGATTGCTGATCGTCGGCGACGGGCCCTTGCGCAAGCGGCTGCAGAGCGCCAACCCCGACGTGCTGTTCACCGGAACGCTGCGCGACTCGGCGCTCGCGGCTCACTACGCCAGCGCCGACATCTTTCTCTTTCCCAGCCTGACCGAGACCTTCGGCAACGTCACGCTCGAAGCGATCGCCAGCGGGCTGCCTGTCGTGGCGTTCGACGTGGCGGCCGCTGCCGAGCATGTGCGCGACGGCATCAGCGGGGCGCTGGCGCCACCGCCGGCTCCATCGGCGTTCGTCGATGCCGCCTGTCGCGTGGTCGCGCTGCACGGCACCGACGCCTCGATGGGCGCGCAAGCACGCATTGCCGCACTGAGTGCCGATTGGCACACCATCCTGCGACGCTTCGAGCGCCGGCTGGTCGACCTCGTCGAGTCGCACGAACGCTTCGAGCAGAAGCCGGCGCGACTGCCGGGTCTGACCTGAACGACGGTGACGCGGGGACGACCGATGCGAGCGCGACGGCATGACACCCGCCTCGCATCGAGCGACGCACGCTGGCTGCAGTGGCGCGAGCGCGACCGCGACTGGTCCCGCCGCCTGTACAGCGCGAGCCGGTTCGGCCCGATCGTGCGGCTGCTCGGCTGGGTCAGCGTGCTGTCCGATGGCATCGTCTGGTACGTGACGATGGCCGCGTTGCCCTGGATCGCCGGTCCGCGCGGCAGTGCCTGCATGTGGAGGATGCTGGTGCTCGGCCTCGTGAACGTCACGATCTACAAGATCACGAAGCGGTTCTTTGCACGGCCGCGGCCCTTTACCTCTTGCGACGACATCCAGGCCTGCGCGAAGGTCCTGGACGAATACAGCTTTCCGAGTGGCCACACGTTGCACGCGGTCGCTTTCAGCCTGGTCCTGTGCACGTACTGGCCCGCCCTCGGCTGGCTCCTGTGGCCGTTCGCGATCCTCGTCGCGCTCTCGCGCATCGTGCTGGGCCTGCACTACCCGAGCGATGTCGCGGCCGGTGCCGCGATCGGCTGGCTCGCTGCAGAGGGCGTGCTGATGCTGCTGTAGCGAGGCCCTGCGGGACGCATGCGGCGCAAGGTCGAGGTGCTTGCACGCATTCCTACGATCGGATCGGCACGCGCCGACAGCAGTCGCATGCAGCGCTTCCTAGACTGGACGCTCGTTGTCGGCCAGGAGCCCGTCATGCAAGTCAAGTCTCGAACATCGTCGAAGTCGAGGGCCGGCGCGACCAAATGGTCCGCCAAGGTCGGGCGGGAGAGCGACGCGCTCGATCTCGAGCAGGGCGTTTTCGCCAAGGGTAGCGCCAAGGAAGTCGCGCAATCTCTCAAGCGTTCCGCGCAGCACAGCACGCGCCGCAAGTCGAGCCCGTTCCGTTCCGCGATGTCGATGCTCAATTTCTTCATCAACCGGGCCGGCAGGAAGCTGGGCGCGGACCGGACGAAGACGCTGGAGCGCGCCAAGGACGAACTGCGCAAGCAGTTCGGCCGGGACAAGCGAGACGGCAAGTAGGCGGCGAGCGGACCGACGCGCGGTCATTCCGCCCCGATCGAGCCGGTCACGGGCAGGACGATGCCGGTGATGTAGCTCGAGCACGCCGGCGCGGCGAGAAAGACGTAGGCGGGCGCCAGTTCCTCGGGCTGCGCAGGGCGCTTCATGTCGGTGTGCGATCCGAACCGGGCCACGTCCTGCGCAGGCGCATCGGCCGGGTTGAGCGGTGTCCAGACCGGGCCCGGCGCGACGGCGTTGACGCGGATGCCGCGCTCGAGGACGTTGTGCGCGAGGGCCTTCGTGAACGCATGGATCGCGCCCTTCGTGGTCGAGTAGTCGAGCAGATGCGAGCTTCCTTCGAGGCCCGTGACGGAGCCGGTGTTGATGATCGCGCCGCCTCGTCCGAGATGCTTGAGCGCGGCCTTGGCCATGTGGAAGTAGCCGTGGACGTTGGTCCTGAGCGTCAGGTCGAATCGCTCCTCGGTGATCTCGTCGATCGACTCGGCGTGCTCCTGGAAGGCGGCGTTGTTGACGAGGATGTCGAGCTGGCCGAACTCGCGCACCGTGCGCTCGACCGCCTCCTTGCAGAATTCGGGATCCTTGACGTCGCCGCTGATCAGCAGGCAGCGCGTCCCCTCGTCGCGCACGTGCCGCTCCGTGAGTTTCGCGTCGTCGTGCTCCTCGAGATACACGATGGCCACGTCGGCTCCTTCGCGGGCGAACAGGACAGCGACCGCTCGACCGATGCCCGAGTCGCCGCCGGTGATGAGCGCGACCGATCCCCGGAGCTTGTTGCTGCCTTCGTAGTCGGGCGCTTCGAAGCGTGGCCTCGGTCGGAGCTGGGACTCGAGCCCGGGCTTGTCGATGTGCTGTGCGGGGAACTGCGCCGGCTCGTCGGAGCGACCTGCTTGTCGCGGCTTCCTGGATTCGGGCGACTCGCGTTCGGCGCGTGATGCGTCGCGCTCGTCCTGTTGCTTCTGGATGCGCCGCGCCGTGGTTGCAGCGGCCCGCGGGCCCGAATCGGAGGTCGGGGCCGCGGGCTTGCCGCGGCCGGTGTCATCGTTGCTCATGCTGGTGTCCAGGTTTCGAAACGTGCCATTCGTCGGCACTTCGCGTGCCCGGTCGGTCTTGCCGCAAAAGATGCCCGCCTTTCGAATTCGCGCTGCGCCGACGGACGCGTGAGACCACGGCCTACATGAGACCCGCGCAGCCCGACGCAAAGTTCAGGGTCCCTGGTAAATATCGAGGAGTTCGATCATGTCCCGACTGCTCTCTGCTTTGACGCTGGCCTGTTCCGTTGCCGTTGTCGCTCCCGCGTTGGCGCAGAACGCCGCCAAGGTCGCCGGCACCGACGCCAAATTCGTTCACGACGCGGCGCTGGGCGGAATGACCGAAGTCGAACTCGGCAAGGCTGCCGACAAGAACGCGGTTTCGCCGCAGGTGAAGACCTTTGGCAAGCACATGGTCGACGACCACAGCAAGGCCAACGACGAACTCGCCGCGCTCGCGAAATCGAAGGGCGTGGACGCACCCGCATCGCTCGATGCAGAGCACAAGAAGGCCGTCGACAAGCTCTCGGGCATGTCGGGAGCGGCCTTCGACAAGGCCTTCATGACCCAGATGGTGACGGATCACAAGAAGACCGTTGCGCTGTTCGAGAAGGCGGCCTCGGGCTCGAAGGATCCCGACATCAAGGCATTCGCGTTGAAGACGCTGCCGACGCTGAAAGAGCATCTGAAGATGGCCGAGGAGACCCGCAAGTCGTCCGCCTCGTGAAGGGTCCGTCGGGCTGACGGACGGCGGTACCGCCCTGCAGGCGGCCGACGGGCATGCCGCTTGCCGCAAGCGGCAGCGACGATGGCATGTCTTGATTTTCCGGAGGCCCGATCATGGATCCACTCGACGACATGGAAGACCCCGGCTTCGACGAGCCGGAGGCGGAGATCGACGCGCTGACCTTGCTGCGCGAGGACCATCAGGAAGTGCTGGCGCTGATCGAAAGCTTCGAGCGTGCCTCGGGGGACGACAGGCGCCAGGAGCTCGCGCACCGCATCTGCGAGCTGTTGACGGCCCATGCGCAGATCGAGGAAGAGATCTTCTATCCCGCGGTGCGCGCCGCGATCCTCGAACAGGATCTGCTCGACGACGCCGAAGTCGAGCATGCGGTGACGAAAGGCCTGGTCGAGGAGATCCGGTCGATGGACGTCGGCGAAGCGCTCTACGACGCCAAGGTCCGCGTGCTGGGCGAGCTGGTCAGACACCATGTCGGCATCGAAGAGGATGAGTTGTTCGGCCTGGTCGAGATCGCCGACGTGGATCTCGACCGGCTCGGCAACGAGCTCGTCGCGCGCCGCCGCGAACTGCTCGGCTCGGACATCGAGACGGCGGGTTGAACGCCGCATGGCTCTTCGCGCAACGATGCGCGATCGTGCTGGTGCTGCTGATCGGAGCGCGCGTCGCGCGCCCGGTCCTCGTTCCGGCACTGCTCGCGGCGATCGTCTGCGTGCTGGCCGGCTATCCGGCCGCGCGCTCGTCTGCGCGCATCGAATCCGCTGTCTTGCGCGCGGCGGCGGTGGCGTTGCTTCCGCTCGCGTTGCTGGCGTCCGCGGCGCTGCTGCTGGAGAAATTCGCTCCGCAGACGTCTCGTGAGTTCGATGCGGCGCGCGCGGTCCTCGCGGCGGTGATCGACCAGGGCGCGTTGCACGACGATCTCGGCTGGGCGGTGCCGTGGCTGCAGTCGCTCGATGGCGCAAGCGTCCGCTCGTTCCTCCGCCAGCAGGTCGTCGACGGCTCGCTCGTGCTTGCCGAAGCCGGCGTGCTGTCGTTCTTCGGTCTGCTCTCGCTGCGCCCGGTCGGCCGGCGCGTTGGCCGGGTCCTGCCGGCATGGCAGTCCGCGCGGTTGCGCGTGCTGGCCGACGATTTGAAAGGTGGCCTGGTCGGCTGTCTGTCGGTCATGCTGGCCGTCAACGCCGGCCTCGCCCTGGCCCTCGCGTTGTCGCTCGCCGCGTTCGGCGTGCCTCACCCGTTGCTCTGGGCAGGCGTCGTCTTCGCATTGCTGTTCGTGCCGTACCTCGGACCGCTGGCATCGGTCGGGTTGCTGCTGGTTGCCGGCGCTGCTCACTTCGGTGCCGCGCCGGCGATGGCGGCGCCTGCGCTGGCTTTCCTGTGTCTGCATGCCATCGAGGCGAACCTGATCAGCCCCTGGTTGACCGCGCGCCGCCTTCAGACCAACCGCGTGGCGCTGCTGGTCGCGGTGCTGGTGGGGACCTGGGCATGGGGCGTGATCGGCGGCTTGCTCGCGCTGCCGCTGCTGCTCGGCGCGCGCCTCGCGCTGTCGCACGCAGCCGGGTGGCCGGTGCTCCACGAGCTGCTGGCTGCCGAGACAGCCGTCGACCCATCCGTCGACGCACGACGCGACGATCGGAGGCTGCCGCATGCCGGCGCCGACGTCGCGCGCGGGCCAGGCGCTGTCGCACCGGTCGACGCGCCCGGTCGTCGCATGCGCTGAGTTCGCTCGCATGTGCAGGACTCAATTGCAGCAAGAGATTCAACGGCGTGCACGGGATTACCGGCTGCGGTGCTTCGGACGGCATCACAGCGGGGATGCCGAACGCCATGTGCGTGGGCATGCGGTTTGCACCCTTTCAGGACGCGCACACCGGGAGATGCCATGCACATTGAACCCCTCGACAAGCTCGCGACGATCGACCGGTTCGCCTCCGCGCCCGCCGGCTCGCTGGAACTGATGGCGCTCGCTGCGCGAGCCGATGTCGATGCAGCGCCGCGCGGCGGCGATGATCATCCGTCGTCGTCCGAACCTCGATCCGAGTCGCGCGCGGGAGCACCGCGGCGCGTGCTGACGCCGGCCGTCGAGCGCGTGCTCGCATGGCATCAGCGGCGACGCGGCTGACCATGCGTCGCGCACCGTTGCCCGCTCGCACCGCACGCGCCTCTCGCGCGCCTGCGCCGGCTTCCGTTGCAACGCAGGACCCGTCGAAGGATCGTGCGCAAGCGGCGGAAGCGATCGAGTCGGCCGCTGGCGAAGAGGATCCCGGAGCTTCGCTGGGCGACCCGGCGATGCGCGAAGCCATCAGGAAGGAGTCGCGTGCCGCCGGCAACGACAGCGCGCCGCGCCGACCCGAGCGGAAGCGATGAACCGGTGATCGTCCAGTCCCCCTGCATCACGATGCCACGACCTGGAGTCTTTCAATGAGTCGGTTCCCTCGGATGATCCTCACCGCCTGCATCGCCGTCTGGGCGTGCCCGCCGGCCGCATTCGCATTGCCCGGCGATGCGAAGATGGGACCGGTCTCTTCGCCCCCGGACACGGTCGGACCCTCCCCCCGGATAGCGCCGGTCGAGAAGAACCTGATCCCGACGATGCAGGTCGCGCTTGCGAAAGGCTGGCCGGCGGGAGCCAAACCGAGAGCCGCGAGCGGGGTGGCGGTCGACGCGTTCGCGCGCGGGCTCGATCACCCGCGCTGGCTCTGCGTCCTCCCGAACGGCGACGTGCTCGTGGCAGAGACCAATGCACCGCCCAGGCCCGACGATGCCAAGGGCGTCAAGGGCAAGGTGATGAGGACCGTGCAGAAGCGGGCCGGCGCCGATACGCCGTCGGCGAATCGAATCGTGTTGCTGCGCGATGCCGATGGTGACGGCGTGGCCGAGACCAAGACCGTGTTCATCGACCATCTCAACTCGCCGTTCGGCATGGCGCTGGTCGGCAACAGCCTCTATGTCGCCGACACCGATGCCATCCTGAAGTTTCCGTATGTGGAAGGCGAGACCGCGATCAGCGCCCAGGGAACCAAGGTCACCGATCTCCCTGCCGGGACGATCAATCATCACTGGACCAAGAACATCATCGCGTCGGCGGATGGAACCAAGCTGTACGCCACCGTGGGATCGAACAGCAACGTGGCCGAGAACGGCATGGCCGCGGAGGAAGGCCGTGCAGCGATCTGGGAGGTCGATCTGGCGACCGGCACGAAGAAGCTCTTCGCCACGGGCCTGCGCAATCCGAATGGCATGGCCTGGCAGGCAGGCACGCTGTGGACGGTCGCGAACGAGCGCGATGAGCTGGGCAACGATCTCGTCCCGGACTATCTGACCGCCGTCAGGCAGGACGCCTTCTACGGATGGCCGTACAGCTACTACGGGCAGCACGTCGACGAGCGCGTGAAGCCGGCCCGCGCCGATCTGGTCGCGAAGGCGATACCACCCGACTACGCGCTCGGAGCCCACGTGGCCGCGCTCGGCCTCGTCGCGGCCGAACGGACGGCATTGCCGGCGCCGTTCGCGAATGGCATGTTCATCGGCGAGCACGGTTCCTGGAATCGCAAACCGCCCGTGGGCTACAAGGTGGTGTTCGTTCCGTTCGCCGAGGGCAAGCCTGCCGGCAAACCGATCGATGTGCTGACCGGCTTCGTGAGTCCGCAAGGTGTCGCCTATGGTCGCCCGGTCGGCGTGGCGATCGATCGCAAGGGCGCGCTGCTCGTCGCCGACGACGTCGGCAACACGGTCTGGCGGGCCGTCGCGGCGAGCCGCTGACGGACGACAGTTCGGCCACGCGAACCCTGGACCAGAGTTCGTGAGGCCCTCATGAGCAGCCAAGGACGGGATCGCGGCAGCGTCGGGCGCAGCAAAAGTCGTTCGCGCAGCTTGAACGATGCCTCGTCGAAGCACGCCTACCGCACCTTGGTGCGGGCGTGCGCGATGGGCTTGCTCCTGTGCGGGTCGATGCCGATGTCCGCCGGCACGCCCGCGACCGGTGACCCGAAAGACGCTGCAGCCCACTGGCCGAGCCCGGGGCGGGACGCCGCATTGACGCGCTACGCGCCACTCGCCGACATCTCGCCCGCGAATGTCGCGTCGCTGAAGCCCGTCTTCACGCACGCCACCGGCGTGCTGCGAGGACACGAAGCCGCGCCGATCGTGGTCGGCGACACGATGTACATCGTGACGCCTTACCCGCACCGGGTCGAAGCGCTCGACCTGGCGCACGCCGGCAGCCTGCGCTGGCGCTTCGATCCCCACGCCGACGCCTATGCGCAGGGCGTCGCGTGTTGCGATGTCGTGAATCGAGGCCTGGCGTACGCGAACGGCAAGGTCTTCTTCAACACGCTGGACAACCAGACGATCGCGCTCGACGCCGCGAGCGGGCGCGAGCTGTGGCGCTTCCGATCCGGAGACGTGAAAGCGGGCGAGACCCGCACGATGGCACCGCTCGTCGTCAACGGGCGGGTGTTGATCGGCAACAGCGGCAGCGCATTCGGCGTGCGCGGCTGGCTTGCCGCGCTGGACGAAGCCAACGGCAAGGAACTGTGGCGCGCGTACAGCACGGGGCCCGATGCCGACGTGTTGATCGGCGCCGACTACAGGCCGTTCTATGCCAAGGACCGTGGTACCGACCTGGGCGTCACGAGCTGGCCCAGCGACGGCTGGAAGGTCGGCGGTGGCACCGTGTGGGGTTGGCTCTCCTACGACGCCAAGCTCGACCTGATCTACTACGGCACATCGAACCCGGCGCCGTTGAATGCCGCCCAGCGTCCGGGCGCGAACCGATACACCTCGGGCATCTTCGCGCGCGACGCCAGGACCGGCATGGCACGCTGGTTCTACCAGCTCAGCCCGCACGACGAGTTCGGCTACGGCGCGGTCAACGAAAACGTGCTGGTGGAACTCGAGTGGGGCGGCCGCACGCGTGCGGTCTTGCTGCACCCGGATCAGAACGGCTACGTCTACGTGATCGACCGGGCGAACGGCGAAGTGCTGTCGGCCGAACCCTTTGCGCCGATCAACACCTCGACCGGTGTCGATCTCTCGACCGGTGAACTGCGCTATGCCGCGGCCAAGCTGCAACGCGTGGGCACGGTCGTGCGCGACATCTGTCCCGGCGCCGCGGGGGCGAAGAGCTGGCAGCCTTCGGCCTATTCGCCGCGGACGAGGTTGCTGTACATCCCGCACCAGAACCTGTGCCAGGACCAGCAGGTGATGCAGACCAGCTACATCGCCGGCACGCCCTATCTCGGCTCGATCTCGCGGATGAAGCCGGGTCCCGGCGGCACTCGGGGCCGCGTGACCGCATGGGACCCCGTGGCCGCAACCGCGCGCTGGACGATCGACGAGGACCTGCCGGTCTGGAGCGGGGCGCTCGCGACCGCAGGGGACGTCGTCTTCTACGGCACGTTGGACGGCTGGTTCAAGGCGGTGGATGCGCGCGACGGCCGCCGGCTGTGGCAGTACCGGACGTCTTCGGGGATCGTTGGGCAGCCCGTGTCCTACCGCGGGACGGACGGCAAGCAATACGTCGCCGTCCTCGCGGGTGTCGGCGGTTGGGCCGGCGCGGTCGTCGCAGCCGACCTCGACGTGCGCGATGGCAGCGCGGCAGGCGGGTTCGCCGGTGCGCTGCCGGACCTGAAGTACCGGACCGTCCGGGGAGGCATGCTCTATGTGTTCGCGCTTCCGTGAACACGACTCGCCGCTTGCGGGGCCGCGCCGGCGGCATGCCTGCCCGGCGCTCGTCGCCGCGGTCGTCGGCGCGATGATCCTGGCCGGTTGCGAGCGTGAACAGCGCGACTTCGAGCACACCTTCGACGCGGCGCTGATCGCACCATCGGACGATGCCTCGACGAACGCACGCGTCGCTCACGACGAGCGCAATGCCTACGCGCTCGCTGCCGGCAAACGGCTCTGGACCTGGTACAACTGTGCCGGCTGCCACGCGCAGGGCGGCGGTGCTTCGGGGCCGGCGCTGATGGACAACGTCTGGGTCTATGGCAGCGATCCGCCGGCCTTGTATCGCTCCATTGCCGATGGTCGCCCGAACGGCATGCCAGCGTTCGGCACGCGGCTGTCGAACGATCAGATCTGGCAACTTTCGGCCTACGTGCGGTCCCTGGCGGCGATCTCGCCGCAGGACGCAGCGCCGAACCGCGACGATGCCTTCCTCACGCGCACGCCCGAGTCGTTCATGGATTCGCAGCCGGCGCTGGCGCCATTGCCGTCATCGAGCGGCTCCTCGCGATGAACGGCCTCCACGACGTGCGCCTTCCCGCGGGCCCGCAGGCCGCGGCACTGGCCGAGCTGTGGACGATCATGCTGTGGGTCTGCGTGCTCGTCTTCGTGCTCGCCATGGCGGCGCTCGCGATCTCGATACGCCGGGCCGCGTCGAACAGGCACGAGGGCAAGGCGCCAGCGGCGATCGATACGTCGCGTGTATCGACGTTGCAGCGCTGGATCGGCGGTGGTGTCGCGGCCTCCTCGCTGCTCCTGTTCGGATTGCTGTTCGCCAGCTTTCGCGCCGACCGCGCGCTGGCCGCCCTGTCGCTGCAAGGCGCGGTTCACATCGATCTGACCGCGCATCAGTTCTGGTGGGAAGCGCGCTATGAGCCGCACGAGCCGATGCTGACCTTCGCGACCGCCAACGAGCTCCACGTACCGGTCGGTCAGCCGGTGCTGATGAGGCTGCGCTCCGACGACGTCATCCACAGTTTCTGGGTGCCGAGCCTCGCCGGAAAGAAGGATCTGATTCCCGGTCGCGAGACGACGCTCGCCTATCGGGCCGACCGCGCCGGCGTCTACCGCGGTCAGTGTGCGGAGTTCTGCGGCTACCAGCACGCGCACATGGCGATCGTCGTCATTGCGGAGCCGCCCGACGATTACGCACGCTGGCTGGAGACGCAGCGCCGGCCGGCGGTGGCGCCGTCCAGCGCCGAGGAGCGCCGCGGGCGCGATCTGGTGGAGCAGACCAGCTGCGCGATGTGCCATGCGATCAACGGCACGCGAGCGCGCGGGCAGCGCGCGCCCGATCTGACGCACCTGGCCACGCGCGGCTCGCTCGGTGCGGGCG
>Ga0068863_100007314_pt1 | contig 10810 bp, 7 predicted proteins | sample KBSSwiS62_FD_66596 | JGI IMG/M metagenome (GOLD analysis project Ga0068863, IMG submission 66596) | Switchgrass rhizosphere microbial communities from Kellogg Biological Station, Michigan, USA - KBS Switchgrass S6-2 | ecosystem: Host-associated > Plants > Roots > Rhizosphere > Soil ...
CCCTTTCTTCAGATTCTCGCCGACTCGCGCGTAGGTCGCCGGCATCTGGCGATCGGGCGGGCGGAACGCCGCCGGATCCGCAAACAGGACGTCGCGAAACAGGTTGCCGCGCTGGAGGAGCGTGGCCGGTGTGATCCAGGTCCGGCCGCCGGCCCAGCCCGCGACGTTCGGCGGGTCGAACAGCAGTTGTCCAAGTCCGCCGGTCAGGCGGCCGAAATCCGGAACGGTCGGCAGCTCCCGCAGTCCCAGTTTCTTGTACGTCGATACCGCCAGCGTCACGGGACTTTTGATCTGCGTCGCGACGGCGGGCGCGCTGTAGAAGTCTTTGGACAGAAACATCCGTTTGAGGAGCGGCTTCATCCGGTAGCCGCCCGACCGGAACTCGCGGCCGAGCTCCGCCTTGACCGCTGGCGACACCGTGTCGCGGACGAAGAATCGATACAACTTCGCCGCCACGAATTCCGCGGTCACCGGCTGCGCGAGGATGACGTCGATGATGTCCGTGCCGTCGAGCGGTCCGGTCCGGCCGAGAAACGTTTTGTCGCCGAAGTCGTGCTGCTCGCGGTCGAACTTGAACGCGAGGACATCGTTCGTCCAGCCGGTGAATGCGCGTGCCGCCTCGCGCACATCACGCTCCGTGTAGTTGCCGACGCCCATCGTAAACAGCTCGAGCAGCTCGCGTCCAAAGTTCTCGTTGGGATGTTTCTTGATGTTCTCGCCGTTGTCGAGATAGACGAGCATCGCCGGGTCCTGCAGGATCCCGACGAGCAGCGCCCGCAGCTCGCCCGACGCCCGCGCGCGCAGCATCTCGTTCTGGCGCAGCATCATGCGGTAGTCACGCACCTTCACGTCGCCGGTGGCGAAGTGGCCGTGCCAGAACAGCGTGAGCTTCTCTTCGAGCGGCCGCGCGGTGACGAGCATGCGGTTCGCCCACCAGACACCCAGCCGCTGTGTTTCGATCGCATTGGATCGGAGGCCGTAGAAAAACTTGTCGACGACGGGTTGCAGACGGCGCGGCGATCCGGCAGGTAGCACCGGCACGCCGAGCGCGGCGCCGCGCTCCCGCGCCACGCGCACGGCATCGGCGCGGCTCGGCGGAAACGGATCCATGCCTGGATCCCAGATCCCCGATTCCTCGAACGGCTTGACGCCGCTGTTGTCGACGGTTTCGTAGTCGACCTGGCGATCGACCGCTTGCTGCGGCGTCAGCCGGGCCAGGCGCTCGATCTCGTCAGGCGTGGCGCCGAAGCCGGCGCGCTCGATGAGGTGCGCCGCTCGCTCGTACGTCCAGTCACGCGGGGCGATCGGGGAGAGGTCGTCCGTCCACGACGGCGGCGTTTCCGCGGCGCCGGCGGCGACACCGACCGCGCACACCAACGTGAGGGACAGCCAGCGAAGGATTCGGCAGGTCATGGAGCCTCCTGCGACCGGGGGTGATTGTACCTAGTTACGGCGCCGCCAACTCCGGCTCGACGACGCGCGTGCGCAGCGGCTCGCTTCGTAGCAGCAGGTGCAGCGGGACCGCCAGGACCATGATGACCGCGCTGCAGACGAAGATCAGGTGCAGGCCGCTGGTCAGCGAGGTCTTCACGTTGGTGAACAAGCTCTGGAGCAGCGCGGCCCCGCCAGGCACCCGGCCGAACGCCGCATCCAGCTGCGGCCGGATCTGCACGAGCAGAAGCGGGTTCGAGAAATACGGCAGCGCCACCGCGGGCACGTGCGCCGGCATCGACTGCGCGAATTCGCGGTGGTAGCGCGTGAGCATGATCGACCCGAACGCCGCGACCCCAACCGTGCTGCCGATGGAACGGAAGAAGATCGTCGACGAGGTGGCGGCGCCCATCTGTCGGCGCGGCGCGACGTTCTGCACGGCGATCGTGTAGACCGGCTGCAGCAGGCCCATGCCAAGGCCCGCGATGATCATCCCGTAGACGACGGACATCCGCGGCGTCGCGGCTCCCATCTGCGCGAAGACGACCATGCCGGCGGCCACCAGGGCCGAGCCGGCGATCGCGACCCCTTTGTACTTGCCGGTCCGAGACACCGTCTGTCCGCCCGTGATGCTGCCAATCACCGCCCCCATCATCAGCGGCGTCAGGAGGTTCCCGGACTGCGTCGCCGACACGCCGAGGACGCCCTGCATGAACAGCGGCAGGTAGATGATCACGCCGAACATCCCCATCCCGAGCACGAAGGCGCAGATCGAGCAGATGGTGATGATGGGGTCCCGAAAGAGCACGAGCGGAATGACCGGTTCCGCCGCGCGCGACTCGATAAGCAGGAACGCGCCCAGCATCACCACCGACAGCGCGAGGAGCGACTCGACGCGGGTCGACGTCCAGCCGTACTCGGTCGTCCACGTCAGCGCGAGGAGCAGCGGCACGAAGGTGGCGATGAGCGTCGTGAAGCCGAGCCAGTCCAGCTTGCGCGTTGAACCGCGCGGTTTCATGTGCGGAAACTCGAAGTAGATGGCGGTCACCGCCACCGCGCCGACCGGCAGATTGACCCAGAAGCAGGCGCGCCACGACCACTGGTCCGTGAGCCAGCCTCCAAGCGTGGGTCCGAAGATCGACGCGATTCCCCAGACCGCGGCGAACAGACCCTGATAGCGGCCTCGTTCCGCCGGCGAAAAGATATCGCCGACGATCGTGAACAGCAGCCCCATGACCATGCCCGCGCCAATACCCTGCAGGCCGCGAAACAGAATCAGCTGGCCCATGCCGTCGAGCGGAAGAAAGGTCAGCCAGCCCGCTGCCCCGCACAACGCCGATGTCGCCACGAACAGCGTCGCGCCGACCAGAAAGAACGGCTTCCGTCCGTGGATGTCGGACAGGCTGGCGAAGATCGGCACCGAGACGGTGGACGTCAGCAGGTAAGCGGTCGCGATCCACGGATAGCGATCGAACCCCGAGAGCTGCGCGATGATGCGCGGCTCGGCCGTGCCCACGATGGTCTGGTCGATCGCCGCGAGCAAAGCGCCGAGCAGAAGGCCCGTCAACGTGCCTACGAGCTGCGGCCGCGTCAGCGGCACGACTCCCGATGTGTGGTACTTCACCTCCGTCGTTGTCATCTCACCGGTCCCTTCCCTCACGCCCCTGATTGTACCGACCCGGAATTCGCTTTGTGTCCTTTGTTACCGCTGTGTCCTCGGCTTTTACATGTGTGTCCTCGGCCGGATCAGGTCTCTCAGCGTATTCAAATTCCGTTCGTCCAGCGGATCCGCGGCAATCGGGCCGGTCGCCTTGCCTTCGCCCTTCGGCGTTTCCAGCAACATCGGGAGGCCGCGAAAGCGGCGGTCGTTGACGATCCGCCGGAACGGCTCGAGTCCGAGAAACCCCTCGCCGATGTGCTCGTGACGATCCACCCGGCTGCCGAGCGGCCGCTTCGAGTCGTTCAGATGAAAAGCCTTCAGCCGGTCGAAACCGACAAGACGGCCGAACTGCTTGAACGTCGAGTCGTAGCCTTCCGGCGAGCACAGATCGTACCCCGCCGCGAGCAGGTGACAGGTGTCCAGACAGACGCCGACGCGGCGGTGGTCGCTCATTCTGGCAATGATCGATGCGAGCTGTTCGAATGTGGCGCCGAGCGCGGTCCCCTGGCCCGCGGTCTGTTCGAGCAGGATCATCGTTTTGCCCCGGCGTCTGGCGCGCAGCAGCTGCAGCAGCCCGTCCGCGATGAGCGTCAGGCCGTCCGCCTCGCTCCCGGCCGTGTAGCAGCCCGGGTGCAGGACGACGCCCAGCAGACCGAGCGCCTCCGCGCGGTCGATCTCGTCTCCCATGGCTTCGAGCGACTGCTGCCGCAACGCCGGGCTCGTGCTCGCGAGGTTGATCAGGTAGCTCGCGTGCGAGATGACCGGGCCGATGCCTGACTCCCTGATCCGTTTGCGGAACTCCCGGATTTCGTCGCGAGGAATCAGCCGACCGCGCCACTGATTCGCGTTCTTGGCAAAAATCTGCAGGGCGTCGCAGCGATGGACGATCGCGCGCTCGACGGCGCGCGGCAGCCCGCCTGCCACCGACATATGCGCGCCTAGACGTGGAATCACGAGCTCTCAGCGCCCAAGGCCTTCGGCGATGACGCGCCCGCTCGCATCGATGCGAACGACGGCGGTGAACAATCGCGATTGCGCCAGTGCCCGTTCGCCCGGCACGACTGCCCCGGTAAAGCGCATGTCGGTCCATCGCACGGCGGTCGCCCCCTGGGCGTCGACGGCCGAGCGGGCGGCCGGAAAGCGCGAGAAGCCGAGGAACACCTGGCCGAGATGTGTCTGGGCGGCCTGCAGGACCGTTGGTGTCCAGACATTCGGATAGCGAAGCGTCAAGCGCCACGGCGCCTCGTCCTCGATGTCACTGTCACGGAAGCGGCCGTCGAGGAGATCGATGTCCCGGATCTCGTAGACGTTCGAGTACTGCGCGACGATGCGCCATTGAAAGGGCGAGCCGAATGTCGGCAACGCAGCCACGTCGACCAGGCACCGTCTCCCCTCCGGCGGAGGCGACGGCCCCGTCGTCCGCGGCCACGAGTCGATCGGGCGATTGCGTGTGTCGCTGGCATCGCACCACGCGGCGAGCGTCGGACCGAAGATCTTCGGCACGAGTTCCAGAGCCTGACGGTGGGCGTAGGCGCGCAAGCCGTAGTTCGCCGCCATCAACGTCAGCACGACGGCGGCTTTGTTGCGCCGCACCGCTGGCGATGGGCGGCCGAAGCCGAGAGAGCCCGCCAGCAGCATCATGAGCAGATAGATGTCGACGATCGGCATCCAGTCGACGGCGAACCAGTGCCAGTCGAATGGGCTCAACATCCGTGTGCCGTACGACGTCGGCAGATCCATCAGCACGTGGAGGACGACGCCAATCAGCGCGACCGCCACGAGCATGGCGAACGACGCGTCCGGGTCGACGTTGGCGGCGGCCGTCGCCTCCGCCGCGGAGCGGCGGCGGTCGAGCACGTAGCGGCCGCCCCACACCAGGCCGGCGGTCAGGATGCCGAGGGCCAGCACGCCGAGTGGGCCGTGCGTCGGGCCGCGATGCCATTTCAAATAGGAAATGGCGCCGGCGGCGGTGGTGACGATGTCGATGTCGGGCGCGTTCGATGCGAGGAGCAGCGTCGCCGTCGTGCCGCGCCCGGCGCGCCCGAGTGGCGAGCGCGCCAGCGTCAGCGCGAAGAGGCTGTGTGTCAGGTTATCCAAAGTCGCTAATATAGCAGCATGCGGAAAGCGTCCGTGGTGGTGGTCGTCGGCCTGATCGCGCTCGCCGCGCCGCCGCCCGCGGCAGCGTGGGGCACCGCCGCGCATCGACACATCATGGCGCGCGCCATCGATCTGCTGCCGGTGGAGCTGAAGCCGTTCTTCCTTCAACACAAGGACGAACTGGTGATGCGCGTGATCGATCCGGATCTCTTCCGCGTCCTGGGCTGGGAGGAGGATCCCAATCACTTCGTCAACTTCGGGGCGAAGGAGCTAGGCGAGTATCCGTTCAAGGAGCTGCCGCGCGAGTACGGCGCCGCGATCGAGAAGTTCGGCATGGCGACGCTCCGCAGGAACGGCCTCCTGCCGTGGCGCCAGCAGGAAGAATTTGGGAATCTGCGGCGCGCGTTCGAAGGCTTCACGCGCGAGACCTACGGACCCGGCAACGCCGTGCTGTTCGCCGCGGTGATGTCGCATTACATCCAGGACGCGCATCAGCCACTGCATGCGAGCGTCAACTACGACGGGCAGATGACCGGGAACAACGGGATTCATGCGCGATTCGAGACAGCGCTCTTCGAACGGTTCCAGTCACGGCTGACGATTCGGCCGGCCCCGCCGGCGCCGATCCTCAACTCGCGCGACGCCGCGTTCGACGCGCTGCTTTCCAGCTACAAGCTGGTGGATCCGATCCTGAAGGCAGACGAGGCAGCCAGGCAGGGCAAGGAGACGTACGACGACGAATACTTCGAGCGCCTCTTCACCACAGTGCGGCCGATCCTCGAACAGCGCCTCGGCGAGGCGATCACCGCGACCGCCGGGTTGATCATGGGCGCCTGGGAGCAGGCCGGCAGGCCCGTGCTGAAGCCCGCGGGCCCCCGCCCGCCGCAGAAGATCAAACCTTGAGGCTTCGCGAGATTGCCGATCGCCTCGGGTGCCGTCTCGAAGGCGATGGCGACATCGAGATCGTCCGCATCGCCAGCCTGAAGCAGGCGCAACCGGGCGATTTATCGTTCGTCGCGAACGCGCGGTATCTCGGGCAGATGGCCGCGACCAAGGCCTCGGCGGTCATCCTCGGCACCACGGCTCGGGACGCGTCGGCGGCGCCGTGCGCTGTCCTCCGCGCCGACGATCCGTACTCGGCGTTCGCGCGCGCGGTGTCGCTCTTCGTGTCGACCGCGCCCCCCGCGACAGGCGTGGATCGCCTGGCGGCGGTCGCCAGCGATGCTGCGATCGGGGCGGAGGTCTCGATCGGGCCGTTCGTCACGGTGGGCGCCGGCGCGTCGATCGGCGCGCGGACGATCGTGTATCCGCACGCCGTCATCGGCCCAGGCGCGCGGATCGGCGACGATTGTGTCATCCACGCGCACGTCTCGATCCGCGAGCGGGTCACCGTCGGCAACCGCGTCGTGCTTCAGAATGGGGCCGTGCTCGGCAGCGACGGCTACGGGTTCGCCCGGCAGGAGGACGGATCGCATCTCAAGATCCCCCAGCACGCCGACGTCGTCATCGAAGACGACGTCGAAATCGGCGCCAACTCGACGGTCGATCGCCCGGCGATTGGCGAGACGCGGATTCGCGCGGGGACGAAGATCGACAACCTCGTGCACGTCGCGCACGGTGTCACCGTCGGGCGCCGCGTGCTGCTCGCGGCGCAAGTCGGCATCGCCGGCAGCACGGTCATCGACGACGACGTGATGGTGGCCGGTCAGAGCGGCATCACCGGACACATCGAAGTGGGCCGCGGCGTTAAGGTGGGAGCGAAGAGCGCGGTGCTGCACTCGGTCGACGCCGGCCGGTTCGTCACCGGGATTCCCGCCTTCGAGCACGCCGAGTGGCGCAAGGCCTCGATCGTCTTGCGCTCGCTGCCCGCGATGAAGAAACGGATCGAAGAGCTCGAGCAGAAGATCGCCGAACTCGAGGAGAAGCTCGCCGCATGTCAGATACCGGATCGTTAGAGACCGAGCCGCTCGCGCAGGCCGGCCGGCCTGCGCGCTCCCACCCGGGCACGGCGCGCGGCCCCAGGCGTGCGGCCGCCAGCCTCAAGCCTGCCGCCACCTTCATGATCGTGTGCCTGTTGCTGACGCGAGCGGCGGTGGCCGCGGCCCAGCAGCCGCTGGTGGCGCCGGCGCCGCCAGTTCCGGAATTCTTCACGCGCTTCGATTTTCATCTGACCGCCGCCTGGCTGGGGGACTCGCCGCCCACGGTACCCACGATTCCGCCGTTGTCGCCCGACGCGGCGGCGCTATACGCGGCGGCGCATCGCTACTCCTTCGACACCCACTGGGGTGGTTCGCTGGATTTTGTCGACTACGTGTACGGTCGTACCGCGCTCATCATCGATTACGAAGCGCTGATCGGCGACGAGTTCAGGCTGTTCGACCCCAACCAGGCCATCTACACCCTCGAGGTGTCGAGCTCGGTGCGTCTCAGCAACGACGCCGAAATCGCCGGGATCTTTCATCACGTGTCGCGGCACCTGTCGGACCGCGCGAACCGGCAGGCGGTGGCCTGGAATGCCGCCGGCGTCCGGGTGCTGAAGCAGTACGCGCGTCCGACGACGACGCTCGACGTCGACGCCGAGCTGACGCGGGTCGTCGCGAGAGCGTTCGTCGACTACAACTGGATCGGCGAGTTGGGCCTGTCGCTGCGGCATCCCCTGAACGGTCGCGTCGCGGTATTCGCGCAGGGCGCGGCGAGGATGTTCACGGTCGACGGCAGCGTCCCGAATCGGGGCACGCAGACGGGCGGGGTGGCCGAAGCCGGCATCCGCCTCAGGGGCACCGGTGGGGTGCTGGAACTTTTCGCAGGTGTCGAAAAACGCGTGGATGCCTACGAACTGGAGCGCGAGCCCGAGCGATGGGTGCTCGCCGGATTCCGCCTACTCAGTAGATAATCGAATGATGAAAGGTCACGCGATCCGTGCGGCGGCGGTCCTGCTCGCTGCGGCCGGCACCATTGGCGCCGTCCGTCCACCGAAACTCGAATACAAACTGACGACCCTCCCGAACGGCCTGACGGTGGTGCTGGAAGAAGACCACTCGACGCCGATCGTCCATCTGCAGCTCTGGTATCACGTGGGCTCGAAGAACGAGAAGCCCGGACGCACCGGGTTTGCGCACCTGTTCGAGCACCTGATGTTCAAGGGTTCGAAGAACGTAACGGCCGAGGCCCACACCTCGATGGTCGCGTCGGTGGGCGGACAGAGCAACGCCTACACGACCGACGACGAAACCGTGTTCTGGGAAACCGTGCCGGCCCAGTACCTGCCGATGATTCTCTGGCTCGAGGCCGATCGAATGGCCACGCTGAAGGTAGACAAGGACACGTTCACCAACGAGCGCGAGGTCGTGAAGGAAGAGCGGCGGATGCGCGTGGACAACCAGCCGTACGGGCGGCTGAACGAGATCATCTACGACCAGGCGTTCACGGTCCACCCGTACAAGCACGCGACGATCGGCAGCATGAAGGATCTCGAGGCGGCGTCGGTCGAGGACGTGCGCGACTTCTACCGCACCTATTACGTGCCGTCGAACGCGACGCTGGCGCTGGTCGGTGACTTCGACTCGGCGCAGGCGATGCAGCTGATCACGCAGTACCTCGGGCGCGTGCCGAAGGCGGAGCGCGAGGTGCCGCGCGACATCCCGAAGGAGCCGCCGCAGACGAGGGAGAAACGCGTCACGCTGCAGCAGCCGTGGCCGCTGCCGGCCGTCGTCGTCGCGTACCACATCACCAACGACGGCAACCCCGACTCGTATCCGCTGCACATCGCGGCGAAGCTGCTGTCGGACGGCCAGACGTCGCGCATCTACCAGAAGCTGGTGTACGAGAAGCAGCTGGCGGTGGCAGCGTTCGGCAGCGCCAACCTCATCGAGGATCCGAACCTGTTCTATGCGGTGGCGATCGTCCAGCCGGGGAAGAGCCCGCAGGAGGTCACCGACGCCCTGATCGCGGAGCTCGATCGGCTGCGGAACGAGCCGATCTCGGAGCACGAGCTGCAGCGGACCAAGAATCAGTTCGCGCGCGACTACATTTTGGGCCGCGAATCCAATCAGCAGAAGGCCCAGACGCTGGCGCACGCGCTCGTCATTCACAACGACATCAAGACGGCGGACGGTGAGTTCGAGATCTTCCAGAACATCACGACCGCCGACGTCCAGCGCGTCGCGCAGACCTATTTCAAACCGGAGAACCGCATGGTACTGACGTTGATGCCGTCGGGCAAGGCGGGTCAGCAATGAGCCGGCGGTCGCTGTCTCTCTGCTGTGTGTTCGTTCTTGCGGTCACCGTCGCGGCCGAGGCTCAGACCCGGCCTCAGTCGCGCGAGCGGGAGTGGCCCTCCGAGGCGCCGCCCCGGCCGCTGGCGGCGCGCGATTCGAAGTTTCCGCCCTACGAGCTGCAGACGCTGTCGAACGGATTGCAGGTCGTCGCCGTGCTGCATCACGAGCAGCCGGCAGTGACGATGCGTCTGCTCATCCGCGCCGGCACGTCGTCCGATCCGAAGGGCAAGCTCGGGCTGGCGCACCTCGCTGCCTCGCTGCTCGATCAGGGGACGAAGTCGAAGACCGCCGAACAGATGAACGACGAGATCGATTTCATCGGCGGCGCGATGGGCGCCGGCGCCGCGACCGACCTCACGTTCTGCAACATGGTCGTGATGAAGGACAGCTTCGAGAAAGGCATGCGCATGCTGTCCGAGCTGGCGCGCGAGCCGGCGTTCACACCCGCCGAAATCGAACGGCAGCGGCAGCAGATGCTGTCGGGCCTCCAGGTCAGTCTCGAAGATCCCGAGTACATCGCCAACTCGGTGTTCGATCGGCTCGTCTACGGCTTTCATCCGTACGGCATGCCGACCAACGGCACGCCGGAGACGCTGGCGTCGCTAACCCGTGACGACCTGGTGGCGTTTCATCGGCGGTACTTCGCGCCGAACAACGCCATTCTCGCCATCGTCGGCGACGTGACGGCCGAGGAAGCATTCGCGACCGCGAAGAAAGTGTTCGGCGACTGGGACAAGAAAGATTTGTCGGCCCAGAAGTTCATCCAGCCGCCGGACCCGACGCGGCGGGTGGTCGTGGTCAACAAGCCGGACTCAGTGCAGACCGAAGTGCGGGTCGGACACCTCGGAATCCCGCGGACGCATCCGGATTACATGGCGGTCAACCTCGCCATCCGCATCCTCGGGGGCGAGGGGAGCAACCGGCTGCACCAGGTGCTGCGCACCGAGCGCGGGCTCACCTATGGCGCGCAGGCCAACATGGACACGCTGAAGGACTCCGGCGACTTCGAAGCGGAGACCAACACGCGATCCGAAGCGACCGGCGAGGTGCTCAAGCTGATCGTCGACGAGTTCTGGCGGATTCAGCGCGAACGGGTGAGCGAGCGCGAGCTCGCCGACGCGAAAGCGTACCTGACCGGCAGCTTCCCGCTGACGATCGAGACGCCGGAATCGATCGCGATGCAGGTGGTCAACGTTCTCTTCTACGGTCTGCCGCTCGAGAGCCTGCAGAATTTCCGTGAACGCGTCAACGCCGTCACGGTCGACGACATTCAGCGCGTGGCGCGCGCGCTGCTCCGACCCGATCGGCTCTCGATTGTCCTGGTCGGCAACGCATCGGCGTTTGC
>Ga0068863_100007315_pt1 | contig 10809 bp, 11 predicted proteins | sample KBSSwiS62_FD_66596 | JGI IMG/M metagenome (GOLD analysis project Ga0068863, IMG submission 66596) | Switchgrass rhizosphere microbial communities from Kellogg Biological Station, Michigan, USA - KBS Switchgrass S6-2 | ecosystem: Host-associated > Plants > Roots > Rhizosphere > Soil ...
ACCCTCGACGTCCCGGTGTTGGCGGTCGACGCGGCGCTACGGTTGCTCGGGTGACCGTGCTCCCGCCCGACCCGAAGCGGCCGGGCGGGACGAACGGCTGGGCCGTCGCGGCGTTCATCCTCGGCATCCTCGGCGGCACCATCCTCAGCGTGATCTTCGCGGTCGCGGCGTTGGTCCAGATGAGGGGACGGCATCAGCGCGGCCGCGGCTTGGCGATCGCGGCCCTCGTCATCTCGGCGGTGTGGATCGCGGTCATCACGTCCGTCATCGCATATGGGGTTTCCACCCAAGGGAAGTCGGTGCGCGCCGCCGACCTCAAGACCGGGGACTGCGTCAAGGATGCCTACGACGACCAGCTGCCCACCTGGGTGAAGCGGGTGCGGTGCGACCGCCCACACCGCGGCGAGGTGTTCGCAGTCCTCACTCGACCCGGCGCAACCGCCGCCGACTGCGGATCCCAATTCTTCGGCTACGCACCGAACTCACCGGAGGGCCCGGTGTTTCGTGTCGCGTGGGCAAACGGCGGGGGGTCCATCGTGTGCGTCGCAATGTCGAAGCATGAACGGTGGTCATCGCTTCGCGATTGAGGTTAGGGTCAGCCCGTGACCACACCGCCGAGCAATCCCCCGCCATACGGCGAACCGCCGCAGGGACCGTATGGCCAGCCGGCCCAAAATCCCTATCCGCCGCAACCGGGCGGATATCCGCCGCCGCCGGGCTCGTATCCGATGCCCCCGCCGGGCGCCTATCCGCCGCCCCCGCCGCTGCCGTACGGCGAGGCTCCCTCGTTCGGCCACTACGGTCCACCGCCGAAGAAGACGCGATGGGGATTGATCATCGGCCTGGCGGTCGGCGTCCTCGCGCTGTTGGCCATCGCCGCCATCGTGTTCGTCGTGATCATCGGCAAGGGCACGGTCACCGCCACGGACGTGAAAGTCGGCGACTGTCTCAAGGAGATACCGGGCAATACCCGCGTGCTGACCGTTGACACCATCGGCTGCGACAAGCCGCACGCAGGAGAGGTTTTCGCGGTGCTGCTGATGCCCGAAGGCGAGTTCCCAGGGCAGTCGGCGATCGAGGCCTACCAGAACAAGTGCGAACCCGAGCTCGCCACGTACGCACCGGGCGCGGTCACCGACAACTCGGTGCAGCTGTACGTGCTTTATCCGACAGCCGAGACGTGGTCGCAAGGTGATCGGGCGGTGACGTGCGTCGCCACCCTGGATCCGCCACGATCGGGTTCGCTGAAGGGCTGAGCCGGTCGGCTAAGTTTCCGGTACCTGAGGTACCGTCTGGGGCATGACTTCGGAGCTCTACGACGCGGTCATTGTGGGAGCCGGCTTCGGCGGGATAGGCGCTGGCATCCAGCTCAAGCGGATGGGCTACCACAATTTCGTGATCCTGGATCGCGAGGACGACCTCGGCGGAACCTGGCACGTCAACCGCTACCCCGGCCTGGCCGTCGACGTCCCGACCACGACGTACTCCTACTTCTTCGAGCCCAACCCGAACTGGTCGCGACTGTTCTCCACCGGTGCGGAGATCAAGCAGTACGCCGACGACGTCGCGGACAAGTTCGACATCCGCAGGCATATGCGCTTTCGCACCGTCGTGGAAGGCGCCCGCTGGGACGAGGAAGCCGGCGTCTGGAAGGTCACTCTCGCCGACGGCGAGGTGCTCTCCGCGCGATTCCTGATCACTGCGACCGGCTTCCTGTCGCAGCCGAAGGTCCCCGACATCCCTGGCGTGACTGACTTCGCAGGCAAGGTCATCCACACCACCGCTTGGGACGACGAGTATCCGCTCGCCGGCCGCACGGTGGCCGTCATCGGCACCGGCGCGACCGCCGTCCAGCTCATTCCCGAACTGGCGAAGCAGGTCGCCGACCTGACCGTCTACCAACGCACCCCGATCTGGGTGGTGCCGAAGATCGATATCCGCTTCGGTGAACGCGCCAAGCGGCTGTTCACTCGAATTCCGTTGACACAGCGTGCGATTCGCTGGCTGACCGATTCGATCTACGAGGTGATGATCAACACCGCGATCATCCACCACCGGCACTTCCGCCGGCTCAACATCGCCGCGGCCGACCTGTCGAAAATGCACCGCTTCGCCTCGATCCGGGACAAGGAGCTTCGCAGGCGACTGACCCCGGACTACGATTTCGGTTGCAAGCGGCCGACGTTCTCGAACGGCTACTATCGCGCGTTCACAAAGCCCAACGTGCATCTGCAGACCGACGGCATCGCCCGCATCGAGGCCGACGGCATCGTCAACGCCGACGGTTCGAAGACGGTCATCGACACCTTGATTCTGGCCACCGGCTTCGATTTGTGGGAAGCCAACTTCCCCGCCATCGAGGTCATCGGCCGCGACGGCCGCAATCTCGGAAAGTGGTGGCGCGAAACCAGATTCCAGGCATACCAGGGTGTGACCATGCCGTACTTCCCGAACTATCTCAGCTTGGCCAGTCCGTTCGCATTCCTCGGGTTGAACTTCTTCAACACGATGGAGTACCAGATGCGGCACATGGACCGACTGTTCGGCGAACTCAAGAAGCGCGGTGCCACCACCTTCGAGGTCACCGAGGAAGCCAACACCCGTTACCGCGATCGGATGACCGAGTTGCTCGGCGATTCGTTGTGGACGATCGGCAACTGTGCGACCTCGCGGTCCTATTATTTCAACCCGCAAGGCGAGCCGACGCTGCTGCGGCCGATGTCGACGGCCAAAGCGATCAAAGAAGCATCGGACTTTCCGCTGAGCGACTACCAGATTGCCTGAGCAGAGAGGGTAAACGGCTGTGCCGAAAACCGATTCGCGTATCGCGAAATTCGCCGGGCTGGTGGTCGCAGGCATCGGGCTGTCCCATTTCACCAGCCCACAGCTGTTCGACGGCATCACGAAATCCGCGTTTCCGCGTAACACCCGCCAACGTGTCTACATCCACGGCGGCGTCGAGACCGCGCTCGGTCTTGGACTCAGTTCGGCCAAGACGCGCCCACTGGCGGCCGTCGGCACGATCGGTTACCTGGCCTACTTGGCGGGCAACGCAGCACGCAACCGGTAGCGTCCGAGCAGCGTCAAGTCCACCAGTCGTTCGACGACCGCCCGGGCCGGCGCCGAGTTGTCGTACCGCATCAGCCTGCCCAGGTCGATCACCAGTGACATCGCGGCATGCACGGCGAAGCGCGCCTGTCCCGGGGTCCAGTCAGGCCGCACGGACACCACCAGCTCCACCCATGATTCGACGTTGGCGCGCTGCAGGTTTCGCAGAATCTTCTGGTCACCGGGTGTCATGTTGAGTCGCTCGGTGTAATACACGTAGTCAAGTTCGGGACGGTCGAACGACCGCAGCACGTAGGCGTCGATGACCGACGTCAGCGCCTCCTCACGATCGGGCGTGGTGGCCACGATCTCCAACATCTCTTCGGACAACCGGTCGGCCGCCCGCCGGAATGCCGCCGCGAGGATGTCGCTCTTTCCCGAGAAGTAGCGGTAGATGCCGGACGCAGGCATCCCGACGGCTACCGCAATGTCCTCCATGCTGGTGTCGCGGTAGCCCTTGAGGTTGAACAAGCGCATCGATTCATTGAGCAGCGCTTCGTATTTCGGTGTTTCCGCCACGCTGGTGACAGCGGGCCGCGCCTCGGTCGCAGCGTTACCGGCATCGGGCAGTTCGGCGGCCAGCACAGCCTCGGCGAGATCGGCGAGCAACGCCCGCACCTGGATGGCTGGCAGCTTGGCACGGTGATCGACGATGCTGCCGATCACCGACAGCGCGGCGGTCGACAACGTCCACCGCTGCCGTGAGGTCAGGTCCGGCCGAATTGCCATGAGCGGCCGCTGAATCCGATGGTGAACGCTGCGCATCTGGGCGTTCAGCGTGGCCTGGTCGTCGCCGCGGAGATAACGGCCCTCCCAGCGGTACAGCCCGCCGGATTCGCGGTTGGCCATTGCGGTGTCGATGAGCGCGGCGACGAGCCGACGCAGCGTCAACTCTGCGTCACCATCCGCCTCGTCGGCGAACTCCGTGCAGTCCACCAATTGCTGGCCGAGGTTGAGCACCGCATCGCGGAACAGCTCGTACTTGCTCGAGTAGTGGCGGTACAGCGCGGCGGCGGAAATCCCCACCCGCTTCGCGATGGTCTCCATGCTGACGCCGTAATAGCCGAGCTCGCTGAACCCCTCGGCCGAGGCGCGCGCAATCTGCGCCTTGCGGTCTTTCGGCCGGCGCCGAACACCCTCGGCGCGGGTGGGCCTGGTGCGCGCCATGGCAAACACCATAACGGACGCCGGGCATACATAACGGCCCACTTTGGTTGGAAAATCACAAGAAAATAGTCGCCCACGTAAAGAATGGCCATTAACATAGCGATGTGCTCGACGCGCTGCGACGGCTGTTGGGATTCCAGGTGACGATAGGGGAACTGATCGTCGTCGCGATAGTGGTTGGCACTCCGTACCTGATCGTCGGGGCGATTTGGTCGAGCATGCACACGGCGCACCTGCAGGATATGGCGGGCGCCGACCTGGTGGTCTCGTACCTCGGGTCGATCGTGTGCTGGCCGGTACTGCTCTTCGCCGACGTCTGCATGACTTGAACGGGGGATCCTTGCACCACTACCACCACCGCGCCTTCTACATCGGCATCACCGCGTTCGTCCTCGTCGCCGCCGGACTGTTGGCGCTGAATTTTCCGGTCTTCCTCGACGCGTTCGACCAATACGGATTTCAGATCAAGTGCGGGACGGGATACGTCACAGACCTGAGCCAGGCGGCATCAGCCGCCGGCCACGACAACTACGTCGATCAATGCGAGAGTGCGCTTCTGACCCGCCGGCTGTGGACCATCCCGCTGGTGGTGGTCGGATCGATCGTGACCGTCGGTGTGGTTGCCGTGGCGGCCACTGTTTGGGGTCGCGAATCGGCGTTCGGCAAAGACCCGGTTTCCTGACGTAGCATTCGCAGGCGTGAGCACGCCGCACGGCCCTGCGCTGCAGCGGCGACTCGGCACCTTCGACGCCGTCGTCATCGGCCTTGGCTCGATGGTCGGCGCAGGCATCTTTGTCGCACTCGCCCCCGCCGCGGCCGCCGCGGGCTCGGGCCTTCTCACCGGGTTGGCCGTCGCTGCCGTCGTCGCCTATTGCAACGCGACGTCGTCGGCGCGACTGGCCGCGCTGTATCCGCAGTCCGGCGGAACGTATGTGTACGGCCGCGAACGTCTCGGCGGATTCTGGGGCTACACCGCCGGATGGAGCTTCATCGTCGGCAAGACGGCGTCCTGTGCCGCGATGGCACTGACCGTCGGGTTCTACGTCTGGCCAGGGCAGGCGCACGCTGTTGCGGTGGCCGCGGTGGTGGCGCTGACAGTGGTGAACTATCGCGGCATCCAGAAGTCGGCGCTGTTGACCCGGGTGATCGTCGCGCTGGTGCTCGCAGTTCTTGGCGCAGTCGTGGTCGTCATTTTCGGGTTCGGCGACGCCGACGGATCACGGCTGGCGCTGGGCGACGACGCCGGCGTCCGCGGCGTGTTGCAGGCCGCGGGGCTGTTGTTCTTCGCGTTCGCAGGTTACGCCAGGATCGCGACCCTCGGTGAAGAGGTGCGCGATCCGGCCCGCACCATTCCGCGGGCCATTCCGATTGCGCTCGGCATCGCACTGGTGGTCTACGCGGTGGTGGCCGTCGCCGTCCTGAGTGAATTGGGCAGCGCCGCACTGGCTTCGGCGAGCGCGCCGCTGGCCGATGCGGTCCGCGCTGCGGGCCTGTCCTGGATGGAACCGGTGGTGCGGGTCGGTGCCGCGGTGGCGGCCGTTGGTTCGCTGCTGGCACTGATCCTCGGGGTCTCCAGGACCACGTTGGCAATGGCGCGCGACGGACATCTGCCGCGCGGGTTGGCGGCCGTCCATCCGCGGTTCAACAGCCCGCATCGCGCCGAGGTCGTCGTCGGAGTCGTGGTCGCGGTGGTCGCGGCGACGGTGGATGTGCGTGGGGCGATCGGCTTCTCGTCGTTCGCGGTGCTGCTCTATTACGCGATCGCCAACGCGTCGGCATTCACGCTGGGGCGCCGGGTGATTCCCGTGATCGGCCTGGCCGGTTGCCTGCTGCTGGCGTTCCTGTTGCCGGTCTCGTCGGTGCTTGTGGGCGCGGCGGTCGTGGCTGTCGGGGCCGCGGCCTACGTCGCCACCAGGTCGGCTCGCCCCGCCGGCGACTAATGCAATGACGGGATGACGTCCAACTGTTGCAGCATCGCGAGCACGTCCTTGTCGGACCACTTCTCGACTAGCCGGCCGTTCGCGATGCGATGAATCACCGTGGCCGTCATACACATTTCGTTGCCCGTCGCCGGGATGCCGGGAAGGTCACCGCGGTGAGTTCCACGGGCCGTCAGCCTGGTCACCACCTTGTCACCTTCGGCGATCTGATCCTCAATCTCATGGGTGCCCGGCGTGGCCTCCCAGAACAACCGGAATGCCTGCTTGAGCCCTTCGCGCCCGGGAGCGTCGATGCCGGGAAACGGCGCAGGCGAATGGTCCAGATAATCCTCGGCCACCAACTCGTCCAGCGCGTCGACGTTGCCCGCGTCAATTTCGCGGTAGAAACGACGGACCAGATTCTTGTTGTCCTCAATCGACATGGTTATTACCCCCTGAGATACGCCGACGATACGCCTCGACGGCGGTCGGCAAGGTCGGATAGATGTGGTCCTCGCCGATCTTGTCGAGCAGGCCAGCCGCCTTCAGGCTGTCCCGCAGGTCTTGCTTCACCCGTGCCATCGCGAAAACTATTCCGCGCCTTTCCAACTCCGTGCGCAACTGATCGAGGGCGTCGAGCGCCGTGAGATCGACCTCGACGTTTGCTTCGGCGTTGAGCACGAACCACTCGACGCGTTGCGGATAGTCGTTGACGGCCGCTATCGCGCGCTCGCGGAAGTACTCCGCATTCGCGAAGAACAGCGGCGCGTCGTAGCGGTACACCAGCAAGCCGGGGACCACATCAGCTTCCGGATAGTCATCGATGTCGTGCATGCCCGCGACGCCCGGCACGAAGCCGAGCACCCCGTCGTGCGCGCGCGCAAGGCGCTGGAGCAGTTCGAGAATGGACAGGCCGATCGCGACCAGCACACCGTAGAGCACACCGAACACCAACACCGCTGCGGTGGTGGCCAGGGCGAGGACCTGTTCACGACGGCGAAATCTGCCCAGCCGCTTGAACTCTGCCACGTCGATCAGTCGAACCGCGGCATACACAACCAGCGCGCCCAGCGCCGCGCTGGGAAACATGGCGAGAACTCCACGCCCGAACAGCATCACCACGAGCACAAACGCCAATGTGACGAGCGAATACAGCTGGGTGCGGCTTCCGATCGCGTCACCGAGCGCGGTGCGACTGCCGCTGGAACTCACCGGGAAGCCATGCATCATCCCGGCGCCGACGTTGCACACACCCAGTGCGCGGAGTTCGGCGTTCGCGTCGATATCCTGGCCGTGCCTGACCGCAAATGCTCGCGCCGTCAACACGTTGTCGTTGAACGCCACGATCGCAATGCCGGCAGCCGGTATCAGCAGCGCAGTCAGGTCGGCGAGCGGGATGGCGGCCAGCCCCGGCGCCTGAAAGCCGCTGGGGATCTCGCCGATGACCTTGATTCCAGTGCGGTGCAAGGAGAACATGCTGACAACAAGCGTGGCGACGAGAATCGCAATCAGCGGACCCGGCAGCTTCGGCGTCAGCCACGCGAAGGCCAGCAGCACAACGAGCACCGCCACAGCCAAGACCACAGTCGGCCAGTGCAATTCGTCGATCCCGTCGATGAAGGACCGCATCTGATCCAGGAACTCGTCGCCCTCGACCGAGACACCCGTGACCTTGCCCAACTGACTGGCGATCATGATGATCGCGACTCCAGCCATATATCCGATCAGCACGGGATGGGAGAGCAGGTCCGCGAGGAATCCCAGCCTGACGAGGCCCGCCACAAAACAGATCGCCCCGACGATCAGCGCGGCCGCGGCAGCAAGGGCGGCGTATCGGGCGGGGTCGCCCGCCGCCAGCGGTCCGAGGGCCGTCGCCGTCATCAGCGCCGTCGTCGACTCTGGCCCGACGGACAACTGCCGCGACGAGCCCAGCACCGCGTAGATCGCCAGCGGGGCCAGCGCGGCCCACAGGCCGACGACGGGCTGAAGGCCCGCGACGGTCGCGTACGCCATCACCTGCGGAACCAGATACGCGGCGACCGTCAGTCCGGCCACCACGTCACCGCGCAGCCAGTCACGCTGATAGCCGCGAAATTGCGTTAGCCCAGGCAAGATACTCATCGTGATCCCTTTGACATGGAAACACGTCGAGACACGCGCTGACGACGACTTCGTGGTCGGCCCTGGCGAGCGGTTGAGCTGGGCCCGCACCATCGGGCTCGGTGCGCAGCACGTAGTGGCGATGTTCGGCGCCACCTTCCTGGTGCCGGTGCTGACCGGCTTCCCGCCCGCCACCACTCTGCTGTTCTCCGGTGTCGGCACGGTGTTGTTCCTCGTGATCACCGGTAACCGCCTGCCGAGTTATCTGGGCTCGAGCTTCTCGGTGATCGCGCCGGTGACGGCGGCGGTGGCGTCGCACGGGACCGGCAGCGCGCTCGGCGGCCTTGTCGCCGTCGGTGTCGTGCTGATCGTCATCGGCGGAGTAGTGCATCTGGTCGGCACTCACTGGATCGATGTCACGCTGCCGCCGGTGGTGACGGGCGCGATCGTGGCATTGATCGGTTTCAACCTTGCGCCCGCGGCGAAGTCGAACTTCGAGAAGGGTCCGGTCGTCGGACTCGTCACGCTGGTGCTGCTCGTCGCGACGCTGGCGTTCTTTCGCGGCATCGTCGGCAGGCTGGCGATCTTTCTGGCCGTCGTCGCGGGTTATCTGCTGGCGCTGGTCCTCGGTGAGGTCGACACGTCGGCGATCAAGGCGGCGTCATGGGTGGGCTTGCCCGAATTCCACACGCCCACATTCACGGTCGCGGTGCTGCCGATGTTTCTCCCCGCGGTGATCGCGCTGGTGGCCGAGAACATCGGTCACGTCAAGTCGGTCGGCCAGATGACGGGCACCGACGTCGACCCGGTCATGGGCCGTGCGCTCGCCGCCGACGGAGTGGCGACGACGTTGGCGGGTTTCGGCGGCGGGTCGGCGACCACCACGTACGCCGAGAACATCGGCGTGATGGCGGCGACGCGGGTGTACTCGACGGCCGCATACTGGGTTGCGGCCGCGGTAGCGATCGCATTGTCGTTGTGCCCCAAGGTCGGTGCGGTGATCTCGGCGATTCCGCCGGGCGTGCTCGGAGGAGCGACGGTCGTGCTGTACGGGTTGGTCGGCGTCCTCGGTGTGCGCATATGGCTGACCAACGACGTCGACTTCTCCAAGCCGCTGAATCAGATGACCGCCGCGATCCCGTTGATCATCGGCATCGCTGACTTCACCTGGCAGGCAGGCGATTTGACGTTCACCGGCATCGCGCTCGGATCGATCGCCGCGCTGCTCGTGTATCACGGCATGCGGCTGCTGGGCTTCAGGACGGGTCGAGCAAGGCAGCCGGACCACGAGTCATCAGTTGACGCGCCACGATGATCCGCTGAATCTCGCTGGCGCCCTCCCAGATCCGCTCCACCCGCAGCTCACGAAACATCCGCTCGGCGACGTTCTCGCGCATGTAGCCGCGGCCGCCGAATATCTGCACCGCCCGGTCCGCCACCCGCCCAGCCATCTCCGAGCAGTACAGCTTCGCCATCGATGCCTGGCCGTGCAGCGTCTTGCGGTCATAGCCCGCGTCAATCGACCTGGCCACTTCGTAGAGCATCGTTCTGGCGGCGAACAATTCGGTTGCGCAGTCAGCCAGCATGCCCGCGACCAACTGGTGTTCGCCCAGCGGTCGCCCGTCGACGAGGCGAGTCTGCGCGAACGCGGTGGCCTCGTCGACCAAACGCTGCGCAGCCCCAACGCATCTCGCGGCCACCATCATTCGCTCGAACCGAAACCAATCCTGCGTGAACGTCATCGGTCCACCCTCGGTGCCCACCAGATTGACGGCAGGCACGCAAACGTCGGTGAACGCCACGATCGGGTGCTCGTCTGCGATGTGGTGCGAATACTGCGGCGTCCGAACCACTTCCACGCCCGGCCACGGCAGGTCGACCACCAACAGCACGTGGTCGCCAGTCTCGATCACGGCTTCCACGAAGACATAGTCGGCCAGGTTGAACGACGTCACATGCCACTTGACACCGTTGATCACATACTCGTCGCCGTCGCGCCGCGCGGTGGTTTGCAGCGCGGACACGTCGGACCCGGCGAACTCCTCGGTGATCGCATACGCCTCGTGCTTCTCTCCCCGCACCGACGGAAGCAACCACCGCTGTCGCTGGTAGTCGGTCGCCACGTCGACCCACCACTGCGGCGGGGTGGCCATCACCCAGCCCAGCCCGTTGGTCACGCGTCCGCACTGCTCCTGCACCAACACCTGCTGCAACTCGGTGCAACCGGGCCCGCCCACCGAGGCGGGCATATTCGTTGCGCAGAGGCCCAATTCAATTGCCCGGGCTCGATGCTCGGACGTCACTTCTTTGGGCAGGATGCCACCCGCGAGCTCGGCCTCCACCTCGTGCGGCATCAGCGTCTCAACGAACGCACGCGCCGTGTCCCGGATCCGCAGGTCCTCCTCGGTCAGCCCGTACATCGGCGCCTCCACCCTCTTGACTGAGCGTTCAGTCTATGCCAGCGTTCCGTGGTATGACCAGCTCCCGCAGCGCCGGCGTCGTGGTGGTGGGTGGC
>Ga0068863_100007316_pt1 | contig 10809 bp, 10 predicted proteins | sample KBSSwiS62_FD_66596 | JGI IMG/M metagenome (GOLD analysis project Ga0068863, IMG submission 66596) | Switchgrass rhizosphere microbial communities from Kellogg Biological Station, Michigan, USA - KBS Switchgrass S6-2 | ecosystem: Host-associated > Plants > Roots > Rhizosphere > Soil ...
TACTCGTTCGAGCAGGTCTTCGCGAAACAGGTGCGCGCGCTCGGCGCCAAGGGCGACGCGCTGATCGCGCTGTCGACATCCGGCAACTCGGGCAATGTCGTCGCTGCGATCGCTGCCGCGCACGAACGTGAGATGAACGTCGTCGCGTTCACCGGCAAGGGCGGCGGCCGCATCGGCGGAATGCTCCTTCCCGGCGATGTGCACCTGTGCGTGCCGCACGAGCGGACCGCGCGGATCCAGGAGGTGCATCTCCTGATGATCCACTGCCTGTGCGACGCCGTCGACGCGACGCTGCTCGGAGACGAAGAATGAGGAGCACCCGGCCGGTGCTGGAACATGGACGGACGCTCGGCATCGCCGGCCTTTCGCTCGTGGCGTTGGCGACGCTCGGCGGGTGCGCGGCCGTGGTCGTCGGCGCCACGGTCGGGGCGGGCACGCTCGTCGCCATGGATCGCCGGTCGGCGAGCGTGGTGCAGAGCGACCAGACCGTCGAGCAGAAAGTAGGCAAGGCGGTGAGCGACCGCTGGCCGCCCGCGAGCGGCGTCCACGTCAATGTGACGAGCTACTCGGGCAAGGTGCTGCTGACCGGCGAAGTGCCGACGGCAGCGATTCGGGAGCAGATCGAGAAGATCGCGTCGTCGACGCAGTACGTGCAGGGCGTGACGAATGAAATTCTCGTCGGGCCCGAAACGCTGATGACCGCAAGGACGCGCGACACGTACATCACGTCGAAAGTGAAGGCGCGACTGATCGAAGCGAAGCACCTGGACGCGAAAGACGTCGTCGTCGTGACCGAGCGGGGTGTCGTCTACCTGATGGGGCTCGTCTCGCCGTCGCAGGGAGATGCCGCGGCGGAGGTCGCCGCATCGACGTCGGACGTCCTTCGCGTGGTCAAGCTGTTCGAGTACCGCACGTAGGACGTTCTTGCCGATGGGAAAGGCGCCGATGCCGTCGCCGGTGAAGATCCCCGCGCCGCGCTATCCGGCCAAGATGGCAACCGCGGCGGACGCGCTCGAGCGGATCCGCCGCTTGCCAAAGCCGCTCGTGTTCACCAACGGCGTCTTCGACGTGCTGCACCGCGGGCACGTGACGTGCCTCGAGCAGGCGCGCGCGCTCGGCGCGTCGCTCGTGGTCGCCGTCAATACCGATGACTCCGTGCGCCGGCTGGGCAAGGACGGCGACCGTCCGCTCAACACGCTCTCGGACCGGATGGCAGTCCTTGCGGCGCTCGCGGCGGTCGATCTCGTGGTTCCCTTCGACGACGACACGCCGCGCGACCTGATCGCCGCATGCTTGCCCGACGTGCTCGCCAAGGGCGGCGACTATTCAGCGGACACGACTGCGGGCGCCGCAGAAGTCATTGCCGCAGGCGGAAAATTCGTGGCCATCCCGTTCGCAACGCCGCACTCGACGTCGGCGCTCATCGCGAAGATTCGAAGCTAGCCCGCGCCCGCCGCTACTTGCGGTAGCGGTTGAGGAAATCGCCGACGATGCCCTTCTGGCTGCGCTCGATCGCGACGTCGATCGTGCGGTCGGAAGGATCGTACTGCTTCGCCTTGCGCAGCGCATTGAGCGCTTCCTGGTAGTTTCCCAGCCCTTGCAGCCCTTCGCCCAGGCACCGCCACGCCTCGGCATTCGAGAGCTCGAGATCCGTCCACGCGCGGCATTGCTCGACGGCGCGCCGATAATTGCCCGACCGCAAGCTTCGCACCCCGTCGGCCTTGTACGCGGCGACCTTCGCGCGGCGGTCGGCAAAGATCGCCGCGACATCGGAATCGAGGGGCGGCGCGGATGCCGCTCCCGGCGGGATCGCCGTCGTGCGGGTCTCGGCAGAACGGATGCCGCCCGCGACACCGGTGATCACATCGGCGCTGTCCGACAGCCCCTTGGGAACGATGGTCTGCATGGAAGGCAGTGACGTCACGACGGAATTGCCGACCTTGGCGATCGTATCGGCCAGCGGCTTGTGCCACGCCACGCCGTACAGCCACAGCATGGCCGCGAGTCCGCACAGGCCCGTCGCCATGTTGACCGCGCCGGCCGGCGCGTGGGTCGTGAGGCAATCCTGCGCGAAGTCCCAGTCGCTCTCGTGGTTCTGCGCGAGCCGCTCGTACGCGATGGCAATCAGGATGGGGGCGATGAGCGGGAAGCCGCAACCGAGCCCTTCCCACCACACGCGAAACGCGCGCTTAAAGCTTCGCCAGATCTGCGACTTCATCTCGCGCCGCGCGTACGCGTCGGAGATCGAATACTGGACATAGCAGCCGAACAGCCACTTGCCCGGTGTAGTGCCCACCGAAGCCATCAGCAGCGTCTCGACGCCGACCCATGTGCCGGTGATGATCACCGGCGCCAACAGCGGATGCGAGAGCCAGTAGTTGACTGTCTCGGGGACGATGCCGGCCCTGCGCAGCTCGGACAGCAGCAGCGCGAGCACGATCCCCCAGAACGCGTAATCGAACATCCGCGCGCCGAGGCGATTCCACGGGCGGGGCTCGCTCGTTCGTCCCGTCTTCGCGCGCTCGAGCTCCGCCATGCGCAGCTGGAAGATCCAGCTCGCGTCCTCCTGGGGCTGATTCGTCCCCAGGAACACGCTTTTCTCGCGCCGCCAGTTGAGAATCGCGATGTCGGTCTGCGGCATCAGCAGCTGCACGGGCGGCGCGCCACGGCGGCGCGCCCACGCGAGGCTGTGCACGATGCCGTAGACGAAGGTCAGCGCGAGCAGCGTCAGGGTGAGCCAGACGAGGACCTGTTTCGCCACCGCCACCGTGTCCATCGGCATCACGAGCACGATGGCGCCCGCGATGAAGCCGCCGAAGAGCGCGCACAGCGCGAACGTCACGATGCCCGGACGGCCGAACGACGCGACGGGCTCGGTCAATCCAGGATGGTGGATGTTGCGCGCAGGGTCGGCCGCGGGCTCGGCGGGATTCGCGGTCGCGGCGTGCTCGGCCCCCGAGTCGTCGACGGGCTGGGCGACATCGGTGCCTTCGCCGGTCGCGGCGAGCGCGCTCAGCGCGGCCTGCTGGATTTCCGCTGGCACCGAGTCGCCCGATCGCGCGAGCTCCCCGTTGTAACGGACACGGCGATCCGGATCGCTCAGTATGCGGCTGGCATGATTGATGAAGCGCAGCGCTTCCTCGACGTTGCCCTGGCCGTCGCGCGTCTTCGCGTAATACTTCCGGATGAGCCTTCGAAGCGCCGCGCGCACCTCTTCGTCGGAGGCGGTTGGCGGGATACCCAACGCTTCGTAGAGCGAAGCTCTCATCTAAGGCCTGTTTGGCGCGGTGACGCTGGAATATTCGGGGAAATCAGGACGCGAGGCAAGGTTCCGGTGCAAGAATCGCGCCAATGCGTTTCCCTCTGGAGCATTTCGGAAACATGTGCGAATCTCGTCAAATTCCGCCGTTGCGCAGCGTTGTGCCGCATAAAACGAAACGGGCAGCCGCACGGGCTGCCCGTTTTCCGAAGCCGGAAATTGCGCGGCAGACGGCTTACGACTGCGTCTGCTTCTCCTGCTTCTCCCGGTGCACGTGCGCGAGCTTCTCGCGGATGCGCGCCGACTTGCCGGAGCGATCGCGGAGGTAGTAGAGCTTGGCGCGGCGGACGTCGCCCTTGCGCTTGACATCGATGCTCGCGATGAGCGGCGAGTACGTCTGGAACGTCCGCTCGACGCCTTCGCCGCTCGAGATCTTGCGCACGACGAACGACGAATTGAGACCGCGGTTGCGCTTGGCGATCACCACGCCCTCGTAGGCCTGGACGCGCTTGCGCTCCCCTTCGACCACGCTGACGTTGACGATCACGGTATCGCCGGGCGCGAACGCCGGGATCTTCTTGCCCAAGCGCTCGATCTCTTCCTTTTCGATTGTAGCGATGATGTTCATGCTGCGTTCTCCATGGTTCCCTGCTGATTTTACCCTGTTGCGGGTCATTGACCTCGCGCGCAGCGCAGGGCGCCCCCTGATGCGCGCGGCTTCTTGTGCGGCGATGCTCGCGCTAACCGGTCGCTTCGCCGTTGACTGCACCTACGTTACGTAAAGCAACCGCGTCGTTTTCGCGCTCGCTCGCAGCGACGCGGTCGCCTTCGCCTTTCCTCCGTTCCGCCCGGTACGCCGCGAGAAGCTTTCGCTCGTCGTCGGACAGCACCCGTGCCGCAAGCAGATCGGGTCGGCGCTCCCACGTGCGGCCCAGCGCCTGCTGCAGGCGCCACCCGCGTATCGCCTCGTGGTGCCCGGACAACAGCACATCCGGCACGCGCGTGCCGTCGTAGACCTCGGGCCGCGTGTAATGCGGACAATCGAGCAACCCGTCGGCAAACGAATCCTGCGCCGCCGATTCCGCGTCGTTCAGCACGCCGGGCCGCAACCGCAGTACCGCATCGATCAACATCAGCGCCGGCAACTCGCCCCCCGAAACCACGAAATCGCCGACGGCAACTTCCTCGACCTTCTCGCGCTCGAACAGCCGCTCGTCGATACCCTCGTAGCGTCCCGCAAGCAGCACCAGCCCCGTCGTGTCGCCTTCCGCCGCCAGCTGCGCGACCTGGTCATGCGTCAGCGGCGTGCCTGCCGGCGACAGGCACAGCGTGCGCGTCGCGGCGCGACCGTCCTTCGCCTGCGCCTGCCTCGCGGCGGCCATTGCCGACGCGAGAGGCTCCGCCATCATCACCATGCCCGGTCCGCCACCGTACGGTCGGTCATCGACCGTGCGATGCCGGTCACTCACGAAATCGCGCGGATTCCACACCCCCAAGCGCCATAACCCGCGTTGAAGCGCGCGTCCGGTCACGCCGAACTTCGCGGCATGCTCGACCATCTCCGGGAAGATCGTGACGACGTCGATTCGCATGCTTTGCCCCGACAACCCCCCGGCTAGTAATCGGCCTCCCAATCCACGTCGATCCTGCGCGCGCCGATGTCGACCCGGTCGACGATCGCGGGCACGTAGGGGATCAACCGCTCGTCCTTCCGGCTCGTCCCGCCTCCTGGCGCCGCCACCCGTAGGAGCGGGTGCGCTCCGTGCTCGACGACGCCGCAAACCTCACCCAGCGGGACCCCTGCGCGATTCACGACCGCGAGCCCCTTGAGATCTTCCCAGTAAATCGCGCCGTGCACGGCAGGGAGCGCGGTGCGCGGAACGCCAACTTCGAATCCCTTCATCGCGAGCGCCGACTCGCGCGATTCCACTCCGGCGAGGGCGACGATCAGCGAACCGGAATGCATCCGCCCTTCGACGCGTGAAAACCGCTTCCATCCCGGACCCCGCTTCGGCCTCATCCACCACTCGGCAAAGCCGAGCAGCGTCTCCGGCGACTCCGAGAACGCCCTCACCTTCAACCAGCCGCGCACGCCGTACGTGCCGGCGACCTCGCCCATGACGACAATCGGATCCGGATCTTGCGCCATCCCGAGAACCGCCTGGCGCCTGTGGGGCGCCGCAGGACCGCGATCAGGCAGCGGGTTCGACCGGGGAGGCAGCGGCCGCTGACGCCGCGGTCGCGGCGCTCTTCGACGAGCGCTTCACGAGGCCGGCCACGGTGTCCGACAGCCGGGCGCCGCGCTGCTGCCAGAAGCTGATCCGGTCGACCGACAGCCGGAGGGCCTCTTCGCCTTGCGCCGCGATCGGGTTGTAGAAACCAACCCGCTCGATGAAACGACCGTCGCGGCGATTGCGCGAATCGGCAACCACAACGTTGAAGAACGGGCGCTTCTTGGCGCCGCCCCGGGCTAATCTGATGACGACCATGAACGATTCTCTTTGTCGGCTGAAAGCGATGGAAAGCTTTTGATTATACGGCGGATCGGGGAGGCTCGGCAAGGGACGGGCGGCCGGCCGGCGAGCGGAGCGCGGATCGATGGGTGGGGAACACACTTACCCCTCGCGCCACCCGCGACGGCCGACGGCGCCTGGGCTGGCCTGCGCCAACCTGCCACTCCGCCCTCGACGCGGCGGCGCTTTAGTGCGCGCGCGGCAGGAAACCCTTCATTCCGCGCATCATCTTCTGCATTCCGCCCTTGGCCATCATTTTCATCATCTTCTGAGCCTGCTCGAACTGGCTCAGCAGCTGATTGACCTCCTGCACGGAGACCCCGGCGCCGGCGGCGATGCGCCGCTTGCGCGACGCCTTCAGAATCTCGGGCTTCGCGCGCTCGCCGGGCGTCATCGAATTGATGATGCCTTCGACGCGCGCGATCTTGCGGTCGTCGATCTGGGTGCCCTGCGCCGCGCGGGCAAGCTCCGCCGGCAGCTTGTCGAGCATCGCCGACAGGCCGCCCATCTTGCGCATCTGGCCGATCTGGGCCTTGTAGTCGTCGAGATCGAACCCCTTGCCGGATTTGACCTTGCGGGCGAGCTTGTTCGCCTCGGCGACGTCGATGTTCTTCTGCGCGCCCTCGATGAGCGACAGCACGTCGCCCATTCCGAGGATCCGCGAGGCCATTCGCTCCGGGTGGAAGAGCTCCAGGCCATCGATCTTCTCGGACACGCCGGCGAACTTGATCGGCGCGCCGGTGACATGGCGCACCGACAGCGCGGCGCCGCCGCGCGCATCGCCGTCGAGCTTCGTGAGAACGACGCCGGTGAGGGGCAGCGCGTCGCGGAACGCACGCGCGGTGTTGACTGCGTCCTGGCCCTGCATGGCGTCGACGACGAACAGCGTTTCGACGGGCTTGACCGCCGCGTGCAGATTGCGGATTTCCTGCATCATCGCCTCGTCGATGGCGAGGCGTCCCGCCGTGTCGACGATCAGCACGTCGTGGTAGTGACGCTTCGCCCAGTCGAGCGCGCCGCGCGCGATCGCTTCGGGCGCTTCCCCCGTCCTGGACGGAAAGACGTCGACGCCGACCTGCTTGCCCAGCACGGCGAGCTGCTCGATGGCGGCGGGGCGATAGACGTCGGTCGAAACGAGCAGCACTTTCTTCTTCTGCCCGCGAATGACGTTCGCGAGCTTTGCGGCCGTCGTGGTCTTGCCCGCCCCTTGCAGCCCCGCGAGCAGGATGACGGCCGGCGGCTGCACGGCGAAGTCGAGCGGCGTCGCGGTCGTGCCCATGAGCGACGCGAGCTCGCGGTGCACGACGCCGATCAGGGCCTGGCCGGGCGTGAGCGAGCCGATCACTTCGGCGCCGACCGCCTTCTCCCTTACCGCGGCGACGAAGTCCTTGACGACCGGCAGCGCGACGTCGGCTTCGAGCAGAGCGAGGCGCACTTCGCGCAGCGCATCCTGGATGTTGTCGTCGGTCAGTCGCGCTTCGCCGCGCAGCCGCTTGACGACTTGGGAAAGCCGTTCGGAAAGATTGTCGAACATCGCGAGCGAAAAGTGTCGGGACCGGTTGGCGTAAGATTAAGGCGAGTGCGCGGGGCGACCGTGGCATCGCGCCAATCCCGATGATTTTACTTCACGTGATGGTCGTGGCCTTGTACGGGCTCACCGCCTATGCATTGTGGCCAGCCACCGCGGGACACGGAGCGTCGGGCCGCCCGGCCGATCGCGTTCCTGCCGGCGTCGTCGCCTGGCTCCTGCCGATGGCGCTTCTGCTGCACGCCTGGATCGGCTGGCACGACGTCGCCACACCGGAAGGCCTCGATCTTTCGTTCGTCAACGCCGTTTCGGTCGTCGCGGGCTTGGTCGCTGCCGTGGCCTGGATCTCGGGACTCCTGGCGACGTTGCCTGCGGTCGGCACCGTCGTGCTGCCCATAGCAGCCGTCGCGTCGCTGCTGCCGGCGCTGATCGTCAACGTGCATCGGTTCAACTACAGCGGCGACACGCTGGCCGCCGTGCACGTCGCGATCGCGCTCGGGGCTTACGCGATGTTCCTCGTTGCCGCCCTGCAGGCGCTCGTGCTGATGGGCCTCGAGAAGCGATTGCGCCGGCGCATGCTCGAGCCGGAGGCGTCGGCCGTCCCGCCGCTCCTGACCCTCGAGCGATTCCTGTTCCGGCTGATCGCCGTCGGCTTCCTGCTGCTCACGCTCACGCTCGCGAGCGGCATGCTCTTCACCGAGCAGCTCTTCGGCAAGCCCCTCGTGTTCAATCACAAGAGCGTGTTCTCGGTGCTGGGCTGGCTCACGTTCGGCGCGCTCCTGATCGGCCGCTGGCGCTACGGCTGGCGCGGCCGTGTGGCGCTGCGCTGGATCATCGCCGGGACCGTGTTCCTGTTCCTCGCCTACCTCGGCAGCAAGTTCGTGCTCGAGGTCCTGCTCGGCCGGTAGCGCGGCTCGCGCCCCCATGGACGACATCTCGCTCGAAACGCTGGCCGCCGTTCTCGCGGTGCTGCTCGTCACGTCCGCGTTCTTCTCGCTCGCCGAGACAGCGATGATGGCCGTCAACCGCTACCGGCTGCGCCACCGTGCGCAGCGCGGCGAGCACGGCGCGCGGCTCACGCTCACGCTGCTCGACAAGACGGACACCCTGCTCGGCGTGATCCTCCTTGGCAACAACCTGATCAACGCGGGCGCGGCGACCATCGCCGCGGTCATCACCGAGCGCATGCTGGGTGAGAGCAAGTACGCCCTCGCGCTCGGAACGGTGGCGGTCACGTTCCTGATCCTCGTGTTCTCGGAGATCACGCCGAAAGTGATCGGCGCCACCCATGCCGACCGGATCGCCCCGGTCTCCGCGTTCCTGCTGACGCCGCTGCTCAAGGCCGCGAAGCCCGTCGTATGGTTCGTCAACCTCTTCGTGCAGGCGCTGCTCAAGCTCTTCCGCGTCCGCCAGGCCGACGATTCCACGACGCGACTCACGCAGGAGGAGCTGCGGTCGCTCGTGCTGGAAGGCCAGTACTTCCGCGGCAAGCATCGCGCGCTGCTCGCCAATCTGCTCGACCTCGAAGCCGTGACCGTCGACGACGTCATGACGCCCCGCAACCAGATTCACGCGGTCGACCTGACCGCCAAGCCCGCGCTCATCACGGAGCAGCTCGCGACCTCGTACCACACCCGGCTGCCGGCTTACGAAGGGGCGCTGGACGACATCGTCGGCGTGATTCATTTGCGGCAGGTCGTCCACCTGCAGCGCGACGGCGAGGTCGATCCCGACGAGCTCCGCACCATCCTTCGCCCCGCGTACTTCATCCCGGGCGGCACGCCGCTGCTCGTCCAATTGCAGCAGTTCCAGACCGATCGCGAGCGCCTCGGCCTCGTCGTTGATGAATACGGCGAACTGGAAGGACTGGTGACGATCGAGGACATCATCGAGGAGATCATCGGCGACTTCACGACGCAGGCGCCGGATGGCGCGGACAGCTGGCAGCGCGGCGAGGACGGAACGCTCGTCATCGACGGGCTTGCGCCGCTGCGCACGCTCAATCGCAAGCTCGGAACGCGCTTCCCCGTCGATGGCCCGAAGACGCTCAACGGCCTCATCCTCGCGCAAGTCGGCGACATTCCCGAAGTCGGCACCCGCGTGCACGTCGCGGGCGAGACGCTCGAAGTGCTGCAGACGCAGGACCGTGGCGTGAAAGTCGTACGACTGCTCGCGCCAGTCGGTCGAGAGGCCGACTCGCCTTTACAAAGCGTGGATCGGCAGGCATCATCGGCCGGATAAGTTTTATGCGTCTGGAATAATGCTGCCGGCGGCAGGTTGTAGCCGACACGGCACGGGAATTGCTTACCGCACGGCATGCCGCGCCGCCGATGCCGCCAAGTCCCGTTCTAACGCCTACTCGACGCCCCCGATGCCCACCGTTGCCCGCGGTCGCCCTCAGTGCCTGATTTTGCCTAGCTGATGGCCACGCACGCCGCATCGACACGCAATCTGAGCGGTCTCGCACGCGCGCTGGCCCAGCACGGGCTCATGACGGAGTTCGAGGCGGAAGCGCTGCAAACGCAGGCCGCGCAGGCCGGCGCGACGTTTGTAGACCACGTCATCGCCAACAAGAAGATCTCGGCGACGCAGCTCGCCGTGTTTGCGTCGCGGGCGTTCGGCGTGCCGTTGTTCGACCTTGCCGGCTTCGACACCGATCAGTTTCCGAAGGAGCTGATCGATCTCAAGATTGCCCAGGCGCGGCACGTTCTGCCCCTGCACAAGCGCGGCAATCGTCTGTATGTCGCGACCTCCGATCCGGCCAACGTGCAAGGGCTGGAAGAGATCCGTTTCAAGACGAATCTCGTCATCGAGCCCGTCGTCGTCGAAAGCGACAAGCTCGCTCAATCGATCCACAAGCTGGTCGAGGCATCCGGAGCGCTCCTCAAGGAAGTCTCGTCGATGGAGGACCTGGAGATCGACCTCCAGGAAGCCGACTCCGGCGCGCCCGCCGGGAGCGGCGACGAAGAGAGCTCCGAGGTCGAGGACGCGCCGGTCGTCAAATACCTGCAGAAGATCCTGATCGACGCGATTGCGGCCGGCGTCTCGGACATCCATTTCGAGCCCTACGAGAAGTTCTACCGCGTGCGCTACCGGCTGGACGGCGTGCTGATGGAGATCGCGCAGCCTCCGCTCGTCATCAAGGACAAGCTCGCATCGCGGATCAAGGTCATCTCCAAGCTCGACATCTCGGAAAAGCGCGTGCCGCAGGACGGCCGGATGAAGATCGTCCTGTCGAAGTCGAAAGCGATCGACTTCCGGGTGAGCACCTTGCCGACGCTCTTCGGCGAGAAGATCGTGATGCGTATCCTCGACTCGTCGGGCATCAAGCTCGGGATCGAGGCGCTGGGCTACGAGCCCGATCAGCAGAAGGCGCTGCTCGAAGCCATCGGGCGTCCCTACGGGATGCTGCTCGTGACGGGGCCCACCGGCAGCGGCAAGACGGTCTCGCTCTACACCTGCCTCAACATCCTGAACCAGCCCGGCGTCAACATCTCGACGGCGGAGGA
>Ga0068863_100007323_pt1 | contig 10805 bp, 4 predicted proteins | sample KBSSwiS62_FD_66596 | JGI IMG/M metagenome (GOLD analysis project Ga0068863, IMG submission 66596) | Switchgrass rhizosphere microbial communities from Kellogg Biological Station, Michigan, USA - KBS Switchgrass S6-2 | ecosystem: Host-associated > Plants > Roots > Rhizosphere > Soil ...
GTAAATCGCCTCCTCCGGCGCCTTCCCTTCCTGCCGCTCCGCCTCCAGCGCGAAGTCAATCATCATGATGGCGTTCTTCTTCACGATGCCGATCAGCAGGATGATTCCAATGAGCGCGATCACCGTCAGATCGTTCCCTGTCAGCAGCAGCGCGAGTATCGCTCCCACGCCCGCTGACGGCAACGTCGACAGAATAGTGATCGGATGGATATAGCTCTCGTACAGGACGCCAAGCACGATGTACACCGTGATGAGCGCTGCAAGAATAAGGTAGGGTTCCGACTTCAGCGAGTTCTGGAACGCAGCGGCCGTTCCCTGGAAACTGGAATGAATGCTCGGCGGCAAACCGACTTCCGCTTCTGCATCCTGAATCGCCTGCGTCGCATGGCCCAGCGAAACTCCAGGAGCCAGATTGAACGAAAGAGTCACAACTGGGAACTGTCCCTGGTGCGTGATCGTCAGCGGCGCGTTCGAGAATTCAAAGTGAGTGAAGGCCGCGAGCGGAACCTGCTTCCCGTTCGTCGACTTAACGTAGATATCCTTCAGCGAATCCGGGTTCTGCTGCAGCGCCGGATCCACCTCCAATACCACGTGATACTGGTTCAACTGCGTAAAGATTGTCGACACCTGCCGCTGTCCGAATGCGTCGTACAACGTATCGTCGATCGCCTGCGGCAGAATTCCCAGACGTGCCGCCGTATCGCGATCGATCACCAGATCGGCGCGTAACCCTCCGCTCTGTTGGTCGCTCGCCACATCTCTCAATTGCGGCAGTGTCTTCAACTTCTCGAGCAGTTGGTTCGATTTCACCGCAAGTTCGTTCGCGTCCGCATCTTCTAGCGTGTACTGGTATTGTGTTCGGCTGACGCGGTTTTCTACCGTTAGATCCTGCACCGGTTGCATGTACAACGTGATCCCATGCACCTGCTCTACTTTGGGCTGAATCCGCCGGATGATCTCCGAAGCCGTTGCACTCCTCTGGCTTCGTGGTTTCAGGTTGATCTGGATGCGCCCGCTATTTGCAGTTGTGTTCGTTCCATCGATCCCGATAAACGACGACAGGCTGCTCACGTCCGGATCTTGCAGGATGATCTTGGCCAACTCCTGCTGGCGATCTGACATGTTTGCAAATGACGAACTTTGCGGCGCCTCCGCAATTCCAAGGATCACGCCAGTGTCCTGCACCGGGAAGAATCCTTTCGGCACGACGATATATAAAAAGAGCGTCAACACCAGCGTTGCAACCGTGACAATCAGCGTGGCGGTCTGGTGCTTCAACACCCACTTCAGTGTCCTGCCGTAAAACTCAATCACACGTTCGTAAAAACGCTCCGACGCTTTGAACAGCCGCCCCTGCTTCGATTCATCTTTGCGTCGCAACAACTTCGCGGACATCATCGGAGTCAGCGTCAGCGAAACGAATGCTGATACGAGGATTGTCACCGCCAGCGTGACCGCGAACTCCCGGAACAGCCGCCCAACGATGTCTCCCATAAACAACAGGGGAATCAGCACCGCGATAAGTGAAATCGTCAGCGACACGATCGTGAAGCCGATCTGCCCTGAACCCTTCAACGCTGCCTGTAGCGGCGATTCACCCTCTTCCAGGTATCGATCGATGTTCTCGATCATCACGATCGCGTCATCGACGACGAATCCCGTTGAGATCGTCAGCGCCATCAACGAAAGATTGTCCAGGCTGTATCCCAGCAGATACATCACGCCGAACGTTCCAACCAGCGAGAGCGGCACCGCGACGCTGGGAATAATCGTGGCCGACAGATTCCTCAGGAAGAGGAAAATCACCATGACGACCAGTCCGACGGTCAGCATCAGTTCGAACTGTACGTCGTCCACCGAAGCGCGAATCGTCTCCGTGCGATCGGTAAGAATCGACACCTTCACTGCCGATGGCAACGATCCTTGCAATACCGGCAGCACCGCTTTCACTCGATCAACTACGCCGATGATATTGGCGCCCGGTTGTCGCTGGATGTTGAGAATTACCGCCGGATACAGCCCCGCTTTGTGCTGACCGTCATCGGCAGCAATCCCCATCCATGCTGCTTGCTTGTTGTTCTCCGCTCCGTCGATCACAGTGGCCACGTCACTCAAACGGATAGGCGCACCATTGCGGTAGGCGATGATGATGGGCTTGTATTCCCCGCTCGATGTCAGCTGATCGTTCGAGGCTATCGTGTAGGACTGCCTGGCTCCGTCCAGCACGCCTTTCGCCTGGTCGACGTTCGCCTGGCCCAGTACCGTACGTAGATCTTCCAGGCTCAGTCCATACGACGCCAGCTGCGTCGGATTCGCCTGGATTCTCACCGCCGGCCTCTGCCCACCGCTGATCGAAACCAGTCCGACGCCGGGCAGTTGCGAAATCTTTTGTGCAAGCGTCGAGTCCGCCAGGTCCTCCACTCTCGTCAAAGGCAGCGAACTCGACGTCAATGCCAGCGTCAGGATCGGAGAGTCCGCTGGATTCACCTTGCTGTAGATCGGCGGGTTCGGCAGATCGCGCGGCAGATACGTGCCACCGGCGTTGATTGCAGCCTGCACCTCTTGCTCGGCGACATCGATGTTCTGATCAAGGTTGAATTGCAAAGTGATCTGCGAGCTTCCGAACGAACTCACCGATGTCATCTGCGACAAGCCCGGAACCTGTCCGAACTGTCGTTCCAACGGAGCCGTTACCGACGACGCCATCACCTCGGGACCTGCGCCCGGATAAAACGTCTGCACCTGGATGGTCGGATAGTCCACCTGCGGCAGCGCCGACACCGGCAGTTGCCTGTACGCGACAATTCCAACCAGCAGAATGCCGATCATCAGCAGCGAAGTCGCTACCGGTCGAAGAATAAATAGACGCGATGGACTCATTGGGTTGGCGCGTTGCTGGCGTCCTGCTGCTTTGGCTGACCCTGCTGTTGAGGATTTCCGGTTCGCGGCTCGATCTTACTTCCCGACTGCAATTTATCCTGCCCGTCCGTCACTACCTGGTCGCCGGGCTTCACACCATTAGCGATCGCCGCCACGTCACCCGTCATGTAAGCAACCGTCACCTGGCGAAGCTCCGCAGTCTTGTCCTCCTTTGCGACGTAGACGTAGGTACCTTGTGGCCCATGCTGAATCGCTGCCGCCGGCACAACGATGTTGTTCTTCCGGACATCGAGCAGAAGTTTCACGTTCACGAACTGGTTCGGCCAGAGCGTCCGATCTTTGTTTTCGAATTCCGCCTTCAGTTTTCCAGTGCCCGTCGTCGGGTCGATCTGGTTATCGATCGTCAGCAACTTCCCGGTGCCCAACGAGTTCTGATTATCCCGGCTGAATGCATCCACCGGCAGCTGGCGCGCCTTCCTCATCTGTTGTGCCACTGATGGCAGTTGGTCTTCCGGCAGCGTGAATAGCACGGCGATCGGATGGAGTTGGGTAATCACGAACATCCCGTTCTGATCGCTCGCATGAACCATGTTGCCGACGTCAACTTGCCTCAATCCCACTCGCCCGCTGATGGGAGCTGTGATCTTCGTGTAGACGAGATTCAACTTAGCGTTGTCGATGGCAGCCTGGTCTGCCTGTACTGCGCCTTCCAGCTGTCCGGAAGCCGATGCCTGCGTGTCGTACTGCTGTCGCGAAATCACACCCTGCTTTGCCAGGTCTGCATATCGCTGCGCGTTCAATTTTGCGTCCTGCAGAGCAGCCTGATCTTTGTAGAGATTCGCTTGCGCCTGGCTCAGCGCGACTTGATAAGGTCGCGGATCGATCAGCGCCAGCAGATCACCCTTCTCCACTTCTTGCCCTTCGCGAATCGGAACCTGCACCAGCTGTCCATCGATACGGCTCTTCACCGTCACCGTGTTGTACCCGACGACATTTCCGAGTCCGGTGAGGTAAACCGGAACATCCTGAATTTTTGCCGAGGCCACGCTTACCGGCATCGGCGGCTGTGACCCACCGCGTCCCGCCCCGCGCGGTGCAGCTGCTTTAGCTCCTTCGCTGCTGCAGCCGGAGAAGAAGATCACGGATATAACGCAACCAAAAATCAGAGAAGACAGTTTTCTTGAATTGAGCATTCTTTCTCGTTTGCCGCTAGTCTCGAAATAAGGGGTGCCGAGGCCGGTAAATACCTACTTCGTTTGGATGGTAAGATCCGTCTTCGCGATTCTCACTGCCTCAAAAACACAGATGTCGGAAACCCGCTAACTACCTGTGTTTCGATTCGGATACTAGAAGCCGCAGTGCACGTTCAGTGTAAAGAATTGTTATTTACCTGTTCTCTCAATCTGCTGTGTTCCATACTGATAACGCAGGCACTTTCAGGCTGGTCAAACGACTCGCCTTCGATGTTCCTGTGCATGAAATCCTGTGTCGAAACGTACAACAGTTCTGCCCAGTAACACGGTTTCCCAAGTTGCTCACGGAAACCGTCCTGCACCGTCTCATCTGAGGTAAGCTCCACGTTCGGAACTCCTCGGTCGGGCAGATCGAATCGACAATTTGGAAACATCAGTCTTTCGCAGGGACCATACACCGTCTTTCGCGAAAGGTTTGTTCAAGAGAGGCGTTGGGCGCTATGACAAGTAGCCATCGGGCAAGATTTGCAGCTGTTCTCTTCGTCGTTTTCATTTCGTTGATGACGGCCGCGCAGCAAACCTCGTCCGCTCCAAAAGCCATGGGGACCATCAAGTCGATCAATGGCAATTCCATCGTGCTCACCACGGATGCCGGCGCAACGGTCAACGTTCAGGTTCAGGACACCTCGAAACTTCTGCGGGTCGCCCCGGGCCAGGACCTGAAGGAAGCATCGCCTCTTGCACTTCAGGACCTTCAGGCCGGTGATCGCATTCTTGTTCGCGGAAAGCCCGAAGACTCCGCCCAGTCGCTTACCGCAAGCACGCTCATCGCGATGAAGAAAGCCGACATCGCGCAAAAACAGCAGAAGGATCTTCAGGATTGGCAGCGCCGCGGCATCGGTGGTCTCGTCAAGTCCGTCGACCCCGGCGCAAAAGCGATCACTATCTCCACCGTCACTGCTGCCGGCAACAAGTCCGTCACTATCAAGCTGGCCAACAACGCTGTCGTCCGCCGCTATTCGCCCGACTCTATCAAGTTCGATGACGCCAAGGTCAGCACGCTCGAGCAAATTGCTCCTGGCGATCAGTTGCGTGCTCGCGGTTCCAAGAACGCCGACGGATCCGAACTCACCGCCGACGAAATAGTCGCCGGGACATTTCGCAACATCGCCGGGCTCATCAGCTCTGTCGACGCCGCCAAGAACACGGTCACTATCAACGATCTTGCAACCAAGAAGCCCGTTACCGTTCGCATCACGAACGACTCGCAAATGCACAAACTGACACCGCCCATTGCGCAACGTCTCGCTGCGCGATTAAAGGGTGAAGCCCAGCCCGGACAGTCTCCGAGCGCTCCTGTCGGAGCTCCTTCCGCTGCCGGAACTTCTCCGTCGGCCCAGCGTCCGGAGGGTGCGCCCACGACTCAAGGTGCGCCGGGCGAGGGCGGTCCTCGACCCGGAGGCGGAGATGTCGGCCAGTTGCTGAACCGAATGCCCCCTGTGCAATTTTCTGAGTTGGCGAAGGGCGAAGCCGTCATGATTGTCGCAACATCCGGCTCAGCCACCACCGATGCAACTGCAGTTTCCCTTCTCAGTGGAGTGGAACCGCTGTTAACCGCGGCGCCCAATGGTGCGGCTTCGCTGCTTACACCGTGGTCGCTCAATACCGGCGCGGCGGATGCCGCCGGTGCAGGCCCGCAGTAGTCGTTTCTTTTTTGAGGTTGGCAGTTTTATTCAGGAGATGTACGTGAAACGTAAGTCTTCATCCGTTCGACTGATCTCATTCATTTTCTTCATCGCGGTCACCCTTACTGCGCAGACCGGTGGCAGCTGGCTCAAAGGACAAGTCACAGATCCTTCGGGTGCGGTCGTCGTGCAGGCGAACATCACCGTTAAGAATTCATCCGGACAGATCTTTAACGCCGCTTCGAATCGTCAGGGAGCCTATGAGATCAAGGGCTTGCCCCCCGGAAAATACACGCTGATTGCAACCTCCGCCGGATTCACCCCGTACGAGTTGACGGACGTCGACGTCCCCGCTGACGGTCAGACGCTCGATGTTCAACTCGGAATCCTTGTCGAGAAACAACAGGTCACCGTTGAAGACCAGGGCACCAGCATCGATGTCAGCTCCGCCGCCAACAATGCAAGCGCTACCGTCATCAAGGGCAAGGATCTCGAAGCTCTCTCCGATGACCCCGATGAACTTCAGGGCGAACTCGATGCCCTCGCCGGGCCATCGGCCGGCCCCAACGGCGGCCAGATTTACATCGATGGGTTCACCAACGGCCAGCTGCCTCCCAAAAATTCCATCCGCGAAATTCGCGTGAACCAGAATCCATTCTCGGCGCAATTCGATTCCCTCGGCTACGGCCGCGTCGAAGTCTTCACCAAGCCCGGAATGGACTCTTACCATGGACAGCTGATGTTCATGGACAACAATTCTGTCCTGAACTCCAAGAGTCCTTTTGCGCCGAACCAACCCGACTACAACACGCGGATGATCAACGGCAATATCAGCGGGCCACTGGGCAAGAAGGCCTCCTTCTTCTTCGACGTCTCGCACCGCAATATCAACGACGTCTCGGTCATCAACGCCATCGACCCAGTGACACTTCAACCGCTCAATGCGACTGTGCTGAGCCCGCGCACGCGCTGGAGCATCGGCCCGCGAATCGACTATCAGCTCACCGCGAACAATACTCTGACCGGCCGTTACGAATATCAACGCGACTCGCACGACAACGAGGGAATCTCGACGTTCACGCTTCCCTCGCAGGCCTACAATTCGCGCAATCCATCACACAACCTGCAAATCAGCGATACCCAGGTCCTCAGTCCGCGCGTAATCAATGAATCTCGTTTCCAGTACGCTCGTGATCTTAACGAAAACCTCGCGCTCGATAACTCGCCGACCATCAACGTGCAGGGCGCTTTCGTAAGCGGCGGAAACAGCATCGGCACCACTTCCGACACCAACAGTCGTTACGAGTTCCAGAACTACACCTCGATGGCGATCGGCAAGCACTTCATCAAGTTCGGCGGACGTCTTCGCGCGTCGCGCGAGTCGAACTTGAGTACGTCCGGCTTCAATGGCACCTTCCTGTTCGATTCGCTGAGCGCTTACCAGGCCGCAAATCCGGCCCAGTTCCTTCGCACTTTCGGAACTCCCGAGGTTCAGGTCAACTACGTCGACGCCGGTTTGTATGCGGAAGACGATTGGCGCCTTCGTCCTAACTTCACCCTGAGCTACGGCGTCCGCTTCGAGTCGCAAAACCAGATCGGTGATCACGCCGACTTCGCCCCTCGCATCGGTTTCGCCTGGGGACTCGGCTCTGGCAAGACCGCTCCTAAAACCGTTCTGCGTGCCGGCTTTGGCCTCTTCTATGATCGCTTCGGCCAGAACCTCGTCCTGCAGAGCATCCGCCAAAACGGCGTCAACCAGGTGCAGTACATCTCCAGCAGCGACACGGCTTTCACCCCGGCGGCCTTCTACCCTGCCATACCTGACCAGAACTCTCCATTCCTGGTCGGCTCTTCGGCTAGCATCCGCCAGATCGATCCGAACCTTCGCTCGCCTTACTTGATGCAGACGGCAATCACTCTTGAACGCCAGTTGGCGAAAACCGGCACTGCCTCGGTCACCTATCTGAATTCCCGCGGCGAAGATAGTTTCATCTCGCAGAATATCAACGCACCGCTTTTCGATGGCACGCGCCCCCTAGGCGGCACCGACAACATCTATCAGTACGAGTCCGCGGGCACCTTCCGGCAAAATCAATTGATCGCCAACGTCCGCATGAACACTCCGCGATTCTCAATCTTCAGCTTCTACATGTTGAACTTCGCGAAGAGCGACACTGCCGGAGCAAGCAGCTTCCCCTCGGAGCCCTACAACATCGGCGCTGACTTCGGTCGTGCTTCATTCGATGTCCGTAATCGTTTCGTTTTTGGCGGCTCTTTCAACGCCCCATACCACTTCTCTCTCAGCCCGTTCATGATTGCCAATTCCGGCCAGCCCTTCAACATCACCCTCGGGCAGGACTTGAACGGTGACTCCATCTTCAATGACCGTCCGACTTTCGCCACCGATCTGAATCGTCCATCCGTAGTGAGCACTACCTGGGGAACTTTCGACCGGAGCCCGATTGCTGGCCAAAAACTCATCCCTATCAACTACGGAACTGCACCTGCCTCTTTCACTCTGAACATGCGTTTGAGTAAGGTCTTCGGATTCGGAAAAGAGCGAGGCAAGGGGGCGAATGTCCCGGGTGCGGGTGGCGGCGGTGGAGAACATCGCGGTCCCGGTCCAATGATGGGCGGACGCGGTCCCGGAGGCGGAGGTCCATTTGGCGGAGGCGGCCAGACCACCAACCGTCGTTACAATCTCACCTTGAGCGCGCAGGCCATGAACATCCTCAACCATGTTAACTACGGGACACAGGTTGGAAATCTGAGCTCGCCATTCTTCGGAGTTTCGAAGACACTCGCCGGCGGCCCATTCGGCAGCAATTCCGCCGTACGCCGCGTTTTCCTGCAGGCACAGTTCGCGTTCTGATTTCTCTCTCAACTGAAAAGGCGGCCAGCAATGGCCGCCTTCCTTTTTGGAACCGTTCGTTCCGCTCATTTCAGAATTGTCGTCAGCGTCGCCCTCAGCTCTTCCTGCTTACCAGCCTTCAGCTTCTCCCCGCCGGAAGTCAGGTAAAAAACGTCAATCGCCGTATGTCCCTCGGTGTCGATGAGGGCGATCTCAATGTTGCATCCCTGCTGGGCGATCTGAGAGCTGATCAAGTAGAGCAATCCCGGCCTATCCTGCGCGACGACTTCCAGTAATGTCGAGTGCATCGACGCCTCATCATCAAAGGTAATTCGCAGTGGCACCACTTTCTTCTGTATCTTCGAATCCGTCTTCCGGCGCCCGCGCAGCAGCGTCTCCAGGGGGACTCTCCCCTCGAGAACGTCACGAACGCTCGTCGCGAATCGATCCCATTCCGGAAGATTCAACTCCAGCGTCCGATACGGATCCGTAAACCTAAAAGTGTCGAGCACAAGTCCCGCCGCGTTCGAGAACGCGTCGCCCTTCACGATGCTCATTCCCCATCCCGCCAATATGCCTGCCACATTCGCAAACAACATCGGACGATCGTTCGCCGCCAGCACCAGTTCAAAGATCGATCCCCTGCGATTCAGTTTCACCTGTACGACGTCACCGTTCACCTTCGACGCCAGTTCCACGTGATTCACGATCTCTTCCGCAGAATGCAGTCCCAGGTAGCGCTGTGGCATCCCTTCCAGGAACCGGCGCAACCTCTTCCCTAACTGAGGCGCAAGCAGCCTGATATGTCGTAACAACTCAGGGTCCGTATCAGCATGGAACCTGTCGTCATCGACCGACCTGTTCAGATCATTGGCCGCCGAGATGTACAACTGCCATAGGTTCTCCGCCTTCCATGGCGTTAGCGCGTCTTTATTCACCGCTTTGATATCGGCATACGTCAGCAGCAGCAGCATTTTCAGCCGCTCCGGCGTCCCAACTCTCTTGGTGAACGTGCGTACCGTCGCAGCATCGAAAATATCCCTCCGCAACACCGCCGACATCTCCAGGTGCTGCTCGATCAAGAAGCACACGTCATCGATCTCGTGCGTATTCAGTCCAAGACTCTCCAGTCGGTCCAGCGCGATCTCCAGGCTCGCATCCACATGCGGCTTGTCCGGAGTTCCCTTCCCGATGTCATGGAACAACAGCGCCAGGAATAGCACTCCCGGCTCTTCCAACTCCTCGTAGAGTTCGCGGAACCGAATTTCCCACTCGGCCTCCGCCTCCTGCAGCCGATGTATCGAATCGATCGTCAGGAACGTGTGCTCGTCCACCGTGTACTGGTGATAAAGATCCCGCAGCGCCAGCGCATCCACCGCATGAAACTCCGGCACAATGACGTTCAACATCCCAAGCTGCTGCATGGTTCGCAGCGCCATCGCCGCATGCGCCCGAATCAGGATCGACGAAAGGTATCGCCACCACTCGAACTTTACCGGCCGCGCCGACAACTCAGAAACCACCTGCTCGATTCGTTGTTCCGTCGCGTGTGCTAGCGGAATCCCGTTCTGTGCCACGAACTCAAACGTCCGCATCAGCAGGTCCGGATCCACAATGGCTGACGGCTGCTTCAGATACACGTAGCCATTCGTTACCGAGAAGTCCGTATTCGAAACTCTCGACCGCCATCCCTGGAACTGCTTGTAGAGCGAAGATCGCGTCGCAGCCACATGTTCGTAGTAGTGCGATGAGAGCCGTGACAACGTCCTCGCCTGCCGGAAATACTCCCGCATCCAAGACGCAGCATCCGGCACCGGATTCTCTTTCGTCCCAATCTGCCGGGTGGCTGCTTCTTCCTGCGCGTCCCAGTACAGAATGTTCTCGTCGCGGCCCTGCCGGTAGTGCAGGAAGCATCGCACCGAACAAAGGAATTCGTAGGCCCGAGCCGCACTCCCGCGAAGCACCGGTGGAAACGACTTCTGCGGCTCAGCCCATCCCGCACCGTTGCTCAGGTTTGATACCTGCACCACCCAGCAGGACTGGTTGTAATCGCGCAATCCTCCGGCGCCATCCTTCAAATTCGGCTCAAGATGAAAGATCGAGTTCCCGAACTTCCCTCGCCGAGAATCGTTCACCTCGACCAGCTGCTGCACCACGTTCTGCGATTCCCTCTTGATCAACCCGGGTATCACCGAA
>Ga0068863_100007324_pt1 | contig 10804 bp, 12 predicted proteins | sample KBSSwiS62_FD_66596 | JGI IMG/M metagenome (GOLD analysis project Ga0068863, IMG submission 66596) | Switchgrass rhizosphere microbial communities from Kellogg Biological Station, Michigan, USA - KBS Switchgrass S6-2 | ecosystem: Host-associated > Plants > Roots > Rhizosphere > Soil ...
GAACAATTGCAAAAGGAAACAGGTGCAGTGGTCGTCGTTGATAAATAATTACGGCATTCATATCAGCAATCGCGGCAGTGCTGTGCGCAATAGCGGTTTGCAGTAGAAGTGAGTGACACCCGTCCGAACGCCAGCCGGGCGGGCAACGATGCTGCTAAAAGTACTTTAGCTGGTTAATAACAACGCTGTTTGCCGACAGCACTTAATCCTGTAATTCCTCGCAATAGTATCCTGCCTGCTGCAATTTTTTTTCTATGAGTTCAGGAGAGATGCTGGCTGCTTCAATGCGCAACACATTGTCAACATCATGCAGATCCACATTCCATTTAATAATGCCTTTAATATTTTCCAGGTGTGGCGCCAGGGCATTTATTTTTTTCCGGCTATGGATATCGGTTTTAAAAACAAGAATTTCCATACATGCTAGTTTGATGATGAAGAATTACGGTTTTCACAGGCATGTACAAACGGCAGCATTTGTTTATTGTGTAAGGGATTTGCGAACTAATTCATTATATATCCCGGCCGGGGTTGGTACAACAACTGTACCACAGCGTCCTTATTCCGCCGGGTTTCTTTGTTCGGCTGGCTGGTTTGACCAACGGTCGCAACGGCCTTTCCATCTTTCTTTAAACCTTTCTCTTTCTTCCGGGCTCATATTCATCCATTTCTCTTTCAAATTATTTTCGATGTGCTGATTCCACGGCCTTCTTCCGCCAAAGCGGCCGCAGGGAAAACCGCCGAACAATATTTTAGCAAGGCCAAAAATGCCGAGGGCCTGCCAAAATCCAATAACGCCCACATGCAGCACCGGCACTAGCACATTGTTCCATATCGCCATGACGGCAAAACTCAGGCCCACAATAAATGCAAATACAAATATCAATATGCCAATTGCCTTTTTCACAAAAAAAACCTTTTTCATTTTTATCAGTTTAATAATTTAATAATTCATCTTTTAAAACACGAAGCCGATCGCGCAGGTGAAGCACCGCATATCTTTTGCGCGATAACAATGTATTAATTGTTTGACCTGTTGCAGCGGCAATTTCCTTAAATGGGATGCCGTCGATTTCATTCATTACAAATACCTCTTTTTGCTCAGGTGGCAATTCATTCAATGCATTGTCAAGTGCATCCCAAAACAGGGAACGGAGGTATGCCGTTTCGGGGTTCTCGCTATCGTCAAAGAAAATTTCTGTCCAGTCAAAAGCAAGCTCGTCCTCAGCCGCACCATAGATATCTTCGATGGCCTCCGGCTTTTTCTTGCGTTGCCTGTCGATAATTTTATTGCGGGCTACTGTAAATAGCCAGGATGTTACCTGCTCAATGGGTTCGGGGTTGCCAATAAACTGGTAGAACACATCCTGCAAAATATCTTCCGCATCCGCTTCATTGGTTACCCGTTTACGGATAAAGCCCAGCAGGCGCCTGCTGTAATCATTGATAACGCGGGTGATATTGCTTTTTTGTTCGGTGGTCATGTGCGCCGGTATCGTCAATAGCTCCTCCATGTAAAGAGGTAGACGGGCGGCAAGGTATTATATTTTAAAAAAGGAAGAAGTTTCCTTACTGGGTCGGTAAAGACGACTAAACAACCGGTAAAAACAAGCGGAACAGAGCCAGAGAGCCAAAGCGCTGGCAGGGGAAAGCTTCCGGATAGCCCCGCGCATTCTGCAAATCCCAAAATCAGCATTTTTTTTAAATCAGTGGCTATCCTGGCGGAGGCATTTCTGGTAGTGCCCGGGGGTAATGCCTTCTATTTTTCTAAAGGTGCGCACAAAATAATTGACGTCTGTGAACCCGCATTGCAGCCCGGTTTCCGTAACAGACTGGTTTGTGCTGTTCAACAATTGTTTGGCCAGTTTGATGCGTTCGTGATTGATATATTCGAGGGGTGTTAATCCAAATTGTTCTTTAAATAATTTAAAAAAGGCGTTGCGGCTGAGGTAGGCTTTCCGGCAAAGCGTATTCACGAGTATTTTTTCCGCGATATTTTCATGGATATAATGCAGCATATAATGCAGGCGGGTATGATTGCTATTGCTTTCGGTCTCGGTGCTTACCTGTTGCAGGTATTGGCTTTGTATCAGCCGTATCAGTAATTCTTTGAGGTTTAAATCAGCATAGATATTTTTTGTGCGATCTGTACTGCTGCACACGCGCATTAACTTGTTGATAAGACCGGTCACTTCTGTATCGTTATCGAAATGATACTGGTTAAACTGCAGTTTCCATGCGTGTTGCGGTGCTGCATCACTGTTATAGAATTCATCGAGGTAATTGATGGTGTTGTTGATATAAACGGCGTCTACTGCGAGGGCAATACATTGCGATGGATTTTCCGGTTCCGCCTCCGGGAAATCAATTACCATGGTTTCGTTGGCAGGCACGATAACCGTTTCTCCGGGCAGGTAATCGAATGCAGGCTTATCAAAAAGATGCATGATTTTTTTGCCGCGCACCATACTGGTAATAACAAAATCACTGAAAGTTAGCGGTACCCGGTAAGCTTGTTTATACGATTCAAATACATTCAGTTCGCAGTTATGAAGATTAAATATGCGCCTGTTCTCTACCAGCGTCTGCAGGTATTTGGGGTGGGTGAGATCGATACGCTGTAAATGGTGTGCGGCAGACAAGTAGCTGTTTCGTTTAGAAGAGTAAGGTACAAATTTGCCCGGGCATGCAAAATAGAAGGTACAATTGTGCTAAATAAAAATACTATCCTCACGGCCTTTTAAACCGAATTGGGAAAACTTACAGGATTATTTAACGATTAAATTTAACCCATATGAGCACAGCAACAGCCAAAGCCCCGTCCGATGTGGCAGCCCGCCCAAAATTTAAAGACCGCTACGACCATTATATAGGAGGAGAATGGGTCGTTCCTTCCGGCGGCGAATATTTCGACAATACCTCTCCCATTGATGGCAAAGTATTTACGCAGGCAGCCCGGGGCAATGCCAAGGACGTAGATAAAGCCATTGAAGCGGCCCACAAAGCCTTTACCACCTGGGGTAAATCGGCCGCCAGTTACCGCAGCAATATTTTATTAAAAATTGCCCAGCGCATCGAAGACAACCTGGAATACCTGGCCATAGTTGAAACCATCGATAACGGCAAAGCCATTCGTGAAACAAGAGCAGCCGATCTACCCCTGGTGGTAGATCATTTCCGTTATTTCGCCGGTGTTATCCGGAGCGAAGAAGGCAGCGTCAGTGAACACGACGAAACAACGGTGAGTATTAACCTGCACGAACCCATTGGCGTTGTAGGGCAAATCATACCCTGGAATTTTCCCCTGCTGATGGCAACCTGGAAGATGGCGCCGGCGATGGCGGCCGGATGCTGTGTGGTATTGAAACCAGCGGAACAAACACCTACCAGCATTATGTGTTTGATGGAACTGATCGGTGATCTAATCCCTGCCGGGGTATTGAACGTGGTATCTGGCTTTGGCCCGGAGGCGGGCAAGCCACTCGCCACTTCTCCACGCATTAATAAAGTGGCTTTTACGGGTGAGACAACCACCGGCCGGCTGATTATGCAATATGCTTCTGAAAATTTAATTCCGGTCACAATGGAATTGGGCGGTAAAAGCCCCAATATATTTTTTAGTTCCGTGGCGGATGCAGACGATGAATTTTTTGACAAAGCGGTAGAAGGGGCTGTGATGTTTGCGCTTAACCAGGGCGAAGTGTGTACCTGCCCCAGCCGTATACTGGTACAGGAAGATATCTATGAAAAATTCATGGACAGGGTAATACAACGCACCCGGGCTATTAAGATGGGCAATCCATTGTCGGCAAGTACTATGATGGGTGCCCAGGCCTCGGAAGACCAGTATAATAAAATCTTAAGTTACCTGGATATAGGTAAACAGGAAGGAGCACAGGTATTAACCGGGGGTGAAGCGTTTCACCAAAACAGCGGGCTGGAACACGGTTATTATATCAAGCCTACTATTTTTAAAGGGCACAATAAGATGCGCATTTTCCAGGAAGAAATTTTTGGCCCGGTTACATCGGTTACTACTTTTAAAACAGTGGAAGAAGCCATCAGTATCGCCAATGATACTTTATATGGATTGGGTGCGGGAGTATGGACAAGAGATGCGCATGAAATGTACCAGGTGCCCAGGGCCATTCAGGCCGGTCGTGTTTGGGTGAATTGTTACCATGCTTATCCGGCGCACGCACCATTTGGAGGATATAAGAAATCCGGTTTTGGTCGCGAAACGCATAAGATGATGTTGAATCATTACCGGCAGACAAAGAATATGCTGATATCATACAGTAAAACAAAGCTTGGATTTTTTTAAGGCAGGCAGAGCAATAAGTCAGAAAGACAGCGGTTTTAAAAGGCCGCTGTTTGTTTTTTTTATTTTAAACACAGGGGATGAGAAGGTATGTGCAGCGAGGCGCAGGGCTCATCTCCTTTAACTCTGTAAAACCTCATTATACTTTGTAGTAAACTTTAAATCAAAACTGCACTTTAAAAAAGATAAACCATGGTATTGGTTCAAAGAATTAAAGCAACAGTTGCCGCAGTCGAACTGATTGAACGATTAAAGGGACTGCACGGTCCACTGATGTTTCACCAGAGCGGTGGTTGTTGCGATGGATCAGCGCCCATGTGTTTTGAGGAAGGAGAATTAAAGGTAGGCGGCAATGATGTATGCCTGGGTATAGTTGCTGGCTGCAAATTCTATATGAGCGCCAGCCAGTTTGAATACTGGAAACATACACAATTGATATTGGATGTATCGCCGGGTCGTGGCAGTAGTTTTTCGCTCGAGATTCCCCTGGGTCTTCGCTTTTGTATTCAGTCGAAGTTGTTTACAGACCGGGAACTGAACAATTTGCAACCACTTGTAGAGATTGCCGGATAAACCAGCATTCGAGACGGAATGCGGGGCCAATACGGTTGTGCACTACCTGACTGTTTTAAATACCACGCCATCTTTCATCACCCATTGTATGTTTTCCACCGCTCCAAACCTTGGTTCGTGTCTCACGAACCGGAATTTTTTTTACCACATAGCATCATAGGGGTATAAGAGCTCATAGCTTTCTGATGCAGTAACTGCTTTATTATCTCGATTTCCATACCACCCCATCTTTCATCACCCACTGTACGTTTTCCAACGCTTTGATATCTTTTAACGGATCTTGTTTTACGGCGATGATATCAGCAAAGCAACCGGCTTTCAGTTCGCCGATTTTGCCTTCCATGTCAAGTAACTGTGCCGCTACAGTAGTGGCAGACTGGATGGCCTGCATATTGCTCATACCATATTTGACCATGTATTCAAAATCTTTGGCCTCGGGTTCATCCCAGCTATAGCCGCCGATATCTGTGCCATACGCTATTTTAACACCTGCGTTCATAGCTTTTTTAAACAATGCAGGCAATGTTTCCATAAAATATTTATTGATGGGCGATCCTGCGTTCGCACGGCCTTCTGCTACATAATCGCAAACATAAATAGTGGGACACCAGTAGATCCCTTTTTTAACCATCAGTTGTATACATTCATCATCCATACCAAATGCATGTTCAATGGTAGCAGCGCCGGCGTTGATGGCGGCAATTATGCCATCTCTCGTTACGGCATGTGCAGCCAGTTTTTTGCCTGAGCGAATGGTTTCATCTCCTATTGCATTAATTTCCTCTGCGGTGAAATTGGGAAGACTGCGATAGCTGCCATCGGCTAGCTTGTAATAGCTACGGTCGGCATAGATTTTTATCCAGTCGGCGCCATGAGCTAATTGCTCGCGTACTGCGCGCCTGGCTTCATCGGCTCCATTGATTTCCTGTACACCTTTAGGCAGATCGAGTTGCCAGTTATAATCCCGCGAGCTAATGGGATAATGACCAACTGAATTAATGGAACGCGTAGCCACCTGCATGCGCGGACCGGGAATGATATGATTATTGATCGCTTTTTTTACGTCGACGTCGGCATACATAGCACCTTCTGTTTCCAGGTCACGGATACTGGTAAATCCGCTTTCCAGTGCAATTTTTGCGCTGCGCGATGCACGAAGCGTCCGGTAGGGTATCGATTCTTTGAGCAACTGCACATCATAATCTTCACTGGTAATATCGCCCTGTAATAAAACATGGGTATGGCAATCAATTAAACCCGGCAAAACAAAATATCCCGAGAGATCGATTACAGTATCCGTTTTTTGTTTGAAGCTGGCCGCGTCGATGATACTTTCTATTTTATCTCCTTTTACAAGGATAACCTGGTTATTGATCTTTTGCCCCGAGTGGGCATCGAATAGTTTACCGCATTTAATGGCGATGGTTTTCTGGGCGGATAATGATAGAATGGATAATAGTAAAATAGCTAAGCCAGATAATTTTCTCATGGTAGTTATTTTGGAGAAAATAAATATAAAGTATTAACGTAACATTTTGGCGGGTTGTTTTGGAAATTGTGCGGCAATAATTATTTTAGGTAGATAGACTTAATATGAAGAAAATATTTATCCCCTTTCTCTTACTGCCTGTATTGTCTTGCAAAAACAACCATAGCGATGTGCAGTTTGCTGCCCTAAAACAAAGCCTGGCTGCTTCTAACCTGATGATTATTGCAGGAAACAACAGGATTTACCAGGAAATGCAACAAAAGCTAAGCGATCCCCAAAGCCATTCAAAAGCAGAAATATGGGAGCCGAAAGCAGCAGAAGTGAAAAGACTCTCCAGCAATATGGAAGCCTTTTTTAATAACCTTAAGGCTAACCTAAAAAAGGATAGCACAAACAACAATTCGGTTGACCAGTTATTTCAAAAACAAGAGTTGTCTGCTGAATTATTACATAGGTTGAGAGTTTACAAAAAAGAATTGATCGCAACTGTTGAACCCGAAGCATTTTCAGATAATCCTATGTTGCACGGCGCGTTATTGAATTATAGTGACCACTTGAAAAAAACTATTCTTCCCGATTCAGAAATTGATACGATAAAAAACAAAAGCCAGGCAGAGAATTCAAACCAGTTTGCAAATTATTTTAAAAATACGACAACATTGGGTGCACTTACAATGCTTGAGAAAATCCAAAACGACGCTTTAATTGCAGAGAATTCGATGTTGCAGTATTTCAATAGTATGGCGATCTCATATGTTGACGGATATACTAAATTTTCAACTATTGTCACTCAAAGCAGCAGCATTATCAAAACCGGTGAAACATTAAAAGTGTATGCAGGTGTCGGCGCTTTTAGCATAGCATCTAAGCCGACATTTACAATCAATGGAAATCAAATTCCAATCAGTGAAGATGGTATGGCAACTTATCAACTAATTATCAATAAACGCCCGGGCACATATTCTATACCAGTTAAAGTTGACTTTACCAGACCCGATGGAAGTCCGCATTCTGTCAGAACACTGGTAAAATATATGGTGAAATAGCGCTTTCAAAACGCTATGGATGGGCGCGCAATTTTTCTCCATCATTGAAGGGGTGCGATTTCTTCGCAATTGCGAAGAAATCGCCATGTATTGCTTCAATGCCAGGCCGCAAAAAAATCCGCTCCGTACCCCTGTGGTTCAAAAAATTACTTCACCTCAAACAATTCGTCCCATCTTGAAGTATATCTCGGGCTGCGCAGTTCCTGCCGCATTTTCCAATCACGGGTAGTGCCGGAGGCAGCAAACTTCAGTACATCATCACGCATACTGAAATTGACGTTGTCGATCATGCCCATCAACAGGCGGCTGCCATTCTTTGTTTCAGATGAAAACAGATTAGCCTGGATGGAATCATCAGGTACCAATCCGCTCAGCATTACGCCGGCTTTTTTATACCAGGTACCGGTCTCGTATAAACGATCCACCAGATGCAGCGCAGGCTTTATCAGTTCATGGGTAATAGAAGTAGCAGCGGGCAGGTTAACATGACTACCAATGCTGGCTCCGTAATTAAAATCAATATTATGATCCTGTTCTTTGGTAACCATGAATATGCTTACCGTACTGGCAGCACTTTGCTGGCGCCGCAGCTTTTCCGCTGCGCGGGAGGTATAGGTGGCAATCGCTTCTTTCACGGCTTCAATATTATTCACGGGTTCACCAAACATGCGGGTAGTGGCAATCATTTTTTTTGTTTCCAGGGGGTTCTTCATTTCAATACAAGGTTCGCCGCGCAATTCTTTGATTAGTCTTGCGCCTACCACGCCGCCTAAATGTTTGTATGCCCATTCTTCGCTCATATTACGCAGTTCCCAGGCACTGATGATACCCATGTTCAGCAATTTATCTGCATAGGCGCGCCCCACGCCCCAGATGCCGCTTACGCGGGTTTGCTGCAGGGCTATTCGTTGTTCCTGCTGTGTTGACAAAACTGATACACAATTGCTGGCTTTCTTATCTTTCTTCGCAATATTATTGGCCATCTTGGCCAGGGTTTTTGTTGAGGCCACTCCAATAGAAACGGAGATGCCGGTCCACTGCTCAACGGTTTCCCTGATGTGCAGGCTATAGTCAGCTATATCTTTTGCGTCGATATGACCAAGATCCAAAAATGCTTCATCAACGGAGTATACTTCAACAGAGGGCGACAGCGTACGCAAAGTATCCATTACCCGCATGCTCATATCGCCATACAAATTATAGTTGGAGGAAAAAGTGGCAATCTGGTGTTTATCGATAAGTGGTTTAGCCAGGAAGTAAGGCCCTGCCATGCCTACGCCAAATGCTTTGGCTTCATCGCTGCGTGAAATAATGCAACCATCGTTATTACTCAATACAACTACGGGTTTGTTCAGTAGGTCGGGTCTGAACACCCTTTCTGCAGAGCAATAGAAACTGTTGCAGTCTACGATGGCACGCATGGCCCCAGCCACACCCCCTGCCCCCCTGGAGGGGGAACCTGGATCGCAAACTTTGTTTTTGTCTTTAAGATTCATTTTTGAACAATTTGCCTGATCTTGTCATCAAGTACAAAATTCGATTGTCAATGGTAGCATTTATTTGTTCGGTTACGGATTTCATATTCATCAAAATTTCTTTATTGGTAAATCTTATCACATAAATACCCTCCGATTCAAGATTTTTTTGCCTCTCGCGATCTGCATCCTGAACTTTTTCTTTAGTGTGAATATCACCATCCGCTTCGATAGCCAGCTTTAAAGCATGACAATAAAAATCAAGGATATAATTTCCTGCTGGGTGCTGCCGGCGAAATTTATATCCTTTCGGTTTTGTGCGCAGGTGCATCCATAAAACCCGTTCGGCATCAGTCAGCCGATTTCTCAATTCTTTTGCCCTTTGAAAAATGATAGGCCCTGCGCTGTAAAACATTTCCTTTTTCATGTTCCGGTGGAATTAACTAATTATTGATGAGGCTAATCATCTATGCAGTTGTATTATTTTAATGAGACTAAAATCCTCCCTTCAGGGGGTATGAATAGAGTATGTTACCACTCCCCAAATCGCAAACTCGTTGCAGGAAGTATCTACTTCGATTGGCGAAAGTTTCGCTGTATCGGGAACCAACCGTATTTTATTGAATGTCTTTTCCAGTCGGCGGATCAGCATTTCTCCGTTCAGAATGGCAATAACCACTTTACCACTGACCGCTTTCAGCGAGCGGTCCACAATTACAATGTCACCGTCGTGGATGCCCGCGTCAATCATTGCATCACCGCGTACGCGCATAAAAAAAGTGGCGGGTTTGTTGTTGATTAACTGTTCATTTAGGTCGATGCCTCTTTCGGCATAATCATCGGCCGCCGCTCCAAACCCGGTGGCGTTGGCGGTTTTAATATCCTGCTGGCTATATTGTTTGGAGCCCTTGTAAGCTGCACCATAAAACATTTCTCCGTCCATATTGATATTTTTATTTCATCCCGCTGATTTTCGGAGCGGGAAAAAGTTTGAAAAAAAGATTTTTGTAATACTAATTTATTTAGTAAATTTATACTAAATATTTAATCACCTGAAATTTTTCACGGGTATGGGCATAAATAATTCACTGGCGGACGCGAGGCAATCGAACGGCTTCTTTGAGTACTTGTTGATAGGTCATCCCGATAAACGGGTGAATGACTTAATAATGGCCGAAAAGACCAAATTTTCTGTTGAGCGAAATATAAAAATTGCTGCTGCCACACAACCCCATGCTACGCTGGCTAGTTTTTTGGCCCTGGAACCCATGGAACAAACGATTGGCCGCTGGACGCAACAGATAACTGGCTCCCTGCATAGTTTCCCCGTGATCCTGGATAGGTATGGGGGATTTCCAAATCATACCCTGTACCTCGGTGTACAGGATCCCCGGCCTTTTCAGCAACTGGCTAAGCAATTGAAGCCCGTAATTGATTATATACGCGCTTCCGGCTGTCCTCCGCCAAGAGTTATCAGCAATCCGCATTTTACGATTGCCCGCAGTTTAACAGAGCAGCAGTATAAGGATGCGATGGCGGATTATGCTCAAAAAAGTTTTTATGCATCCTTTATGATCGAAGAACTGGTACTGCTCCGGCGCCGGCACCAGTTTGATAAATGCCAACCGGTACAGGTATTCCGTTTCAAACCGGCTGAGCCTGTAAGTAAAGTTGCCTGATTGTATGAACCGCAAAAAAGAAAAATTATGAAACCATCTGCATTAACATTGCCCGGTTATAAGGTAAATGAGTACCTACTGGTGTTAAACCCGCATGAAGAATTGCGCAATAAAATAAAAGCAATAAAAAAGGAGTTTCACGATGGGTATAAAGCGCCTAACGCACTCTGGGGAAAGCCGCATATTACGCTGGTGAATTTTCTGCAATATGCTATGATGGA
>Ga0068863_100007326_pt1 | contig 10803 bp, 6 predicted proteins | sample KBSSwiS62_FD_66596 | JGI IMG/M metagenome (GOLD analysis project Ga0068863, IMG submission 66596) | Switchgrass rhizosphere microbial communities from Kellogg Biological Station, Michigan, USA - KBS Switchgrass S6-2 | ecosystem: Host-associated > Plants > Roots > Rhizosphere > Soil ...
GGTGGTGGTGTCGAATTCGTAGAGGTCCTGCCCCTGTTCGATTGCGTTGCCGCCGCCGGTGTCATTGCAGCTGTTGCTGGCAGTCGAGAACGCGGTCGAATCGTTCGTCAGCTTCTCGCAGCTGCCGAAGAAGACCCTTCCGCCGTCGGGGGTCGTCCACATGTAGGAGGCTGGCCTGCCGCCGTTCGGATCTGGCGTCGTGCGCTGGGAGGCGGACACCTTGGTGGTGGAGGTGCCGTCTTCGCGGACATAGATCTGCCCGCTGCCGGAGGTGAAGATCGCCTTGGAGCCGTCGTCGGAGGTCGTGTTTTCGGGGTAGTAGGCGCTGCTAACCCCACCTTCATGACCCGGGGCTCCACCTTTTTGCCAGTCGTAGGCGCCGATGTTCGCTCCGTTCGGCGACGGGATGCAGGCGGGGCTGGCCTGGTCGTCGCAGGAGATGGCGTTGCCCGCCGGGATCCGGCCGACGAGGGTGATGGCGCCGTGGTCGAAGAAGTAGTCGTTCTCGACTCCTGCGATCGCCCCCGGGGCCAGCGCCCTATTGCTTTCGAAGGTGAACCGGTTGGGGTCTTCCGCGGAGTCGCCATATTCGGCCTGGGCTTCGGCACCCCCGAGTTCATTTTCAAGGGTCTCGCCGCTGGCGACTTGGCTGACGATTATCCCCCGGCCGGTGAACAAGCTGACCCCGACGTTTTCGTCGAATCCGACGAGACGGCCGAATCCCGATGCCGGGATGGTGGGGTTCAGCCCGAATGCGCTCCAACCGCCGGCGCCGCGCGCACTGGCGAAGTTGGTCGACGACCCGCCGGCGGAGGTCGGGATGCCCGAGTTGGCAACGTAGGTGAGGCGGCTGCCGTCGTTGGAGGCACGGACGACGTTGGTGTCGTGCTGAATCGAGTTGCCGTTCTTGTTCCTCGGCGTGACCCGCTCGTAGGCCCGGCAGTCGGGCAGAGCGCCGCCGGGGCCGGAGCGGAAGATCTGGTTGGAGCAGCCCGTTTCCGGCCCGGAGCCCGGAGTCCGGGTCAGGAAGGCGCGGTCGGGGCCCGACGCGGAGCCGTTGGGGGTTTCAAGCACGATGCGCCAGTGGTAGGCGGTGCCCGAGGCGAGGCCGGTCAGGGCCTGGCTGACGACCGTGACGCCTTCCGCGCCGCCCACCGACACCGGGTCGGTGGTCTGCCCGTAGGACGTGGTCGGGCCGTATTCGATGAAGTATTCGACTTCTTCGCCGCGCGGAAGGATTCCGGCTTCGACGCTGGCGGCTTCGGTCCCAACCGTGGCGGTGCGGGCGAAGGTGACTTCGGGGCCCGGGGTGGTCAGTTCCCGGTCGCCGCCGCCGAGCTCTTCGCCCGCCTGTTCGACGACCAGCCGGAAGTGATAATGGCGGGCGCCGAATTCGAGGCCACCGATCGCGGCCGAGACCGGATGTTCGGCTTCGTCGGTGGGAACGGCCTCCGCGCACGGCACGGTCGACCCATACGCATCGGTCGGGCCGTATTCGAAGAAGCAGGCGCCGATCGGCACTCCCGCCGGGCGGACCACGCCGTTGAGGACGGCTCCCTGACCGGCGATTCCGGTTGCGTCGGAGGTCTCCGCGGTTCGCACGGTGATGAAGAATTCGGTGGCCCCCACCGAGCTGCCGTTGGCGTTGGTGGCGGCGAGGCGAAAGTTGTACCCCTGGCCCGGTTCCAGGCCGGTCACGTGGGCGCTGACGGCGTGGTCGGCTTCGTCCGTCGGAACGGACTGTTCGCAGGGGGCCGAGAGGTTGAGCTGTTCGCCGTGCCCGTACCGGAACGAGCAGCCGGTGAGCGGCAGGCCGGAGGGATTGACGGTCCCCTTCAGCGTCGCTGAGGCTCCCAGGACTTCAGCGGGTGCTTCGGTCGTCGTCGTCGGCACCACGGCCGGGGAGCCGAAGACGCTGATCTTGCCTTGGTTGGCGACGTAGACGCGATCGGTCGAGTGGCGGACGGCGACCCCGAAGGATTCGCTGATTTCTTCGCCGAAGCCGAGGACGAGGCTGCCGGCGGCGTCGTACTGCTTGACCGAGTTGCGACGATCGGCGTAGAAGGTGCCGTCGACGGGGTCGACCGCCCCGGTCGCGGCGCTCGGATCGATTTCTTCGGCGGTGGCGTCGGCGAGGCTGGAGATCTTCAGCGCGCCGCCGCTGTACCTGAAGCCGTAGATGCCGGAGGGGCCCGCCGCGACGTTGCAAAGCGACTGCATCACCCCGGTCGATTCCCCGCTCTTGTCGCCGTCGACGACGGGGTTCGCGGCGGGGGTGAACTCGGTGACGAGGCTGGGGTATGAGCCGGTGAACAGGTGCCCGGCGGGGTTCGTCGCCACGCCGCACGTCTCCCCGTTCAGGGACAGGGTCCCGAGCGATTCGCCTTCGGGGCTGTAGACGCCGACCGTGGAGCCGTTGTTGGCCACGTATATGTCGCCGGCGGTTCCTCCCGGAGCCCCGGCGGGAGCGACGGCGACCTGAAATTCGGCGCCGCCGCCACCGCCGCCGACACCGCTGATCGCGTTGGTCCCGGTTTTCGCAAACGTCAGCGGCGCACCCGAGGCATCGAATTTGTAGACCTTTTGGGCACTGGAGTCATAGGCGTAGACATCGCCGCTGGCCTGGTCGATCGCGAGCGACCGCAGACCGGCAAACGAGGCGCTGCCGCCGGCGCCGTCGGGGCCGAAGGACAGCCCGGTGGCGGGGCGAGTTTCCGCTGCGAAGGCGGAGCTCGCCAGGATCATCGCCGTCGCGAGGATGGCGCCGAGGAGAACGAGGAGCCGCGGGGCGGCGCCCCGACCCGCGAGCGCACCACTCCCGTCAGCGTCACCGGAGGCGCCACGGATCGCGAAGGCTCCACGCACGAACGAGCCGAGGCTGATGCCCTGGCCCGTGGTCGATCCCGCGGACGATGCCTTCGAGTCGCTTCTCACGTAGCTATCTCCTTGTCCCGTGAGCCCCTCTGCCGGCCGCTTCCCTAAAGCGGCCCCCTTGGGCTCGGTCTATGTCCCTGGTGCTGCGTTCCCTGTGACCCGGTGACACGGTGGTGGACACACGTGTTTCCCGAAGCCGGGGCAAGAGTAGACACTCGGTTCTATAAATGTCAAGGACAAATTCGTTTCTAGTCTGCAAACGGCTCTAGAAAGAGGAAAGCCGCCCTCTACGGGGCGGCTCAGAAACGGCACTTAGAATTGGCTGAACGCTCAGGTGCCGTCGCCGTTGAACTTGTAGCCGACGCCCCGCACGGTCACCACCAGCTCCGGTTTCTGCGGGTCGCGCTCGACCTTCTGGCGCAGGTTGGAGATGTGGACGTCGCAGGCGCGCTCGTCGCCGTCGAACTCGGTCTGCCAGAGCTCCTCCATGATCTGGGCGCGGCCGAAGACCTCACCGGGGCGGCCGACCAGGAGGCGCAGTAGTTGGAACTCGGAGCGGGTGAGGTTGACCGGGATCCCCCGCACCGTGGCGACGTGGCGGACGAGGTCGATCGAGACCGCGCCGGACTCGATCTTCACCGCCTGCGCCAGTGGCGAGCGGTCGAGTTCGCGGCGGCGCAGCTGGGCGCGCACTCGGCCCAGCAGCTCGCGGACCGAGAAGGGCTTGGTGACGTAGTCGTCGGCGCCGACCTCGAGCCCGACCACCTTGTCGACCTCGGCGTCCTTGGCGGTGAGGACGATGATCGGGACGGCGCTGCGGGCGCGGACCTCACGGCAGATGTCGAGCCCGCTCGGCCCCGGCATCATGATGTCGAGGATCAGCAGGTCGTAGGGGATGCCGTCGCTGAGCATCGCGGTCGCCTGGTCGCCGTCTTCGGCGGGGCTGACCTCGAAGCCCTCCTGGGTCAGCGCGTAGCCGACCGAGTCGCGGACCGAGGGCTCGTCGTCGGCGATGAGGATGCGGCCGCTGCTCATGTTCGCTCTCTATATATAGGCACGATCAGGCCACCGGGGTCGGGCTCGGTTGGGCGACGGGGAGCCGGACCCAGAAGGTGCTGCCCTCCCCCTCGACGGAGTCGGCGCCGATCTGGCCGCCCATCACCCCGACCATGCGACGGGCGATCGCCAGGCCGAGGCCGAAGCCCTCCTGCTTGCGCGACTCGCTGCGCCGGTAGAAGCGCTCGAAGACGCGGTCGATCTCCGCCGCCGGGATCCCGGTGCCGGTGTCGATTACCTCCAAGATGACCTCTGCCTCTCCGTCATGGCGCCCGCGCACCGTAACGGTGCCGGGGGGTGGCGTGTTCTTGAAGGCGTTGGTGAGCAGGCCGATCATCACCTGGCGCAGCAGCGTCGGGTCGCCGGTGGCGGCCAGATCCGGCTCCACCTCTACCTCCAGGTCGACGTGCGGGGGCGCCGGCACCGCGGCGACGACGTCGCGGATCGCCGCCGGCACGTCGACGATCTCGCTCTCCGCGGCTCCCCGCGACTCGACCCGGGCCAGGGTCAGCAGCGACTGCGTCAGCCTGCTCATGCGGTCGGCGTCGTCGGCCAGGCGCGAGAGGAAGTGGTCGCGATCGCGCGGGTCGTTCTTGGCGCCGCTCTGCAGGACCTCGATCGCGCCGGAGATCCCGGCCAGCGGGTTGCGCAGCTCATGCGCGGCGTTGGAGACGAAGTCGGCTTCGGCGAGCTCGCGGCGGAGCTCGTCGGTACGGTCGCGCAGGACCGCCAGCACGGCGCGCTCGTCCGGCAGCGAGCGGGCGTTGAGCGCGTAGGCGCGGTCGCCGATCCGCAGTGCCGGGTGGGCGGCGAAGCCGAGCTCGGAGGCCCGATGCAGTTGCGGCAGGACGACGTCCGGCGGCTTGCCGTCGACGTCGAGCAGGCGCGAGGCGGAGCTGTTGGAGAAGCGGACCGGGCCTTCAAAGTCGACCACCATCACCGCGTCAGTGAGGCCGTCGAAGATCGCGGCGAGCTTGTTGCGGTCGGCGGTGAGGACGCCGAAGCTCTCTTTCAGCGAGGCCCGCATCGAGTCGAGAGCGCGGGCGAGGTCGCCGATCTCGTCGGGGCCGGAGACGTTGAGCGGGGCGTCGAAGGAGCCCCCCGCCATCTCGCCGGCGGCGCGGGCGAGGCGGACGACGCGGTGGGAGATCGCGACCGCGATCAGGAAGCCGGCGAGGATCCCGACCAGGACCGAGGCGAACAGGGCGGTGCGGTCGTCGCCGAAGAGGTAGACGGAAACGGCGGTGATCAGGCTGACCGCGGCGAAAGCGCCGGTGAGCCAGAGCCGCATGCCGACGCGGGGAACCGCAGCCGTCGGCTCGGCGGGCTTCTCCTCGACAGAGCTCATGAAGGTTTACTAACACAATCCATTCACGGGCCGGGGCACGGGCGAGCGCCCGGCGGCCCACATGGGAGAATCGGCGCGTGCGGACTCTCGTCTTCATCCCCGCCTGGAACGAGCAGGCTTCGCTGGCCGCCGTCGTCGCCGACGTGCGCGAGCACATCGCCGGCGCCGACATCCTCGTCGTCGACGACGGCTCGACCGACGCGACCACGGCCCGTGCCCGCGAGTGCGGCGTCCTCGTCGCCACCCTGCCCTTCAACCAGGGCCTGGGCGCGGCGCTGCAGACCGGCTATCTACACGCCCTGCGCGAGGGCTACGACTGCTGCGCCCACCTCGACGCCGACGGCCAGCACCCGGCGGTCGAGGTCGCGCGGCTGCTGAACGAGGTCGAAGCCGACCGCGCCGACCTGGTGATCGGCTCCCGCTACCGCGACCCCGACGCGATAGCCGCCAGCGACGACTACAAGCCGACCTTCTCGCGCCGGATCGGCACCGGCGTCTTCCGCTTCTTCCTCACCCTGGCCACGCGCCAGCGCTTCACCGACACGACCAGCGGCATGCGGGCGGCGAACCGGCGCGTGATGTCGCTCTTCAGCGAGAACTACTCGCCCGACTTCGCCGAGATCGAGTCGCTGCAGCTGGCGGTGCGCGAGGGCCTGCGGGTCGAGGAGGTGCCGGTGCGAATGCTGGAGCGCGCCGGCGGCAGCTCCTTCCTGACCCCGCTGCGCTCGGCCTTCTTCATCTTCAAGGGCGTCGTCGTCCTCCTCGTCGGCCAGTTCCGCCCGCGCCGGCACGCCGAGGCCGAACGATGAGCGCGCTCCCCTTCGCCGCCCAGGCGACCCAGGTCCACCTGACCTCGCAGACGCGGATCGTCGCCGCCCTGATCGCCGTCTTCTTCATGCTCCTGATCCTCGAGCTGATCCGCCGCAACCGCCTGCAGGAGCGCTACAGCGTGATCTGGCTGCTGGCCGGCGTCGGCATGCTCGCCTTCGCCGCCTTCCCCGGCCTGCTCGAGGTGATCGCCGACGTGATGGGCGTGCGCGACACCAACGTCGCCCTCTTCTCGGTCGTACTCCTCCTCCTGCTCGGCCTGGCGCTCAACTTCAGCGTGATCATGTCCCGCCAGGCCGCCCAGATCACCCGGCTGGCCCAAGAGCGGGCGCTGGAGAAGGCGCGCGCGCAGGCGGCCGAAGAACGCAGCAACGGCGGCTCCAAGAGCGCCGAACGCGAGCGCGCTTAGTTCGAGTCAGCGGTGCCGGCGTTGCCGGCGCTGGGACCGGGTGGGAATCTCATCTTCGTGGGCGAAGATATAGCCCCCGATAGCCCAGATCATCACTCCTATGCTGGCGAAGAAGGAGCACAGGGCCAGCCCCGGCGAAGCGTCAAGAAGATTGAGGGCGACGACCAGCAGACACGCGGGAACGAGACACGCGACGAAACGTATTGTCAGCGCTCGGATCACGCGATCACCTTAGCTCAACACCACATCGAGGGCAATCAGCGCAGCTCCGAACACGATGCCGACGGCAAAGCCCGCCGCCGTCGCCCACTCCACCTGATCAGGCGCTGCCTCCGTGAGCACAGCCCATGCCCTTAGCGATCCGGCGGAGAGGCCAGAGGCAACGACCAGCGTGCCGGCGGCGCTGGAAATTGCTTCGATCACCACCCCGCCAAAAGGGAAGAGATCTGACCTCAGCCAAAGCATGCCCAGACCGTAGGAGCCCCGGACGCACCGATTGCGCGCGGGAACTCAAGAAACTGCGAAACCTTTAGGACAGCTCGCGCTCGAGCTTGAAGAAGAGCGCTTCCAGGGCCAGCTCCTCCGACACGTTCAGGTCGAGGCCGCGCCGCGTCTCCTGCACGGCCTCGGCGGCGGCGCGGGCGCGACCGGGGCCGAGGTCGGCGGCCTGGGAGCAGAGTAGGTCGAGGCGGTCGCGGTTGAAGACGACGTCCTCGGCGCCGGCGGCGATCGCGGCGAGGTCGCGGAACCAGGCGGCGCAGAGCTCGAGGCCGAGGTCGAGGATCTCGGTGCGACGGCGCCGGCCGGCCCGTTTGGACTCGTCGGCGATGTCGCGGGCGGTGCGTTTGAGGCCGGACTTGGCTTCCTCCTCCAGGACCTCGCGGGTCGCCGCTTCGGCGTCCTCGCCGGCCGTCTTGGCCCGGTCGAGCAGGCGCTGCCAGGGCGCCGCCGCGACCTCGCCGCTGAGCGCGGCGGCAACACAGCCCTCGGCATCCTCGCGGACCTCGCGCCCGCGCGCGCCCAGCAGCAGCCGCGCCCGCTCCAGGTCGCCGGCGGCGAGGTGGGCCGCGGCCGCGATCTCCTCCGCCGTCGCCGACTCGCCGCCGAGCTCCGCTTCCAGCACCTCGGCCGAGAGCGGCGCGAAGTCGACCGGCTGGCAGCGCGAGGCGATCGTCTCCAGCAGGGCGTCGGGCTCGGACGTGAGGAGGATCAGATGCACGTACGCGGGTGGCTCCTCGAGCGTCTTCAGCAGCGCGTTCTGGCTCTCGTCGCGCAGCGCCTCCGCCGCCTCGACGACGAACACGCGCCTCTCCCCTTCGAAGGGCCGGTAGGCGGCAGCGCGGATCACCCGCTCGCGCACCTCCTCGACCAGGTGCTGCGCCCCGCGCGGGACCAGCCAGACCAGGTCGGGGTGCGGCGAGGGGTCGAGCAGGGCGCGGCGGCGGGCGTCGTCGGGATCGGCGGCGCCGGTGGCGAGGATCTCGGCGGCGAAGGCGCGGGCGGCGGCGCGCTTGCCGGCGCCCTGCGGGCCGCGGAAGAGGTAGGCGTGCGAGGGGCCCGACGCCAGCGCCGCGGTCAGCGAGACCCGCGCCCGCGTCTGGTGCTCAGTGCTCTGGTCGAGAACGGCGCTCACTCACGGCCTCCATCACGCGCTCGTGGACCTCGTCCACCGTGCCGTCGGCGTCGATCACGACGACCCGGTCACTGGCGATGATCGCGATCTCCTCGTAGGCGCGGGCGACCGCGCGCTGTAGCTCCACGCCCTCGGACTCGAAGCGGTCCTTGCCGTCGGCGCGGCCGAGGCTGAGCTCGGGCTCGACCTTCAGCAGCAGGGTCAGGTCCGGCCAGAGGCCGTCGGTGGCGGTGTCGCAGAGGCCGATCACCTCCCCCACTCCCAGCCCCCTGGCGGCCCCCTGGTAGGCGACACTGGAGTCGGAGAAGCGGTCGGAGACGACGGTGCGCCCGGCCTCCAGCGCCGGCCGGATCACCCGCTCGGTGAGGTCGGCGCGGGCGGCGAGGAACAGCAGCAGCTCGGCCAGCGGCTCCAGCGCCACGGCCGGGTCGGCGAGCAGGTCGCGGATCCGCTCCGCCGCGTCGGTGCCTCCCGGCTCGCGGATCGCCACCGTCTCCGCCCCCAGTGCCTCGACCAGCAGTCGCGCCTGGGTGCTCTTGCCCGAGCCGTCAACCCCCTCGAGCGAAATGAACAACGCCGCGGGCCTCAGCCTTTGGCCGCGGCTTTGGCGCGTTTGCGCCCCCGCGTGGCGGTGTCTGCTTTGGACGCTTTGACTTTGGCTTTTTTAGCTTTTTTGGGAGCGTCCTCGTCGCCTACGACCGGCGGTTTTTTGCTCATCGCCGCTTTCGCCGCTTTGGCGGCTTCGCGCTCGGCCCGGCGTTTCTTCATCTCCTGCATCGACTCGCAGTCGTCGTTGAGGCAGAGGTTCCAGGGCCGGCCGCGGAAAGGCACGACTTTCAGCCGCGGCGTCTGCTCGCAGATCGAGCAGCGGTCTTCAAGCTTGAAGACATCGCCGCGCTGGGGCAGCGGGAAGGTCTGGTCGCAGGATTTCGGATCGTCGAGGGTCCAGCCGCTGCAGCCGACGAAGCGTTTGCCCGATTTTTTCGCGCGGATGATCCGCAGCATGTGGGGCGAGCCGTCGTCCTTCTTGCGGCCGGCTTCTTCGCAGACCTTGCAGGGGCCGAGGACGCGGTCTTCGTCCATCCCTTTCCAGATCACTTTGGCCAGATCCTCGCGGCTGCCGTCGATTTCGGTCCAGGTCTTGTGCAGGAGGTCGCGGCTCTCGCCGACGACGGCGCCCTTGGTCATCTCGCCGGCGGCGATCCGGTCCATCTCCGCCTCCAGCTGGGCGGTCATCTCCGGCGTCGCCATCGCCGGCACGTAGTTCTTGAAGGCCTCGTACAGCGCGATCCCGGTCTCCGAGGGCACCGGCGGGTTGCCGAAGACGTAGCCGCGGTCGAACAGCTTCTGGATGATGTCGGCGCGGGTCGCCTTGGTGCCGAGGCCGCGCTCCTCCATCATCTCGATCAGTTTCGCCTGCGAGATCCGCGAGGGCGGCTGCGTCTCCTTGTCGACGATCCAGGGGGCGCCGTCGAGGGCCAGCTCCTGGCCCTCCTTCAGCGCCGGGATCTCCTCGTCGGAGGAGCGGGCGTAGGTGTAGATGCCGGCGTAGCCGGGGTCGACGACGACGGAGCCGCGGACGAAGTAGGTCTCCGAGCCGGCCTCGATGTCGGCCCGGGTCGACTCGGTGATCATCGGCGGGCTGAAGGTGGCGAGGAAGCGGCGCACGACCAGTTCGTAGACCCGTTTCTTGGAGCCGTCGAGGGCGCCCGGGTGGATCGCCTGGGTCGGGTAGATCGGCGGGTGGTCGGTCGTCTCTTTTTTGCCGCGGGTCGGTTTCAGCTCGCCGTCGAGCAGGCCGGAGGCGGCGGAGAACTCCTTGACCTTGACCAGCGAGCTGACCAGCTCGCGCAGCGGCAGCGACGACGGGTAGACCGTGTTGTCGGTGCGCGGGTAGGAGATGAAGCCGTCCATGTAGAGGTCCTCGGCGATCCGCATCGCGCTGGCGGGGGTGATGCCGAGGCGGCTGGAGGCGTCGGTGCTGAAGGCGGTGGTGTTGTAGGGAGTCGGCGGCCGGCGCGTGTTTTTCCGCGCGGTGACCGATTTGACGACTCCCGGCGCCTTGGTCCCGGCGAAGGCAGCGTCGGCCTCGGATTTCTCCCAGAATTTGTCGACCGTGTGGTGGGTCTCAAAAGTCCCGTCCGGGTGCTCGAACTTGGCGAACAGCTCCCAGAACGGTTTCGCGACGTGGGCGCGGCGCTCCATCTCGCGCTCGACGATCAGGCCCAGGGTCGGCGACTGGACGCGGCCGACCGAGAGGAAGTTGGAGCCGAAGCGGCGGCTGGCCAGCGAGACCGCGCGGGTTAGGGTCGCGCCCCAGAGCAGGTCGATGTCCTGGCGGGCGGCGCCGGCGTTGGCCAGCGGGTAGGAGAGCGTGTCGAGCTCGTTGAAGGCGCGCTCGATCTCTTCCTTGGTCAGGGCCGAGTAGCGGGCGCGCTGGATCACCAGGCTGCCGTCGGCGGTGCCCTCGCGGGAGCCGAGCTCGGGGTTGGAGTCGAGCATCTCCTCCAGGGCCTCGAGCCCGATCAGCTCGCCCTCGCGGTCGAAGTCGGTCGCGATCACCAGCTCGTCGGCCTCTTTGGCGACTTTCTTGATCGCTTTGACGACGTTTTTGTCGGTCGGCTCCTTGATCAGCTCGGCGTCGATCAGGTCGTG
>Ga0068863_100007328_pt1 | contig 10799 bp, 10 predicted proteins | sample KBSSwiS62_FD_66596 | JGI IMG/M metagenome (GOLD analysis project Ga0068863, IMG submission 66596) | Switchgrass rhizosphere microbial communities from Kellogg Biological Station, Michigan, USA - KBS Switchgrass S6-2 | ecosystem: Host-associated > Plants > Roots > Rhizosphere > Soil ...
GGTTTCCATCACCCGGCCGGTGCGATACACCTGCACGATGGCCATGATGCCCGAAGCGAAAATGCTGCCCAACAAAACGAATAAAAACATTTGCCAGCCAACAAATGCTCCCACTGCGCCCATCAGCTTCCAGTCGCCCGCGCCCAGCGCGCGCAGTGCCACCAGCGGCAAAAGCAGAATCAGCGCCAGACCTGCTCCCTTGAGGGCAAACAGCGCGCCGGGCCAGCCCGCGATCAGGGCATGCACGACGACGCCGGAGAGCAGGCCCGGCACCGTAAGCCAATTAGGAATGCGACGCGAACGCCAATCCAGCAAAGCCGCGAGGATGGTCAATGCCAATGTAAGAATCCAGATGAATTGCGTTGCGTGCATTAAGTTGCCGTTCTCCAGGCCCTAGGGCCCCCGCTTAAGTGGTCAGGTTCGATGAAGCCGCGCCGAAGACGCTGTTGATCGCAGTGGCCAACGTGCCCAACGCGCCAATTGCGGCGAGAGAAAGCAGAACCAGCAGAAGTGCGTACTCTGTTAGGTCCTGGCCTTCTTCTTCCTTCCACAAGCGAACTATCAGGTTCTTCATACTCGTCCTCCTGGACATTAGCTCTTACCGAAAAGCAGCCGCTGACATGCTTCCGGCAGCGGCTGCTTCGATCCTTGTTTCAGTCCCGTTGAGCCCAATTACGTGGTGAGGTTGGAAGAAGCAGCCTTGAACACGGAGTTGATCGCGTTGGCCAAAGTGCCGAGCGCGCCAATCGCCGCCAAGGACAACAGAACAAGCAGGAGGGCGTATTCCGTAAGGTCCTGGCCTTCCTCTTCCTTCCACAAGCGAATCATCAGGTTCTTCATTAGTCTTTCCTCTCAGTCAATTTATAATCTTAAGCGGCGCAGGGAGGTACCGCTTTCCCCCTAATAGAGCACCTGCATCTCCAATCGTCGCGAGTAGTCTGACACATATAAGCCACCTCATTTTCAATAGTTTAGACAATGTGTCGCGAATTGAAATGGCATGCTTCGTCCGTTCCACGGCTGACCGTCACCTGCCGTGCCCACCCAGCGGAACTAATTGGGAACGGTGGGGGCCGGGGTTGTGTGGGAGTTGATGAGGGAGGGGGCCAGGGAGGGTTGGAGGTCGTAGACGCGGATGGTGGCGTCTGGAGTGGTATAGACGCGGGGTAGAGTGGCTTCCCAAGCGTCTAGGCGCTCGCGGAGCGGAGGTTCGAAGGCGCGAAGCTGGGTTTGGCTGTCGTGGTCTGAGATAACCCAGTAACGGGCGTGGAGGGCCAGGGCCACATCCTGCAGGTGGTCAAGGTCATGTTGCAGAATGGACTTATCGTAGACACCATAGGGTAGCGGGACGGCGAAGTTGATGGACTGGCGGCCAGTGTAGAGGTAGGTGGTGCCGTACTCGGTGGTGATTAGGATGTCGTTCGGTTGCGTATGAGAGCGGATCCAGGCGAAGACTGCCTGTTGCTCGACGAGGACGGCACCGCGGTGTCTGGTGAGGTCGGCGAAGGACCGGCGTGCCGTGACGAGGTAGTTCCAGCCGCTGGCGGCTGCCAGGGCGGAAGCAAATAGCAGGAACAGAGTGAGCAGCGGGCGGCTCAGCCAGCCGCCGCTCGAGGAGCGGAGTAGGAAGTACCAGCGGTGCGCTTCAGAGACGGCCAAGATGACGATGAAGGGATAGAACGGAATGAGGAAGCGGGTCCATTCGACATAATCCCAGCCGGTGAGCAGCACGAGGTAGACAGCCAGAACAGCGAGCTCTGGCGAGATCTGCCATTTGCCCACGCGATGCAAGGCACCAAGCAAAAGCAGTGTGGCAAAGGCGAGGCACGAAATGAGCCACACAGCGATGTTGGAATCGGACAGTGGCGTGACGAAATAGCCGGCGACGGACGAGAACAAATACAGAATCTGGTTGAGCAAGAGCGTGGCAGCGGCGGAGAGATTGGGAGAATCGAGGTGGCGGAAGGAAGTGTAACTGGTGAAGTAATACCAGGTTTGCTGCCATCCGGGCAGGGCGGTGGAGAAAGGCGCGGGAGGTACTGACGGAGCGCGGAACCAGCCCTGATAGAAGAAGTAAGAAATAGCGGGAATACAGGAAGCGAGGAAGAGTGCGGCGGTCTTCCAGTGCTTGCGGAGAAGGAGCGCAAGCAGAAATCCGGCAATGAACGCCACGCCGGCAAGGCGCAGGAGCACGCACAGATCGGCCAAGATGCCGGCGAGGATCGCCCATTCGAGCGGCGAATCGTCTCGTGCGGACTTCCATGCGAGGAGCAGAAACGCCAATGCCAGAGCGGCAAACGGCACATCGGTCATGAGGCGAGCGGAATAGAAGAGGAAAGCGGGATGAAGCGCACAGAACGCGGTTACGGCGAGGGAGGCGATGCGGCAGAGTTTTAGCGGAATGCGGCAGAAAAAATAGCTGAGAAGAATGGCAGCGAGCGCAAAAAAATAATTGAGCGTGAAGGCGAGCGAGAGGTTCGCAGGAAAGTTCGGATTCGCTCGCCACACCCAGGAGAGGAGCCAAGGGTAGAGGATGGGATATTTGCTGGCGGCGGGGGCACCCGGGAGACCGGGGAGAACATAGCCGCGGCTTTCGGCGAGTGCTTTGCCGGAGCTGAAGTAGAGAGCGTCGTCCTGCTGCAAGCCAAATAATTTACTGGGATGCAGGTGGAGAACAGAGAAGAGATGCGCGGCAACGATGAGCGGCAGAAGGATCGCCGGCAAGAGGCGCGAATCAAGCAGGTGTTGCCAAGCTGAGCGGCCCGATGGCGGGCCGGAGGATTCCGGCGTCATTTGCTGGCGGCGGAAGATTGGGCTGAGGTCAGTGTGGTCGCGTTGACAGGAGCGGCGGATTGGCGGGCGAGGATGGTGCTGGTGTTGTCGCTATAGATCTGACGCCATTCGGGAGAAGCGAGCAGGGCGGTGACCAGCCCGTCGCCGCGATCGAGAAGGCAAGTTTCGACTCCGTAGTTACGCAAGACCTGGAGGCTGCCCGGTTTCAAATTGGCAAAGTACACGTAGTCGCCGAGGATACCGTTGCGTTCATACAAATCGCCGCGCCCATCAATGAAAGTTTTTTCGCCGGAGAAAACCAGATAACCGCCGTAGCCATAACCGTTCAACATGCGTCGAGAGACGTTGTGAGTACGCAGGTAGTCCAGCGCTGCAACGGGATACGTTTTGGCGACTTTTTTGTCGAGGTCGGCGCGGCTCGGAAAGTAATGGAACATGGCGATTACCACGGCGGCCATGATGACGGCATTGGCGATGTACTGGTCTTTGGAGCGTTTATAGGCGGGGATCCAGCGGGCCAGGGAGGCAGCGAATACTGGCGCAAAGAATGGCACGAAGAGGAGGACGAAGCGGACGTGGATGCAGGCCATGACGGCGCCGCCTAGCGCGAGACAGAGCTCTTCAAAGCGCCAGGTAAAGCGGAAAAACATCTGTAACAGAAAGAAAATTACGATGAAGCCGAGAAACATTTTGCCGCCGAGAATATCAAACGGCATGGGCTTCCATTCGCTGATGTTGGCGACGTTGATGGGTTGGGAGAAGGCCATGTCGAAGGGATAGACGGCGAGCTGCGTGCCGTAGGGCGTGATGGGCAGAACAGCGATGCAGAGCAGTAGCGCGGTTTCGAGTTTGATGCGCTGGGAGCGGGTCCAAGCGATGGCCTTGACGCTGCCTTTTTCAAAAGAGAAAAGACCGGCCAGCAGATAGAGCGTAATGACGCCGATGCCGATGATGAAGGAGCCGTGGATGTTCACCCAAAGCAGAAACATGGAAGGAAGAGCCCACAGCGGCCAAGTTGCGCCCTGGCGGAATTTTTCCAGCACCAGCAGGGTGAGAACCAGGAAGAGGAAGCCGAACATTTGTGGGCGCAGCGAAAAATTGCCAAACGCGAGAGACGCGAGAAACAAAGCGGAAACGAAACCGGCTTTGGAATTGCCGGAGCGCTCGGTGGCCAGCCAGTAGACCGCCAGCATGATGATGCTGGAGAGCGCGATGAGAAAAAAATCGAGCGCGACGACTCCGCCAAAACGGCCGCCAATCCGCTGCACGAGAGCGAGAGGAAGTTCGCCGAGCCATTCGTAGGCGATCCAGGGAGTGCCGGCGGCGGTCCAGGAGTAGGCGTCAACGACGGGCCAGCGGCCGGTGCGCAGAATGTCTTGGCCGACTTTGATGTGCCACCACATGTCGGGATCGACGCCAAAGCCGCGAGCTTCATAGAAGATGCGACCGATGAGGAGCATACCGAGCATGGCCGGGAAGGAGACGGCCCATTTCAGGAGGTCGAGCCAAGTCAGCGAGCCGACCGCGGGCGAGGCGGTCGGCCTCGCAGCGGCGGGCGCTTCGCCTGGGAGATCAACTCCGGCTGATCCTGCGGGTTCAGTAGGCAGCGTAGGCAGGCTGGACAAGGCTATATTCTGTTCGCTCATAGAGAGTCGTAAGGCGAGAGAGGAGCATGTTGGGCACCACTCTTGTGGATGAATGGCCGATGGAAGCCGCTGAATTAAATAGGCTTAAGCGCAGGCTAGGAAGCAAGGTCAATGCGGAGGCGGCAAGACAAGGGGAAAGCGGTGTCCTTTTGTGAACGGGCGGGACACCTCCTCCTTTCTTGTAAGTGGTGATTCTAAAGGAGCAACCCTCAAAGTCCTTTGTTTTCATACAGTTTTGTAAATGGTGATTCTGAAGAGGTTAGGGGTTTAGAGAAAGAGAAGGGTGAGCGTTTGCGGAAAATTGAAATTAGTTACTGTACCAGAAGATACCGAAAAAGTCAAGTGGAAAACGCCTTAGTGGACGATGGTCATTTCTGAAGTGCTAGACATGTTGATCGGAAAGCTGACCAGGGGAAAAATAAAATTGTAGGTGTACTGGACCTGCACCGAGGTAGTACAGCCAGGGTAGTTGATCGCTTTGAACAACGGATCACCTGCCAGGCAGGCCGGAGCAGTGCTGGCCGCGCAGACGGTTCCACTCTTAACGCCGCAAACGGTGACCGTAAATTGGCTGGCGTCAATGCTGCCTGGAGTGATGCTAGCGATGTAAGCAGTGACGTCCGCCTGGGTGGTCGGGCCGGCGATACCAGACGCCGAATTACTGCTTTTGCAACTTCCACCGGTGGCGTTATCGGTGTCGCAGGTAGAACCTCGAACTGAGGCGTAGCGCGCGGCCTCCCTAGTGACATGGTCCAGATGGTGGTAGACGAATAGGGCGTGGCCAAATCCGTTGATTCCAAAAATCAACGTGAGGAAGAGTATCAGGATGAAAGCGTACTCGACCAGGCTTACACCCTCTTCCGATTTGCGTCGCATAGCAGCGCGGCGAGAACCAGCATGCCCGCGGAGTATCGAGCTTCGCATCATCTAAAAGACCCGTAGGGTAGAGGTTCGCGAAACGTCGATCGAACCTGGGATACCCGGATAATTGAAAAGCGAATTGAAGGTGCCGCTGGCCGTCACTGATACCGCGACGACCCAGTGGCCGGTGGCACATGTTCCTGCAGTAGGATTCGCGTTTTTGTCGCAAACGGCTGTAGCGACGCTGCCACCGGCGTCGCACCCGCAAGACTGCGCAGAGGTCACAGTGAGATTGCCGGCGACCTGACCATTGGTCTTGGTGGTGCCGCTTGTAGCGCCCGCAAAGTCGTAAAGTGCGGCGTTTTGGATGCCGGTCTGATCGGCAGCCTGGCTCGTGCCCAAGGACGCATACATAGCTCCCGCATGTGCGGCGTTTCCTACGAGAATCGAAATGTAAGCGTATCGCCCAATCTCAATGACGCCCAGTGCAAGCAGCAAGAGTACAGGTAGAATGAATGCAAGCTCAACCAAAGCTTGGCCAGACTGTCGCCCGTGTTTTCGTCGACTCAAACTCATAAAATCACTCCACCAAAGCTGGCACTGTAAGGTTGGCAGTTGCAGGCGACCCGCCAGGGAAGAAGCCGAGATTCACGGTCGGATTGCCAGTGATGGCGATCGAATTCACGACTACCTGTCCAGTCACGGTAAAGCTGGCGTCGCCGTAGAACGTCAACTGAGCCGTCGGCATGTAAATCTCCCCGTTGAAAGTGCTCGTGTTATTGCCGCTTAGATACGCCTGGACCGTATCTGCGGGATCCTGGTACATGAGGAGCCCCGTGTAAGTCCCGCTGGGATTCTCAGGCTGAGTACTGTTCATGGGGCACAGGTTTATGTTCGGAACATTTACGCCGCCGCCGCCAACTGCCTTGGTTATGGTCGAGGTATTCGTAAAGAAAATCATGACGCCCGATATCTGTGTAGCTGGGGTAGAGCCGCAAGGGTTTGCGCCACCGAGATAACCCTGACTCGTCAGTGTGGCGCCGCCCTGGAAATTTAGACCGGCACCGCTTCCGCCAACAGATCCGTCAATGTAGTAGATTCCAGGTGCCATTGTGACTACGGAGTTTTTGCCTATCAGAAGTGAATGGTAGGTTCCCGGTTGGATGGTCGTGGCACCGGTCGGCGATACCCAATCACACGCCACGACCCCGCCACAAGTGCTCGAGACGGGCTGCAATGAGGGTGGCGCAATCGGCGTCGGACCGTTAGCGAGTGGATCGGGTGCGGCGGCGGTGCCGTAGGTCGGGCAGCCTGTTGCAGTCTGACTACACACGACATTGCTGGATTTGCAATCGTTCCCGACACACTTCCCTGACACGGCAAAACTGTCGGCGACGACCGTGTAGGCATTGCCGGTGGTGTCGAAGTTACCGTTGTCGGCAATTCCGCAATTCGGAGCGTTAATTTTGGCATTGCCGGTGACATTCACGCCCTCAATGGCCGCGGTCGGCGCTCCCAATGTGACCAGGCAACTATTTTTTGAGCCGCCACTAATGTTGGTGGCGACGGCACGCGTAGCCACAAGAGAACTGTTCACGCCAAAAATGTTCATGAAGTAGGTGGGTTGGATTGCTGTAACGGTCGTCTCGACGTACTTGGTGTCTCCCGTATGGGGTCCGACGGTCGGTCCAATATTTACGGCGACGCTGACACAGCCAACAGCACCACCGACGCAACCGGCACCAGCATTGTTATCCGTGAAACCATTCAGAGTCGCCGCATTGCGCGCGCCGAGCGTAACTCCCGAGCTGTAGACAAGATTCGACGCTGCGGATAATGCAGCGGCATCGGCCGCTGTCTGCTGCAAGCGCCGTTGATAGCGCAGCGTGCCCATGTCGATTGCCAGGCCGGCAAAGCCCGCGAGGACCACTAATCCCAACGCGACACTGATGAGGACCTGACCGGATTGTTTATTCATTTTCATAGCGACCTCCAGCTCGATGAACAGAATCTTATGCGGGACGGTTTGCAGAACAAACGCGAGCGCCGCGGAGCCCGTGAAAACGCGAGGCGGGGACGGCGCGCGTTGCGAGAAAAACTTGACTTAAAAAGCTCAGGATTTGTCCGCACCACTTTACGTCCAGATAGCAGAATCTTCAACGATTTTGTGGGAAAAACCAAGAGGACTATGGCCCCATGCGTACTATGAGAAAAGGGGCAAACCAGGCTTTGCTCGACGGGTACCCTCAGGCTGAGATCGCTTCGGGCAGGACCGGAATCTCCGAACGCTCGCGCTCCCCGAGAAGGTCGGGAAAGGCGGGATGACAGGTCTGCGAAGGCGCGGATTGGGAGCGTACTCATTCGGATACAACCCGACCGGATCGGGACAGTCCTCTGGGTAGATGAGGCAGGTGAGGTGCCAAACCCGCGTGGAGAGCGATGGTGGTCACTTGTGTGGCGACTCCAGGAGGGAGTGGAATTCGGGGACTACGGCGAAGGGGGTGCGGACGGCAGCGATGGATTCGCCAAGCTGTTGAATCTTCGATGGTTCCATGTGGCCGAGCATGGTGGAGGCGCGGGCGAGATAGTCTATTTTTTCGGGGCGGATACCCATGACGCGGCATGCGGTGGAGTCCGCGGCAACGGGATCGTCACCGAGGATGAGGACGCCAGCGGGCTTGGGATTTCCCTGAATAGGGCCATTCCCTTCCATGCCGAGGATGCCATCGACGATGACGAAATCGGGGCGGGCGGCGGCGTTGATATCGAGAATGGAGCGATCGATACCAGCCCAATGAAGAATGTTTTTTGGCCAGCCATAGCAACTGCCAGGCACGATGCCGAAAAGATTTTTCATGGAGAGAGTGACGCCGGCCCAATGATGCGTTTTGAGCTTGGGCATGGAGACGAAAAAGTCGACGCCGAGGACGGTCTTGGGCAGGTAGAGCTGCTTGAGAAGCGAGGCGCGGGTTTCGAGTTCGACGCGCTCGACATCGTCAATGTTGAGATCGCAGAAGTCGCGGCCTGGTCCGTAGGTAAGGGGGCCAGTGAATTCGGCGAGGCGGACGGATTCGAGAATGGCCTGAGTGTCTCGGTCAAGCGCGGGTCCATCGCCGATGAGCACGCGAGCAGCGCCGAGCTTGAGAAAACTTTCGCGAGCAGCGGCGATGACGGCCGGATGGGTGTTCATAGCGCCGACAGGATCGTGGCCGACGAGATTGGCTTTGAGGAGGACGGTTTTGTCCTTGATGGGGAGGCCAAATTCCTTGAGGCTTTCGTGGAGGATGGCGAGGAGGTCTTCTTCGTAGCGGGCGACTTTGCGGATGAGGACGCGGGAGGGCGGGCGGTTGAAGGAGGGGATGAGTTGGCGGTTGCGGAGGTTCATTGGGGTGACTGGTGAGACGTGACGGATGACTCGTGAGACGCGCGAGCACCCTCAGGCCAGGAGCGAGCGGGGCTGAGGGCTAGGGCGGCCCAGGCGGCTACGTGAGTGCCTTGGGCGGCGAGATCGAGGGCGGACCAATCCGTTAGATGGCGCGAGTGGGCAGGCAAAGGCACGCCGTAAGATTCCAGGGTAATTTGGGCGAGGGCCAGGGAGCCGGGACTGGCTATGGTTGCAAAAGATTTTTCCAGCCAAGCGAGGCTGAGCTGGCGGTTGGGATGTTCGGGGGCACCGCGCAAAGCGAGAAGCGCCCAGCAAGTGGGGAGAACGAGAGAGTCGCCATCGACGCCGTAGACGCGGGGGTTGCCGCAGTTCCAGCCGCCGCCGGCGCACATGCGGTCATAGAGAAAGCCGATGGCCAGAGTGCGGCGTTCCTCCAGTTTCACGGCGAGGGATTTGGGGAGTTGGGAACGGAACCCAGGTTCAGACGGCGAACCTGGGGGACCCGCAGAAAAACTTTCTGCGGCGGAAGCGAAGGCCATGAGGGCGAAGGCGGTGGGCTCGACCCAACTGGCGGTGCGCGGAGTCCAGCCCCAGCCGCGGAATTCGTCGTTGTGGGAGGCGTGCGAGGATTGAAAATTATTCAGGAATTTTGTCCAGCGGGTGGAATCGCGCGGGTAGTCGTCAGAGAGCCATTGCAGGCCGGCGTGGACGGATTTTTCGACGGATGGACCTTGAACGGAAGTTTGTGAGGGAAGGCGCGCGAGGACGCTAGCGGCTAGCGACGTGACCCAGCCGCCGGAGGTCATGCCGTTGCTGGCGGGCCAAGAGCCGTCGGAGAGTTGCAGAGACTTCAGAAAAGCGATGCCGCGAGTAATGTGGTCTTGCGCGGATTCGGAAGGATCGGCGAGGGCGCGGAGGGCCCAGCAGGTAGGTTCGACGCGGGAGTCGCCTGCAATGTAGAAAGACCAGCCCCCATCGGCATTTTGCGATTTTTGAAGATAGCCGAGGAGTGCGGCGCGAAGGGTACGCACGGACTCGGCGTTTTGCGATGCACAGGAAGAGGCGAGTGAGTTCATTGCTGAGTGCAGCCTGGGAATGAACCACGCAAGCTACATCACGGGCCCGAGAGGCGACCCGTCGGTCTCCTTCTCGGCAATATCGGTCTCTTCTTCCTGGATTTCAAGCTGATGTATCAAACGATGCAAGTAGCCGCGGGCCACGCCGAGGGCGCGGGCGGATTCGGCTTTGCGCCAGCCATACTGGCGAAGCGTGCGGACGATGAGGCTGCGCTTGAAGCGGCGAATTTCGTCTTCGTAGGAAGTAATGGGCGTTTCGGCTTCGCGCTCGACAGGAGCATCGGCGGCGGCCGGTGCGACGGCTTCTTCGACGAGGGTGATGGCACGCATGGCTACAGGAAGCTGGGCGACTTCAATGGTGGGGCCGTCGGAAAGAACGACGGCGCGCTGCACGACGTTTTCAAGTTCGCGAACGTTACCGGGCCAGTTGTAATTTTCCAGAGCCTGCAGAACCGGAGCGGAGAAGCGGCGCGCTTTTTTGTGAAAGTTCTCCGACGAGCGCTGGAGAAAATGGTGCGCGAGAAGCGAAATGTCGTCGCGGCGTTCGCGGAGCGGAGGGAGGTGGAGTTCGACGACGTTGAGGCGATAGTAAAGATCCTCGCGGAACTTCCCTTCCTTGACCATATCGAGAAGAGTGTGGTTGGTGGCGGAGATGACGCGAATGTCGACGTTGATGGTTTTGTTGCTGCCGAGGCGTTCGAAGCTGCGTTCCTGGAGGACGCGGAGGAATTTTGCCTGGAGGCCGAGGCCGAGGTCGCCGATTTCGTCTAGGAAGAGCGTGCCGTGGTTGGCGGCTTCGACGCGACCCTGGCGGCTCATGAACGCGCCGGTGAACGCACCTTTTTCGTGGCCGAAGAGTTCATCTTCGACCAGAGTTTCGGGAAGATTGGCGCAGGAGAACGCGACCATGGGGCCGGTGCCGCGCAGGCCTTTGTGATGGATGGCGCGTGCGAGGAGTTCTTTGCCGGTGCCGGTTTCTCCGGTGATCAAAACGTTGACGTCGCAGGGAGCGATGCGTTCGGCGAGGGCGAAAAGTTC
>Ga0068863_100007329_pt1 | contig 10799 bp, 9 predicted proteins | sample KBSSwiS62_FD_66596 | JGI IMG/M metagenome (GOLD analysis project Ga0068863, IMG submission 66596) | Switchgrass rhizosphere microbial communities from Kellogg Biological Station, Michigan, USA - KBS Switchgrass S6-2 | ecosystem: Host-associated > Plants > Roots > Rhizosphere > Soil ...
GCCGAGAAGCTGTGGGACATGCGCTATCAGTCTGCGCTCTGCGAATATTTCTTCCGCCGCGCGCGCGAAATCGGAATCGAGCCACCGGTCGACGAACACCAGAAGGTGCTCGACGCGCTCAAGGATCGCGATTCCGAAGCAGCGCGCTTCGCAATGCGCGAGCATCTCGCTCGGGTCACCGAAAATCTCCTCCATGCAACCGAGGAAGACGTACGCGACCGCGCTCGGCTGAAAGTCACTGAACGCCGTTTCGATTTCGCCCGACGCGCGGGACTGAAGATGCGCCGATCCAACGAGCCTACTGGCTCTTGAACGGGAAGGGACTTGCCGTCGCAAGTGGTCAGACAAGTCTGATCACCCGCCGGGGGGGCCGCTGGCGAGTGGCTGGCCAAATTGAGTGGCAGCTTTTCTTTGTTAGCTTGCGCTTCTTTGCCACCCGCCGCCAAGGGCTCGGAACAGATCGACCTGCGCATCCACAAGGCGAGCGTCGGCCTCCGCTAAATCCGCTTCCGACTGCGCGAGCGTCCGCTCGGCGTCCAGTACGGCGAGGCTGTCGGCGCGGCCTTCGCGCAGCTGCGCTCGCGTGATGCGCGCTGCTTGCTCCGCCTGGTCGCGTGCCGAAAGCAGCGCCTGACGCCGCTCGATCTCGTTCGCGTAGCGGGAGAGTGCAGTTTCGGTCTCCTCGAGCGCGGTCAGGACACTCTTGTCGAAGCGGGCCAAGTCTGCCTGGCTCTGTGCGCGGGCGCCGGCAATGCGGGCGCGGGTAGCTTCCTGGTTGGGAAAACCCCAACTGAGCAACGGCCCGGCGAGGAGGCCGACTGCGCCGCCGGTGAACAGGCTGGCGAGGCCGGTCGCCGCTGCACCAATCGAACCGCCGAGGGTGATGCGCGGATAAAGATTGGCCGTTGCAACCCCGATCCGCGCCGTTGACGCGGCAAGCCGCCGCTCGGCTTCGCGCACATCCGGGCGCCGAGCAAGTAAAGCGCGGCCGTCGCCTACCGGGATCGGCTGGGCCAGCTCCAGCATCTTGCCGTTGCCGTTGACAACCGGCCGCTCGGCGGGCGTGTGGCCCGTCAGGGTCGCGAGCCGGAAAGTTGCCGATTCCAGGTCCGCTTCGAACTCGGGGACATGGGCTCGCTGCTGGTCTCGAAGGGCAGAGACCCGGACGAGATCGAGGCGCGAGGTTCGTCCGGCATCAAAGCGCTTGCCAGCGAGCCTTACCGTTGCATCGAGCAGGTCCACGGTGTGCTTCGCTACTTCGAGACGGCGCTGGCCGGAGAGGATGTCGCCATAGGCGCGGGCGGTTTCCGCTGCGACGACCACTCGGACGGAATCGCGCTCGGCTTCCTCCGCTCCGACATCTGCGCGCGCGGCTTCGACACCGCGTCGGACTCGCCCGAACAGGTCGACTTCGTATGCGACATCGAAGCCCGTCGAAAGAGCCCAGTCGTAACCCTGGCCCGGCGCCCGATTGAGCCCGTCGGCACGGCCATATTGCGCGCTCGCACCGACATTGGTCTGGGGCAGCTGCTCGCTCCTGGCTCCGCGAAGATTGGCGCGAGCGATCGCGATATTGGCCGTCGCGACGGCAATGTCCTTGTTCGCTGACAGCGCCTGCTGGACGAGCCCGTCGAGCACTGGGTCGTTGTACAGCCGCCACCAGTCCCCACGGACCTCGTGACTGACAACCGCGCCAAAGTTCGAGCCCACGAAATGGTCCTGCGCCGTCGCCGGAACGGGGGGAGGGGCGTGGTCTGGCCCGACGGCGGCGCAGGCAGCCAGCGACAGAGCACTGGCCGAAGCGATTAGCGTTTGAAGTAAGCGCATCTTGGTCCTCACTCGGCCGGCTGGAGCACGGGCTCCGTGCCGCCGCCGCGCCGCCATTCGGCGACACGGTCGGCCAGCTTCCGGCTCACGACATAGAAGGTCGGTGTATAAATCAGGCCGAAGCCGGTCACGCCGATCATCCCGAAGAAGACTGCGGTCCCGAGCGCCTGGCGCAACTCCGCTCCTGCGCCTGACGAAGTCACTAGCGGCAGCGTGCCGAGAATGAAGGCGAAGCTGGTCATCAGGATCGGCCGCAGACGGATCCGCGCGGCCTCGACCGCGGCATCTATGATGGACGAACCGCGTTCCTCCGCCTGCTTGGCGAACTCGACGATCAGGATCGCATTCTTGGCGGCAAGTCCGATGAGGACGATGAGTCCGATCTGCGTCAGGACGTTATTGTCCATCCCGCGAGCGTTCACCCCTATCATCGCCGCAAGCAACGTCATTGGCACGATCAGGATCACAGCGAGCGGCAATGTCAGGCTTTCGAACTGCGCGGCGAGCACTAGGAAGACGAACACCACTGCCAGCGCGAAGATGATTCCGGCGGTGTTGCCGGCGGCCTTCTGCTGGAACGCGATGTCGGTCCACTCGGTTTTGAAGCCAGGCGGCAGCGTCTTTGCGATCGCTTCCATTGCGGCGATGCCCTGGCCGGTCGAATAGCCCGGCGCTGGCTGCCCATCCATCTCGACCGCCGGGAAGAGGTTGTAGCGAGTCACGCGGTAGGGTCCGGTCCGGTCCTGGAATGTTGCGAGTGAGCCGATCGGCACCATCGCGCCGCTGTTCGATCGTGCCTTCAGCTGAGCGATGTCGGTGACGTCATTGCGGAAGCGCGAGTCCGCCTGCGCAGTCACTCGATAAGTGCGGCCGAGCAGGTTGAAGTCGTTGACGTAGGCGGAGCCGAGATAGACCTGGAGCGCCTCGTTCACGCGCTCTGATGGCACTCCGAGCATGTCGGCCTTAGTGCGGTCGATGTCGGCGTACACGCGCGGAGTCTGCGTATTGTACAGCGTGAACACGTTGGCGAGCGGCTTCGACTGCGCCGCCTCTCCCATGAATTGGAACGCGGCTCCCTGCATTGCATCATAGCCGTTCGACGCGCGGTCCTGGATGATCATCTTGAATCCGCCCGAGCCGATGCCCTGGATGACGGGCGGCGAGATGACGAAGACATTCGCTTCGTCGATATCGGCGACCGCCTTGCGCATGTCTGCCTCGATCGCCTGCTCGGTGCGGCCGCGCTTCGCACGCCACCCATAATCTTTGAAGGCGAGGTAGGAGGCGCCGGTGTTCGACGCCTGCGTCCCCGAGGCGCCGTCATAGCCGGTGAACATCACCGCTGCTTCCACGCCTTCGATCTTGACCAGGCGCGCCGCCACTTTCTTGAGCACAGCGTCGGTACGCTCGAGCGAGCTTCCGGCGGGAAGCTGGACGACCGCCAGCGAATAATTCTGGTCCTGTGCCGGGATGAAGCCTGCAGGAGTTGCCCAGAAGAGCGCGACGGCAGCGGCGATCAGCGCGCCGTAGGTCAGCAACACTTTCCTGGGGTTGGTGATGAGCTTGCGCGTGACTCGGCCGTACCAGGCGGAAACGCGGTCAAAAGCCTGGTTGAACCGGTCGCCGGCGCGATGGAGCACGCCCATGACGCCGGTTTCTGCACGGTGGTAGCTCTTGGGCTTCAGGAGCATGGCGGCGAGTGCCGGCGACAGAGTCAGCGACAGAAGGAGAGAGATGAGGGTCGCCGCCGAGATCGTCACCGCGAACTGCCGGTAGAATTCGCCCGAGAGTCCCTTGAGGAAAGTCGTCGGAACGAACACTGCGCAAAGCACCAGCACGATCGCAACGAGCGCAGTCGACACTTCGTCCATCGACCGCCGCGCTGCTTCCTTGGGCGTCAGCCCCTTCTCGAGGTTGCGCTCGACATTCTCGACCACGACGATGGCATCGTCGACGACGATGCCGATCGCGAGCACCAGGCCGAACATCGATAGGGTGTTGAGCGAGTAGCCGAGCGCCGCCAGCACCGCGAAGGACCCAATCAGCGAGACCGGGATCGCTACGACCGGGATGACGGCCGCCCGCCAGCTTTGCAGGAAGACCAGGATCACCAGAACAACCAACGCGACGGCCTCGAGCAGCGTCATCTGCACCGCTTCCATCGACTTGCTGATGAATTCCGTCGGGTTCCAGATGACTCGGTAGGTCATACCGGAAGGGAAGTCCTTCGACGCGTCCTTCATTTCGCTGAGCACGCCCTGAGCAGCGGCGAGCGCGTTGGTACCTGGACGCTGGCTGATGCCGAGGATCAGTGACTCCTCGCCGGAGAGATAGCCGTTGACGCCATAATCGTCGGCGCCGAGCTCGACCCGGCCCACATCGGACAGACGAGTCACCGCACCGTCGGGCGCGGTTTTGACAATGATGTTGGCGAAGTCGGTAGGGTCCTTGAACCGCCCCTTCGTCTCCACATTCAGCTGATAGGCCGAGCGCGTGTCGTAGGGAGGCTGGCCGAGCGTACCGGCAGCCACCTGGACGTTTTGCCCTCGCAGCGCATTGACGATTTCGCCGCCGGTCAGCCCGCGCGCTGCGGCACGGCCCGGGTCGATCCAAACGCGCATTGCATAGTCGCGGCCGCCGAACATCTGCACGTCGCCGATCCCTTCGACGCGCGTCAGTCGGTCGCGCACTTGGCTCAGGATGTAGTTCGACATGTAAGCGCGGTCACGCGAGTGGTCGGGCGAAATGATGTTGATCGCCATCAGCCAGGACGGGTTTGTCTTGCGCACGACCACGCCGATCCGGCGCACGTCCTCGGGCAGGCTCGGCTGCGCCAGCGCTACGCGGTTCTGAACGAGGACCTGTGCCTGGTTGAGGTCGGTCCCGAGCTTGAACGTGACGGTGATTGTCACTCGCCCGTCGCCTGTCGACTGGCTCGACATGTAGAGCATGTCGTCGACACCGTTGATCTGCTGCTCGATGGGCGCAGCGACGGTGTCGGCGACGGTCTCGGCCGACGCGCCGGGGTAAGACGCGCTAACTGTGATCGTCGGCGGAACGACGTCGGGATACTGACTGATCGGCAGACCAAAATAGCTGATCGCGCCGACGAGCGTGATGACGATGGCGATGACCGCGGCGAAGATCGGGCGGTCGATGAAGATTCGCGACAGGCGCACGGTGCTCGTCCTTAGTTGGCGAAGGTGGCGCTGCTCGACCGTTGGTCGACGGCGACAGGGAATGCAGCCTTGGAGGGTTCGGCGACGATCTTGGTCAGCTTGGGCTGAATCGGCGCACCAGGCATAATGCGTTGCTGGCCGCGGATCACGACTTTCGTGCCTGGCGAGAGACCCGATTTGATCACGCGAAGCCCGTCGATAACCGGACCTACGACGACCGGCACCGGCGCCGGTTGGCCATTCTTGCCAATGGTCATGACCATCTTGCCGGCTTGGTCCGTGAGGACTGCGCTATCTGGCACCAGCAGCGCCGTGACCGGCCTGCCGTTGGACAGGCGCATGCTGCCGAACATGCCCGGTGTCAGGAAGCCGCCGTTGTTAGCAAGCGTCGCCCTGGCGCGGATGGTGCCGGAGGCAGGGTCGATGCCATTGTCGGTGAAGTCGACCTGCCCGTGCCAACGATAGTCTGGCTCGTCCTGAAGGCGGATGTCGACCGCCTGCGGCGCCGCGCCGGAAGCGCGTTCGCGCTGGGCTTTGAGCAACAGGCCTTCAGACACGTCGAAGGTGAAATAGATCGGGTCGACTGCGTTGATCGTCGTGAGCAGGGTGCCGCCCGAAGCTCCGCTGCTCACCTGGCTGCCCGCATCGACGCGGCGGTTGGAAATCCTGCCGCTGATCGGTGCGGTAACGCGGGTGAACTCGAGATCGAGCGCGCGCTGGCGGACGACTGCGTCGGCCGCGGCGATGCTGGCTTCCGCCGAACGCGCGGTGGCGCGGAGGTTATCGACCTCCTCACGCGACACGGCTTCGTCGGCGACCAGACGGAGCGCACGCGCAAGCTCTGCCCGAGCTAGCGCGGCAGCGGTGCGTGCTGCTGCGGCACGTGCCTGCGCCTCGGCCAGGGCGGCTGCGAACGGCCGCGGGTCGATAGTGAAAAGGAGCTGGCCCACGCGGACATAGTCGCCATCGCGGAAATGGATTCCGGCGAGCTGACCTGCGACGCGCGGGCGGATCTCGACAGCGCGGCTCGGTTCGAAGCGCCCGGTGAACTCGTCATATTCGACGATGTTGCGTTGGAGCGGATAAGCGACTGCAACCTCCGCCGGGGGCATTGCCGCAGCCGGCTGCTTGGGTCCGGTGAACAGCCAATAGGCAAGCGCCATTAGCGCCAGAATCGGCACTGCGATCAGCGCCGCACGGATTGCCGGCGGCTGGCGACGGACCTGGATGATGAGCGACTCCCGCCGCCCGTCAACATTCTCGAATTCATCCTTGCGCAGAAACATCAGGCGAGTACCTCCCCACCGATCGTTCGGAGCTGCGGGGCGGCATGGGTGCTGGCCACCAGCAACTCATATTGTTCGGGCGTAAATCCGGCCGACAAGAAATCAGCGACGTTCTCGCCCGCGACGGAAAAACCGAAGTGCCAGCTCAGCACGGCTATGCGGCGCAGGGCCTCGAGGCGCTCATTGGCGAGCCCGCGATTGCCTCTTCGGCCGACGAGCCAATAGTAGAAACGGCGGAGAAGTCCGGGCTCGCGGATGGTCGACAAATCCTGGCCCCGCGCGAGCCGAATGATCGACCATTCGAGGGGCGAGAAGCTGGACTGCGCCATCATCGGCAGCGACAACGCCGGCCGGTCAACCACATCGTCTTTAAACGGTTCGATTCGAGCGAGATAAGCCATTCTTCCAGTGCCTCTTCATTGGGCGCACCTGTCCCGCGGCCGGGAGCAGCGGCTCGCGGCATGGGTTCAGCAGGCGCGAAATGCCCCATTCGGCGGAGCTCACGGCTCCGTCGTATGCAAGTCGCTAATGTATTGAACTGGCGGGCGTCAGATCCCGCGGGGGTGTTTGCTCATGGTCGGACGCATCGCCCCTTTGTCTGTTCTTCGATGGTCAGAACGCCGGGACGAAACCGAACCCAAGCTTTCTATACCGTTCAGTACAAAGTGAATTAAGGAGCGTCAATCGGAATTTCTATACCGGTCGATAAAAAATTCTGCGCTACCGATAAAATCAGGCGCCCGGCCACATCATCAAGCCAGTGTCGACGAGCTTGTCGAGTTCCTCACGCGTTGCTCCAGAGCCGGCCTGCACGCAGATTCCCTGGACGACCGCGTAGAGCAGGTTGGTGAGCGCTTCGATGTCGACGTGAGATGGAAGATCACCCTGCGTCTTGGCCCGTTCGAACCGGTCGATCAGAGCGCGCTTGGCGGCCTTGCCGCGCTCGAGGACCTCTTCGCGGATCGACTGCGACTCCGCGCCGCAGGCGACCGACGTGATGACTCCGAGACAGCCGTGCGGCTCCTCACTTCTGCACGCATTGTCGATAGCGCCGCGAAGCAGCACCTCGGCGACGCAGCGCGCCGTCGGCTGCTCGAGCGCACGCCCGACATACTCGAGCTTCTCTCGCTCGTAGAGGTCGAGTGCCTTGCGGAACAAAGACTCCTTATTGCCGAAGGCAGCATAGAGGCTCGGGCGAGTAATCCCCATGGCCTCGGTAAGGTCCGAAAGCGAAGTGCCTTCATATCCTTTGCTCCAGAACACGCGAAGCGCCGTTGCGAGCGCGTGCTCGACGCAAAACTCCCGCGGCCGGCCACGTTGAGCGATGCATTCGGGTTTATTCATATCGACCGGTACATAATAGAAGTTGCTGAATAATCCAGAAGATTGTGTGATCGAGAATGCAGGTTAGGTCGTACGCCAGGACGAGAACGAGGGCGTCGGCTGGCACGGGCACGATCAACGAGTGGTGGAACCGCGCGCGGGCCACGAGAAGAAGCACGGCATCCGATTCTGCTGTCCGGCCTCGATAGCCCCGAAAAGCCTTGGTTCGCTGGTTGCCGGCTGACGCTTCGCCGCTGATTCAAAGATCCTTGAGCTCGTTCAAGGCACCGATCGGCAAAAAATCGACCCCACTACTTCACCACGCGCCGCAAAGCGCCATTCCGGAATTTTAGGACGCATGCGCGAAGTCAACGCGGACGCGTTCGTCATGGTGAACCTTACCTTGACCCAATGTAGCAGCAAAACCTTCGCTATATCCTGTTGTTGCCGGTGCGGAGGATCACCATGCGTGACTTGGACCTGGCGCCAGTGCGGGCGTTCGAAGCGAATTCGCAGGTCAGCGTCTGTCTGCTGGACGGCTCCTACGTGCCCGTTCGCCTGAGACTATTGAGCTATGACAACTGCGAATTCGAAACCGAACATAAGTTCGAGCCGGGGCAGCAGGTCAACATCCATATTTTCCGGATGGGCTGGATAAGAGCCCGCATTGTCTGCACTCATTCGTCGATCGTCGAGGCGGAGTTTGACAAGGAGTGCCGGGTCTAGGGCAATCGCAGGCTCCTTGTTTGCATTTCGTCAAGGAATGTCGACTAGTCGACAAATCTGGCGTGGCGGTGGCTTTGGACGGAGCACCGCTGATGAGATTATTCAAACGGAAGCGACAGCCAGAAACGGCTGAGAATCTGGCTGCCGCGACGCGGCTGCTAGCAGTCGCTGACCGAGGCAAAGACCAGACTTCCAGCTACCCGGTCCGCGAGGTTCCGGTAGCGATCCCAGTCGTGCAGCGCCTGTTCTCGATGCCGGACAGGCTTGCCCCGGAGAGCAGCCTTGCCTGACGCGCCGCCCCACGTGATCGGGCCTTTCGGCGAAAAGCTGACGCTCGAACTTTTGCCTCCAGGCGACACCGACCGCTGGACCGTGCGCCGCAAGGCCGAAGTGGTCGCGGCGGTGCGCGGCGGTCTTTTGAGCTTCGACGATGCCTGCGCGCGCTATGGCCTGGCGATGGAGGAGCTCATCACCTGGCAAGGTGCCCATCAACGTAGCGGACTCGAAGGGTTGCGGGTCACCCGCTCCCAGGAATTTCGCGAGCGCTATCGCTACTAAGCGGGTCACCGCTCAATCAAAGGTTCCGGGAATGAGCAAGAAGACTTCACTCGACCGTCTGCGCAACATTTCTAGGAAGCGCCCGATACGGGGACCGCAGCTAATCCCGACCGAAAATGCGGAGGACTGCTGCACAATGGCGATTGTGAAATGGCCCATCCCCAGCGCAACGCACTGATGATCGCCGTGGCCTTTCTGCCGATCGCATGTGACAGGGGTCCTGACCGCGATGCTCGAAACTCGGTCACGGTCAGGCTGCCGCCGGCACGGCGCCAAACACCGGCGCCCGGATTCTCTTTCGAGGCCAAAAGCAAGCTCGGGCCGCGGAATGAACCTCTGCGGTCCACAGAGGCGGTTCGCAGGTCAGTCCAATGAGCAGTACTCCACCATCTGCCATTGGCCTGTACCTGCGAGCTTGCCTGACGACCGTCTTGTTGTGCTTGCCGGCAACACCCGCCTCTTCAGCAGACTGGCGGCTGTCGGCAATCCGGCAAACGCACTACGGCACCAGCCTCGCTTTCCTTGATGTCTCGTCGATTCAAGGCGGCGGCGGCCAGGTGTCGTTTGCTGCTTCCACTTACTTCAGTCGCAGCACAGCAAGGATGAACCGCGTGAGCGCTCACGTGACTGCGAGTTGCCCGGCAATGAGCTACCGGTTCGACCAGCTAATCTCCTTCTACAATCAGAGCTCCCTCCGCAGCTGGATTTCTCTCCCGACAGCAACGGCCGCTCCCAATACGAACATCTTTGACGAGATTGGCAGCGCCTGCGGGAACCGCGAGCTGGGAACCCACGTCGATAATCCCGACGCGTTCGCTGCTCGGTATTTTGCCGAGCACCGCCAGCAAGGCTCATGACCGCGCTCGCATCAAGTCCGGAGCGTCGGCGGGCGAGACGGATTGCGCTCGCTCTTAGTGCGACCGTCCGCGAGCAACGCAAGAGCCGTGCGGTCGTTCATGTCGTGGATATGTCGTCATTCGGCTGCCGGGTGGAACTGCCATGCGGCGCGCTGGCGGAGCCTTGGGTCTGGCTCAGCATTGCAGGACTTGAAACACAATATTGCCGGGTCGTCTGGCAGGAGAACGACTTTGCGGGCCTGGAGTTCGTCACACCGCTTAAGGATGCCGTTCTTGAGAGTCTCATGGCGCCGCACAAGAAGGTTTCTGAACGTCTCGTCGTACGGCTGCGGGAGATCGCTGCGCGCGCGTCCCGCAGCGCATCGCAAGCGAGCGAACCTGAGCGGGTAAAACCACTTCTTGAATTCTCCCGCGAATGCACCGAATGGGCAGCCATTCATGGGTTCAAGCTTGGTCGGTCCCAGAAAATACAGCAGCCTGACCAGCTTGTGACGTCGCAGCTCACGAGCGCATTGATCCGCCGGAACGAGTTGGCGAGTGGCGCAAACATGCCAATCGAACGTTCGAACCAGTCGCTCGAGTAGCCGCTTATTCACTGGTCTAAGGATCGCTTCGGCCCGAGCGGGGCATTGAATTTGCGGGCGTGCCCGCCCGCACAATGTCTGCTAACCCCCGACAATGAAAATGACCGGCAACCTGGCTCAATAGCGATGGAAGTGCTGCTGGTCGAGGACGAGCAGACGATGGCCAGGAGCATCGAGCTGATGCTTGGCGGTGAGGGCTTCAACGTCAGCACGACGGATCTTGGCGAAGAAGGCCTCGATCTCGGCAAGCTCTACGATTACGATATCATCCTTCTCGACCTGAACCTGCCCGACATGCACGGCTATGACGTGCTCAAGAAGCTCCGGACCGCGGCGGTTTCGACGCCGGTACTGATCCTTTCCGGTATTGGTGAAATGGACAGCAAGGTTCGCGCGCTCGGCTTTGGCGCCGACGATTATGTGACCAAGCCTTTCCACCGCGACGAGCTGGTTGCCCGC
>Ga0068863_100007330_pt1 | contig 10798 bp, 14 predicted proteins | sample KBSSwiS62_FD_66596 | JGI IMG/M metagenome (GOLD analysis project Ga0068863, IMG submission 66596) | Switchgrass rhizosphere microbial communities from Kellogg Biological Station, Michigan, USA - KBS Switchgrass S6-2 | ecosystem: Host-associated > Plants > Roots > Rhizosphere > Soil ...
TGCGCCGTGCACACTGCCGTCGCCGGGATCCTTCATGGTGTTGATGTTCTTGAAGATGACCCAGCCCTTGTCGGCGTCGATCGAGTACCACGCCACCGGGTACGCCGGCATCTCGCTGCCGGGAAACATGTTCATGGTCGAGACGATCCACTCGCGGATGTTCTCGCGGCCTTCCATGTTCCCCAGCGCGTGTTCGACGTACTTCGCGTCCTCGGTGAAATGGTCGGCGTAGCTTGACCAGTCCCAGGTCTTGCCGACGTCGATCACGTCTTGCTGGTAAGCCTGGAATGCCTCTTCGAGTTCCTCGCGTGACCACTTACCCATAAGAGACTCCTTCGGCTCACCGTGCAGAACTAGAACTTGTTCTACCAGCCCGGCGGCCGCAGCGGAGCGGATTCAAGACACCGTCAAAGTGCGCAACCGCGGCCAGAGCACATCCCATGACTGGCGTTGTCCCGTCAGCAGATACGCGCGCATATCGTCGCCGACATCGCTGACCGCGCGCACCTCGGAGAAGTAGGGCGACAGTGCACTCGGGTCTCGCCCGACATAGAGAACTCTGTCCTGGCCGTTCGGCGGCGGCGGGAAATAGCCGTAACTGCGGTTGGTGCTGTAGGCGATTGGCAAGTGGTATCGATCCGCGTACCGGTCGATATAGGCGGCGACGATGTAGGACTCGCCCATGAGCACGGTGCGCGCACGCTGATCGGGCGGCAACGTCCGGTAGGCATCGGCGGTGCGCTGCGCCATCTGTTCGACGACGCCCGAGTTGACGACAGACGCGGACAGGATCAACGCACCGATCGCGAGCGCGACACTGAGCGCGTAGGCGGGCCATGCGAGCCATTGTTGCCGCACGCGACCCGCTTCGCGGCGTCGCTGCAGCCCGAGCGCGCCAATGGCAGCCAGCGGGGCGTAGGTCCCGATCAGGTAATACGGACGGCCCGCGGTGATCACGAAAAGCACGTACATCGCGATGAAAGTGGCTGCGATGAAGCGGTATTCGCGAAGCTTGTCGTCGCGGAACGACCGCCACAGCCCGTACAGCACGAGCGCCACTCCGGCGACGCCGGCGTAGCCAATCAGCATCACGGCGATCCCCGGACGACCACCGGATAGTGCATCAGCCTCGCCTGCCACCACCCGCGCCATCTTGAGTTGGGGCCAGCCATGAGCGAACTGCCAGATCAGCGTCGGGGCCGCGAGCAATGCAGCGACGACAGCGCCCACCCACAGCAGCGGACGCCGCAACAACGCTCGTGGACCGAGCACCGCCATCGCCGCGAGCAGCATGACGCACAGCAGCAGCACCTGAAACTTCGTCTGCGCCGCGATGCCGACCACCACTCCTGCTCCGATCAGCAACCGATCGTCGCGCAACCGGATCCAGCGCACCAGCAACCAGAACAGCAGCAGCCACTGGACTGGTTCCAGCGTGTACGGGGTCAGCCAATGACCGGCGAACGTGGTCCACGGGCAGGTGGCCTGCACTGCGGCGGTCAAAGCCTGTGCGCGACGGTCACATCCGAGTTCTCGGGCGATGAGCCCGGCCACAAGCACCGCGCATCCGGTCGCAAGGGCGGCGGGTAGCGCAAGCATCAGCTGAGAACCCGGCGCCAGCCAGTCCATCAATGCGGCCAGCGCGGGCGCCAGCGGCGGCTGATCGGCGGACCCCCAGTCGAGGTGGTTACGGCCGATCGCCAACATGTACACCTCGTCAAACCAGTGGGCGTTGCCCAATGTGCTTGCGACGCAATGCAAAACTGTGACGACGGCTGCGATGGGAATTACGGCGGTGGCCGCGAACGGAGGGACGCGCCGATCGGTAAGCGTATCGATTGCGGTGTCTGCCACGTGCTCCCACGTTACTGTCGCAGGCATGGCACTCGGTATCGACGCGCAGGTGCTGGCGGGGCTCGCCCCCTTGATGGACGCCGTAGGGCAGGCCGAGGCGCCGCCGATCGGCGACGTCGAAAGCCGCCGGACCAACGGCCACCGGATGTTCGACTATGTCGCAACGACCTGGCAACCGGTCGCCGGAGTCGAGGTCGACAAGCACTCCCTGACCACCGATGATGGCGCGACGTTGGACCTCAGCTGGTACCACACGGCCGCTCAGTCGGGCAGCGCGGTGTTGTACCTGCACGGCGGCGGCATGATCTTCAGCCTCGAACACCTCGGTCGCGTCTACGACCTCGCGGTGCGCGAATACGTCGCGACCTCGGGCGTGCCGATGCTGATGGTGGACTATCGGGTCGCCCCCGAGCATCCGCATCCCACCCCGGTGGAGGACTGCTACGCCGCGCTTCGCTGGCTCGCCGACAACGCGTCGACCCTCGGCGTGGACCCCGCCCGCATCGCTCTGATGGGGGACAGCGCAGGTGGCGGCCTGGCGGCGGGCGTTGCCCTGCTGGCCCGCGATCGCGGCGGCCCGGCCGTCGCCGCGCAGCTCTTGATCTATCCGATGCTCGATGACCGGGCGCAGACCCCCGATCCGGACCTGCTGCCGTTTCTGACGTGGACCTACGACGACAACGTCACCGGCTGGGCGGCGCTGCTGGGCGAGAGCGCCGCTAGCGACGCCGTATCGGTCTACGCCGCCCCTGCGCGCGCGACGGATCTGACCGGGCTGCCGGCAACCTACATCGACATCGGCGACCTCGACATCTTCCGCGATGAGGACATCACCTACGCACGCCGGCTGTCCGATGCCGGGGTGCCAACCGAGCTGCACCTGCATCCCGGTTGCCCACATGCGTTCGAAGCATTGGCCCGCGAGGCAGACGTTTCACAGCGAGCAATCGCCGATCGCATCCGTCGCCTGCGCGCCCTCTAATTTCCGCAAAATCCTGATCCACCAACAACATCCGATTGGTAACGGCGTCGCCGCAACAGCCGATATCGGTAAAGGAGCAGACGTTTGCGTTTCTCCAGGTTGGGAATGAATAGTGACGTTCCGGCGTCGCATGCGACGACGGAACTTCAAGGTAGGAGTTAATTGACGATGGGGCTGTCGAAATTCGTGTCCGCAGCCATGATCGTCGGCGCGCTCGGCTTCGGGGTCATCGCACCCGGTGGGGCCGTGGCGTCCGCCGACCCGGTTGCGCCGGCACCACTGAAGCCGCATGACGATTTCTGTCCACCGTGGTGCGGTGACGGCAATGGTCGCGGTAATGGCCATGGCGATGGCAATGGCAATGGCAACTACTGCCCGCCGTGGTGCGGCAACAACGGCGCCGATTGGAATGGCGACAAAGGGCCGTGGTGGGCCAACAACCGCCACGACTGGTGGGACGACCGCAATGGTCCGCCGCCGTGGGGCTGGGGCCCGCCGCCGGCATTCCAGTGGGACGGCGGCCCGCCGCATCCGTTCAACTACTGGGGCTACGACGTCAACCCAGTCTGGGATAACGGGTTCGGCCAGTGGGGCATCTGGCTGTTCGGCCTCTGGATCCCGATCTTCGGCATTGGCGTCCAGTAACAGGCGTGCCAGTAACAGTTAGCTAGCCACCCTCGGGCGCTTCAACCACAGCTTTGATGCGCTCGAGGGTGGTACGCGTGTCGCGCACGTTGCGCCGTCGGCGCAGTTGGCCGCCAAGTACGGAAAACAGCTTCGTGAAGAGGCTGTCCGGCATCCGGAACGACTCGGTGACCTCGGTGCCGCCGTCAGCTTGTAGTGCCACGTGTTGGCGGCCGTGTCTCCGACCAGCACGTCGAAGCCGAATTCGCGGCCAGGCTCGCAGGCGGTAACCCGGCAGGTGGTCCAGTACACCGGGCCGATCTCGTTGCGCTTGACGTGTCCGCGGAACCGCAGGTCCGCTGGCCCCGTCGAGCCATTCGGCCTCCATCACCTCCGGAGAAAACTTGCCGGTGTTGCGAACATCGGCGATCAGGTTCCAGATCTTCTCGGCGGGCGCCGACATGGACACGGTCGCAGACCCTTGCATCTGTGTTCCTCTTTCAACGTGGCATCTGCGGACCAAGCGAGTAGACATGGTCCGGCGTCAGTACTTTGGTGATCGCGGTCGCCAGCGTGGTACTCGGTTCGCCGCCCTGATATTCGATATCCGTGTTGGTCAGGATGACCAACGAGGTCTGTTTCTGCGGCAGGTAGACCACGACGGTCTGATAGCCGGGAAGGCTTCCGTTGTGCCCGATCCAGCCGCCGAGGTTGAAGATGCCCAGCCCATATCCGTCCTGCGGCGGCATGCCGGGCGAACCGACCGTCTGCAGCCGCTGCTCTTGCATCTCCGGCGTGAGCAGCTTGCCAGTTGCCAAGGCGGGCGCCCAGATTCGCATATCGTCCAGGGTCGAGATCATTGCCCCGGCCGCCCATGCCCACGACGGGTCCCAGTCGGTGGTGACGGCTTCCTTGCCGTCAGCCGTCTGCTTGGTGTAGCCCTGTGCGTGCGGGTCGGGAAAGGCGTTGGTGGTCGGAAAACTGGTGTGGCTCATGCCCAATGGGGCCAGAATGTGGTCCTGGATGTAGCCGTCCAACGGTTGCCCACTGACCTTCTGCACCACCATGCCGAGCAGCACCGTGTTGGTGTTGCAGTATTCGAATCCTTGGCCCGGCGGGAACGTATTCGGCTGCGTGAACGCGAAATCGATCAACTCGTGGGGGGTGAACGGCCGGCGGGGATCGGCGAACATCGCCTTCTGGAACTCCGGAGTCGCGGTGTAGTTGACCAGACCGCTCTGCATCCTGGCCAGCTGGCGCAACGTGATCCTGTTGCCGAGGGGAACCCCGTCGATGAATTCGGCGATCGCGTCGTCGAGGCCTAGCTTGCCCTGATCTGCGAGTTGCAGGATAGCGGTGACCGTGAACGTCTTTGTCACACTGCCGATTCGGCTGTAGAAGTCGGTTTTCATGGGTGCCCGGGTGGCTTTGTCGGCTACCCCGAAGGCGCGCACGTAGTCGCCGTCGGGCCCCCAGATACCCACGATGGCACCCGGCACGCCGGCCGCTGTCATGGCCTGGTCGACTGCCGCGTCGAGTCGCTTCGCGAGGGTGTCGTCGATCGGTTTGGTGATCGCGGAAGTGGACGGGGGAGCGGCCGTCGGCGATTGTGATACCGACTTCTCACCGCACGCGGACGTCGTCAGCAGTATCGCCGCAGCGGCGTAGACGATCATCCGTGATCTCATCGCCCGCCAGGTTATGTCCTTCAGGCCTATCGCTCCGCGGATTCGTCTTCCGGAAGGTCGTGCCGCACGACCCGCACCTGCCCGTGGGCCAGACACGCCGCGTAGCCATGCCGCTTGCCGTAGAGCTCCCACGCAGTGCGGCGCTCGTCGCTGTGCGCGTGGATCTCGTGGCCATCGGAGAACCCCAGATGCAGGCTGCCGTCCTCGTCCCAGCTCGCGTTGGTGCATATCGATCCGGCGAAGTCGAACAGCGCACGATGCTCGGGCCGCGCGATCATCGGATCGATGAGCACCGCCTCTTCCTCGTCGCGCGCGGTCTTGGGCAACGTGAAGTAGAAGGGCACCGAGATGACGAGTTCGTTGTCGTCGAGGCTGAGCACCAGACCGCCGCGAAACATGATCCGCTGGACCACACAGCCCCGGATCCACGGTTCGCTCATATTTTCACTCTGGCCCCTGATGCAACGGCGCACAAGGGTTCGGAGACCGTTTCACCTAGCATCGGGTCGTGAAGATTCGCTTCGGCATCGGGCTGGGCGCGGACACAGGTCCTGAGCAATTGGCTGGCATCGTCGACCACCTGGAGGCGACGGGTGTCGATTCGCTCTGGTTCTCCGAGTTGGTGTATTCGAAAGCCGTCGATCCGTTCGTCGGGATGGCCTTCGCACTGGCCCGCACCACACATCTGAAGGTCGGCACCTCGGTGGCGGTGCTACCCGGCCGCCATCCCGTTCTGGTGGCCAAGCAACTGGCGTCGCTGGCCGGACTCGCACCGAAACGTGTGCTGCCGGTATTCGGTCTGCGGTCGGCGATTCCGGCCGAACGCGAGATCTTCGTGGTGCCCGACGGCGAGCGCGCCGGTGTGTTCGACGAATCGCTGCGGCTGTTGAGATCCGTTCTGGAGCAGCAGGATGTCGCGTTCACGGGCGACTATTTCACGGTCAGCTCCGCGGGGGTGCAGCCTCGGCCCGTCAAACCGCTCGACATCTGGCTCGGCGGGTCGGCACCGGCGGCCTTTCGCCGCATCGGCGAGTTGGCCGACGGCTGGCTCGGCAGCTTTCTCACCCCGGAGGAAGCGCGCATGGGCCGCGAGCAGATCCAGCAAGCAGCCGCCGAGGCGGGCCGCGAAATCGAACCCGATCATTTCGGAATCAACCTCGCGGTCAGCGACGGCTCCGTACCGGACGCGCTCGTCGCCGCCGTGAAACGGCGCAGGCCCGACGTCGATCCCGCCGACCTCATCGCAGCAGGCTGGCCGCAGCTGCACCGTCAACTCGACGAATATCTGGCCGCGGGGCTGACGAAATTCGTGATCCGGCCCGCCCTGCCCTCCGACGTCGGCCAATTCATCGACCGGTTCGTCGCGGAGTTGGTCCCGCGCCAGAACTGACGTCATGAACCGCGGTCGCGATGCCATCGTGTTTATGGGTGTGCAGCGAAGGAGATGGCGGATGAGCACTCGATTCTCGCGACAGATCAGATCGCTCGTGGTTGGCGCAGCGGCCGCGGCGCTGGCGTTCGGGCTTGTCACTGCGCCAACGGCCGTCGCCGACGACCGGCTGAACTTCACCGGGACCACGCTGTCAGGCGCTCCGTTCAACGGGGCGAGCCTGGTCGGCAAGCCCGCGGTGCTGTGGTTCTGGACGCCGTGGTGCCCGTTCTGCAACGCAGAGGCGCCCAACGTCAGCCAGGTCGCAGCGGCCAATCCCAAAGTCACGTTCGTCGGCGTCGCCGCGCGCTCCGACGTCTCGGCCATGCAGGACTTCGTTTCGAAGTACAACCTCAACTTCACGAACCTCAACGACGCCGACGGGTCGATCTGGGCCCGGTACAACGTGCCGTGGCAGCCGGCCTATGTCTTCTACCGGGCCGACGGCTCATCGACGTTCGTGAACAACCCGACCTCGGCGATGCCCCAGCAGGAGCTGTCCGACCGGGTAGCGGCGCTGTCCTAGGCTCGCTCGCACTGTGGACCAAGACCTGATGGGCTTGGCCTTCGGCGCGGGACTGGTAGCGGCGCTGAACCCCTGCGGATTCGCCATGCTGCCCGCGTATCTGGCGCTGGTCGTGCGGGGCGAAGATGTCGGCCGGCGCGCGGCCGTCGGGCGGGCGGTGACGGCCACGGCCGCGATGGCCGTCGGCTTCGTGATCGTCTTCGGCGGGTTCGGTGTGCTCACAGTCTCGGCCGCCTCGACGGTGCAGCGCTACCTGCCATACGTCACGGTCGTGATCGGTATTGTGCTTGTCGCCTTTGGTGTTTGGCTACTCGCCGGTCGCGAGATCGCGCCGCTGCGCGGCGTGGCACGCGGGGCACGGTGGGCACCGACGGCGCGGCTGGGTTCGATGTTCGGCTATGGGGCCAGTTACGCGATTGCATCGTTATCGTGCACAGCGGGGCCGTTTCTGGCAGTCACGGCGGCCGGCCTTCGAGGCGGCTCGACCGTCGGCGCCGCGGCCGTATATGCCGCTTACGCCGCGGGTTTCACGCTCGTGGTAGGCGTGCTTGCGGTGGCGGCTGCGCTGGCGAATTCGGCGGTCGTCGAACGGCTGCGCCGAATTGTGCCGTATGTCAACAGGATCAGCGGGGCACTGCTGTTGGTTGTCGGCATTTACGTCGGTTACTACGGCCTCTACGAGATCCGGTTGTTCGCGGGCGACGGCAATGCGCAGGACCCGGTGATCATGGCTGCAGGTCGCGTGCAGGGCGCCATCGCGGGCTGGGTTCATCAGCACGGCGCTTGGCCGTGGTTGGCTGCGCTTGCCGTGTTGCTCGCCGCGGCGGTTGCGTGGCGCGCTAGTGCCCGCGCGAGATATCGCCGTGCAGGTCGGGCCACGGCGGGCGACGGACCATAGCGACGCCCGCGAACACCGCCGATACCAGTCCGACCAGGATTCCCATCATCGCGATCCGTCCGCCGTCGATCGCCAGCACCCACGACGCCTTGCCGTCTTTGACCACGAACACGCCCAAGGGCTGGTGGGATCCGCCGCGCACCTTGGTGACCGGGATGACGGTTGTTCCGTCGGCGATCTCGTAAACCTCCCCGAACACGCGTGCTGCGTCGGGATCGGTCTCGAGCGCGCCGATGACTTGTCGTGCCTCGCGAAGATTCATGGCTTCCTCGGTGTTCTGCGGTGACTTTTGACCCGAACTGCAGTCATACCAGGTGACGGTTCCATCGAACTGAAATTGAATAGACGAAGGAGGTCCCGGTGGTGATAGTCGCTGGACACCTCGTGATCGACCCTCAGGACCGCGACGACTACCTGGCGGGATGCGTGGAGGTCGTGCGCCAGGCGCGCCGCACGACAGGCTGCCTCGACTTCGCGGTATCGGCCGATCTCGTAGACCCGGGCCGGGTCAACATCTTCGAGCGATGGGAGTCACAGGCGGCGGTCGAGGCGTTTCGCGGCAGCGGCCCCAGTGACGAGCAGAGCGCAGCGATCCGCTCCGCTTCCGTCGCCGAATACGACGTCGAGGGCGAGCGCACCCTGATGTGATCAGGAGCAAAACATCAAGCCGCGCAATATGAATGGGTGGAGAAGTCGAGTGCCTGTTGGTAGAGCGGATCGAGCGATCGGACGGCGGTGACCGCAGCCTTCGCGTCGGCGAGCAAGCGGGTGCAGTCGGGGGAGTGCAGAACCATCCACTGCATCGCGATCTGGTCGACCATCTCCGAGTTCAGTCGGTCGATGGTCTCGCGCGACGAGGCCAGGTCAGGCGCGACGCCGGGCGCGGCCGACGGATCGAGCTTCCACTGCGCGAATCGGGAGTATTCGAGCGCCTCGGTGGCGTGGACCTGATCGGTGAAGACTCCTCGGACGTAAGCGGGTTCAACGCCTTTGCGAGTGGCATCGGCGGCAACGGCGTTCAGTACTTGCTCGACGCGCGGCGGATCCTCGATCGAACCGCCGTTGATCCATTTGGTCGCCGCCACCGGTTCCGCCGTCTGAAGCCGCTGGGTCGCGGCGTCGATGAGGCCGAATAGCGGGTTGGCATCGTCGCCATGCGCCTGCGCGGTCACCGGCAGCACCGCGAGGGCGACCACGGCGCCTAATCCGGTCGCGCAGCATCGAATCCGATCGAGAGGGGCCATTTGTCCATCATTGAGCAAACCGCTCCGCAATGCCGCCGCCCGCAATAAAATTGCGTATCGGGTGTCAAGGGGGACAGCCATGACGGTCACGACGGAACCGACCAGCCTGTCGGCGCTGCTGAGGGAACTGGGACTCAAGCAGGTATCGGTCGACAAGCAATTGCCAGTGCTGCGCGGCTGGCTCGCCACCCACGTCCCGAGCCAGCCGTTGCGAATCAGCCTGTGTACCAACGGCTATGGGTTACTTCTGCGCGAGGAGTCCGTCGCGCACAACTGAGTTCGCGAGCGCTTGCGCCTACTGCGCCCGGTGCCGCGCGTCAGCCGCTTCCTGTTCGGCCGGCGTGACGACGAGCGCATCCGGACCCGGGTAGACGGTCGCGATGTGATCGCTGCTCAGCCACCGCACCACATACGGCGGCGACCCGTCATCCGAGCGGACCTCGGTGATCACTCCGCGCTGATCATGCTGCTCGACCGTGGTTCCTTTGACCACCAAGTAATCGCCCACTTTGGCCTTCATCGCCCGCTCCTTTCGTTCGCCGGTCGCGGGTTACACGCGACTTCGATTGTCCTCCCGTTGCGGTGTAACTGAGCCCCGTTGGCGCGCGATTAACCCGTTGTCGGGACGACCGAAGTAGGACCATGAACATTTCTCACCAGGCATCAAGTAAATGGGTCCGCCGACTGACGGCGGCTTTCTTCGCGGCGGCGCTGCTGCCAGCACTGATCGGCATCACGGGCGGAATCCCAACCGCCAAGGCGGCGGTCGAAGTTCTCAGCGTTCCTTCGCCATCGATGGGTCGGGACATCACCGTGCAGTTCCAGGGCGGCGGCCCGAAGGCCGTCTACCTTCTCGACGGTCTGCGCGCACGCGATGACCGCAACGGCTGGGACATCGAGACCGGCGCGTTCGGTTGGTTCGACGGCTCAGGCGTGTCGGTGGTGGCGCCCGTCGGCGGTATGTCCAGCTTCTATACGGACTGGTACCGGCCCGCCGTCGGCAACGGCACCACGCAGACCTACAAATGGGAAACCTTCCTGACCTCAGAGCTGCCGGCGTGGCTCGCGGCGAACAAGGGCATCAGCCCGAGCGGCAATGCCGTCGTCGGCCTGTCGATGTCGGGCAGCGCGGCGCTGATCCTCGCTGCCTATCACCCGGGCCAATTCGTGTACGCCGGGTCGCTGTCTGGATTCCTCAACCTGTCCCGCGGGCTGTGGCCCGTGCTGGTGGGCATCTCGATGGGCGACGCGGGCGGCTTCAACGCGCTCGACATGTGGGGGCCGTATGGCGGACCCGCCTGGCAGCGCAACGACCCGATGCTGCAGATCGGCAGGCTGGTGTCCAACGGAACCCGCATCTGGGTGTACAGCGGCAACGGCAACCCGACCGATCTGGACGCCGGGCTGGGTAATGCGCAAATTCCCGCGCAGTTCCTGGAAGGCCTGACGATCCGTACGAACAAGGACTTCCAGGCGGCCTACACCCGAGCAGGCGGCAGCAACGGGGTCTTCAACTTCCCGCCCAACGGCACGCACAGTTGGGGTTACTGGGG
>Ga0068863_100007334_pt1 | contig 10795 bp, 7 predicted proteins | sample KBSSwiS62_FD_66596 | JGI IMG/M metagenome (GOLD analysis project Ga0068863, IMG submission 66596) | Switchgrass rhizosphere microbial communities from Kellogg Biological Station, Michigan, USA - KBS Switchgrass S6-2 | ecosystem: Host-associated > Plants > Roots > Rhizosphere > Soil ...
AGCAGCCGTGCGCATTGCTGCACGAGAAACCGATGATCTCGCGATGCGGCTCGCACCGTGCGGCGATACGTCGACTCGTTTCGATCGACGACGTCGTAGACGGGAAGCCAGTACACCGACGCTAGCGGATCATCGTCCATCACGGCGTTGCCGTTCAGATCGATCGCGGACGCGTATGTCGCCTTGCCTTCCCGGTCGCGTGCGAAGTGGCGCTTGAGCGCAGCGCGCACCGCGTCGGGATCCTGCACGTCGCGCGCGGTCTGTTCATCCAACGTCCGGCGAAAGACCTCGAGCGCCTGCGCGGCGACGGCGTTGCCGTGCAACGTATACGGTAGTGGCGCCGGATTCCCGCTCGGTGCCACCTCGGTCGAATAGAGCGGCACACTCGAGTTGCGCCGAGCGGCGATGTCATCGGACGCCAAATAGAGCGTATCGGCCAGGACGGGCTCCTCGACGATCTGGTCGTCGTTCGTCTCGCGAATGTACCGATCAACGGCGAGGGCGTACGAGGCGGCACCCTCGAGACAGAAACCAGGCTCGAACAGCGTGCCATCGAGGTACCGGACGCCGCTGCCCGGCGAATACCCATGTACCTCGCACGCTCGGAGGATGAGCTCGCGGGCGAGCGCAGAGTCGGCAAGCTGCACGGCCGGAAGCGTCCACGTGAGCGACTCCCACTCGCGGAACGTGACTCCACGCCCATGCCACGGCGTACGCGTCCGAACCAGGTAGAAGTGCGCGTCGTCGAGCGCGCGGCCCACGGCGTAGAAGTACGCGAGGAGCAGGTTCCGGTTGATGAGTCGATCGAGGGCTTCGTGACCGGTGGTCTGCTCGAGATCGCGCAACGCGTCGCGCGTGGCGGACAGCAGTTCGCGCCACCCGCGACGTCGCATCACCGACACGGTGGCGTGCGCTCCATCCTGTTCCGGTCCCGCGGCAATGTAGAACGCAACGTCCGCGTGTTGGCCCGCCGCAATTCGCATCGTCCGCCGGATCGAGTACTGTGCCGGCTCCGTTCGCGCTTCGACCTCCGCGCTTCCATCGCTTCCGATCGCGAGTGCAACGAGGCCCGGCAACGCGGCGCCCTTGAGCACCACGACGTCATCCGGCGCAAGCATCGCCACGTGCGCGTCCTCGAACGGGCGCGACGAGCGGACGCGCAGCTGGCGGTAGCCGAGCGTCCCGTCGAGCGTGACCGCAAGCTCGATGTCAACGCGTCCCCGATTCTCGATCGCGACGGCGTATACGACGCCGGCGGTATCAGCATCCCTTCCGTAGGGGGCGAACACCGTTCCGCGAATCACGAGCGAATCGGCACTGCACGTGAACGTGGGCAGCCACTCCATGGCGCGCTCCCACGCGAGGCCGTTGCGTGCAAGGGGCACCGGCGTGCCATTCACCGTGAACCCGAGTCGTGCGAGCGGCTGACTGTTCCCGTCCGCGAACCCAGGGCCGCCGGCAAACTCCACGGCGGCCCGGGCCCCACGGTGCAGCATGCCCAGCGCGTGCAACGACCCGTCGGCGGGGTGGATGCAGGGTAACGCGAGCCAGTGGTTACCCGTTCGAAGCCAGGGAACGGAGGGGAGTGGCGTAGCGGGCACGACGTGGTGATGTTGAGGGGGCGTTGTCACCTAGGCATCATAACGGGCCACGCCCGGGCGGGCGACCGCCGCATCGCCAGTCGTTCTTTTCCGTCCGCCGCCACCTCCACCATCACATCACTGCTTCACGACGTGCGATTACGCTCCACTCATCGCAGGATTCTGGTGTGCGCCGCGCTCTCGCTCGTTGCGATCATCCCGCGAAACAGTCACGGCCAGCGCGTGCTCGGCGCGGGCGAAGATGCGACGGTGTTACAGCCCGGCGTCATCCGCTGGACGGTGCAGGTCGGGTGGTCGGCGTACAACGAGGTGTACACACCGGGTGGACCGCTGGAGCGGCTCGCTGCTCGCTACTCGAGCGATTCGCTCGGCGCGGCGCAGCTGGAACTGCTCCGACCACTTCGAACGTCACTCCGCGATCTGGCGCAGCTTCCGAACGCCGACGTGTCTCTCGGCCCGATGCGCACGGACTTCACGGCGCGAGTCACGCGCAGCGAGTTCGCACTCGACATCGGCCTGACGTCGCGTCTCATGCTGACGGCGCGCGTCCCGTACGAGCACAACATCTCCGAGGTCGTGGTCGATGTGAATCCGCGGAATGAGCTGAGAAATCCCGCAAACATTGGCCCCAATCCGGCTTTCATCGTGGGCCGGCAAGAGGAGGCGACGGCACAGAATAAGCGCGTCGTGGATTCGCTGTTGAATGCGTCCGAGGTTGTGCTCGCGCGACTCAACGCTTGTGCCGGGGGCAGCACCGATCCGGTGTGCGCCGACCAGGCGCGCGCGCGAGCGCTCGTGAACGAAGCGCGTGCGTTCGCGTCAGGCATCGCGACGACGTACGGCACCGGCGCGGACACGGCGAAGGGCAATGCGTTCGTGCCAATGAGCAACAGCGTGTTTCAGAGCTCGATCATCGGCCGCGTCGAAGCGATCAATGCGTCGTTCAAGGCGTACATCGCCAACCTTGGCACGTGGGATAACCCTGTGGGGGCGCCGGCTCCGATCAGCGCCGTGCAGGCAACCACCTACCTGAGTGATTCGCTCCAGATCGCGCCGCTCGGTCTGGTCGAGCGGAGTCACATCGGTGACATCGAGCTTGGCGCGAAGGTGCTGCTGCTGGACACATTCGGCAGCGGCCCTGCTGCTCGCGCGCACCGGAAGGGATTCGGGATGCGCGTGGCTGCCGGCGCGCTTGCTCGCCTCGGCACGGCACAGCTGGAACGGCCAGACGACATCTTCGACATCGGAACGGGCGACGCGCAAACTGATTTCGAGGGCAACGGCGCCGTCGACTTCGTTTTCGGCCGTCGATTCTGGGCTTCGGTGGTCGGCCGATATGGCGCGCAGCTGGTGGACCAGCGGACGTACCGTATTCCCGACGTCGCGCGAAATCCGTTCATCATGAAGTATCGGGAGCAGGTCGTGTCACGAGACCTCGGCGACTACATCGAGCTCGAAGCGTCGCCACGGTGGGTCTATAACGACTACCTGTCGCTCTCGGCGAACTACCTGTACCGACGGAAGGGCGAGGACAAGTACACTGGCGTGTTCACCACCGAGGATCCATCGGGTGAACCGATCACGCTCGACGCGAGCATCCTCGGTGTGGGCACCGAGCAGCGGGAACAGCGCATCGGCGGCGGCGCGAGCTTTTCCACACTCCGCGCGTACGACCAGGGCCGCTCACGCATCCCGATCGAGGTGCAGTTCTCTCACTGGCAGTCGATCAGCGGCTCAGGCTACTCACCGAAGCAGTTCACCACGCAGATCCAGATGCGGTACTATACGCGCCTGTTCGGCGCGCCGCTCCGACCTGGGACATCATCGAGCAAGTGACTGCCTAACGTTTCCTGGAGCGTCTGGGTGCCCGGGCAGGCTCGGGCACGGCCGCGGTAGCGAGGAGCTCGCGCGCGTGGGCCTGGCTCACGGTGCTCTCCGGGTCGCCACCGAGCATTCGCGCGATCTCGAGCACCCGCTCGTCGCCCTCGAGCACGCGCGTGTCGGCCGTGGTCACGCCCTCACGAGCGCCCTTGGCGACGAGGATGTGGTGGTGCGCCCGCGCCGCGATCTGCGGAAGGTGCGAGATCGCGAACACCTGATGGTGTGCGGCGACGCGCCTCATAGTCTCCCCGACCTGCAATCCGACGCGACCGCCGATACCGGCATCCACCTCGTCGAACACGAGAGTCGGCACGTGATCGAGGCGCGCCAGGATCGTCTTGAGCGCGAGCATGACGCGCGATAGCTCGCCGCCCGACGCGACGCGGGCCAGCGGCCGCGCATCGTGGCCGATGTTCAGCGCAACTCGGAACTCCACGTCCTCGGCTCCGGCCGGCCCGATCTCGGCGCGCGGTGTCAGGGTGGCCGAGAACCGGCCGTCCGGGATCCCGAGGTCCGGGAGGACCTGATCGACCGCCCGCGCGAGGCGATCCGCCGCCGTGGCTCGTAACGTGGACAACGCGCGGGCGGCGTCGGCAAGCTGCGCCGCGGCTGCGTGCTCGCGTTCCGTGAGCTGTCGGAGGTCGAATGCCGCGGAATCCACCAGGTCGAGCTCAGCACGCGCGCGTTGTGCCGTCTCGAGCACGTCACCGACCGCCGGGCCATACTTCTTCGTTAGGCGGAAGATGAGGTCACGGCGACGCTCGACATCGGACAGGCGCTCGGGGTCGAGCTCGATACCTTCCTCATACGCAACGAGCTCGCGCGAGAGCTCCTCGAGGCCGTAGAACGCGGTGTCGAAGGTTTCCTGAAGGCGTGTCAGCGACGGGTCGATTCGCTGGATGCTCGCCAGCGCGCGCTGGACCGCAGCGAGTCGCTGCAGCACCGCGTCCTCGTCGCCGTCGAGGACACTGCTCACGCCCTGTGCGAGCGAGCGCAACTCCTCAGCGTGCTCCAGACGTCTCGCCTCTTCGGCGAGCCGTTCCTCCTCGCCGTCCACGAGGCGAGCAGCGTCAATCTCGTGCGTGACGTGCCGCAGATAGTCTGCTCGCCGCTCGGCGTCAGCTCGCCGCGTCTCGAGCGTCTGGATGTCGCGACGGACCGTGACGAGCGCGTCGTACAAGGCGCGAACACGGCTCGCCTGCTCCGTCGCTCCCCCAAAGGCGTCGAGAATCTGACGTTGCGCGTCGACGTCCAGGAGCGTTTGCGCCTCGTGCTGTCCGTGGAGATTCACGAGCAGCCGACCGATTTCGGCGAGCACGCCGGCGGTCACCGTCGTTCCGTTCACCCATGCGCGGGCGCGACCGTTCGCGCTCACCTCGCGGCGGAGAACGACAGTGTCGTTCTCGACATCGATGCCGCGATCGTCGAGGATAGCCGACGCCGTTACGTGACCCGTGACATCGAAGACGCCTTCGACGATGGCGCGGTCGGCACCAGTTCGGATGAGGTCACCGCTCGCGCGTTCGCCCAGGAGCAGTCCAAGCGCGCCGACGATGATCGACTTCCCTGCTCCCGTCTCTCCGGAAAGCAGGTTGAAGCCGGGAGCCAGCGGCAGCGTCAGCGATTCAATGATCGCGAAGTTCCTGATCCGCAGCTCGGTCAACATTTCGGTCTGTCGTCGCGGTCGGCGAGGCCGCCCCAGCCGAGCTTCCGCGTCAGCACGGAAAAGAACGTGGAGCCGGGGAATCGCACGATGAGCGCGTGCCGGTCGGCACGCCGTACGATCAGAGTTTCGCCAACCGAAAACGTGGTGCCGACCTGGCCGTCCACCGTCACCAGAAGCTCGTCCGGGCCATCATCCGTATGCACGCTGAGCTCCGCGTCCGCCGCGAGCACGAGCGGCCGAATCCCGAGCGTGTGCGGAGAGATCGGCGTCACGACGATGGACTCGAGCGTCGGCACCACTACGGGCCCGCCGGCGGAGAGGCTGTAGGCGGTCGACCCCGTTGGCGTCGAGAATACGATGCCGTCCGCTGCGTACGAGCCCACGGGATCGCCGTTGGCCGACACGCTCAGGTGAAGCACCCGCGCGAAGCCGCCCTTGTGCAGCACGACATCGTTGAGCGCGAACCATCGTTTCCGGCTGTTGCCGCTGCGGTCCAACGCGCGCGCCTCCAGCTGCATGCGGCGCTCGGCGAGATAGTCACCGGCCGCAAGGCGCCGCAGCGCGAGCTCGGTTTCGTCGCGACCGCAGCTCGTGAGGAAGCCAAGTCGTCCGAGGTTGATCCCAAGAATCGGGACGGGCCGGCCGCGAAGGAGTCGAGCGCCGCGAAGCAGCGTACCGTCGCCGCCCAGCGTCAGCAGCGCGTCGATCTCGGTGTCCGCCTCCAGTCGTCCGGCACCGGGCGCGACATCGAGCAGATCCGGCTCGAAGATTGGCTCGAGGTCGAGCTCACCCGCGAATCGGAACACCGTACTCAGAATCTCGACGAGGCCGTCGTACCCGCGGTGGCCTACGACTCCGAGGCGGATCACCCGGTGAGCGCCTCGCTTTCGTCAAGGGCGCGAACACGCGCGGCGATTCCGACGGCATCCAGCCCGCACGACGCGAGCTGCCGCGCGCGCGACGCCGCATAGACGATCCGATCGGGCACGCCGTGCACGGCGACTCGCACGTCGGGATCGAGCCGCTGGACGACCGACGCCATGTATGCGCCGAATCCATTCACCACGGTGCCCTCTTCCACCACGAGCAGCTTGCGGTGCTCGGACATCACCGCCGCGAGCGTGAGCTCGTCGTATGGCTTGAGGAAGCGGCAGTTGACGACACTGACATCGAGGCCTTCGGCCGCCAGCGACGCGGCCGCCTCGATGGCCGGAACCACCATCGTGCCCACCGCAAGGATGGCGATCTCCGCGCCGCCCGGTACGCGCCTAACGACCTCCCACGTTCCGAACGGGACCGGCTGGACCTCGGACACCGACGGCGCCGGCGCGGGAAGCACGGCACGCGGATATCGCATCGCGAACGGCCCTGCGTCGTACGTGAGGCCCGTTCGCAGCAGCGCCAGCATCTCCGCTCCGTCCTTCGGCGCGACGACGGTCATGCCCGGTACGGCAAGCATGTAGGCGATGTCGTACAGTCCCATGTGAGTCTCACCATCCTCGCCGACGAGCCCCGCCCTGTCCATGCAGAAGATGACCGGGAGATGCTGGATCGCGACGTCGTGGATGATGTTGTCGTAGGCGCGCTGCAGGAACGTCGAGTAGATGGCGACGACCGGTCGCACGCCGCGCGTTGCGAGACCGGCGGCGAACGTCACCGCATGGCCTTCCGCGATGCCGACGTCGAAGAACCGCTTCGGGTGCGCTTTCGCGACGGCGGCGGTGCCGGTCCCGCTGGGCATGGCGGCCGTGATGCACACGACATCGTCGCGCTCCTGCATGAGCGCTGACAGGCCCTCGCCAAAGACCTTCGTATACTGCGGGTTGCCAGCCGCGGTCGCGAGCTGGTTGCCGGTTGCCGGGTCGTGCCCCGGCGGCAGTGCGTGCCACTTCTCCGCGGCACCCGCACCCCGTTCGCCGGCCGGGAATCCCTTTCCCTTCTGGGTGATGACGTGGACGAGCCGCGGACCCGTCATTGGCCGGACGGCGCCTAACGTGTCGATCAGCGCGCCGAGGTCGTGCCCATCGATCGGGCCGAAGTAGCGAAACCCGAGCTCCTCGAACAGGACGCCGGGCGTGAGGAATGCCTTGACGCTCTCTTCCCACTTTCGCACCATGCCGGCCGCGACAGCCAGCATGCCAGGGCCGTGGTCCTTCAGGTGGTCCGCGACCTCGCCGATCTTGGAGCGCAGACGGTTATACAGCGGATTGCGCTGGACGGAGTTCAGGTACTTCGACATGGCGCCGACGTTAGGCGCGATCGACATCTCGTTGTCGTTGAGCACAACGATGATGTCCCGGTCCGCAGCGCCGGCGTTGTTCAGCCCCTCGTACGCGAGACCGGACGTGAGCGCACCGTCGCCAAGCACGGCAACGACCTTGAACTTCTCATCCTTGAGATCGCGGCCCACCGCGACACCAAGCGCGGCCGAGATCGCCGTCGCGGCGTGCCCTGCCCCGAACACGTCGTACTCGCTCTCAGCCCGCTTGAGGAACCCGGAGATTCCGCCTTCCTGGCGCAGCGTATCGAGGCGTTCGTTGCGGCCGGTGAGGATCTTGTGCGGGTACCCCTGATGACCGACGTCCCACACGACCTGATCGATCGGCGTGTCGAACACGTAGTGGAGCGCGATCGTGAGCTCGACGACGCCGAGGCCGGCCCCGATGTGTCCGCCGGTTCGTGAGCAGACATCAATGAGCCGCGCCCGCATTTCGCCGGCAAGGGCTGCCAGCTCGTCGCGGCTGAGGCGCTTCAGATCGGCGGTCGAGCTCAGGGTGTCGAGAAGAATCATGTCTGGTTGGTGGTGGCAAGCCGCGCCCGGATCACCCGTCACGAGCGGCGTGCGACGACGTACTGGGCGATGGACTCGAGCGCCGGCGTGAGGATGCCGGCATCACGCAGCGCACCCGTCGCGTCGGCGATCAGCGCGGCAGCGCGCTGAGTCGCACCAGCCGTTCCAAGCAGCGCGGGGTAGGTGCTCTTCCGGAGCGCCGCGTCACGCCCGGCGGTCTTGCCAAGTACGTCGGTCGTGGCGGTCACGTCGAGGACATCATCCATGATCTGAAAGGCGAGGCCGATCGCTGATCCATAGCGCTCGACCGCCTCGAGCTCACCATCCGTGGCCCGTGCGCCGCGGGCGCCCACGCGCGCGGCAGCCACGATCAGCGCACCGGTCTTCGCCCGGTGCACGCGCTCCAGCTCGTCGAGCGGCAGCGACACCCCCTCGGCCTCGAGGTCGAGGAGCTGCCCGCCGATCATTCCCCCTGCCCCGGCCGCTCGCATGAGTTCCCGAACAATGTCCGCCGCGGCGGTCGACGGCAACCCGAGTGCGAGCGACCCTCGATAGGCACATCGCGCCGCGAGCGGCACCATCGCGAGCCCCGCGCAGGCCGCGACCGGGACACCGAACACACGATGCACGGTCGGCCGTCCGCGCCGGACGTCATCGTCATCCATGCACGGGAGGTCGTCGTGCACGAGCGAGTACGCGTGAATCACCTCGACCGCCGACGCGAGAACGCGGCAGTCGGCCGTGCCGCCAACGGATTCGTAGGTCGCGGCAACAAGCATTGCCCGCAGCCGTTTCCCGCCGCCCAGCAGGCTATAACGGATCGCCTCGGCGACACGGGGCTCGATGCGTCCGAGCTCCGTGGCGCAGAAACCGGCCAGCGTGTCGTCGATCGCGCGGCGATCGACCGCGAGACTCAACGTCGCGATGTCAGTCACGCAGATCGTCGATGCGAAACATCCCGTCGGCCGCTTCGTTGAGCTGCTTGAGCCGCGTCTCGGCCTGTGCAAGAAAGGCGGACGCAGCTCTGAGCTCGGCAACGCCTTCCTCAAACAGCGCCAGCGCCGTGTCGAGGTCAAGCTCGTCGTCCTCCAGGCGCGCCGCGATCGCCTCCAGTCGCTCCATGCTGGCTTCGAACGTCACGACTCCGCCCCCGCTACGGCACCCGGCGACATCGTGGACTGATCGTTAGGCATCACGCGCTCGACCGTCGCCTCGGCCGTGCCGTCGCGGAGCACCACCTCGACGCGACTGCCTGGCTGCAGGCCATCGACCGAACGTACCATGCGTCCGTCACCCGTGCGAACGATGGCATAACCGCGATCCAGCGTTCCGAGCGGACTGATGGCGTGCAGCCGTCGGGCTGACGACTCGAGCTGTAGGCGACGGCGGTCGACTCGCCGGGCGACGCCAAGAGCGACCGCGCGAGCAATGTCTGCCGCGTTGGTCCGCGCGCGTGCCACTCGCTCGGAAGCGAGCGCGCTCAGAGTCTCGGCCGACATCCGAAGCCGTTCGCGGAGCTCCGACTGCACGGGGACGGCGGCTTCCGCGGCCGCAGACGGCGTCGGCGCGCGGAGGTCAGCGACCAGATCGCAAATGGACATGTCGATCTCGTGCCCGACGGCGGAGATCGTCGGTACCGGACAGGTCGCGAGCGCACGGGCCACGCGCTCGTCGTTGAACGCCCAGAGGTCCTCGCGGGCGCCGCCGCCGCGCCCGATGATGACGAGATCGGCGTCGCCCCATCGTGCAACCTGATCGAGCGCGTAGCACAGCGACTCCGGTGCCGAGTCTCCCTGGACCGCAGCGGGAACGAGGACGACCTCGACGGACGGACATCGGCGCTGGACGACCGCGTAGATGTCCCGGAGTGCTGCCCCATCGCGGCTCGTGATGACCGCAACACGACGCGGATAGCGAGGGAGCGCGCGCTTTCGGCTGGGGTCGAGCAGGCCGTCCGCCTGGAGACGCACGCGCGTTTGCTCGAGCGCCTTGCGCCACAACCCGTCGCCTTCGGCTTCCATACGCGTTACCGAGAACTGCATCTCGCCGCGCGCGGGATAGACCGTGAGCCGGCCTAACGCGACGATCTGCATGCCGTCATCGGGTGGTGCCGGAATGCGACGGCGCTCACGCGACCACGCGACACACTTGAGCTGTGCGTCCTCGCCGCGAAGGCAGAAGTACCAATGCCCGTTTCGATGCGCCTTGAAGTCGGAGACCTCGCCACGCACCCAGAGCGGCATGAACGCGCCCTCGAGCACGTCGCGCGCGGTGGCCGTCAGGGCCATTACCGAGACGGCCGATCCGGGCGTGGCGCCCGGGATGGCCTCTTCGACGTAGACGGCACGACGGGGCGCTTCACGGACATCTCGCGCCTCACGCGGCGGTGGCGGGGGAACGGCGCGTGACGCGCGGGACGACGACCGTGACTCGACCTTGGGTGGCGGCGGGGCGTCGGACCCGAACAGCTCGAGCGCGCCTAACGAAGGCGAGGGTGGGCCCCCGCGACGCCGCGCGGTCACACGCCGGCGATCTGCGCCGCCGCGCGAACGGTGTTCTTCATGAGCATGGCAATGGTCATCGGGCCGACGCCGCCGGGCACCGGCGTGATGAGCGACGCAACGTCGCGCGCCGACGCGAAGTCCACGTCGCCGACAATGCGATAGCCCTTGGGTGCCGCCGCGTCATTTACACGGTTGATGCCGACGTCGATCACGACGGCCCCCGGTTTGATCATGTCCCCCGTGATCATCTCCGGCTTTCCGATCGCCGCGATGACGATGTCCGCGCGGCGGATGTGACCGGCAAGATTACTCGTCCGGCTGTGACAGACCGTCACCGTTGCGTTGCCACCAG
>Ga0068863_100007335_pt1 | contig 10794 bp, 7 predicted proteins | sample KBSSwiS62_FD_66596 | JGI IMG/M metagenome (GOLD analysis project Ga0068863, IMG submission 66596) | Switchgrass rhizosphere microbial communities from Kellogg Biological Station, Michigan, USA - KBS Switchgrass S6-2 | ecosystem: Host-associated > Plants > Roots > Rhizosphere > Soil ...
TACACCAGCGCCGATTATATCCGGTCCAACGGTCATTACGGCGCCATCATTGGCCGCTTTGCCAACCGCATCCGGGGCGCCAAGCTCACGCTCGATGGGCAAACATATGCGCTTGATCCCGACAAGAATGGCGACTTGGATCAGGGCGGACGCATGGCCTATTTCCGGCAGGTCTTCGCCGCCACCACGCAGGACGGACCGGAGCCGAGCCTGGTGCTGCGCCACACCGATCCCGACGGCTTCATGGGATTTCCCGGCAAAGTGGAGGTGACGATCACCTACACGCTCACCCGCAACAATGTGCTGCGCATCGACTTCCGCGCAACCACCGACAAGAAAACCGTCGTCAACCTGATCAACCATTCCTATTTCAACCTGGCGGGCAAGGGAACGGTCGATGATGAAACGCTGCAGCTGTTCGCCCATGCCTACACGCCGATCGACGCCGGCAGCATTCCCACCGGCGAAATCCGCGATGTGAAAGGCAGCGATTTCGATTTTACCCAGCCCACGCGCTTGGGGCCGCGGCTGGCGTCGACCGAGCCCCAGATCGCTAGCAAGAAAGGGCTGGACCATAATTTCGTGATCGACGGCCCCGCCAGCCGGCTGCGCATTGCGGCGCGGCTGAGCGATCCCGGTTCCGGGCGCACCCTGGAAGTGTGGACCACGCAGCCGGGCATGCAGGTCTATTCCGCCAATTCGGTTCGCCCCAAAGTGGCATTGGACAAGGGTTATGTGCCGCATGGCGCCATGTCCTTTCAGACCCAGCACTATCCGGATTCTCCCAATCATCCCAATTTTCCGTCGACCGAATTGACGCCGGACAAGCCCTTCCACGAAGTCACAGAGTTTCGGTTCCGGACGGCGCCATGAGCGGCAAGCGCTTCGAGGCCACCGATGTGCTGCCGCTGTTTCCCAGTTTTGTCTGGAAAGGGGATTTGGCGCAGGCCGAATTGCAGCCGCTGAATGCCGGGATTCTCAAAGCGCTGGCGGAGCTGGGAGCGCCGCTTGCCGGACTGCGGCCGGGAGAAAACTGGCAGTCCGACCATGCGCTGCACCGCAATCCCGCCTTTCAGCCGCTCACCGAATGGATTTCTGCCGCTGCGGCGCAGGTGCTGGAGACGCTGCATGTGCCGCAGCCGCTGATGATCACGGGCTGCTGGGCCAATGTGAATGCGCCCGGCACCGGGCACCGGCTGCACAGCCATCGCAACAATTATCTCAGTGGCGCTTATTATGTGCAGGTGCAGGACGGCGCCGACAGCATCAACTTTTTCGATCCCAAGCCGCAGGCTGGCGTCATGCGGCCCGCTGCCGCGCAGCCGACGGAATACAATACCGAGGTCGCGATGGTGCGGGTGAGCGCCGGCAGCCTGATCCTGTTTCCCGCCTGGCTGCAGCATGCCGTGGACGCCAACCGCAGCAACCAGCCGCGCATCAGCATGTCGTTCAATCTGATGTTTCCCGCCTTTGCCGAGGAGATGGCGCGGCCCGGCTGGACCTCGGGCGTGGGCACATGAGTGAGAACCATTGCGGTTCCTGCAACTTGTGCTGCAAGCTGCCGGAGATTTCCGTCCTCAGCAAACCGGAAGGGCAGTGGTGCACGCATTGCGCAGTGGGCAAGGGTTGCACCATCTATGAGACCAGACCGGTACCTTGCCGCGAATTCGCTTGTCTGTGGCTGGAATCCCAAAATGAAAAAAGACCGCTGCCCGTCGAGCTGCGCCCCGATCGCTGCAAGATGGTTTTGACCTTTACCCCAGATCGCAAGGACGTCTTGGGCTATTGCGATCCGGGCAGTCCCGATGCCTGGAAAGGCGCGCCGCTCAGATTGCTGCAGGTGATCGCCGGCCAAGGACATAGAGTGATGTTCGGCAATGGCCGCGAACATTTCGCGATAGACCAGGGCCGGGTGCGCCGCGCCGAGCTGGCTGAGCCTGATGCGCAAGGCCTGCGGCTTTTCCGCCGGTTTCTGGATTAAGCGCCCTCAAAGAAAAACGCCGGGCGCAGGGGGCGCCCGGCGTTTCGCTGCAGACCGCACTAATAGGAGTAGTGCAGGCCGAGATAGAATTCGCGGCCGTACCAGCTGCCGTGGTTGAGACGCTGGCCCACCGTGTCGAGATAGGAGATCACCGGTTCATTGCTCAGGTTGATGGCCTGGAAGTTCACCGTGAAATTCTCGTCGATCTTGTAACTGGCGGAGGCGTCATAGTTCAGGCTGCCCTTGATGAGGCGCGCGTCGTTGTTGAAGCCGGGATTGACGCCGGCGGTGTCCAGGTACTTGCTGCGGAAGTTGGCCGAGATGCGCGCCTGGAAGACGCTGTCGTCATAATAAAAGACCCCGTTGTAACTGGTGCGCGACATGTTCTCCAGGTCGGCCACCGCCTGTACCGTGCCGTTGGCGGCCAGGTAGTTCTGGCGCGCCTGCACGAAGGTGACGTTACCCAGCACGCCAAAATTCTCCCAGAAATCGGGGAGGAAATCGAAGGGTTGCTGCCAGTTGACTTCCGTGCCGTACAGCGGCGCACCCTTCTGGTTGACCTTGAAGGTGAAGTTGGCCGGGTCAGTTGCATTGCAGAATGAGCTGAAAGCGCCGCCGCAGGCCGCCTGCGCGATGCTGACGGGAATGTTGAACGGATTGCCGACGAACGCCGTGTTGGTGTTCTGGCTGGCGATCAACGTATCGATATGCTTGTAGAAGAAAGCGACGGAGAACAGCGCGCCCTTGGAATAATACCATTCAAAGGACATGTCGGCATCCTTGGAGCGGTAGGGCTTCAACAGCGCATTGCCGCCGGAAACCGCGATCGGACTGGTTCCACCTTTGTTGGCGGCGATGCCCGGCACCAGGTCCGGCAAGTTGGGCCGCGACATGACTTCGGCGGCGCTGAAGCGGAGCAGGAAATTGTCGGCGGGTTCCAGCACCAGGTTCATCGACGGCAGCCAGTCGTGATAGCTGTAGGGAATGATCACCGGCACGAACTGTTTCGCAGTCGTGTCGAAATTGTAGCCTTGCCCTAGCGTGTCGGTGGCGGCGTAACGGATACCGATATTGCCGCGGAAGGGAACGCGCCCGATGTTGGTATCCCAGCTCAGCATGCCCCAGCCTGAGTAATCGTTCTCGCGGATGCTGCCGTTCTGGGTGAGGAATTGTCCCGGTCCTAGGGCGAAAGCCGAGCAACCCGTCGTTTTGCACTCGGTCGAGGCGCCACTGGTGGCGGGCCAGACAAAGATTTCCTTCGTCGGATTATAAATATCGAACTGGCTGATCAATTTGTCGACGCTGGGCGTGACCCAGCTTGTGGCGGTGGCGCCAGGGGCGGTCATTCCGGTCAGGTGATAGATGTCGGTAATGGAGGATAGCGGCGCATTTTCAATGCTGGACGGAATCCAACTGTCCATGGTGGCCGTGGTGCCGTTGGTGCGGCCCAGTTTCTGGGTGCGGTAGCCGAAATTCTTGTAGTCGAAACCCGCATCCACGGTCAGTTCGTCGCTTACCTTGTAAGAACCGTGCAAGTTGATCGAGCGATAGCTGGTGTAATTGAAAACCGGCGTGTTGCGGAATTGGGAGAAAAACCAGCCATTGGTGGATGTCGGATCGATCTGGCCAACCGAGTTGGAAAAGGTGCCCAGCGGATACCGCAAGTCCACCACATAGGGAGCGGCCGCGGTGCCGACACCGCCGCCCACCCCGCCGGGGCAGCCGGCGATGGTGCCGGTGGCCGAGGTGGCGGCGGTGCAGTCATAGTCCATCTTGAACAGATAAGAATATTTCGAGCGGAAGTGATTTTCGGACCAGCCAAAACGCGCATCCACTTTGAAATCGGACGAGAATTCGTGGCTGGCGTTGATGGTCACTTGCGAATAGCGGGTATCCTGCTGGCTTCCCGCCCGCTCGGAAGTCAAGCCGACATTTGTGGCTTCCAGATAGGTCAGGTTGTTGCGCTTCTGGTCCACGGCATAGTTGAGGATATTGATATTGCCGTTGCCCAGGGTGTTGGCCTTGAGCAATGGGGCGCCCGCTGCATTGGCCGCCAGATTGGAGCCGGTGCCCGAAATACCCCAAGCCGGTGAAACGATATCGGAATTGTCCTGTACCTGCCACAAGTCGGCGAACATGGCGTCCACGGTAATCAGGGTCGCGTCGTCCGGCTGGTATTGCACCGAACCGATGAAACCGGTGCGCTCTTGAGTCTGGTAAGTGGGGATGTAGCGCGGGAAGCGATCGTGAAAGGCCTCGTTCACCACATCATAGTCGCTGGGGATTGTCCCGCCAGCCGAAGGGTTGCAGTTGGCAGTGACCGTGGTGCTGCAAGGTGTATTTGTTTCCCGAAAACCGGCGGTCTGCGGAAGCGTTCCCGGTAGACCTGTCCCGACAACGGTGAGGCTCCCGAAACGCTGTACGGCATTACACTGGGTTGCCGCACCAACGACCGTCGAGCAACCCGCGAGCAACGGCGCGGAATGGTTGGCGGTTTGGGCCGTATTGTCGTTTTGAAAACCCACCGAGTCCGTGTCGAACAATTGGATCTTGCGCTGCTGATAGGCGCCGGCAAACAGCACGCCCAGCTGGCCGCCCATGAAGGTGTCGGAGATGACGCCTGAGAAGCGCTTGTTGAAAGCGCCGCGCAGATCGGTGTAGCTGCCCTGGGCCGACCCCACCAGGGTGAAGCCCTGATGGTCGAAGGGGTGCGGTGTGTTCAGCTGGATGGTCGCGCCCAGCGCACCTTCATGCAGATTGGCGGCCGCGGTCTTGTTGACCGTGATGCCGGAGAACAGGTCGGAATCGAACACATTGAAGTCGAACGAACGGCCGACATTGTTCCCGGAATTCGTGATCGTCTCCATGCCGTTGATTTCCGTTGTGGTGAACAACGGCGACAGGCCGCGCACCGCGATCTGTTTGCCCTCGCCATTGCTACGGTTCAGGGCAACACCGGGGATACGCTGGATGGATTCCGACAGGTTGGTATCGGGAAATTTGGCGATGTCTTCCGCCAGGATGCTGTCGACGGCGTTTGTCGCGTTACGCTTCTGCTCCAGAGAACGCTCCAAGCTTGCCTTGAAGCCGGAGACCGTGACGCTTTCCACGCCCGCATCGGCTGGCTGGGCCGATGCCCTGCCCGCCAATCCCATGCTTGCAATGGCGCAAAGCGCTATGGCCGATCCGCCGGATTTCAGGCGCGCAAACAAGCCCGTACTGGAAAGCTGCATGGAGTCCCCCTGGTGCGGCGGGTCCGCGAGAAGCGGCCCGCGTTTTTGCTGTCGTTTACTCCCCTGTGGGCAAACCGGTTGTGCCGGACTTTTATCGGTAAAAACTACTTTTGCCCTGGCAATGATTATGGACCGGCTCCCGATACTGTCAAGACGTTCATGAACGCCAAAACCTCAGCAGCAAAAATAGCTTATGCCCTTGAACGGATGGCGGGCCCTACCGTGCCGCGCTGCAACAAGATAGGATCAACGCGAATGGCGGCCACCTTTCCGGCGCGCCGCCCAATCGTTTGCACCAAATAGATTCAAGGCGATGCAGAAGGCCAAAACGACGCGAACCGCGAAGACGGTTTACTCCGCCCCTGCCCTGGAAAAGGGTTTCGACATCATCGAGCTCCTGGCGGCGGCGCCAGACGGCCTGACATCGACGGAAATTGCCCAGCGGCTGAAACGTTCCTTAAGCGAGATCTTCCGTATCCTGGTGGTGATGGAGCGCCGCGGCTGGCTGCACAAGAACAGCGAAACCGACCGCTACAGCGTCAGCTACCACGTCCTGGAACATGCCTTCCGCGCCACGCCGATCCAGGGCCTGAGCGTGCTGGCGGCGCCGGTCATGTACGGCCTGGCGCTGGCGACTGAACAGTCCTGTCATATGGCGCTCATCTCCAGCAGCAACATCATCATCGTGCTGCAGCAAGACTCACCGGGCCATTCGGGCTTCAGCGTGCGGCTGGGCGATAAATGCAACACCGTCACCAGCTGCTCCAGCCATGTGCTGCTGGCTTTCTCCGACCAGGCGACGCAGGAAAAGCTGCTGGCCACGGCAAGGTCCGCGGCTTCGGCCCCGGAGATCAAGAAACTGCGCGACAGACTGAAACTGATCGTGCGGCGGGGCTATGAATCCAAGCCCAGTTCGCGGCATGTGGGCGTGCATGACGTCAGCTATCCGGTTTTTGGATCCGACAGCCGCATCCGTGCCGCCCTGACCATCCCATTCCTGTCGGTTATCGACGGCACCCAGCGCGCCGACATCGAACAGGCGCGCAAAATGCTGGCCGATGCCGCCCAGAAAATATCGCGCGGGCTGGGTTGGATTCCGCCGCTCAGTTGAGCTTTCCCGCCAGCTTGTCGGGCAGCGCGAAGACATACACCGCATGGCCGTGATCGGGATGATGCAGTTCTCCCAGCATGGAGCTTGGCTTGGAGAAGGGGCTGCCGCCGCCCAGGCCGGTGGTGATGGCGATATACTGCTTGCCGCCCGCTTCATACGTGACCGGATTGCCCTGCACCACCGTGGGCAGCCGGACCGTCCATAAGGTCTTGCCGGTAGTGGTCTGCACCGCCCGGAAGGTGCGGTCGTAGTCGCCGACAAAGGCAATATTGCCGTCGGTGGACAGCACGCCCGTCAGGAAAGATGACCGCTGCTGGAACGACCAGACCGGCTCCATGGTGCTGGTGCGATACGCCGCCAGCCGGCCCATATTGCCGTCGGTTCCCGGCGCGAAGAACAGCCGCTCTTCCCCTTCCGGCTGCACCACACCGGTATGCTGGACCACGTCATGACCCAGCATCATGTTGCAGCTCTGGTTGAGCGGAATGATCATCAAGTCATTGGCGGGATCGTAACTGGTGGGCGGCCAGTCATGCCCACCGGCGGCGCTGGGGCAAGACGAAATCCAGGTGTTGGTTTTTTGCGCCAGCACGTCAGGCCGGAAGATCAGCTGCCCGGTCTTTTTGTTGATGCCGCTATAGACATTCTGGAACACCGTCTGTTTGGCATCCAGGAATTTTCCCGTGACCCGGTCCAGCTTCCACAGGATGCCAGCCTTGCCGATGGTCATCAGCGTCTTTTGCGCGCCGTGATCGATCAACACCCGCTCGAACACTTCGTCCAGGTCGAAGGTCTCGCCCGGGGCATGGCTGTAATACCATTTCAGCTTTCCACTGTCGGCATCCAGCGCCAGGGTTGTATTGGCGTACAGCGTGGAGGCGGTGCCGCTGCGGCGCGAGGCCTGCATCCAGGGCTTGGACTGGGCGGTGCCCCAATAGGTGATATTGAGGTCGGGATCATAGGTGCCCGCAATCCAGGTCTCTCCGCCGGCGCGCATATCATCCGGCACATCGCCCCAGGTGTCGCCGCCCGGCGTGCCCGGCGCGGCGATGGTGGTGAATTTCCAGGCCTGTTTGCCGGTCCTGGCGTCATAGGCGCTGATGTAACAATGCGGCATCTGCCCGCGGCACAGGGTTAGCCCCACGATCACCTTGCCGTGCGCAATGATCAGTCCGCCGGTTTCGTTGAAGCCCTTGCCCGGTTCAGCGATATCGGTCTTCCACACCACCTTGCCGGTCTTGGCATCCAGGGCATAAAGCCGGGCGTCGGTGGCGTTGATGTAAACCTTGTCCTCAAATACGGCGAGGCTGCGAAGGGCGCTGTAAGCGCGCGTCGCCAAAGGACCCAGCCGGTTTTCCCACAGCAACTCGCCGGTCCTGGCATCCAGCGCCTGGACGGTGTTGCTGGTATTGGCCAGGAACATGATGCCGTCATGGATGGTAGGGCCGGTGGCGTTCTCGCCCCCCTCATTCATTGCCCAGGACCATTTGAGCTGAAGCTGGTCGACATTGCCCTCATTGACCTGTTTGAGGCCGCTATGGCTCCAGGCCTGGTAATTGCCGCGATAGATCAGCCAGTCTTTGGGATCGGGATGCACCAGCATCGCATCGCTGACGGGAGAATAAGTCTTGATATTGCCCACCAACGTCTGACCGAGCGTCATGGCCGGCGCGCGTCCGGCCGCGCCGCCTTCATCGCCGCCGCCGGCAGCGCGGCGCGGTGTGGCGATATCGGCGGGCACTTGGCCATTGGCGATGGCGGAGATGCGCACAGTCTCAGTGCCGTCAAAGGCTTGGGTCCCGGCATGGGCGCCATTCGCCATCAGGATAAAAGCTGTGATGTTCTGATAGGTGGCCGCATCCAGGCTGCCGCCGCGCCCATAGGGCATCTGGGCGCGGATATCGTCATAAAACTCCTTGGTGGTGCGCCGGCCCCAGGCCGACATGAACCCCGCGCCCGCCAAAGGCGGCTGCTCGCCCACGCCTGCCAGATTGCCCTGATGGCAACTGGCGCAATTGGCGGCATAGGCGGTGCGCCCCGCTGCGGCTTGCGCATCGGTGAAAGGCGCGTTTGCCGGTTGGGCCAAGCCAGCGGACCAAAGCGCCGTCAGAGTGACGGTTGCGCCCATTACGATCCATATCAAACGACGCCGGCGCTCCAGCATGATCATTTCTCGACCCAATTGCCCGGCACATCCAGTTGCGGCAGGAAGCCCTGTCCCTTTTCCGGCACATCCACGCCAGGGAAAGGATGCTCGGGCAAAAGCCAGCCCCACAGATTGCCCTCGGGCGCCTTCTGGCTGTTGAGCTGCACATAAACACGACCCTGACGCAGGGCGGTGAGTTGCTTGCTGTTGAGGGTGAAGCTGCCGGACAATGCGCCATCGGCTTGACCGTCGAGTTGCAGGTCCAAAATCGGACCGCCAGGCACGCCGATGCCGGCGCCGCTGTAAAGCCTGGCGCTGGTCGCCGAGGATGGCAGGGCCATGAAACGGCCGCTGACCGTCAGCTTGTTGCCGTCCAGGGTGGCCAAGACCTGACCGTCACCTTGGACATTGGCGCGCGTCGCCCCGTCATAGGCCACCGCCGTCAGGCGGGTGGCGAACCTTTGTTCGGCAGCGACCGCGCCCCCGGCAATCCCACCGCACAACATCGCGGCCAGTACGGCAAGTTGTCTGCAACGCACGCCTTGGCTCCGTCAGATGAAGTCGATGCGGAAGACGTATCCACCGAACGGACTGTTCAGGGGCGGCCAGCCGGCGCGCTGATAGGCGGGATTGTCGATCGCCCAGCGGGGATGTTCGCCCGCGTCCACGCCATAGAACACGCCGTTATGGATGGCGATGTCGTGGGGATCGCAAGAGCCCGGCTCAAACACCGCCAACTCTACGACATCGCCGGTCTTGATGTCATATTTGATCAGCTTGGGCGTGTAGCCTTCATAGTTGGGAACGTCGGGCTTTTGCGTACCCGTCACCTGCCAGAGATAACCAGTGGCGTTGTCGAACTCGATGCCGTGAATGCGATCCTTGAGCTCCGGCAGCATGGTGTGCGGGAACATGTAATCGACCATCCAGGTCTTGGGATCGATGCGCACCAGCGATTCCAGTCGGTTGGAGCTGATCCACAGCTTGCCATTTTGCCAGGCCAGGCCATGACAGGGACCGCCGTTATTTGCCGGGCCAAACGGGATCTGGCGGTGACTGACCTGTTTGCCGGAGGCGTCTGTCTGGAAGATACCGTTGACCGGTGGCTCGGGATGATTGTGGATCGATGCGCCATTGGCGCCACTCCAGACGCAGCCGTCGCCGAAGGTCATGCCGCTGGTGTTCTGGCAATTGGTGATGACCGTGTTGAGCAGTTTGCCGTTCCAATCCAGCAGCCAGGCTTTTTCCCGCTCCCCGTCATGACGCTGTTCCTGCACCCAAAAGCCATTGGCGGGATCGACCGCTATGGCGTTCGGCCATCCGGGCGGCGTGAGAAAAAGCTTGGTGGTCTTTGCCTTTCGCATGGGAATGGCCCGCTTGGGTTCAGCGCTCTGCGGACCGCGCCCCAACTCATCGACGCCCGCGGGCCGGCCGGGCTGGGCGAGTGCCGCAGATGCGCCCAAACCCAGGCTGAGACCCGAGGTCAAAAATTGCCGCTTATCCATGATGTCCTCCGCCCGGCGCGCGCGCCGCTTCCCCTATTCATGCCGCGATGCAACGGCATGCGCCTGTTCGCGCATTTTTTTCGACGCTAACACCGCCGCATGGTGAGATCAAATATGAAAACAACTTCTATACCTAAAACTCGGCGTGCTCTTTTGCGGCACATGGGCACTGCCCGCTTGATCCTGATCGCGGGTGCGAATATTCGCCGTCCGCTGCTTTGGTTGTGATAAGGTGCCCGGCGGTGTTTGCCGGGTTCACATACTCCGCCCGGGGATTTGTCTTGGGGGTCGAGGGTGGAGCAGCCGACAAAGCCGCTTACAATATTCCAGATCAATGCGACCGTCGCGGCACTTGGGGCATTGGCGCTGTGCGCGGCGTTCGTGCTGTCGCGGATATTGCCGGCCATTCTGTGGGCATTCGTGCTGGCGATCGCCTTGTGGCCGACATTCCGGCGCGTGCAGAAATGGCGCCCTTCCCGCGCATGGCATCGAATCGGGGCCCCCGCCGCCCTGACCCTTCTGGTCGGAATACTGGTTGCCGCCCCGGTCGGATTTGCCGCCATCGAGATCGTCCGGGAGACCGATTCCTTCTTGCTCTGGATCAACGAAGCGCGGATTCACGGCGTGCCGGAGCCCGCCGCCATCGGCCAACTGCCCTGGGTCGGCGAATATGTCTCGTCCTGGTGGCACAGCAATCTGCTGACGCCGAAAGCCGCCACCGATTTCTTCGCCGGGGTCAGCCCGAGAGGCCTCCTGGGACTGACCCGCAATCTGGGACCGGAGGTCGTTCATCGCGCGCTTCTGTTCGCCATCACGCT
>Ga0068863_100007336_pt1 | contig 10794 bp, 8 predicted proteins | sample KBSSwiS62_FD_66596 | JGI IMG/M metagenome (GOLD analysis project Ga0068863, IMG submission 66596) | Switchgrass rhizosphere microbial communities from Kellogg Biological Station, Michigan, USA - KBS Switchgrass S6-2 | ecosystem: Host-associated > Plants > Roots > Rhizosphere > Soil ...
ACGACGAGGGAGAGCGCCAGGAGGGCGAGCACGGACGTCAGCCGGGGCTCGTTGAACACCAGCGCCGCGACAGGGGAGAGCGCGGCCACGACCCCGGCGGTGAGCAGGTAGAGGGCCGTCAGCAGCGTGAACAGCGTCCCGAGCGCCGAGCGGTCGAGGTCCTGCCTGAGCACGATGGTGGCCCCGAGCCCCAGGTCCTTGAACAGGTTCACGAAGCCGATCACGAGCGTGGCCAGGGCCACGAGCCCGAAGTCGTCCGGCATCAGGAGCCGAGCCAGGACGAGCATGGCGATCAGGCTGATCGCCTTGGCCCCTCCATAGGACAGGACCGTCCACAGGACACCGCGAACGGCACGCCGTTCCACCGCCTGACTCCTCCACTGTCACCCTGGTCGCGGGCCTGTGCCCGCTCCGACGGTGTCGCGCACGTACACGACGCCGTAACTCTCACGGACGGCGCCGATGCCATCGTGGTGTGCACTCGGAGGTCGACCATCGGGTCGTTACCGCCGAGGCGAAGTGACCCGGACCACTTTCCGGATCGATGTGCTCAGCCTCCCGACGACACCCGAACCGACGCGTCCCGCGGCACGAGGTCGATCCGCGCCAGGTGGGCGCGCGCGAGATCGCCGTGCCCCTTCACCGTCGGGTGCACGTGGTCGGCGAGCACGTCGACCTTCATGTCCACGAACTCGTCGGTGCGCAGCAGTACGACGTTCGCCCGCCCCGCGACCTCCTCGCGCTGGATCCGGTCGATCAGCGTCAGGCTCTTGCGACTGCCCGGGAAGTACAGCTGGGGTGGCATCCCGACGCCTGCGACGATGACCGGCCACCCCTTGTCCCCCATGACGTCGAGGAACTCCCGGAACCTGACCCGGTACTCCTCGTAGTCCATGCGGGGCACCGCCCCGCCGAGCTTGATCATGGCGAACTTGAGCAGCACCTTGACCATCGTGCTCAGGCGCTCCCGGCGCGCGGTCGCGGCCTCCGCGGAGTACACCGCCCGCGGATCGAGGCCCGCCACCCCCTGCCAGCTCTTCGGCCCGTGCTTCGCGATGAGGTCCTTCACCCACTGCGGTGGGTGGATCGCCCCCTCAGTCTGGCCGGTGCTGATGAGGACGAGATCGGGCTGGAAGGCCTCGAGACGCTCGACGAGGCCGATGCACTCGTCGACCATCCGGCTGGCCTTCGCCTTCATCAGGATCTTCTCCGCCGCGACGAGCTTCCCCAGCTGGCGCCCATACGGTTCCCGCACCCCCAGCCCGGACGCGAGGCTGTCCCCCACGATCGCGATGCGCGGGTTCTCGCGGACCGTCACGCGGTCTCGCCCCTCCGCTGGCCTGTTCACCCGATGACCTCCCGGTGGCTCGGTCTACGCCATCACCCTCGCGAGGGCACCCGATTCGTTACGGCGCGCGGCGTGGGTCGGAGAAGACTTCACGAGATCGACCCGCTAGCGTGACGATGCGCCGAAGGCTATCGCCTGTACGACCCAACGAAGTAACCGACAGTGGTTGAAGTGGCCCTGGCTGTGGGACACCTCACGGGCGAGCAACCGCGACCAAGTGATCCACAACACAGGGAGTAACAGGTCGCCGGATCGCCTCGACCTACCGCAACGTAAGCCGTCCGCGGACGGTGCCCCAACCCCGTCGATCGTCGGGATCGGCGAGAAGCGTTGGGCTCGACACGTTTGGAGTCAATACCGACGTGAGTGCTGAATCCGATGTGGATGGTGACGCTCGAGGGCGCCCAGTTCCCGGCATCCCCCTGCAGCTCGGATCGAGTCGATCGCCGTCCCCTGTGGACGCCCGCCCGCCGAGGTCCAACGGTCCCGACCCCTCGTGGCCCAGCCGGTACCGCCGGCTCGTCCAGGCGACGGACCTCGGCCTGGTCCTCGGCGGCGCGGCGCTCGCCGTGTTCGCGGGATGGAGCGGGGAGCTCGGGCCGGACCGCGCGCGCCTCGTCACGGGGCTGATCTCCGCGACCGTGCTGGCGTTCTCCCTCCCCCTCGCACGCGCCTGGGACGTCCGGGTCCTCGGCTACGGCCCGGTCGAGTTCAAGCGTCTGATGCACGCCGTCGTCGGCAGCTCCGTGGTCGTGGCGCTCGGCGGCTACACGCTCTTCGTCCTGAGCGCCCGCGCATGGGTCTTCATGATCATCCCGATCATCGGGCTGATGGTCGCGACCGGGCGGTTCGCGCTCCGCAAGTGGCTGCACGCCCAGCGCGCCCACGGGCGCTGCTCGTTGGACGTCTTGGCGGTCGGCAGCGACGAGGCGATCGGCGAGCTGGTCGCCCGCACCAGGCGAGACGTCTGGTCGGGCGGGCGCGTCACCGGCGCCTGCACCAGCACCGGTCGGGGTCCGGATGGTCGCTGGGAGATCGAGGGGGTGCCGGTCGTCGGCGACCTGGACTCCGTCGGCACCATCGCGCGGACCGGGACGCACCAGGTCGTCGCGGTCTGCCAGGCACCCGGCTGGGGTCCCGGTCGCCTGCAGCAGCTGGCCTGGCAGCTCGAGGACATCGAAGCCGACCTCGCCGTCGACCCGGGTCTGATGGAGATCGCCGGACCGCGGATGCACATCACGCCGGTGGACGGGCTCCCGATGCTACGGCTGTCGAAGCCACGGTTCACCGGGGCCGCGCGCCTGCTGAAGAGCCTCATGGACAGGTCGGTCGCTGCCCTCCTCCTGCTGCTCACCCTCCCGGTACTGGTTGTGGTCGCCATCGCCGTGCGCAGGGACGGTGGGCCTGCGTTCTTCCTCCAAGAGCGTGTCGGTGCGAACGGTCGGACGTTCCGGGTGGTCAAGTTCCGCTCGATGTGCACGGACGCCGAGGCGAGGCTCGCCGAGCTGCGGTCCCTCAACGAGGGCGCGGGCCCGTTGTTCAAGATGACCTCCGATCCGCGCGTGACGCGCGTGGGCGCCCTGCTGCGGAAGTACTCGATCGACGAGCTCCCCCAGCTCCTCAACGTCGTCAACGGGACGATGTCGCTTGTCGGGCCGCGACCGCCGCTGCCGAGTGAGGTCGCCACCTACGCGGAGGACGCGCGACGCAGGCTGTTGGTCCGCCCGGGCATGACCGGGCTCTGGCAGGTCAGTGGCCGCAGCAGCCTGTCCTGGGAGGAGTCCGTCCGACTGGACCTGCGGTACGTGGAGAACTGGTCCCTCGCCGTCGACCTGATGATCCTCTGGAAGACCGTCGGGACCGTGGTCCGACCGCGCGGGGCATACTGACCTCCACAACCCGCACGGGGCCCGCAGCGGAGCGGGTCCGGCCGCGCGCCGGCCGGGCCGACCGTGCCGCCGACCCCGTTGGAGTAGCGATGCGACGCCCGCTCCGTCACCTTCTGGCCGCAGCCGCCGCGCTGGCGGTGGTGGCCGTCGCCGGCTGCGCCGGGCAGGCCGGCGACCGGTCCGCCCGCTCCGGGGAGGAGGTCTACGTCTCCCTCGGAGACTCCTACGCGGCGGGGACGAAGCCCCGCGGCGTCGTCGGCGGTGCGACCACCAAGGATGCGTTCCCCTACCAGGTCGCCCAGCGCATCTCCCCGGACGGCACACCCGTCGAGCTGGTCAACCTCGGATGCTCGGGCGCCACGTCCTACGACATCGTGGCGAACAAGGGCTGCGGGTCCGGAGTGATGGGGCCCGACAGCACCACCTACCCGAACGAGCCGCAGGTCGACGCCGCCGAGAGTGCTCTGCGGGCGAACTCCGGCCGGATCCGGCTGGTGACCATCGTCATCGGTGGCAACGACGTCAGCAACTGCCTGAGCAGCACCGGCGCCCACGGGGACTTCCGGGCGAACACCGCCACCCAGGACTGCCTGACCACGGCACTCGCCGGGCTACGGGACAACCTGACGGCCACGCTGTCCCGGGTGCGGGCGATCGTGGGGCCGGACGTCCGGATCGTCGGGATCACCTACCCGGACTCGTTCCTGGGCCTCTACACGCGACGGGACGCCGACTCCGAGGCCTTCGCCGAAGCGACCCAGGACGTCTTCCGGAACGAGCTCAACCCGGTGCTCCGCTCCACGTACACGGCCGCGGACGCCGACTTCATCGACATCACCCAGCTGACCGGCGGCTACGGCTCCCTCGCCCAAACCACCGACCTGCAGCCGTACGGCCAGATCCCGGTCCCGGTCGCGAACGTCTGCCGCTACACCTACATGTGCAGCGCGCAGGACGTCCATCCGACCGAGGAGGGCCACACCTTCATCGCGGACCAGATCCTGGCGGCGGCCACCCCTGCCGGCTGACCGGGACGGACACCTCCCGCCCTCCGCGAGCTCTGTGAGCAGTCGGATCGCCTGGGTTCGGGTGTCGGGCCGGATGGGCGGCTCGTCTTCCCGATCCCCGCGCTCGAGGTCGTGGAGTGACCGGCGCGACCCGGCCCCCCGGCGGCGTGGTCGCGCCCGAGCCCGATCCTCAGCGTCGGATGATCTCCAGGACCTCGTCCCGCAGCGCCTCCATCGCGACGGCGTCTCGGGCCTCGACGTTCAGCCGCAGCAGCGGCTCGGTGTTCGAGGGCCGGACGTTGAACCAACGCCCGTCGCCGAGATCGACGGTGACCCCGTCCAGGTCGTCGACGATCCCGCCGCGGGCCCGCGCCCACACCCGCAGCCTGCTCAGCGCGCCCGGCACGTCCGCGACCGTCGAGTTGATCTCACCGGAGGCGGCGTACGGCGAGAAGCCACCCACCAGCCGGGACAACGGCTCGGTCTGCGCGCCGAGGGCGGCGAGCACGTGCATCGCCGCGAGCATCCCGGTGTCCGCCTTGTAGAAGTCCGCGAAGTAGTAGTGCGCCGAGTGCTCGCCACCGAAGACCGCACCCGTCCGCGCCATCTCCGCCTTGATGAACGAGTGCCCCACCCGGGTCCGCACCGGCGTACCGCCCGCCTTCGAGACCAGCTCCGGCACCGCGCGCGAGGAGATCAGATTGTGCAGGACGGTGGCTCCAGGGCACTTGGCCAGCTCGCGCAGCGCCACCAGCGCGGTGATCGCCGACGGCGGCACCGGCTCACCCCGCTCGTCGACGACGAAGCAGCGGTCCGCGTCTCCGTCGAACGCGATCCCGAGGTCCGCGCCCACCTCGACCACCCGACGCTGCAGGTCGACGAGGTTCGCGGGCTCCAGCGGGTTCGCCTCGTGGTTGGGGAAGGAGCCGTCGAGCTCGAAGTAGAGCGGGTCCACCTGCACGGTGTTCCCCAACACGGCCGGGACCGTCAACCCGCCCATGCCGTTCCCCGCGTCGACCACGACGTGCAGTGGCCGGATCCGGCGCAGGTCGACGAGGTCGTGCATTCGCCGGGCATAGGTGCCGAGCACCTCGACCCCGCTGACCACGCCCGTTCCGCGGGGCGTCGGGACCACCCCGTCGAGCAGCGCCTGGGCGTCGTCCCGGATCCGGGCTAGCCCGGTGTCCAGGCTGATCGGGCCCGCCCCCGGATGGCAGAGCTTGATCCCGTTGTACGCCGCGGGATTGTGCGAAGCGGTGAACATCGCCCCGGGCAGATGCATCGAACCGGACGCGAAGTAGAGCATGTCGGTGGACGCCAGGCCCGCGGCCCGCACGTCCAGGCCCGCCGCCGTCGCCCCACGGGCGAACGCCCCCGCGAGCTCGGGGGACGAGTCCCTCATGTCGTGCGCCACGACGACCGCCCGGGCGTGGCACTCCTCGGCCATCAGCCGAGCGAACGCCCAGCCCAGAGCATGCGCGACCGCCGGGGTGAGCTGGGTGCCGACGAGGCCGCGGACGTCGTAGGCCTTGACGAGGTCGGTCAGGCGCGGGACGGTCTCGATGCTGGTCATGGTCCTCAGTTCGGGGTACCTGCGAGGGCCTCGTTCGGTCGGCTTGCGACGTGCTGCGCCATGCTTCCCTCACGGAAGGCCGCCCAGAGCTGGGTTCCGGCCTGATCGTCCAGGTAGACGACGGACTGGGGGCCCTCGAAGCCCAGTCCCGCGATGGGGGCGCTCGTGACGACCCCGGCGGGGCGCAGCTCGCGCGCCCGCAGGGCCAGGTCACGCAGTCCGCCATTGGAGAGCGTGTCGTCGACGCTGACGGTCTTGCCGGTCGAGCGGCGGGCCCCGGTCAGGTGCCCGACAACCATGATCACGTCGCTCCGTCGGGAGCCCCCGTCGACCCCGCCTATGGCGACAATCACACCGACGAGGACCTTTCGCGTCCGAGCGCGACGAGGCTGCGATGACGGGGCATCCTCGCGTGCGTCGCGCGTCCTACCAGGACTTACAGCCATGACACTCCCGTCGGGGCGGACGTCAGAAGGGATGTCTGGTCCGGCACGCGATCCGTTACGCGAGGTCCAGGACCCGTTGTCACGAAATCGTCACAGCTCGGGTGAAACGCCGGAACGGCCCCCAACGAGTGAGTCGATGTGTCGGGGGACGCCGAAGGACTACGTGTACCAGTTCCTGCATGAGGGGTTCTCAGTGACCACCGCGGATCAGACACGCACCACCGACCCGTCCGTCCGGCTCCCCAGGCCGGGCCGGCGGGGCGGGCACGCGCGGACAGCCGCGCCCGACTCCGGCACCCATGAGCGCAGACGATCGGTCGCAGGCGCGTTGCGGGCGTGGATGCTCGTCCTGCCGGTGGACGCAGCGCTCCTCCTGTTGCCGATCGCCTGGTCGCCGGAGCAGGCCAAGTCGGTCAGCGCGATGACGGTCATCGCCATCGCCCTGTTGACCGGTGGCAACCGCTATCGGGCGCGGCTCAGCCTGAGCGTCCTCGACGAGGTCCCGTCCCTGTTCTCGAAGGTCCTCATCGCGGCGGCACTGGTCGGGTTGACCATCGCCGTCCGACACGATCCGGCGAGCCTCACCACCTTCCTGACCAACGTCACGATCTCGCTCGGGCTGCTGGTGGCGGGGCGGGTGGTCACCACGACGATCATCTCCCAGGCCCGCCGGAGGGAGGTGGTGCGACATTCCGTGGTGGTCGTCGGCGGAGGTCCACTCTCCCTGGCGTTGGTCCAGGAACTGCGCAACAACCCCCGGTACGGTCTGCAGGTCGAGGGATACGTCGACGACGGGGAGGACCGCGCGAAGCCCCCGGACGAGGTGTTCGATCCGCTCGTTCCCCGGCTGGGGCGTCTGGCGGACCTCGACCGGGTCGTCCTGTCCACCCACGCCGATGTCATCCTGGTCTCCGAGGGCGGGTTCGCCGACGCCGATCTCCACGAAGCGGTGAGAACTCAGGCGTGCACTCGTTGTGACCTGCTCGTCGTGCCGAGGATGCGCCACTTCCGAACCCAGTCCTGGCACGCGGACCACATCGGATCGATTCCGGTGATGCGCATCCTCAATCCCTCTCTCCGGGGACCCGCCCGCGCCGTGAAGCGAGGGTTCGACGTTCTCGTCGCCGCGACCACACTGGTGGCCGTCTCGCCCGTCCTGGCACTCTGCGCTCTGGCCGTGCGAGCGGAGGGCGGACCCGGCGTGATCTTCCGCCAGCAACGCGTCGGAAAGGACGGGCGGGTCTTCGACTGCCTGAAGTTCCGCTCCATGCGACCGGCTGACGAGGGCGAGTCCGCCACCCAGTGGTCGATCGCGACTGACCACCGCGTCGGCCGCGTCGGCAGGTTCCTGCGCCGGACCTCGCTGGACGAGCTCCCGCAGCTGTGGAACATCCTGCGCGGTGACATGACGCTGGTCGGGCCGCGCCCGGAGCGCCCGCATTTCGTGACGAGGTTCTCCGAGGAGTACGAGCGCTACGCGCAGCGGCATCGAGTACGGTCCGGTCTCACCGGCCTGGCTCAGGTCAGCGGGCTGCGCGGCGACACGTCGATCGCGACCCGTGCCCTCTACGACAACTACTACATCGAGAACTGGTCCCTGTGGCTCGACATCAAGATCATACTCCGTACCTTCGGCGAGGTGCTCTTCGCGAAGGGGCGATGAGCCGCGCCCGCTCCGCGTCGCCCCACGCCCGTCCGATGACGTGACCACCGGCCGACGTCACGCACGCGGCATCGGCTTCGGCGCCACGGTGGCGGCGGTCTTGGTAGTGGTCGCGATCTGCTCGCCGAACACCACGGCACGGTTGCTGGGCACGCTCACGCACTCGCCGCTGGATGTGACCGCGTTCGGCGCGGACCCCACCGACCTGGTCGACGACGGCGCCGCGCTGCAGGAGGCACTGGACTCCCTGGTCCCGGGACAGACCCTGCGGTTCCCCCCCGGCACCTACCGGCACTCGACAGTGCTGACCGTGCGGGTGGCCGGGGTGCACCTGGCCGGGGACGCGACCCTGTTGGCGACCTCGGAGACCGCGTCGGCCTTCGCGATCACGGCGGACGACGTGTCGGTGACCGGGCTGACCTTCGGGATCACCGCGACCACCGGCCGCCACAATGAGCCCGCGCAACACAAGATCTGGGTGGACGGGCACCGAGGCCTGACGATGACCGACGTCACGGTGACCGGGTCCGCGGCGGCCGGCGTCTTCGTCCAGGGCGCCGTGAGCTTCCGTCTGACCCGCGTGCGGGTGAGCGACACCCGGGCCGACGGCATCCACATGACCGGTGGCGCGACGGACGGCGAGATCGACGACGCTGTGGTCTCCCGCAGTGGCGACGACGGGATCGCCGTCGTCTCCTACTCCTCCGACCCCGGACCGTGCGCCCGGATCCACGTGCGGTCGCCCCGGATCGCAGGCACGACGTGGGGCCGGGGCATCTCCGTCGTGGGAGGCGAGTCCGTCGCCTACACCGATGTCGACGTCTCCGACACGGACGCCGCGGCGGTCTACCTCGGCGTCGAGGGCGACCCGTTCTACACACGGGCGACGACGGGGGTCAGCATCGGCGGCGGGAGGATCGAGAAGGCCAACCGCAACCGCACGATCGACCACGGGGCGGTCCTCGTCCTGTCCGGCAGGCGAGGCGTCCCGGTCTCGGACCTGACCGTCGCGCAGCTCACGATTAGCGATACCCGGGCGACCGCCTCGCACGTGGTGGGGGTCGTCGCGACGGACGGTGCGGCGGCGCCCACCGACCTCCGCTTCGAGGGGCTCACGGTCTCCGGCGGCCCACCCGTCGTGTACGGCGGCAACGTGCCTGCGTCCGCCTACTCGGTCTCCTGACCTCGCGGCGATCGGGTGGCCGCCCGGCCCCACGCCCTGGCACGGGCGATGACGGCGGCCATCTCGTCGGGATCGAGGGCGCCCGGCTCCAGGCGCGTGACGGGGCACACCACCCGATCCCACCCTCGTGGACGGCCGTGCAGCGCCAGCACGTTCGTCCAGCGGGAGCGGCGGCGCTCCCGAAAGACACCGACCCCGCGAAGTGAACGCCGTGTCAGCAGGACCGTCGGGACTCCGCCACGGAGCCGTTCCCGCAGTTCACCGGCTCGCCGACCGTGGAGGACGACGACGTCGACATCCCTCACGTCGGCGACCCCCGCATCGTCGGCCCCGACGATGTCGGACTTCCAGTTCTGTGCGCGGTGCGCATGGACGAGCCGCTCGGCCACCGCCGCCGCTTCCCGGTCACCCGGCACGACGACATGGCGGACTCGCAGCTGGGCGGTGTACGGCGAGACGCCCATCCGACGCGTGGCGCGTAGCTCCGGGGGCACCGTGGGCGCCGGGGTCCAGAGGGCGGCGAGCGTGTCCGCCGCGACGTCGTCCCAAGTGCGCACGACGTCCGGGACGCCGGTGCGCGGGGCCGTCATCGCGTCGGCGACCGCGGACACCCAGGCGTCCGGGCTCCAGCTCGGCAGTGGCGTGCCTGCTGGTCCAGCGGCTTGGCAGAGCGCCGGGTCCTCGCTGGTGAGGACGGTGGCGCCGAAGGACCGGGCCTCGGCGGCGGGGAGTCCGAAGCCCTCGATCAGGCTGGGGCACACGACCACCGCGGCGTTCTCGTAGCACCAGCGGAGCGCCCCGTCGGAGACACCGCGCAGGGCGAGACCCGCTCCGGAGCCGACGAGTCGGGTCCAGGTCGCACCCCCGCGCTCCTCGTGCCCCCAGGCGGCCGGTCCGACCAGCACGAGACACGCGTCGGGCACCCGGTCCCGAACCCGCTCCCAGTGCTCGACGAGCATCGCGACGTTCTTGCGCGGCGATGCGTCCCCGACCACCAGCGCGAACGGCCTGCCCGCCAGCGCATCGAGGCTTTCGACCGGTGCCTGGCGCAGGTTCTCCGAGGGCGCGAGCACACTCACCCGGACCCGGTCAGCCACGCGGGGCAGATGGTCGACCACCCGGTCCCTGGTCGCGTCGCTGACCGCCACGATCGCGTCCGCGGTGCGCAGCGAGCCCCGGTACGGGCTGCGCAGGAGCAGGCGCTTCAGGAGCGGATAGTCGCTACCGCGGTCGAACAGCAACATGTCGTGCGCCGTCAGCACGCTCCGTGTCCCGCGCGGCATGCGGAGCGGCACGATGTGCTTCGTCCCGTGCACGACGTCGACCCCGCGCCGCAACCCGGGCAGGAGACCGAGCCGCTCGAGGACCGACAGAGCGGGGGTGGGCAACGCGGGCAGGCGATGGACGTTGCCCGGCGGGAGGAACCGACGGAAGTAGCGCGCACCCTCGCCCGCCGCGACGACGCGCAGGTCCACGTCGGGCCGCCGGGCGAGTGCCTCGGCCAGCGCGACCGTGTAGCGCACCACCCCGCCCGCCGCACCCGACGCCGGCACGTGCGTGGCGAGCATCAGGTACCGGGTCCTGGTGCGCGGCAGCGTGGTCACGACGACGCTCCGTCCGTCTCGCGGGCGCGCCTGCGGACGATGGTCGCGATGACGATCGCCGCGACGAGTGCGGGGAACACA
>Ga0068863_100007344_pt1 | contig 10787 bp, 12 predicted proteins | sample KBSSwiS62_FD_66596 | JGI IMG/M metagenome (GOLD analysis project Ga0068863, IMG submission 66596) | Switchgrass rhizosphere microbial communities from Kellogg Biological Station, Michigan, USA - KBS Switchgrass S6-2 | ecosystem: Host-associated > Plants > Roots > Rhizosphere > Soil ...
ATACTGATGGTTTGATGATGGTTTGACTAAGTTGACTGAAATAAGAGTAATCACAACGCGCTCCTAGCCAAGTGAATTTCGGACAAAGTGTGCGGTTGCGGCGACTCTATGCTACTTTTACTCCGGCTTAGACCACTCGTCGGGTGGTTTGCTTCAAATTATTTAGTCGTTTTGTCCATTTTTTATTAAAGAACCCATGAACCTGCCCTTAACCAAGCCTGAATTGCTCGCCCCGGCGGGGGACTGGGAGTGTGTCCGTGCGGCCGTCGCCAATGGGGCGGATGCGGTCTATTTCGGATTGCCGGCCTTCAATGCGCGGATGCGGGCGACGAACTTCACGGCGGAGGACTTGCCGAAGCTGATGGATTTTCTGCATGAGCACGGGGTAAAGGGGTATGTCGCGTTCAACACGTTGATTTTCACAGATGAACTGGCAGCGGCGGAAGAACAACTCTTGTTGCTGGATCGCGCCGGAGTGGATGCGGCAATTGTGCAGGACCTGGGGCTGGTGTCGCTGGCGCGGGAACTGGTGCCGGATTTTCATGTGCATGCCTCGACGCAGATGACGCTGACCTCGCCGGAGGGGATTGCGTTTGCGCACCGGATCGGGATTGCGCGGGCGGTGCTGGCGCGGGAGTTGTCGCTGCGGGAACTGGCGAAATTCAAGGAGAGCGACGAGGCGCTGCCGCTGGAGGTGTTTGTGCATGGGGCGCTGTGTGTGGCTTATTCGGGGCAATGCCTGACGAGCGAGGCGCTGGGGCAGCGGAGCGCGAATCGCGGCGAATGCGCCCAGGCGTGCCGGTTGCCCTATGAGATGATTGTGGATGGGGTGAAGAAGGACCTGGGGGACAAACGCTATTTGCTTTCGCCGCAGGACTTGGCGGCGGTGGAGGAGATTCCGGAATTGGTCCGACTGGGGATCGTCTCGTTCAAGATCGAGGGGCGACTGAAGACGCCGGAGTATGTGGCGGGGGTGACGCAGGTTTACCGGAAGGCGATTGATCGGGCATGGGCGGAACAGGGAGGCAAGGAAGCCGCGACTGAACCGTCGCCCGGAGATCGACGACTACCGGCGGAGGATAGGTACAAGCTGGAGATGGCGTTTTCGCGTGGGCTTTATTCGGGGTGGATGCATGGGGTGAATCACCAGAAGCTGGTGCATGCGCGGTACGGGAAGAAACGCGGGGCGCTGATTGGCGCGATCAGTTCGATCGGACGCGGCTATGTGGAAGTGAAGCCGCTTTGCCCGTTGCAGCCCGGCGATGGAATTGTGATCGACCAAGGTGGCGACACGGACCGCGAACAGGGCGGGCGAGTTTATGAGGTGTTGCCGTTGCGGGACGGCGCGGTGCGGCTGGCCTTTGAGTACGGCAAGCTGGATTTCAACGGGATCAAGCTGGGGCATCTGCTCTGGAAGACGGATGATCCGCAATTGAACAAGGAGTTGCGCAAGAGCTGGGCGGGCGAGTTGGCGAAGCCGAAGCATCGGCTGGAGGTGACTGTGACTGGCCGGGCCGGGGAGCGTTTGCGCCTGGAGGGAAATTGCCTGGGAGTTACCGTTCATGTCGAATCATTGCTGGTCCTGCAAATGGCGCAGAAGCGGCCGTTGACGGAGGAAACGTTGCGCGCGCAACTGGGGCGGCTTGGGGAGACCAGCCTCGAGTTGGGGACACTGGAGAATAGGCTGGAGGGTGAGGTGATGCTGCCGGTGAGCGAACTGAACCGGATGCGGCGTGAGCTGGTGGAGAAGATCGAGCCGTATTTGCAACCGACACTGAGTGAGGCCGAGCCGGGAGCGAGTAAAGGCGCGATTGCGCCGGTGTCCGTGGTCCGGCAGAGGCTCGAATTGCTGCAGGAAAAAAGGGCTTTGGCGACGCCGGTAGACAGGCCGCTATTGGTTGTGCTTTGCCGGACGCTACCGCAAGTGGAGGCGGCGTTGCGCATGGGCGTGAGCGAGATCTACGTCGATTTTGAGGATATCCGCCGGTACAAGGACGCGGTGGAACTGGTGCGCCAGCGTGCGCCGCGGGCCGATGCGGGACCGGCGCAAATTTTCCTGGCGACGCCGCGGATCCAGAAGGCGGGGGAGCAGGGGTTCTTCAAGCTGATCGAGAATGCGCAGCCGGATGGCGTGTTGATCCGGAACCTGGGGGCGCTCGATTATTTCAAGGAGAGTTCGCTTTGCCGGATCGGGGATTTTTCGCTGAACGTGGCGAATCCGTTGACGGCGGAACTGCTGATGGCGGAGGACCTGGAGCGGTTGACGATTTCGTATGACCTGAATGCGGGACAGGTGTTGGATCTTTTACGCGCGGCGCCGCCGCATTGGTTTGAGATCACGCTGCACCAGCACATCCCGATGTTTCACATGGAGCATTGCGTCTTTGCGGCGTTTCTTTCCGAGGGGACGGACCACACGAATTGCGGGCGGCCCTGCGACACGCACCAGGTGGAGTTGCGGGACCGGGTGGGGCTGAAGCATCCGCTGAAGGCGGACGTGGGGTGCCGGAACACGCTGTTCCATGCGCAGGCGCAATCGGGGGCGGCTTATTTTGAGGCGTTCCGGAAATTGAATCCGGCGGCGTTTCGCGTGGAGTTGCTGCTGGAGGATGCGGCGGAGACGGAGCGCGTCATTCGTGGCTATCAGCGGTTGCTGGCCGGTTCAAGTACGGGGCCGATGATTATCCGGGAGCTGAATTTAAGAAGTCAGTTAGGGGTGACGACGGGGACGCTGGCGGGGTAGAAACGGGAAGAAATAGGCTGGCCTCAAAGAGACGAGGGGCTAAACGTAAAAGCATGGGATTATTCTTGGCAGTCGCCGGTATAATTGGGGCAACAGAAGTCGAAGTTGTTACTGCCCTTTCTGACTATGCCAAGGCTAAAAATGGGGTGTTTAGAGCTGAGAAAGGAACGACAGATGATGATGAAATTCTCGTTCTTTATAACGCTAATGGGAACACGAGCTTACTTTTTCCATCTGATTCGTTGGATTGGTGGGATATTTCCGAAGCTTTGTCGCGAACCTTGAAAAAGGTGGTGTTATCTTTGCACATACATGACGGAGATTTCTGGATGTATATCCTATACAAAAATGGCGTCCAAATAGATGCATTTAACCCTATCCCGGATTATTGGATTGAAGATATTTCTGAACAAGAACGTGAAGACAATAGGGGAAACGCAGAAGTTATTGCCCAATGCATACCCGGAGTTACTCCCGATAGTATTAAAAAATACTTTGTTACTTGGGATCTTGAATCAGATGAACCTGGTAAAGCATATCCCGAAGATGAATACTCTTATGGCGATGACTGGCAAATGTTGGATTTTTTGAAAAAGCTTCGAGTGGCTTATCCTACAGGGAGCGATGGTCGGCCTTTAGGACCAACCTATCGATTTAAAATTCCCGTACCCCCTTCGAATCGGAAGTAGCAAAACTGATCCTTCGACAGGCTCAGGATGACGGAGGGGAAAGCAATGGAGTTGCGCGGACAATTGCGCTCCCAAATGGAGTTTGGGAACGAGGGGAAGGGGAAGGCCTGTTGAGCAGTCGTATCCTGGATGCTCGCGGTGAAGGTGAGTCTGATCCCTCGACAAGCTCGGGATGACGGACTACTAACCCATGCCGAGCTTCTTTTTGCCTTCCTCGGAGATTTTGTCGGGAGACCAGGCGGGTTCCCAGACGACCTGGACGTCGGCGTCGGCGACGCCATTGAGGGCGGCGATCTTTTGCTGGGCTTCGCGGGCGATGACGGGGCCCATGCCGCAACCGGGGGCGGTGAGGGTCATGGCGACGGCGACCTTCGCGCCTTTATCACCGGGCTCGATGGTGAGGCTGTAGATGAGGCCGAGGTCGACGATGTTGACGGGGATTTCGGGATCGTAGCAGGTCTTGAGGACGCCCCAGACCTGGTCTTCGCTGACGGGGCCCGAGCTGGCGGACGTGGTCGAGGCGGCGGGCTTTTCCTTGCCGAGGGCGTCGGCGAATTCGGCGTCGATGCGGTAGAGGCCGGCCTCCGTGGGGATGACGACGGTGTAGGAGCCGCCGAGGGCCTGGGTGATGAGGACGAGGGTGCCCTGGGGCAGCGTGATGGCTTCGCCCTGGGGGATGCGGGTCGCGGTGACCTCGCGCGAAAGGGTGATGGAGGATTCGCTCATGCTTATTCTCCAGCTCCTTCGGTGGCGATTTCGCCTGCTAGTGAGCTGCCGAGCGTGCCCTGGGCGAGGAACTGTTCGACGAGGAGGAGGCCGCCTTCGCCCGCGCGTTCAACGGTCTTGAGGAGATCGCTCATGGAGGAGACTTCCTCGATCTGTTCCTTGATGAACCACTGGAGCGTGATGCTGGTGATATGGTCGTTTTCCTTGAGGGCGAGGTTATAGATGTCGTTGATGGCCTGGGTGACCTTGAGTTCCTGGTCGAGGGAGAGTTTGACGGCGTCCTTGGCGAACTTGAAGTCGGGGACGGGGGCTTCGATGGCGGGGATGATGACGCGGCCACCGGCATCGAGGACGAACTTCATGAAGCGATGGGCGTGGCCGCGTTCTTCGGTGGACTGCTTGTAGAAATGCTTGGCGAGGCCGGGAAGGGAACAGGCGTCGAAGTGAGCGCCGATGGCGTCGTATTGGAGGGAGGCGGCCAATTCCATGCCGATTTGGCCGTTGATGGCGTCGATGATTTTGGGGGAGACGAGCATGGAATTAGTATGGCCCCGATTGGGAGGGTTGTAAACCGATGGTATTGGCACTCGGCGAGGATTTACTGGAGATCGCGGATATGTTCCGGAGGCTGATCCTTCGTCATGCTTTGGCACAGGTGGACTATTTGCCGCCTAGGGTAGCTTACTTTTAATTTTTTCGTCGAAGCTGAAGCGATCCTAAGACGATCCAAGAGATGGCAATAATTATCCACCAAAAATCGCTCTGCTGTGGAGCCGAATAAATTGATAATAGGGCCAGAATCAAGACTAGGATGCCAAAGAATAAAAGACAGCTTCCGATAAGTAAGCGCATGCCTTTCGAAAAGGGAGATTTCGTAAAGAACATGACGTCAGTCTAATAGAGACACTACCTCCTCCAAGCTTCAAACGTGATCGGTCTCTTTTCCCTTCACGAGATCGAAACTGTACCACCATTTGCAGGTACGGGAGATTGCGGCTATTGCGCGAATTAACCGGAGGCTGATCCTTCGACAGGCTCAGGATGACGGAGGCTTAATTCTCTCGGCTGAGGAGATAGTCGGCGATGGCGGTGAGGGGAGCGGCGTTTTTGCCGAAGGGTTTCAGGGCGGCGCGGGCGCGGGCGGTGAGGCGGTCGGCTTCCTTCTTCGCTTTTTCGAGGCCGAGGAGGGCGGGGTAGGTGGCTTTTTGCGCGGCGACGTCCTTGCCGGCGCTTTTGCCGAGCTTCTCGGAGGTCTGGGTGACGTCGAGGATGTCGTCGATGACCTGGAAGGCGAGGCCGAGGCTCTGGCCGAAATCGGTGAGGTGGGCGAGCTGCTTCACGGTGGCGTTGGCCGACATCGCACCGAGACGGACGGAGCTGGCGATGAGCGCGGCGGTCTTGTTCTCGTGGATATAGCGGAGATCGGCGGGACTGATTTTTTTGCCTTCGCCCTCGAGGTCGGCGACCTGGCCGCCGACCATGCCCTGGCTGCCGGAGGCGGTGGCGAGTTCGCGGATGAGGACGGCGTGCGGATAGCGAGACGCGGCCTTGCCCTTGGTGGCGATCTCGAAGGCGATGGTGAGCAGGCCGTCACCGGCGAGGATGGCCATGCCTTCTCCGTAGACTTTGTGCGAGGTCGGTTTGCCGCGGCGGAAATCGTCGTTGTCCATGGCGGGGAGATCGTCGTGGATGAGCGAGTAGGTATGGATGCACTCGAGGGCGCAGGCGAGGGGGAGGGCGTTGTCGGCCTTGCCATGGAGGACCTCGGCGGTGGCGAGACAGATGACGGGGCGAAGGCGTTTGCCGCCGGCGAAGATGCTGTAACGCATTGCCTGATGGATGGTCTTGGGGCGTGTGCCGGCGGAGGGAAGAAAGCGGTTGAGCGCGGCGTCGACTTTTTTCTGGCGCGCGGACCAATAAGAAGAGAAATCCATCCTTCGAGTTATGCGAAGGGGGCGGGGCTTTGGCAATCTTTCTTGTTTTCGATTTCGTGGAGAGGCGATTGAATGGAGCGATGACGACTTTTACCAAGACCCATTTCGTGCTGGCGGTGCCGAACCTGAAAACATCGGGGGAGTATTATCGGTCGGTGTTGGGGTTCGCGGTGAAGGAGATGGCGCCGGGGTGGATGTTCTTTGAGAAAGATCATTGTTCGATCATGGCTGGGGAGTGCGCTGATGCGATTCCGCCGAAGGAACTGGGGGACCACTCGTACTTTGGGTACATCGTGGTGGAGGGGATTGCCGAGTATTATGAATCTGTGAAGGCGGCAAAGGGGGAGCTCGTCAAGGCGCTGAAAGATGAGCCGTGGGGAATGACGGAGTTTGGGGTGCGGACGATCGACGGGCACCGGCTGATGTTTGGGGAGTCGACGAAAGAGGCCTAGGGCTATGTCAGTGTGACTTCTTCTTCGGCGGCGAGGACTTCGCGTTCCTGCCTGGCGACGGCGGGAAGGAGGATGCCCCAGATGGCGGTGGCGAAGATGAAGAGGGGGACCTGCAGCGCGGTGGGCATGGCGTAGATGAGAAGAACGCCGGGGATCCAAAACATCCAGCCGGTGATGATGATGGGAAGGATGCGCTCGGTGATGAAATTCCAACCCAATTCATGCCAAAGCTTCTGGCCGGAGTAGCGCAGCGAGTGCCACCGGGTCATCAAGGCATTGTAGGGGTTGGCCCAAAAGGCGGAGAAGATGAATTGATCGACGCAGATCTTTTTCAACAAGACGAGCCAGGAATTTCCCTCTCCGAACCAGATGGCCTGGTAGCCATAAAAGACATAGACGATGGCGCCACCGATGAAAAACATGCCGAACTTGAAGCCCATGTGCTCGACGTGGCGGAGAGTCCAGTGGCCTTTGTTCTGGAGATAGACGAGGCTGAATTCGGAGATCACGCCGCCGGCAAAGGCGGTGGCGAGGGCCGCGGCGATGATGCCGCCCTGGTGTTGCCATCCGGCATAGGCGGAAAGGGCGGCGGAGCCAGCGGGCCAGCAATAGTAGATGCCGACGAGCGCGGCCATGGCGGCCTGCAGGAGGAGCATGGGCACCAGATTGTGCCAGGCGGCGAGGACGCCTTTGCGGACCGCATGACCGAGGGCGGAGCGTGGGACCGCTTTAGGCCTCAAAGGACTTCCCGCACCCGCAGGTCTGCTTGGCGTTGGGATTGGTGATGCGGAAGCCCGCACCGGTCAACCCGTCCTTGTAGTCGATGACGGAACCCGCGAGATAAACGAGGCCACGATCCTCGACGAAAAGCTTCACACCATGGTTGGTGAATTCCTCGTCGCCCGGTTTGCGGGGGGAAATTTCCATGGCATAGGACATGCCGGAGCAGCCGCCGGTCTCGACGTAGATGCGGAGGCCTTTGGTCTCGGGGTTGGACTGGCCGATGATCTCGGCGACATGCCCGGCAGCGGCTTCGGTGAGGCTGACGGCGGGCAAAGTAGTGGTGCTCATAAGTTGAGTTTAAGAGAGGCCGGGTGGCCTGTCAAATGGGGGACCTACGCGGCGACGGCGCGATCAGAGTTGTGATGACCGGGCTTTTGCTGGCGGAGGGTGCGCCAGCCGGCGCGATGCTTGACGATCCAGTCAAGGAGCGCCTTTTCGAAGCCGATATCATGGCCCACCTTCTCGCTCTCAATCCATTTATGGCGGAGAATCTCTTCCCGTTCCGCCAAAAATTCCTGATAGAGGGCTGATTTTTGAAACATAGCGTCGCGTTCTTGGGCTGAATCCGACATGAGAATTTTTCCTTTATACGGACAAGAAAAACTTTGTCAAATGATTGAGTAGATTGTGTGACAAGTCCATCATAATACAGGATAAATGTCGAAAAATCAAGCAGGGCACTGGCGGCGAAGGACTTCCGCAATTTGATAAAAGGCTTTAGCGGTTGGGCTTTCGGGATGAGACAGGGTAAATGGGCGGCCTTGGTCCCCGGATTCACGTATTACAATTTCCAAGGGAACTTGGGCGAGGAGGGGAACCTTGAGACGTGCGGCTTCGCGTTCGCCGCCGCCCGTGCCGAAAATTGCATAACGGTTGCCATCATTGGGACAAATGAAGTAGCTCATATTTTCGACCAAGCCCAAGATGGGAACGTTCACTTTCGCGAACATGCCAGCAGCCTTGCGGGCGTCGATCAGGGCAACTTCCTGGGGGGTCGTAACGATGACCGCGCCGGACAGGGCAACCGTCTGGACGATGGTCAGCTGAATATCGCCCGTGCCGGGGGGTAAATCAAGGACGAGGTAGTCGAGTTCGCCCCAGTCGACGCTGCGGAGGAATTGTTGGGTGTAGCGGGTGACCATGGGCCCGCGGAGGATGGCAGGAGCGTCGCCCTCGAGGAGGAAGCCCATGCTCATGAGGTTGAGGTCGTAACGGCGGATGGGCTGGATGCGGCCTTCCTCGGTGGCGGTGGGACGCTCGCCGGTGCCGAACATGAGGCCGATGCTGGGGCCATAGATGTCGCAATCGCAGAGGCCGACCTTGACGTTGTTTTTCTCGCCGCGCAAAGCGATGGCGAGATTGGCGGCGACGGTGGACTTGCCGACGCCGCCCTTGCCGCTGGCGACGGCAATGACGTGCTTCACGCCCTCGATCTTCGTTTGGGGAAGAGAACCGCCCTCGGCCTGCAGGGCCTTGCTGACCGGCGCGCTGACATCCATATGGACGGAGGCCTCGCTGACGCCGGGGATGGATTCGATCGCGGCAGTGGCGTTTTGTTCAATTTGCTTGGGGATATTCGCGTCGGCGGTGGTGACGGCGATCTTGACCGAGACGCGGGTGCCGTCGATCTGGACGTCCTTGACGAGGCCGAAGGAGACGATATCGCGGGAGTAGCCGGGGTACTTGACGCCGCGGAGTTGGGCGAGGACGGCGTCGGGGGTCAGTGAAGCAGACATACTTCAATTTGCCACAAAGGGCGCAGAGAACACAAAGCTATTGAGGACAAAATCGGCAGGGCTTCGGACAAGGGGTGGGGATTGCCCGGATCGAAAGAGGGCGTAGATTAACGTATGAAAACATTACCTCTTCAAGCAGACCTTGCGGATTTTACCGTTTTGCTCCCGCACAACGATTGCCTGCCCAAGGACGCGCCGAAGGAGAAGCTGGACCTGATGCTGCATCACGCCCAGCTGGAGGCGCAGGAAAAGGCGTACCGGATGATCGAGCAGGAAACCGGAATGAACCGCGACCAACTGACGCATCGCTGGTTCGACGACGGTTACGGAACGAGCAGTTGTGTGTTTTTTCACCGGGACGATCCGTTTTGCGGAGCGATGAGTCCGGGGATTTCGGTGCGGATGGACTAGATTACTTTCGCGTGGATGCTGTTTCCGAAAAGGCTTTATGGGAGATGGCCCGGGCAGCCTGAGGGTTGGAGCTTTCGGCATTGGTCACGGTAAAGTGTTCTGAATTTATCAGTTCACCGGTGGCGCGAAGTATTTTCCGAAATTCTTCGGGAAAATAGTTGTTCATCCAGACGGTTCGAACTTCGGTGCCGTCCGAAATGGAAAGGAAGGCCTGGGTTCCGTCCTCGACATTTGTGTCATAGGTTTTATTCAGGGTGGATACCTTTGCTTTCAGGCCGGAAAGCAGTGAATCGAAGGCTACTTTCGATACTTTGAAGGTAACTTTTTTCCAAGGAGGCGGAGTGGCGTTGTAGGTGTAAACCTGAAAAATAAAAGTCGCTTCACCCGATGCGGTTAACTCAAACACTTCCGGTTGTCCGAAGGAGCCTTTTCCCACGATAATAAATCCACTCTTACCCAGATGGATGGTGTTAGGCCACGGGCTTGCAAACGGTATAACATCGAGTTTTATGCCGGGCATCAAATCTTTGGGATGCTGATCCCACTGAGCCCAATTATCGGCGATGCCATCCGCACGAACTCCTGGACTTATAAAAGATAAACCAATAAGGCAGCAGAAAAGCAGGAGAGGTAATCTTCCTGCTCTCATATCAATGCGCGGGTTTACCGGAGATGTCGGCGGCGTGCTGGGTGAAGGACTTACCTTTGCCGGTGGGGCTGATGACGGAGTCGATGACGCCTTCCTCGAATTCCTTCCACATGGGGGACATGTTGCGGAGCTTATCGACGATCTTGGCGAAGGTCTCGACGACGTAATCAACGTCCTCGACGGTGTTGTCCTTGCCGAGGCTCATGATGATGTTGCCCTGGGCGAGCGCGTGGTCGAGCTGAATGGCGCTGAGGACGTGGGAGACCTTGAGCGATTTGCTGACGCAACTGGAGCCGCTGGCGACGGCGATGCCCTGGTAGTCGAGGAGGAGAAGCTGGCCTTCGCCTTCGATGAACTCGGTGCTTAAGTTGAGGGTATTGCAGATGCGGAGCGGGCCGGGCACGGGACCATTGAGCTTAATGTAAGTGATGTGCTTCCAGAGACCGTCGTAGAGGCGTTTTTGGAGCATGGCGACGTGCTTGACGCGTGCAGCCATTTCCTTGACGGCGATTTCGGCGGCGACTCCGGCGCCGATGATGGCGGGGACGTTCTCGGTGCCCGCGCGGCGTCCGCCTTCCTGGACACCGCCGTGAATATGGCTGGTGACGCGGGCCTTGCGGTTGCGGTAGAGCACGCCGATGCCCTTGGGGCCGTAGAAGCGGTG
>Ga0068863_100007349_pt1 | contig 10784 bp, 8 predicted proteins | sample KBSSwiS62_FD_66596 | JGI IMG/M metagenome (GOLD analysis project Ga0068863, IMG submission 66596) | Switchgrass rhizosphere microbial communities from Kellogg Biological Station, Michigan, USA - KBS Switchgrass S6-2 | ecosystem: Host-associated > Plants > Roots > Rhizosphere > Soil ...
TATCGCGCATTGTGATTTGACCCCGGAATCCGATCATCATTCATCGGGCAACTCCGGACTCCTGGACCAGGTGATCCGAATAATGTGACGATTTTCGGCCAATCCGCGGGGGCGACCATATCGCGCCACAGCAGGTACCCTCCAAGAAAAGTCAAAGGAACCACGACGAAGAGCGACAAACCGTAAAACGACTGTCGCAATCCCGAATCCGCAGCGGCCGTGGCGCCGGCTTCGGGAGGAAGCTCGACTTTCAATTCATGCAGGCGATCTCCCAGGGACTCGCCGGTCTCGCCTCCCGTCGTGATTCGAAACGCGGTCCCCCCGTGGCCGCTACGGTCCGTCTCGACGCTCCTTCGAACTGCTTCCGCGCGAACCACGACAGCGAGGGGCAAAGACGCGGCGCCTTTGGGTGTGCGTCCCACAAGCCAAAGTTCACCGCCAGGACCCGGATAGGGTTTCCAGATGCTTTCGGTCACCCGCATTGACGCGAAGTCTCGCTGCAGGTCGTGCGCCTCCTTGAGAGAGCGCGCCTGGGCGAGGTTATCCATTCGAGAGGACAAACGCCCAAGGGCTGCACTCACGTCTTGTCGAATTGCTTTATCGTTCGATGCACTAAGGGTTTTCAGAACGGACTGGAGTTGCGCTGCTTGACTCGCGTTCAACGCGTTCGGCGATTCGAGATCCCGCTTCGCGCGATTGAGAACGTCATTGGTTCGGTTCATCCGTGTCAATCCGACGGCGGCGTACATCGCATACGAAATCCCAGAAGCGTCGGTGACGCTCCATGAGAGGTTGAGCACGTCACGCAGAATCGCGGTGGCTTCTGCCTGCAATCCGCTTTGTCGCAGCGCGCGCGCGAGGCCGAGGCGCTTCTGCGCGCTGCGCGTCGTTCCGGGCGGTGTCGGCCAAGGTTCGATAGAGCGCGGCCGCGCGCTCGTAGTTTTTCTCGCCCGACTCAATGCGTCCGGCATCGCGCATCTTTTGATCGAAATCGGGATCTTCCGCGTCGTGAGCAGAGATGTTTGGCGAGTCCTCTTCCCAGGGCCAGACCAGTTTTTCTCCATCGACTTTGCCGATAAGAACAACGGCTTCGGGATCGGAATACTTTCCCGGTTGTGGAATCGCGGCCGGGCTGTTGGCCATTTCCTGAAACTTGATCCGTTCCAGCCGGTCGTACAGGTCATGCCCGATTTCCGCGGCAATTCTCTTCCGAATCTCCTGCGATTGTTTCTCGGAGCGGCTTCGATTGAGGTCGCGCTCTTGATTGACGAGTCTCCACCCCTGCCATCCGAGAGCCACAGCCGGAAGGACTAGAACGAGAAGGAACAGGAAAACTTGTCGGCAACGCAGTCGACTCATCGTTTTCACGGCAGCAGCGTATTGCGGACCCGCAAAGCGGATGTCAGAGAATTGTCAAGAAACCGCAAGATGTTCTCAAATATGCGGCTCCAAGAAAGACCCCTCCACTTTGTTGGTGCTGAGCTGCCCCATGATGAACGAAGTTGCCGGCAAATAGAATTTTTTAGATGCCGCCCTCTTCAAAGCTCTTTGGCGCAACACGGAGAGGGTCCGATCTGCAAGGATCAAACGGAGGGGCCGGTTTTGAGCGTATGGGCCGACTATAACACCCTGTTCAAACCGAATGCGTCGGTAAGTTAACGATTCCGAACTACTCGAACTCCGTGTTCAGTGAGACATCGCGTAGATCATGAAGTTGATCCCAAGGCGGAACCCTTCCACAGAGGGCTTCAAGGGGTACCTTCCATCGTCAATGTAGTCCCAGAAGTTCTCGAGGTCATTGTTGTACGCTGCGATCAGGCCGATCTTTCCCTTGGAGTTCCGCAACGCATAAAAGACCGGATCGCCTCCCACCACATAGGGGGCCACGACGTTGAGCCGGTCGATGACAAAGAAATTGTGAAAGACCGGATCGTCAAGAGTGAGTGTCTCCAGTTCGCGGTCCGGGAAGGCCAGCTTCAGCGTGTGGCGAATCACGGAAAGATCTGGCTCGCCATCGAAGTCATCCATGAGCACGAAACCGCCCCGGTCGATGTACTGGCGGAGGTTCTCCACTTCTTCCGGGGTCAGGGCCAGTTCACCCGGCTCCGACACCACTGCAAACGGATAGCGGAAGACTTCAGGAGACCCGAGATCCACGATTCGATAAGACCGCGAGTTGACGTCGATGAGTGTCGACTCCCCGAGGACCTGGACGAAGTGCGAGTCCGAACTCGGATAGTTGTGCGACCAGCCCGTACCCCGATACTTGCCCATCGCGGTGTAGCGCCAACGGGCGATGACAACTTCAGTCTTGGGGGGATCGTTCTGACCGATCTGGCGATTGAACCGCTGACCGAACAGCCAGCCCGCCGCGCCAGTGAGTGTCAGAAGAGTCAGGCACAACGGCTTCAAGAATGACCTTCTCCGCTTCCACATGCTTTGCGCAGTCTAGCGCAGAAAAAGTAAGAACTTTTAAGGAAGGATCAAGGGGACGGCTCTAGACACTGCCAAGACATTGAGAGCACAATGCACCACGCCGTCAGGAAATATGCGTATGAAAGGAATTGGAGTGAAGCCGCGAAGAGCGATCTTGATACCTGTCCTTCTGGTTGTCCTTGCTGGGGTATCTTTTGCTATCCCGTTGAAGGGCAGAGTTCGCCCGTCTCGTGCATGACGACCACAGTACGGTACGCGCCGCCGTTGGCAGACAACGCGTGTCATTCGACGTGGATTTCGGGTGTTATCGGCGGATTCGCTCTCGATCGGGACGCGAATTTTTATGTCAGCAGCAGGACACACAATCAGGTGTACTTCGTCAAGAATGGGAGTGTACGTCTCCTGGCAGGAGTTGGCGGCTCCAGCGCGGGGCGGGCCGGGACGGGCGATAACGGTCGCCAAGGCAACCTTTATATTGCGGCGCCGGTTACAACCGTGTCCGCGAGGTAACGCCGAGCGGGAGAGCGAGTAGTCACGTCCTCATGTGATGCCGCATAAGGGCGATTCTGTTATCGAGGCACGACTTGGAACCGAAAGCGGAGCGGCTCGCGAGACGCCGTTTGAGTGGTGGGGGACACCGTCACAAACTCCCTTCCGTCCGGCAGGAGATCGTAATCTCTGAAGGTCGGACGAGTTAGGCGCCTTCCGTGGTCAAGCGGCGAATCGCAGTAGTTCGGTTCACTCCATTTACCTATCTGGACATCCAGTTGAGCACGACCGTAATTGGAGAAGGTGAAGATGGACTTGGCGCGCGGAGGAAGAGAAAGCGACCATCGGGAGCGATGTCGTAAGACGGAGGTTGGGACGAACGCGTGAATTGGCCCTCGAACAAGAGCGCGGCAGGTTTGAAGTTAAAACCGGCTCGCGTGTCGACGGCGACGGACATGACTCGATTGGTTTCCAGGTAAAAGAGTTCTCGGCCATCTCGCGCCCACACGGGCTCGACGCCGCCGTCCGGCGATACGCGGACAGCCGCGCCCTCCCGGCCGTAGGGACGAACCCAGATTTCATTTTTTTCCCCTCTCGAAGCCGAAGCATAAGCCAGCCAGAGTCCATTCGGAGAAACGGCCAAGCCGTTTTGCCCTTCGTTCGCGGGCGTCGCAACGATCGGCTGCAGCTCTCCCCTGGGATCCGGTGTGAACCCGACGATGTCGGTCGTATTCGATCCGGTGTATTGAGTGACTATTAGAGCACGCCCATCCTTTGACCAGCCGTATGGATGAAAGTGTCCCGCTCGAGAAGCCGGTTCAGGATTCCCGCTGCCATCTGCAGCGAAACACGCGATTCCCGTCGCGCGTTATACGTTAGACATGGCAGGCATGCCGGCGGGCCGGCACAAAGTAAAGATCGATTTGGTAGATGCCAACCATGAGGTTTTTCCCGGCCAGTCGAAGACAGAGACGTTCACGATCCCCAAGGGAGCGTCTCACTCTCACTGATCGGGAGAACGGCGAGCTCGGGGCACATCAACTCAACACTTCAGCGCACGCGGGGCAGCCCGGCAATCTTCACATCATGCCCCGCACCTAAGACTTCAGTCCTCGATATGTACCCTTGTCGGACTATGCGATTGAGCAGCTTCGGTCGCTAGTTCGCGTTGTTGGGTGTCCCTACGTTTTCGCCCGACTCGACACTCACAACCGATGGATTAATCCGCAAGGACCGTTCGACGCTGGACGCAAGAAGGCCAAGTTGGAATGGATCGGCTTTCATGACCTCCGTCACTTCCAGGCAACGCAATGGGTCATGCGTGGAATCGATCTACGCACTGTCCAGGAATTGCTGGGACACAGCGACATCACCACAACGATGCGCTATTCACACTTTGCTCCCAGCCACGCAATGCGTTCGATAGCCGAGGTTCAAAAGGCCGAGGCTGCGGATGTCGAGAAGGCGCGGGCGACAAATGGGCGACAGGCAATAGGCTCAGAGGGCGCCGGAGAGACAAGTCCCGTTAACTTGTTGATTGCAGAATGCCGAAAAGAGGACTCGAACCTCCACCCCCTTGCGAGGACTAGAACCTGAATCTGATTTTGAAAACTGTGATTTGTTGAGCAACGTTTAGTAAACAAAAAACTTCCTCGGGCCTTTCGCCAAAGACCGAGACGAAAAATTACGGTCTATTGAGCTTTGCCATAGGCGAAAAACAGGAGGCGAGAAAGCCGGTACAATCCGAAGAAACGATCGATCCCCGCCTCATGGATTCGAGTATTCCTTTCGAGGCCATCGGATACTCCCGCAGCTCATCGGGGAGGCCATAGTCAACGTTCCGTTCACTATGGCGCCGAAATCCACCCATAGCATACGTTACATATACTATGGAGCCCAAATTAAGCCATAATATCCGCAGCATACGCTATGGAAGCAGAATCCAGCCATGATGCTCCCGTGAATAACAAGGAAGGACGTGGAGGCCGTTACGTGATGCAGGCGACTGGGTATCGCGCGTTCCATCCTGCCGCTCTACCGCCGGACCCTCCGGTGGATCTCGGCAAACCGTTGCGCGACCTGCTTTCGGAAGCCGACTATGCGTTGGGCCGTCTGGATGGCGCGGTCCTGACTCTGCCGAATCCCGATCTATTCGTCTTCATGTATGTGCGCAAGGAAGCGGTGCTCTCAAGCCAGATCGAGGGCACGCAAAGCTCGCTTCAGAACCTTCTGGCCGCTGAGGCCCGCCTGAATGATGCGGACGCTCCCTCGGACGTGGCCGAGGTCGTCAACTATGTTGCCGCAATGAACCACGGCATCGAGCGGCTGGCCGAATTGCCGGTATCCGTGCGGCTTATTCGTGAGATTCACGCCAAATTGATGCAGGGCGCACGCGGCGGCCGTCTAACGCCGGGAGAATTGCGCACGACCCAGAACTGGATCGGACCAGGCCGCTGCTCACTCAAGGAGGCGACGTTCGTCCCTCCGCCGCCGCAGGAAGTCCCACAGGCGCTTTCGAATCTGGAGCTTTTTCTGCATACCGAAAACCCTCCTCCGGCACTCATCCAGGTCGGGCTCGCGCACGCTCAATTCGAGACCATTCATCCATTCCTCGACGGCAACGGACGCGTTGGCCGGTTGCTGATCACGTTTCTTCTCACCGAGAAAAAGCTCCTCGCCCGGCCCGTGCTGTATCTGTCGCACTACTTTAAGCAACGCCGCGCCGAGTATTACGAGCGCTTGCAGGCGGTGCGCGACAATGGGGACTGGGAAAGCTGGCTCGCGTTTTTTCTGCGCGGCGTCGTCGAAGTCAGCCGGGAGTCTACTTCAACGGCCGCCGCGATCCTCCGAATGCGCGAGGAATACCGGGCCCGCATTACGGCCGGCCTCGGGCTGGCCGCAGCCAATGGACATCGCGTGATGGACCGTCTCTTCGATCACCCTATCGTGAACGTGGCAACGGTCAGCGATTGGGTCGGCGTCAAGTCGGCCGCCGCTAACAACCTTGTCAACCGGCTTGTCGAAACAGGGCTTCTGCGCGAAATCACCGGGTACGCCCGCAACCGCCGGTTCCGGTTCGATCCTTACTTGCGGCTGTTTGAAGAACCAGAATAGAGCTGAGCTCGGCGAGACATCCGACTACCAGATGTTTCCTAGTAATCGTTTCGGCCCTTCGTTTGATAAGGCGCCGCTTATTAAACTTCTCGCTAAATAACGGACGCTCTATCCCAACGTTCTGGACGCTGCCGACGGGTCCGAAAGTGAGAAGCCGCCGACTGCCGTAGCGGTCCAACAGACCACCGGCCCAACGTGGTAACAGAAATATCAAGACGATGAAGGGTAATTAGGCCGCACCGGCGGCAGCAGGCATGTACCCTGTACTTGTATGAGGTTCATCGGAAAAAAGTCAAGGCCTGGCGCAGACTCTGCCGCGCCCGCTCGTGGGCGACATCAGGCCATACCAGCACCGCGAGCTTGCCTCGCGGGTGCGCCCGGCCCCTTGACATCGCCAAATACGCGAGAAGGGCCTGGGCCTTCTGGCCTGCGACGGTCACCGGCTGCCCGGAAGAAAGCTCTGCCTGGAAGCCCCCGAGAAGAGTGATGTGGATCTGCGTCATGCGTCGCTTTCATTATCCGCAGGATTTCGAGAAACAGCGCTTCCGTTTCTGGTGAGAGACTTGTGCCGAACTCCTCTCGCAGATATGAGCCCTGCTCCGGGGAAACCACCTATTGAGTGAATTCGCGGCGTTGGATAGAAGTTTCGCATTTCAGATCATCGGGATGGACTTAGGAAATGAATCACAGTTCGCTTGGGCTGCTGGCAAAGCTTGCAAATTGATGCTCAGAAATTTTCTTCTTCTCCTAAAATGAGGCCTGCAAATCGAGAATAGGCCGACTCGGAAGAAAGCAACAGTGGAAGCGCGGACATCCTTCAGCCGGAGCATCTCTCCCGATTTCGCCGCGAGGCGCGTGCGGCTTCCGCTCTGAATCATCCCAATATCTGTATCGTCTACGACCTGGGCGAACACGAGGGCCAACCTTTCATTGTGATGGAACTGCTCCAGGGCGAGACGCTCAGAGAACGGCTGGAGCGCGGCCCACTGCCGCTCGACGAAGCCCTCGATCTGAGCATGCAACTGGCGGATGGCCTGGACGCCGCGCACAGCGCAGGTATCCTTCATCGCGACATCAAGCCGGCGAACATCTTCATCACCGATCGCGGCGCGGCCAAACTGCTGGATTTCGGCCTGGCTCGGGACCAGGCTGCGGCATCGGAGGCCGCGCCGACCGTAGATGTCACTGCGGTGGGTACGGTCATGGGGACAATCTCCTACATGTCGCCCGAGCAAGCACGAGGCGAGAAGCTCGACGCCCGGTCCGATCTGTTTTCCCTTGGTGTCGTCTTTTACGAGATGCTCACCGGGCGGCCCGCTTTCGCCGGCAACACTTCGGCCATCATCTTCGAGCAGGTCTTCAACAAGGTCGTCGACTCACCGGCGCGTTTAAATCCCAGGATCCCAAAAGAACTGGATAGGGTCGTTTACGAACTCCTGGAGAAATCCCGAGACCTGCGACCTTCCAGCGCGCGGGATCTCAAGATATCGATTTCACGGATTCGCCGGGATTCGGAAGCCCGGCTCGCGGCGCGGTCCGACAGCCAGGAAAAATCGATTGTCGTCCTGCCATTCGAGAACCTGAGTCCGGATCCGGATAACGAGTATTTCAGCGACGGCTTGACCGACGAGATCATCACCGACCTCTCTCAGATCGCAAGCCTGCGCGTGATTTCCCGCAGTTCGAGCATGCAACTGAAGGGATCGAGTCAGGATCTCAAAACGGTCGCGGCTCAACTGAACGTGCGATACGTTCTGGAAGGCAGCGTCCGGAAGGCCGGCAACGCCGTCCGCGTGACCGCGCAATTAGTGGACCCCGAATCGAATCGGCCTCTCTGGGCGGAAAAGTACTCGGGCAAGCTCGAGGACATCTTTGAAATCCAGGAACAGATCTCGCGCAAGATCGTCGACGCCCTGAAGATGCGATTATCGCCTGAAGAAGACCGGAAACTGGCGGCGCGGCCCATCGACAACATAGAAGCGTTCGAGTGCTACCAGCGGGCGCGTTATGAAATCTACAAGTTCACGGAAGAGGGCCTGGACAAAGCTCGTGAGCTGATCGAAACCGCTATCGCTCTCGTCGGCGACAACGAATTGCTATATGCCTCGCTGGGAACCCTCTACTGGCAGTATGTGAACGCTGCGGTCAAGGCCGACGACGGTTACGTCAAGCGGGCCGAAGAACTGGCACAAAAGGTGTTCTCGTTGAATCCGGATTCCGGCCCTGGACATGCGCTGATGGGGATGGTCCGGCAGAACCAGGGACAACCGCAGGAGGCGGTTCGAAGTTTCAAGCGGGCTCTTGAGATCGATCCGAACAACGTGTACGCATTGGGTGAAATCGCTCGTGTGTACATGTGCGTGGGCGTCGAGCAGGCCAGAAAAGCCTACGCGGATTGTGTCAAAGCGGATCCACTTCAATTAATTGTTCACGTGGGTGCCTACGCCGTGGAGTTGTGGTTCGGGAACAACAACTTCGTTCAAGGGGAAGGTTTACGTTTTCTGCGCGCTGTGCCTGAATTTCCCATGATGCGATGGCCAGTGGCAATGTCGTTTATTAATGACCGGCGGCCGCACGACGCCATCCAGGTTCTGCGGCCGCTCTCGGAAAAGTCGCCCACAGTAGCCGGACGGGCCTGCCGCTTTCTGCGTCTGGCATTGGAAGGGCAGCTTGAAGATGCCAAATCCTGCTTCGATCTGGATCTTTTGTCGCGTGCGCAAAACGTCGAGTTCTGGTCGTTCTGGGTCAGCGAATGCTATGCCTTCACCGGCGAGACGGACCTGGCGATCGACTGGCTGGAAACCGCATTTCGCAAAGGTTTCTGGCATTACCCTTACGTCTCGAAACACAGCACAGCCTTTCGGAAACTCGATGGGCGTCCGCGCTTCGAGGACGTTCTTGCCCGGATAAAAACCGCTTGGGAACAATTCGAACCTTGAGTCTGCGTAATTTTTCCGACTCCGAGCTTCAGCTCGCGCCCTATGGTTCGGGAATCACATAATTTTGCTGCGCCTCGGCGAATGGTTGTCACAAGCGTCTCACGCCGTCTCTTGCATTGCCTAGTTTGCGGACCGCCTCGCGATGTGGTCGATGATTAGAACGTCGATCGGAGCTTTACCTGTCGCTGGTCAGACACGAATCAAGGAACGAATGCCGCTGAAACGTCTCTAGCTAATATCCGCGGTGCGTGGCACCACTCCCGCCGTTTTGCTGCTTCGAACTCTTCGTTTCCAGGCCGCAGTCCTTTGTGCGCGACCGTCCAAAGTCGAAAGCCTCTGAGTTGCGGAGCCACGGGTCTCTTCTGTTCGGACGTGGCTTTGTTTCTCAGAGCGTAGGAATTTCAAACGAGGGGAGGGAGTAGTCGCTTCGTCGTGTAACGCCGCATAAGGGCGATTCTGTTATCGAGGCACGGAAACGCCGTGCCGGGGAGCTCGATTCCGGGGACGGCGAAGAACGGGATCGTTTGCGGGATGAGGCCCCATGGCTGTCGGACGTCCTCGTGGCATCGATCACGGGCCGGATCGCGACAGGCCCGCACGCAGGCGCCCGCGTCCAGACTGGTGGAGATCGCGTCGATCCGGAATCGCTGGAGGCCACGCCGTCAGAGCGCTGTGCGCGAGTCTCGGGCTTTAGTGTACATGCCAACGTCGCCGTATCCGCAGGAGACCGCAAACGGCTCGAACGTTTGTGTCGGTATGTGGCACGCCCTCCGTTGGCCAGCGAGCGGTTGGAGATGACGCCGGATGGGAGGCTCGTCTATGAGTTCAAACGCCCCTGGCGGAACGGCATCTCACGAGCCTTTTACTCGCCACTGGAGTTCATCGAAAAACTATCGGCTTTGGTGCCGCCGCCCCGCGCCCATCTGGCGCGGTATCACGGTGTCCTGGCGCCAGCAGCGAAGTGGAGAGCGAAGATCGTTCCCCGTGCGGAGATGCAAACGGCACCGGACTTCGCAGCGCCTCAGCGGAGCTCTGCTCCGGAAGTTTCGATGCGTGACCCCCAACGGGAACCCAAGGGTTCGGCTCCGCCGCTGCGGCATCCACAGAACTACTCCTGGGCGGAACTGATGAAGAGAGTTTTCGAGGCCGACGTTTTGGCCTGTGATCGCTGCGGCGGCAGGCTGCGCATCGTTGCAGCGATACATCCGCCAGAAACAACCCGGAAGATTCTGGACTGCCTGGGGCTGCCGTCACGCCCTCCGCCGATGTCTCCGCCCGCCCGCGAAACCGACATCTCCTGGCTCTACTAACTAACCTGCGCGCCTCCGAAGGTCAAGCTCCCCGTATGTCCTGCTGAAGTGGACACGCCCTCTTATTTGCTCTGTGCAACCCCGAAGAAATACGGCTCTCTCGACATACAGAGACGGAATAGTTCTTATCCGACATTCCAAACGCGGAAACGGGCTGGAACAAATCGGCGAGCTATGCTCTGCACGATGCTTGAAATGCCTATCCTCCGATGCTAAGGGAATGGAAAAAGTCCGATTTAATGCTGAACTGATCGAGGGTCATAAGGGCGTCACTGTTGTGCTCGTCCCGTTCGATCCGGAAAAGATGTGGTTGCAGAAACCCATTCGTCTATACGGACGCCGGCACGGTTGGCTCGTGACCGGAAGGGCGAATGGTACCCCTGCTTGTTTCTCCTATCCTCGAATCCCGCGCTTCCCGTCAATCCGAGCTGCGTCACATGCATGGATGCCAAAGCGTTTACGGATATGGTTGCGAGGACCGAGGAGACCTTCATGC
>Ga0068863_100007351_pt1 | contig 10783 bp, 6 predicted proteins | sample KBSSwiS62_FD_66596 | JGI IMG/M metagenome (GOLD analysis project Ga0068863, IMG submission 66596) | Switchgrass rhizosphere microbial communities from Kellogg Biological Station, Michigan, USA - KBS Switchgrass S6-2 | ecosystem: Host-associated > Plants > Roots > Rhizosphere > Soil ...
AGATGTCCCCGAGCGTCGAGACGTCCAGTTCCTCCGGCACATCCTCACCACGGCGGCCCGCCGCGATCGCATGTTCGACGCGGCGCACCTTGTCCATGAACTCCAAAACCTCTGAGCGCAATACATTCTCGGCGTCCGAATCCACCGACACCGTCACCGACGTGATGGCGTCCGGAATCAGATCAGCGGGCAGCCCCGCGGCTGCCACTCGCTCGAGTACCTTCTGCGCCAACGCCAGTGCTGGCTGCCCGGTCGGCACGTCATCCATTGACGAGTTGCGCGTCTTCTCCAGCTTCTTGCGCTCTTCCCATTGCGCAAGCTGCTCGTCAAGCGAGATCGACTCACCGGCGAGCACTGCAGGCACCCTGTTGCCGAGCTTGCGCACCAGCGAATCCGCTACGTCATCGATGGTGAACGGATGCTGCGGCGCATCCTCCGCGATGCGCGCATGGAACAGCACCTGGAGCAACACGTCGCCGAGCTCCTCACGCAGCTCGTCGGCGTTGCCGCCGCGCACCGCGTCGAACACCTCGTATGTCTCTTCGAGCAGATACCGACGCAGCGAGTCATGTGTTTGCTCGCTCTCCCACGGCCCTGAGGTGCGCAGCTTGTCCATCATCGCCACCGCGTCTACCAACCGCTCCCCCGGCGCAGCGTCCGGCGCAGCGATCAACTTGTCCCCGGCGGCCAGTCGCGCGACGACGGCGGGATGCTCCCGATCCGACGACAGCAACACCGGGGCGTCTTCGCCGTCGTACGCCGGCCGCGCCGCGGGTAGCGACCACGGCACCTTGACGGGCATCTCTTCGGTGTACTGGACGTCGCCGGTGAGCAAGTCAATTGCCTCGACCGGGACGAGCGAAGGACGACGAGGGTCGACCAGGACGACGGTCATGTCGCCTGTCGCTTGTCACTCATCGCCGTACCTCCGAACTTCGTTATATCAACACCTTCCTGGGCTTTTCCATCGAGGGCCAACACCAAACCGGCCACCATGGCAACCAGTTCAAGATCACGAATCCGCGGCGCCCCAACACCGGAACCCGCACGCGGAATCGGCACCTGCACGGTCGACGTCGTAGCCCGGTAATTCGCACCCGGGTAGAGCCGCTTGAGTCGCAGTTGCTGCGAGTCGGCCAATTGAAAGGGCGACAGCCGCAGCGTCGACTCGGATATCGCACTGAGTTCGGTGATCCCGTATTCACGGAACAGCAACCGCAGCCGCGCCACAGCAACCAATCTCTGCGCCGCCTCAGGCAGCGGCCCGTACCGGTCGACCAACTCGTCGATCACTGCGTCCACGCCTGCGTCATCAGCGGCCGCCGCCAGCCGACGATAGGCCTCCAACCGCAATCGATCGCTGCCGATGTAGTCCGGTGGCAGGTGCGCATCGACCGGAAGATCGATCCGGACATCCTTCGGTTCCTCCGGCGCCAGAACGGTTTTCCCGTCGGCTGCCGCGCGGTACGCCTCGACCGCTTCGCCGACCAGCCGCACATAGAGGTCGAAGCCGACACCGGCGACGTGTCCCGACTGCTCGACGCCGAGAACGTTTCCCGCGCCACGGATTTCGAGGTCCTTCATCGCGACCGCCATGCCCGCGCCGAGCTCGTTGTTCTGCGCGATCGTCGCGAGGCGGTCGTACGCGGTTTCCGTCAACGGCACCTCGGGCGGATACAGGAAGTACGCGTAACCGCGCTCGCGACTGCGGCCGACCCGGCCCCGCAGCTGATGCAACTGCGAGAGCCCGAACGTGTCCGCGCGGTCGACGATCAACGTGTTGGCGTTCGAAATGTCAAGGCCCGTCTCGACAATCGTCGTGCACACCAGAATGTCGAACTCACGATTCCAGAAGCCTTCGACCGTGCGCTCCAACAGATCTTCGTTCATCTGGCCATGCGCCACTGCCACTCGTGCCTCCGGCACCAGCGTCCGCACCCGCGCGGCCGCCTGGTCGATCGACCGCACCCGGTTGTGGATGTAGAAGGCCTGCCCGTCGCGCAACATCTCGCGCCGCAGCGCCGCCGCGATCTGCTTGTCGTCATGCGGGCCGACGTAGGTCAGCACCGGGTAGCGCTCCTCGGGCGGGGTCAGGATCGTCGACATCTCACGGATGCCCGCCAGGCTCATCTCCAGCGTCCGCGGGATCGGTGTGGCGCTCATGGTCAGCACGTCGACGTGGGTGCGCATCGACTTGATGTGCTCCTTGTGCTCGACGCCGAACCGCTGCTCCTCGTCGACCACGACCAGGCCCAGGTCCTTCCACGTGACCCCGGTCTGAATCAGCCGATGCGTGCCGATCACGATGTCGACCGATCCGTCCTTCATGCCTGCGAGCACCGCTTTCGAGTCGGCAGGCGAGGTGAACCGCGACAGCCCCTTCACGGTGACCGGGAAGCCGGCCATCCGCTCGGAGAACGTCTGCAGATGCTGATCGGCCAGCAGCGTCGTCGGTACCAGGACGGCGACCTGCTTGCCGTCCTGCACTGCCTTGAACGCCGCCCGCACCGCGATCTCGGTCTTGCCGTAGCCCACGTCGCCGCAGATCACCCGGTCCATCGGGACGGGCTTCTCCATGTCGCTCTTGACCTCGGTGATCGCGGTCAACTGGTCGACGGTCTCGGTGAAACCGAACGCGTCCTCCATCTCGGCCTGCCACGGGGTGTCCGGGGCGAACGCGTGGCCCGGCGACGCCTGCCGCTTGGCGTACAGCGACACCAGTTCGGCGGCGATCTCGCGCACCGCCCGCCGCGCCTTGGTCTTGGTGTTGGCCCAGTCGCTGCCGCCGAGACGTGACAGCGTCGGCGCTTCGCCGCCGACATAGCGCGACAGCTGATCCAGGGAGTCCATCGGCACGTACAGCCGGTCGGAGCCGCCGCCGCGTTTCGCCGACGCGTATTCCAGCACCAGGTATTCGCGGCGCGCCCCGCCGACCACCCGCTCGGTCATCTCGACGAACCGGCCGATGCCGTGCTGGTCGTGCACGACGAGATCGCCCGCCGTCAGCGCCAGCGGGTCGACGACGTTGCGCCGCCTGGCCGCCAGCCGCTTACCCTCGGTGGCGGTCGCGCGGTTGCCCGTCAGGTCGGTCTCGGTGATCACCACCAGGTTCGCGCCCGCGATCACCACACCGTCGTGCAGCGGGCCCTTGAGCACGCCGACGACGCCTTCCTTCGGCGCGGCACCGCCCTCCAAAAACGTTGCGGGAGTGTCGGATTCACTCAGTTGCTCGATGACGCGGTGCGCGGTGCCGGTGCCGGGGGTGACGACGGCGGCATAACCACCGGTCGCGACGTGGGCGCGCAGCATCGCGAAGATCTCATCTATGTTGTGCTGCTGCCCGCGCGCCGACGGCGCGGGCCGGATGTTGAGTTCCAGTGCCGCCTCGTCGGACAGCTGCGACAGCGTCCACCATGGGTGCCCGCCCTCGCGCGCGGCGGCGCGGGCGTCCTCCAGCTCGACGAAGCCCGACGCGCCGAGCGCCTCGATGTCGATCGGCACGTCACCGCCGACCGCGGCCGTCGACCACGACGCCTCGAGGAACTCGCGGCCGGTCTTGATCAGGTCTGTCGCGCGGGTGCGGACCTTCTCGGGATCGCAGATCAACAGAGGCGTGCCCGCAGGCAGGTGAGCGGACAGCGTCGCCAACTCGGTCGGCCGCAGCAGCGGCAGCAGCGCCTCCATGCCGTCGACAGGGATGCCCTCGGCCAACTTGGCCAGCATGTCGGGCACACTGCCCGGCACGCTGTTCTCCTGCGGCGGGTGCTCGGCGGACAGCTTGGCGGCGCGGTCACGCACATCGTCGGTCAGCAGCACCTCGCGGCATGGCACCGCGACCACGAAGTCGACCGCGATCTCGGGGATGGAGCGCTGGTCGGCGACGGAGAACATCCGCATCTCGGACACCTCGTCGCCCCAGAACTCGACGCGCACCGGGTGCTCTGCGGTGGGCGGGAAGATGTCGAGGATGCCGCCGCGCACCGCGAATTCGCCGCGCTTGCCGACCATGTCGACGCGCTCGTAGGCCAGCTCGACGAGCCGCGCGATGACTTGGTCAAATGTCGCCGCCGGGGCGGCTCCGGCGTCGAAGTCAGCCTCGGCGCCAAGCGTCAGCGTCACCGGCTCGATGTCGGCGATGTCGGGGGCCATCGGCTGCAGCAGCGACCGCGTGGTCGTCACCACAACACGCAATGGCGGGCCGAGCCGCGAGTCGTCGGGATGACTCAACCGGCGCAGCAGCATCAGCCGCGCGCCAACGGTGTCGACGCCTGGCGAGAGCCGCTCGTGGGGCAGCGTCTCCCAGGACGGGAACAGCGCGACGGCCTCACCGAAGACGCCGCGCAGTTCGGCGGTCAGATCGTCGGCTTCCCGGCCGGTGGCGGTGACTACGAGCAGCGGGCCGGATTGCGCGAGCGCGCACGCCGCGTACACCCGGGCGCTGGCCGGGCCGATGAGGGTGAGATCGCTGGGTCTGTCGGCGGCGCGGCGGGCGACGTCCTGTAGTGAAGGGTCGCGCAGCGCCAGGTCAATCAGCCCCGCGATCGGGGTTTGGACATGGTTGTGCCCCGATGCGGTCATGATGTGGTCCATCCTAGGCAAGCTCCGAAGTGCTTGCCGGAGCGGGCAAAACCGCTACTCGTCGAGCAGCAGCGGATCGTCTTCGAGGTGGGCCAGGCCGTTCCAGCACAGGTTGACCAGATGCGCGGCCACGACTTCTTTCTTCGGCTCGCGCACGTCCAGCCACCACTGGGCCGTCATCGACACGGACCCAACCAACGCCTGGGCGTACAGCGGCGCCATGTCCGGGTCCAGGCCGCGACGGGAGAAGTCGCCGGCCAGGATCGACGACACCTGGTTGACGGCGTCGTTGAGCAGGGTCGAATAGGTGCCCGACGTGATGGCAGCAGGCGAATCGCGGATGAGGATGCGGAAGCCGTCGGTGCGCTCCTCGATGTAGGTCAGCAGCGCCAGCGCCACCCGCTCGATCCGCAGCCGGGAGCGGTTGTTGGTCATCCGGGTCAACGAATTCGTGATGCCGTCGAGCAGCGCCGACATCTCGCGGTCGACCACGACGGCGTAGAGCCCTTCCTTGCCGCCGAAGTGTTCGTAGACGACGGGTTTGGAGACGTTGGCGCGCTGCGCGATCTCCTCGATGGAGGTGCCCTCATACCCGCGCTCGGCGAACAGCGTTCGCGCGACGTCGATCAGCTGATGCCGTCGCTCGGCGCCGGTCATCCTGGCGCGGGGTGCTCGCACTTCCTTGTCGGGCGCTGCCACGTCTTCAGGCTAGTGCGTTCGACTAGCATCACGAGTTGATCAGTCCGTCGTGGTGTAATCGGCAGCACCTCTGATTTTGGTTCAGATAGTTCAGGTTCGAGTCCTGGCGACGGAGCATTGGTGACGCGGAGAGTCGATTGACAACCCATGACGAGGCCGCTGTCCTGGTTTTGGCGGCCGGGGCAGGTACCCGCATGCGCTCGGACATCCCGAAGGTCTTGCACACGCTGGGCGGCCGCAGCATGCTCGCGCACGCGCTGCACTCGGTGGCCAAGGCGTCGCCGGGACAGCTCGTGGTCGTACTCGGCCACGACCGCGACCGGATAGCGCCCGCCGTCGCTGAGGTGGCCGACGAGCTGGGCAGGTCGATCCAGGTAGTCGTTCAGGAAGAGCAGCTGGGCACCGGCCACGCCGCGCAACGCGCGATGGCGGCGCTGCCCGATGACTTCGCAGGCGTCGTCGTCGTGACCTACGGCGACGTGCCGCTGCTGGACGCCGAGACGCTGGCCGGACTGATCGCCGCGCATACCGCCGAGAACGCTGCCGTGACGGTGCTGACCACGACGGTGGCGGATCCGACCGGTTATGGGCGAGTGGTTCGCGCCGCAGACGGAGAAGTGACCGGCATCGTCGAGCAGAAAGATGCCGGCCCGTCGGAGCTGGCCATCCAGGAGATCAATGCCGGCGTCTACGCGTTCGACGCCGCCGCGCTGCGCTCAGCTCTTGGCCGGCTGCAGCCGCTGAACGCTCAACAGGAGCTGTACCTGACCGACGTCATCTCGATCGTCCGCTCGGACGGGCTTGTCGTGCGGGCCAAACACGTCGACGACTCCACGCTCGTCGCCGGCGTCAACGACCGGGTACAGCTGGCCGAGCTCGGCGCCGAACTCAACCGCCGCATCGTCGCCGCACACCAGCGGGCGGGTGTGACGATCATTGATCCGGCAACGACGTGGATCGACGTCGACGTGACCATCGGCCGCGACACCGTGATCCACCCGGGCACGCAGTTGCTCGGCTCGACGCGGATCGGTGGCCGCTGCCAGATCGGCCCCGACACCACGTTGACCGACGTCACGGTCGGCGAGAAGGCGGTCGTGATGCGCACCCACGGCGGCCAATCGCAGATCGGCGACGGCGCGGCCGTCGGCCCCTTCGCGTATCTGCGGCCCGGCACTGTGCTGGGCGCCGAGGGCAAGCTCGGCGCGTTCGTCGAAACGAAGAACGCGACCATCGGCACCGGCACCAAGGTGCCGCACCTGACATACGTCGGCGACGCCGACATCGGCGAGCACAGCAATATCGGCGCGTCGAGCGTGTTCGTCAACTATGACGGCGAGAACAAGAGCCGCACGACGATCGGGTCGCATGTGCGGACGGGATCCGACACGATGTTCGTCGCGCCGGTGAATGTCGGCGACGGCGCCTACACCGGGGCGGGCACGGTGGTGCGCGAGGACGTGCCGCCGGGTGCGCTGGCCATCTCGGCGGGCCCGCAGCGCAATATCGAGGGCTGGGTGTCGAAGAAGCGCCCGGGGTCTAAGGCCGATAAAGCCGCCCGGCGGGCCGCCGGCGAACAAACCGACGAGGACGACGCCGCACGGCCGTGAGCCGGTTGCCCATTGTTCGCAATCTGGCTACCCGTACGATTAGGCGGTAACGATCCCCGAGCAATGAGGGCACCGTGGGCACCGAGTGGACCGACAATCGCAAGAATCTGATGCTCTTCTCGGGTCGCGCGCACCCCGAACTGGCCGAGCAGGTGGCCAAGGAGCTTGACACCCCGGTCACCGCGCAGACCGCACGCGACTTCGCCAACGGCGAGATCTTCGTCCGCTTCGACGAGTCTGTTCGCGGCTGCGACGCATTCGTGCTGCAGAGCCATCCCGCGCCGCTGAACCAGTGGCTGATGGAACAGCTGATCATGATCGATGCGCTCAAGCGCGGCAGCGCCAAGCGGATCACCGCGATCCTGCCGTTCTATCCGTACGCCCGCCAGGACAAGAAGCACCGCGGACGCGAACCGATCTCGGCGCGACTGGTCGCCGACCTGCTCAAGACCGCGGGCGCCAACCGGATCCTCACCGTCGATCTGCACACCGACCAGATCCAGGGCTTCTTCGACGGGCCCGTCGACCACATGCGCGCGCAGAACTTGCTGTGCGGCCACATCGCCGAGAACTACGCCGACCACGACATGGTCGTGGTGTCCCCGGACTCCGGCCGTGTCCGGGTCGCCGAGAAGTGGGCCGACGCGCTGGGCGGCGTGCCCCTGGCCTTCATCCACAAGACGCGTGACCCGCTGGTGCCCAACCAGGTGAAGTCCAACCGGGTCGTCGGCGATGTCAAGGGCAAGACCTGCATCCTCACCGACGACATGATCGACACCGGCGGCACGATCGCAGGCGCGGTCAAGCTGCTGAAGGACGACGGGGCAGGCGACGTCATCATCGCCGCGACGCACGGCGTGCTGTCCGATCCGGCGGCCCAGCGACTGGCCGAGTGCGGCGCCCGCGAGGTGATCGTCACCAACACGTTGCCGATCGGTGAAGACAAGCAGTTCCCGCAGCTGACTGTGTTGTCGATCGCACCGTTGCTGGCAAGCACCATCCGCGCGGTGTTCGAAAACGGTTCAGTCACAGGACTTTTCGACGGGTCGGCGTAGTGGCTGGAAGCTCGCGAAACGTCATCTACCACAACCCGAAGTGCTCGACGTCGCGCAAGGCCTTGGAACTGTTGCGGGACAACGGCATCGAGCCGGAAGTCGTACAGTACCTGAAGACGCCGCCGTCGCGGGCCCAGCTGGTCGAGATGATCAAGAATGCCGGCATTGACGTGCGCACCGCGGTACGTAAACGTGAAGCGCTGTATGACGAACTCGGGTTGGCCGACGCATCGGATGACGCGTTGCTCGACGCGATGGCCGAGCATCCGATCCTGATCGAACGCCCCTTCGTCGTCACCGCAAAGGGCACGCGGCTGGCCCGGCCGATCGACGCGGTTCGCGAGATTTTGTGACGTTGCCGCGCTGCGCGGCTGCTGTCGCGGTTGTGGTCCTCACCGCAACGGGTTGCGGCGCGAAAACCCCTGACTATCAGTCGCTCTGGTCGACATCGGCCACCACGACAACGTCGACGACCGCCGATGCCCCGCCAGTGACGATCGCGCAGTTCCTCGAGGAACAGGGCGTCAAGGGAGACCCGGTCGCGCCGCAGAAGCTCACCGATCTCACGGTGACGATGCCGCAGCCGAAGGGTTGGACGCAGTACAACAATCCGAACTTCGCACCGGGCACGCAGATGATCGCCAAGGGCGACACCTATCCGACCGCGATGCTGATGGTGTTCAAGCTGACCGGCGACTTCGACGTCAGCGAGGCGATCAAGCACGGCTACGCCGACGCGCAACTGTCGCAGAACTTCAAGCAGCTCAACGCATCTACCGACAACTGGCACGGCTTCCCGTCGTCGATGATCGAGGGCAGCTACGACCTCAACGGCCGCCGGATGCACAGCTACAACCGTATCGTGATCCCGACGACCGCACCGCCGGCGAATCAGCGCTACCTCGTTCAGTTCACGGTGACGGGCTATGCGGAGAAGGCCGCCGAGGAGGCGCCGGACATCGAGGCCGTGATCGGGGGCTTCGACGTCAAGGTGCCACCGAAGTAGGAGCGGTCAGGGTGCCGAGTCGGCGCATGGCGTGCCAACGCAGCCGCACTCCGTAGAACGCCGATGCGACGGACTGGATCACCACGAGGTACATCATCTGCCGGTAGACGATCTGTTGTAGCGGCATGGTCCACAGCGGTCGTAGCGGTTCGCGATCCAACCGGAATGCGTATGCCGCACATGCCAGTTGGGCCAAAAGGAAGCCGAACCAAGTCGCCCAGATGATTACGACGTCCTCGGTGAAGAACGAGAAGCCGGCGGCGACGTCCACCACGGGAGCGGTGAGCGGCAGCAGGACCTGAAAGAGCAGCAGATAGGGCAATCCACGGCGGCCGAGCTTGCCGGGCCGACCTCCTTCGACGACGGCGTGCCGGTGCTTCCACATCGACTGCAGAGTCCCGTAGCACCAGCGGTAGCGCTGGCGCCAAAGCTGCGTGAGGGTTGCCGGGGCTTCGGTCCACGCCACGGCATCGGGCGCATAGACGACGCGCCAGCCATCGCGGCACAAGGCCATCGTAAGGTCGGTGTCCTCGGCCAGCGTGTCGTCGCTGACTCCACCGACTGCTTCGATCGCGGTGCGGCGGAACGCGCCGATCGCGCCCGGCACGGTCGGCATGCATTGCAGGACATCGAACATGCGGCGGTCGAGGTTGAAGCCCATCACGTATTCCAGGTGCTGCCACGACCCGAGCAGGCCGTCGCGGTTGGCGACCTTCGTATTTCCCGACACCGCACCGACTTCGGGATCGGCAAACGGTTTCACCAGCTCGCGCAGGGTATCCGGCTTGAACACAGTGTCACCGTCGACGAGCACGAGCGTTTCGTATCGTGCCGCTGCGATGCCTGCATTGAGCGCTGATGGCTTACCCCCGTTTTCTTTGCGAATCAACCTGACTCGATCCAGATCGAGTGAGCACACGATGTCGCTGGTGTCGTCGGTTGAGCCGTCATCGACGACGATCACTTCGTAGGTTGGGTAGTCCAGGCTGGTCAGCGATCGAACGCACGCCTCGATACCAAGACGTTCGTTGAATGCCGGCACCACAATGGTGACGCTCGGCAACGAATCCAACTGTTGCACCGTGCTTTTGGCGCGCTTGGCGTGGCCTCGGGCATAGGCGATCAGGACGGCGATACGGAGAAGCGCCAACACCCCGGCGGTAATGAAGAACAATTTCAGGACGAATGCGAACCACAGCGAGAGCTGGACGACAGCGAGTGTGATTGCGCCGCGCATGCGCTGTCCCGCGGTCGCCGGAATCCATGGCGATTGATCGCCCGTTGCCCGCGTTATCGTGGTGAATTGGAAGCCGCGCGCCTGCAGCGCAGGAATCAACTTCTCCAGCGCTGCAACGGTTTGCGACCGCTCACCGCCACCATCGTGAAACATCAGGACAGATCCGTTGTCGCCTTGCGGCGTTGCTGCTGCCACGATCTTGTCCACGCCGGGACGTGCCCAGTCCTTGGTATCTCGATCGGTCAGCACGACCAGGTAAGGGCCGATACCGGATACCGAATGCCAAATGGGATAGTTGATGTCGGCGATCTCGGAGGAGAACGGGGGCCGCATGAGATGGGTCATATACCCGGTCGCCGCGGCGATGGCGTACTGCGTTTGATCCAGTTCGAGCCGCCGCTGCCAGCGCGGGATGGCCCCCAGGTCGGGGTGCGTAAAGGTGTGCACACCGATTTCGTCGCCATCGCGCACCATGCGTTGAAGCACGTCGGTACGGCCCGGAATTCTCGACCCGATCACGAAAAATGTTGCTGGGACGTGGAACCGTTCGAGCACCTCGAGTATCTGCCCGGTTTCGGCGTCCGGGCCGTCGTCAAAT
>Ga0068863_100007354_pt1 | contig 10778 bp, 9 predicted proteins | sample KBSSwiS62_FD_66596 | JGI IMG/M metagenome (GOLD analysis project Ga0068863, IMG submission 66596) | Switchgrass rhizosphere microbial communities from Kellogg Biological Station, Michigan, USA - KBS Switchgrass S6-2 | ecosystem: Host-associated > Plants > Roots > Rhizosphere > Soil ...
AATTTCCTTGTTGCTAGGCGATTCCTAAGCCCGCATCCGGTTTCGATGGTCTGCCTTCGCATTATCTTTTTTACGTACATGCAAGTGGTACCCCGTATACGTAACGCCAACAAGAATTTCATTTTTCGGTGAGAGCTGCGCAGGACGCCGCATACTAAATTCTCCAGCAGGATTTACCGGTTAAATAGAGACTCCAAGAAACGCATCCACAGGGCCATGAGCACTACAACGCAAACTCTTCCAGAATCTCCAGCCGCGGACGCTTCGCAAGGGCAACCGCGCGGCACGGGGCTGCCGCAACTCATCACCGCCATGCTCAAATCCGGCGGACACATCAGCGACCTGATTTTTTCGCCGGGCCGCGCGCCGCAAGTCGAAAGAAGCGGTCAGCTGGTGGAACTCAAGTTCAAGGGGTTGGAGAGCCTGAAGCCGCAGGACACGCGGTCGATCGCGTACGAACTGATGGGGAAAAACGAAACGCCGATCCGCAAGCTGGAGCAGGAAGGTTCGGCGGACCTTTCCTACGGAATTGATGGAGTTGCGCGCTTTCGCGTGAATATTTTCCGGCAGCGCGGCAGCCACGCCATTGTGATGCGCGTGATTCCCGACAACATTCCGAGTTTCGACGACTTGAAATTGCCTGAAGCGCTGCAAGAGATTGTGGAGCTGCGCAACGGCATCGTGCTGGTGACCGGGCCGACCGGTTCGGGTAAGTCCTCGACGCTTGCCGCAATCATCGACAAGATGAATCAGGACAAGGCGTATCACATCCTGACCATCGAAGATCCCATCGAGTTTCTGCACCGGCACAAGCGGGCGACGATTCATCAGCGCGAACTGCACAGCGATACACCAACATTTTCGCTGGCGCTTCGGGCGGCGTTGCGGCAGGCGCCCAAAGTGATTCTGGTGGGAGAAATGCGCGACCGCGAGACGATCGAAATCGCGCTCGAAGCATCCGAAACGGGTCACCTGGTGATGTCTACTCTTCATACGATTGATGCTGCTAAAACCGTGGAACGCATCGTCGGGGTTTTTCCGCTGGCCGACCAGCAAGCGATTCGGACGCGGCTGGGCAAGGCCTTTCGTTTTATCGTTTCGCAACGCTTGCTTCCCCGCAAGAACGGCAACGGGCGAATTGCCGCAGTGGAGGTTCTGAAATCCACCATGCGCACCCGGGAATACGTGGAAAAAGGCGAGAGCGAAGGCAAGTCACTGCTGGATGCCATGCGCGATGGTTCAAATGAAGGCATGCAGCACTTCGACGCCGAGCTCAACAAGTATGTGCGGCAGGGACTGGTGGACTTCGACGTAGCTCTAGGCTTTGCCACGAACGCGGGCAATTTCCGGCTGGAAATGCAGGACTATCTGGAAGACCCGAAAAACCGGCGGGCTAATGCGCCCGGTACTGATCCCGACCTCGAACCCTAATTGTGCTTAGGCATCCTTGATCATGTGGTTGTAGACGTTCCAACGAAGCGAAGCGCTTCCTGTATGATTCTTCCCGATGATTTGCCCTGATCCGCCAGATCTAGAACCGCTAAAGCAAACGCTCTACTACTCGCTGATTGGCGCCGGAGTTCTTCTGGCGCTGCAATTCGCGTTTGCCAGGGCAACAGCGCGGATTTCAGGCGTGGCGTGGCAATGGCTAGAGGCCATGGGACGCCGGCCAGTTTTTTGCGCCTGCGGGCTCTTGGTCGCGGTGGTTTTCGTTCGCGTTGCGCTGCTGCTCCGCTTTCCCGTTCCTGTCGGCGGGATCCACGACGAATTCAGTTATTTGCTCATGGGCGACACGTTCGCGCATGGACGCCTGTCGAATCCGCCGCACCCCATGTGGATGAGTCTGGAAGCGTTCCACGTCAATTTTTTTCCGCGCTACGCGTCGATGTATCCGCCGCTGCAGGGTGTGGTACTTGCGGCTGGCCAAGTGTTGGGGAGTCCGTGGATCGGGGTGGTGCTGAGCTGTGGCGCGATGGTGGTGGTGATGTATTGGATGCTGCTGGCGTGGGTGCCTTCGCGCTGGGCTTTGCTGGGCAGCGTTGTCGTGTGGCTCAAATTTTGTGTGACGAGCTACTGGATCAACAGCTACTGGGGAGGGGCTGTGGGTGCAGCGGGCGGCGCCCTATTGCTGGGAGCGCTGGCCCGCATCGTTCGCAAACCACGGAGTCGCGACGCGGCGCTGTTCGCCTTGGGTCTGGCAATTCTTGCGAACAGTCGGCCTTACGAGGGTTTTCTATTCAGTTTGCCGGCGGGGATCTATTTATTCTACGGGCTTTTCGCGAGAGCGCGCCACCTTCAGGCTGTTTCGCGATGGAAGATCGTCTTTCTTCCGATGCTAGCCGTGCTGATACCGACTGTAGTGGCAATGGCCATATATAACCACAGCCTGACGGGCCACGTGCTGGTTTTTCCGGAAACACTCAACGTCCGCACGTATCACACCGCGCCAATGTTTCTTTTCCAGGCTTCCAAGCCTCCGCTGCGATATCACAATCAACAATTCGAGGAGTTTTATAACGGCTGGGAGCGCGAAGAGTACGACCACACATGGGAAAGCGTGAAGTGCCTGACGTGGCTAAAAACGGTGCGCTTCTTTTCGGCGTTTGGGTGGTGGGGAATGTATCTTGCCGCGCCGGGAATTTATTGGGTTCTGCGGAATCCTCGGCAGCGGCTGCTATGGATCATGCTGGGACTCGTTGCGGCCGGGGCTTACGTCGTGGTGTGGTCGAATGCGCACTATGCCTCGCCGGCCAGTTGTATTGTGATTCTTCTCTATCTGCAGTCGCTGCGCTATGCACGGCAGATGCGCGGGAAGCGCTGGCGCTGGGGAGCTGTCCTGGCCCGTACCTCGGTGCTTTTACTGCTGGCGGACACCGCCACGGCCGTGGTGCGCAAACAGTGCGACACGTTTTACTGGACTTGCGAAGGCGACGTCAGCCGGATGGTGGTTCAGCGCAAACTCGAGGCGCTACTCGGCAAGCATCTGGTGATGGTGCGGTACGGCGAAGACCACAACATTCATGACGACTGGGTTTTCAACGGCGCGGACATCAACTCTCAAAGAGTGGTTTGGGCACGTGAAATCGATGAAGACACGGACGCAAAGCTCTTTGATTACTTTCGCGGCCGGAAGATTTGGCTGGTAACTCCGGATGACGACAACACGTACCTGGCACCCTACATGCCGCCACCGGATCGCGGCCAAGAAAAATGACTCGTCAGAAGAGCAGCGGAATCGTAAACGCTATGCGACGGATCGGGCGGAGTCAGCCGATGCGGATATTGAGATGACCAGGCGCAAAGCATTTCCGGCCATTCTACGACTACGGGTCCGTAGCTACAGAAAACCGATTGAGTAAGTGCAGTGGAAGGCCCCTTAGGGCTTTGCGGACGGCTGCCAGAGCTCAATCTTATTCCCGTCCAGATCATAGATCCAGGCAAAGCGACCATATGATTCATTCATTTGTTTGGGATCAATCTTTACTCCCTCTTGTTTTAAGCGGTCGAGCAAAGCATCCAGATCGTCCACGATGTAGTTGACCATGAACGGTGCGTGGCTGGGATCGAAATAGTTAGTGGAGGCGGGAAAAACCGTCCAAACTGTAACGTGTTCCTTCTGCGGGTCGTCGTGTTCGCGCCACGGAAGCATCACGCCTGCTCCTTTGTCAGCGAGTCCAAGATGCTTCGAATACCATTCGCGCATCTGATCACGATTAGCGGATTTGAAGAAGACACCGCCGATTCCAAGGATGCGCCCGCGCTGCTCCATTTTGACGGGCGGTTTCGACTTCTCAGGTTGCGGAGATTGCACTTCCTGTCCTCCTTTTGAGGAGATCGAGATGAGCAACAGCGATCCGAGCGTAATTGTGCGCCAGGGTATTCCTTGCATGCGTGGATTATACATCGCTTCGAACGGATACAAACGGTTTGCTCAAGGTTCGCCGCCATTCACCCTTTCTAGATCGCGCATGAGGTCTCGAACTGGCTTGGCATCGCCCGCAGGGAACCAGGCTTGTGGGATGGCAAAGTATCCCAAATTGCGTGTTCATCGGCACGAGGAGCGGATGACTCCTGCAAAAACGGCGCAGCATTTACCGGAGAGGGCAAACTGGTTCGAAGGGCAACTGGCTACAAACGCAAAACGCTGAAGCCGCGCTATCCCGCATCGGGTTCGCGGGCTGCGCGAGCCGAGCTCGCGGCCGCTATGGGAGCGTATCAGTGACCCACAGATTTCTCCGACCAGGCAAAAAAATAAACTATTGAATCGGCGCGATGCCGATCACTTGTGGCTGGACCTCAGGCTGTCTACGGTCAACTCTTCGTTGCGACCATCAGATTGTTCAAACCCACTTCAAAGGTTCGGTGAAACGTTTCGGTGAAGCCTACTCGCTCGGCCATTCTTAAAACTTCGCTGACGGGCAGGCGCTTTTGGTGCTCGTCGCTTTCCATTTCGTCGCTGATGAGATGAAACCCGTGCATGACGTTGAGCAGGGGATCGACGAGAGCGGCCGGCCAGGTCATGATGAGCGAGCCACGCGGCGCGAGGATGCGCAAGGATTCACGCAGCACCGCTTCGGGCTGCGTCAGATGCTCGAATACGGCGAGCATCACGACGTGATCGAACTCGCCATCGCCAAACGGCAATTTGGCGCGCAGGTCTGCGTGAACGCGCTGCCAGCGGCCCTGGGTTCCGCTTTCCACCTGGTCGTCCACGCCAACACCGCGCGTGATCCTATCCTCCGCGAAATCCAGAAAGGCCATTTCCAGGCCGCAACCCAAGTCGCACACGCGCGAGCCCGGCTTCAAATGCGGATACGCCGCGCGAAACCTTATTTTTGCGATGAAGTGGTCCAGTTGTGTGTAGGCCATTTATTTGCCGTCGGCCACGGAAGCGTTTTTCTCTTCGGGGGAGAGATCATAGTCGCCTATGTAGGTGCCGCGGCTGATGCCGAGCATGCTCAGGAAGAAGGAGGAAAAAACAATCTGCACGCCAAGGAACAGCCACATGGACCAGAACAGCACAGCACGGACTTGCGCGAGCGGACCGAATCCGCTGACGGCCCAATGCCAGGCGATGTAGGCGCATCCTACGAAGCCAGCCGCAAAAAGCGCGCCGCCGAGGAACAATCCCTTTTCGAGGGAGACGCGCTTCAGTACACGCTTGAGCGAAACCGTGTTGCGGTCAAAACGCTCCGCATAGCTGAAAACTTTGGCGAAGGCGCCTATGGCCAAAATTTGCGCGCCGAGCAGCGTGAAAATGACGCCGAAGATCATGGTGTGGACGTCGAGCACGACGTTGTGGCCGATCGTGCGCGGCGCGGGCAACAACCAGAACACCAGCGCAAGTCCCAGAAGCATGAGCGAGCCGCCCGGAAGCAAAAACAACCAATTCGGCGCATAGAGCAACATGAAACGAAGATGCCGCCAGCCGTCACGAAAACTGCGTAGGTGCGGCGGACGGCCGCGCTTGTCTTTCCAAAGCGTGACGGGAATTTCGGAGGTCTTGGCGCCGATTTGCGCGGCCTTGATCACAAATTCGGAGGCAAACTCCATGCCGCTGCTGCGCAAATCCATGCGTTCGAAAACGTCGCGCGTAAATCCGCGCATCCCGCAATGCGAATCGCCGATGCCGGAGCGGAAGAGAACGTTGAGCACGGCGGTGAGGCCGGGATTTCCTATGTATTTGTGGTGCCACGGCATGGCGCCCGGCTTGATTTCCCCTGCGAAGCGGTTGCCCATAACCACTTCGCTGCCCTTGCGCCACTCTTCGACGAAGCGGGGGACTTCGCTGAAGTCGTAGCTGTCGTCGGCATCGCCCATGACGATGAAGCCGCCACGAGCCGCGCGAATGCCGGCCTTCAGAGCCGATCCATAACCTCGCTGTGCCACGGGAATCACGCGCGCTCCGGCTGTTTGGGCAATTTCGATGGAGCCGTCCGTCGAGCCGTTGTCGGCTACGACGACTTCGCCGCGCAGGCGCGCATCGTGAAATGCCTTTTGTGCTTTTTCAATGCAGATGCGGAGGGAATTCGCTTCGTTCAGGCAGGGAATGACGACTGACACGTCGACCGTTTCCGTCGCGACGTTTGTGACCAGCTGCGTCGTTAGCTGTGGTTTAGGGTCGGACGCTCGCTTCGTATCCACCAACTCACCTCAACCGAGCAGCAGAATTTCCTGCCGTAAACATGCCGATTGCATTCTCTGGTGATCGTGTTGCGATTTGCTTTTTCGAAATTCGCCAGTATCATGGCGCATCTCAGAAAGCCTGAGATCTTCATTGTCCACTACTTTAGATGCATCTTCCAGAGCAAGCACAGCCCGTCCGTCGCGCGGGCGGCTGTTGCAGGTGCTGGGCATGTGGTTCGGGATCGCCGCGGCTATTGGGAACACCATTGCCGCCGGCATCGTGGCCGCGCAGGGCTACATCGCGGCGTTGCTACCGAGTATTTGGCTGTTTCTCGGCGTATGGATTCTCGGCGGAATATACGCGCTGTGTGGTGCGTCTTCGCTGGCGGAACTTGGTGCGGCGATTCCTCGTAGCGGCGGTCAATATAACTATTCGCGGCGCGCGCTGGGCGAATACGCGGGCTTCATCGTCGGCTGGAGCGACTGGATTTCCACGTGCGGCACCAACGCGGTGGTTGCGCTGGTGATCGGGAACTACGTCGGTGTACTTTTTCCGGATCTTGTAGGACGAGACGCAACGATCGCGGTGGCGATTTTGTTCGCATTCGCGTTACTGCAATGGCGCGGAATCAAGTGGGGCAGCGCTGCGCAGTTGATCACCGCAGCGTTAAAGACCGGGGCGTTTCTGGTTTTGGTCATCGCGTGCTTTCTGCTGGGCGGCGCTGCGCACAAGGCCGCCGCGGGAGTGCCGGGGGTTCCTGCACTGCCGACCGGATGGCTGCTTGCGGCCGGTTTCATGATGGCGCTGCAAAAAGTGCTCTATACGGTGGACGGCTGGGACGGCGTGATTTACTTCGGCGAGGAAGTGAAAGAGCCGGGCCGCGACGTTCCGCGCGCGATTTTCGGCAGCGTGTTTTCCATCATTGGGATTTACCTCTTGCTCAGCGTGGCGGTTGCTTACGTTCTTCCGATGAACGAAATTATCGGCAACGGATTTGCCCTTGGCACAGCCGCCACGCGCATTTTTGGAAGCTATGGCGATCCGGTGATTCGCTCGATCATGCTGGTGTCGCTGCTTAGCTGCATCAATGCATGCCAGCTATTTTCCACGCGCACGCTTTACGCGATGAGCAGTGACGGACTATTTTTTCGTGCGGCTTCGCGGGTGAATCCGGGCGGAACGCCCGTGCTTGCGCTAATTCTGAGCACAGCGGTGGGCATGGCTTTCTGTATTTTTCAGCAATTCATTCGCGTGATTGATATGCTGGCGTTTTTCTTCGTGGCTAACTACACCCTATCGTTTATTTCCACGTTTCGGCTGCGTTCGAAGGAACCTGAGTTGCTGCGGCCTTACCGCGCGTGGGGATATCCGTGGACGACCGGCTTTGCGCTGGCGGCTTCGGTGCTGTTTCTGGGCGGAGCGATCTACACCGACCGCGTAAATACGCCCTGGGCGCTGGGGATTCTCGTCGCCAGCTATCCTATATTTCGCGCGGTGAAATTGCTGTCAAATCGCGTAGCTTCGGCGTGAAAGCGCGCTACTAGACTTTTTCGGCGATCGACTTGGCTTGCAGGAAGTGCAGCAGGTAGTCCTTGCCTCCGGTCTTCGAATCCGTGCCGGACATGTTGAATCCGCCGAAGGGATGTGCACCCACCATGGCGCCGGTGCATTTACGGTTCAAGTACAGATTGCCGACGTGAAACGCTTCTTCGGCTTTCTCGAGCTTGGTTTTGTTCTTGGAATAGACCGCGCCGGTCAAGCCAAATTCCGTGTCATTGGCGATTTGCAGCGCTTCATCGAAGTCCTTAGCCTTGATCACTGCCAGTACCGGGCCAAAAATTTCTTCCTGCGCGATACGAGCTTTCGGGTTTACGTCGGCGATGATAGTCGGTTGGACGAAATAGCCGTCGCCGGGCGCGCGGCCGCCACCCAGCACGACTTTCCCTTCCTTTTTTCCAACCTCGATGTACTTCAAAATTCCGTTCATTGCGCCTTCGCTTACCACCGGACCCATGAAGTTTGACGGATCCTCGCTGGGACCGACGGTGACTTTTTTCGCCCGATCGACAAGCTTCCGCACGAATATGTCATAGACCTTTTCCGAAACGATGGCGCGCGAACACGCGGAACACTTTTGCCCCTGATAGCCGAAGGCGGCTTGCGCCACTCCTTCGACGGCGGCATCGACATCGGCTTCTTCGTCGACTACGGTCGCGTCCTTGCCACCCATTTCCAGCACGGCGCGCTTAATCCACAACTGGCCCGGCTGGCGTTTGCCTGCGGCTTCGCTGATGAGCAGGCCAACGTCTTTTGATCCGGTAAACGCGATGAAGCGAGTTTTCGGATGTTTGACCAGCGCGTCGCCGGCAACTTCGCCTTGGCCGGTGATAAACTGCAGCGCCTCTTTGGGAATGCCCGCTTCGTAAAGAATTTCGACCATCTTCGCCGCGATGACTGGCGATTCTTCAGAGGGCTTCAAGACTACGGTGTTTCCAGCAACCAACGCCGCTGCGGTCATGCCCGTTGCAATCGCGGCAGGAAAATTCCACGGGGGAATAGCGGCGCCCGCGCCGAGCGGAATGTAGACCATAAAATTGCGCTCGTTCTGATAAGGGACAACTTTATGCGGACCGGCGAGCCGCAACATTTCGCGGCCGTAGTATTCGAGGAAATCGATGGTTTCTGCGGTGTCGGCGTCGGCTTCGGACCAGGACTTGCCGACCTCGTAGCAGATCAGCGCGGAAGTTTCGAATTTACGTTGGCGGATGATGGCGGCAGCGCGAAAGAGAATCTCCGTGCGCTGCTCGGCCGGGACTTTCTTCCAGGTATCGAAATAGTTGTGTGCCGATTCAATGGCTTGTTTGGCCTGCTCCACGCTGGCTTTTTGCACGATGCCGATCACCCTCGACGGGTGCGACGGGTTGGTGGACTGCATCTTTTCCGCCGTGGTCACTTTCTGCCCGCCGATGTACATGGGGTACTCGCGGCCTAATTCGGCGGCGACCTTTTTCAACGCGGCTTCCATCGCCGCGCGATTCTCCGGCTTCGAAAAATCCACGAACGGTTCGTTGATAAATTCCGGTTTTTGCAGTTTCACTTCGGCGGTGGCCATATTGCGTCTCCTTGCTGCAATTCTTTATTTTAGCGCTTATACCGCTAGTTCTGCTGCGACCTCGGCAAATATTCTGGTGTGTAAGTCCACGTCGGCGGCGGTGGTCGCCGGACACATCAGCGCCATGTTGTGGAAAGGCGTTAGGAGTACGCCGCGGTTCAGCGCATATAAATGTAAAAACCGCTCCAGCTCGAAGTCTGCCGCAGCGGCGGATTCGCCGCCGTTGTGTGGCGGCCTCGGCGTAAAGTGATACTCCGCGCGCGCCCCCAACTGAATCACGTTCCACGGGAGTGCACGGTTCTTTATTTCAGCGGCGACACCATCATTGAACCGCTTTGCCAACGGAATCATGGTTTCGTAGGCCTTCGCCGTGAGGACGTTTTCCAACGTGGCGCGCATAGCGGCGAGCGAAAGAGCGTTGCCGGCGAGCGTGCCCCCGATTCCGCCGACGTCGCAGTCTTCCAGTTCGATGCGCGCGGAAATTCGCTGTGCTACTTCTTCCGTCAAGCCGTACGTCGAACCCGGAATCCCGCTGCCAATCGGTTTGCCAAACACTACAAAGTCCGGATCCAGCTTCCACTCTTTCGTACAACCACCGGGGCCGGCACAAATCGTGTGTGTTTCATCCGCAATCAACAACGCTCCATACTTGCGCGTCAGCTCCCGTGCCGCATTCCAGTAGCCGTCGTCGGGCAAAATGATTCCGACGTTGGTCATTGCCGGTTCGGCCAGCAATACCGCGACGTCGTGATGCTTCAGCGCATCTTCCAGGGCATTCAGGTCATTGAACTCGACCACGCGCGTCGTTTCCGCAGGGTTCACCGGCGGCCCAATGTTCCCGCGCCGCGGGCCCACCACGCCGTGGTGCAGCGTCGCAAACGATTCATCCACCGTTCCGTGATAGCAGTAGTTGTAAACCAGAACCTTCGGCCGCTGGGTAATCTCGCGAGCAACGCGAATCGCAAAGCGGTTCGCGTCGGTGGCCGTAAGCGCAAATTGCCAATAGGGCAATGCAAATCGCCGCTTCAGCTCCTCGCCGACCCACAATGAATCTTCTGTCGGCAGCATCAGCGTGATGCCTTCGCACAGGCGCTTCGCAATCGCGTCGGCCACAACATCCGGCGAGTGCCCGGTCATCGCTCCCGTATCGCCGAGGCACAAGTCCACGTACTCGTGTCCGTCCGCGTCTGTAAAATGCGCGCCTTTGGCCCGCGTCACAAAAACTGGAAACGCGCCAGCCCACTTGTTCATCCAGTTCATCGGCACGCCACCGAGCAGCGAACGTTTCGCGCGCGCATGTAGCTCCGCCGACTTCGGATGCTCCGCAATAAATCTGGCTTCTTCGCGTTGTTTGAGTTGCTGCAGCTTCTCGCGTTTGATCGCGCTCATCGCAGTTCGTGAATAATCTCTTTCGCGGCGTTGGCGCCGCTCGCACCGGTCAACCCGGTCCCCGGGTGCGTGCCGTTGCTGCACATGAATAGTCCGCGTACCGGAGTCTTGTAGCGCGCCCAGTCCAGCGCCGGCCGCATCGTAAACAAC
>Ga0068863_100007359_pt1 | contig 10776 bp, 10 predicted proteins | sample KBSSwiS62_FD_66596 | JGI IMG/M metagenome (GOLD analysis project Ga0068863, IMG submission 66596) | Switchgrass rhizosphere microbial communities from Kellogg Biological Station, Michigan, USA - KBS Switchgrass S6-2 | ecosystem: Host-associated > Plants > Roots > Rhizosphere > Soil ...
CGCGAGATGAGCCGGCCCGTGCCGAAGATCGGTCCCCATTTGCCGAGGTCGTGAATGTTCGACGTGGGCAAGCCGGGTGTCGATCCCCAGAACGGATTCCAATAGGTGCAGTCTTCGTAGATCTTGCGGTCCATCGTGAAGGCATGCAGCACCGGGCCTTGAATCTCCTGATTGGTCGGGAACTGCGTGTCCTTCATGCCCATCGGCCCGAAGATGTTCCTGTCGTACAGCGCCTTCATCGATTCGCCGGTGGCGCGCTGAATGACCTGGCCGAGGATGACGTTGTCCGTGTGCGAGTACTGCTGGCTCGTCCCGGGCGGGAAATTCATCTTGCCGCCGCGAACCGAATAGTCGATGAGCTCCTCATCGGTGAAGGTGCGAAACGGCTCGGCGAGCGCCAGCTTGAGAAAGTCTTCGACGCCCACGTAATCGATGTAGCCCGCAGTATCGGACACGAGCATGCGGACCGTCACCTGGTCGGCCGAGAGCAGTGTCGGAAACCAGCGCGAGATCTTGTCGTCGAGGTTGATGCGACCTTGTTCGACGAGCATCAGCAACAGCGTCGACATGAATGTCTCAGCGATGCCGCCGATGCGGTAGTGCATGTCGGTGGTCGCCGGCACCGTCGTCATCGACGTGCCGAGCGCCATGGTGAGAATCTCCCGCTCGCCCTGCCACATGCCGAACACCACGGCCCGCGTGCCGAGCTTCTGCGCGCTCGCTTGCACGATCGCGCGCACCTGTTGCGGATCGACATTCGGCGCTCGTTGCGCCAGAGCGCTGGAGGCTGCAAGCAAGCAAGACAGGCCGAGGACAAGCAAGCGACTCGTATTCAATGTCGTTCTCACGCTGATTGAATGAATGGCGCCATGTTGGCAGGTCACGGCGCGGCTGAACATCCGTCTGTCGTCAACCGCGGAGATCGCCGGCGCCGACCCGCACGGGCGGCGTCGCGTAGCGTACGATCACCGGCGTAACCGCCAACATCGAGCGTTTCCCTGGACACACGTCGCAACTTTCTCTGCACCAGCGTCGGCGCGCTGCTCGCGCTCGCTGTGCAGATGCTCGCAGGCTGCGCCGGGACCGACCCTGACGCCAACATGACGGAGGCCTCCTACCAGGCCGCGCCGTGTCCCGTCCCGAACTTCCCCGGAGTTCCTGCGGCGGATCTTGGCCCGAGCTACCAATGCGGATATCTCGCCGTTCCGGAGAATCGTCTCGCGGCGAATTCCCGCAAGATACGAATCCTTGTCGCTCGCGCGCCCGCGGTTTCGCCGACACCGAGGTCAGATCCCATTGTCTTTCTCGCCGGTGGCCCCGGAGGCGCTGCGACATTGAATGCGGCAGGCGCCGTCGCCGCCGGCATGAACGCCGATCGCGACGTCATTTTCGTCAACCAGCGCGGCACGCTGCACTCCGATCCACACTTGAGCTGTCCCGAAATGGACGAGTTCGTAACGCAAGCCATCGGCCTCGTGTATCAGGCGGCATCGACCGCGGCGCTCGATGCCGCGGCAATCGTCGCCTGTCGCACGCGCCTTGCACGCAGCGCAGCGGATCTTGCTGCCTACGACACGATACAGAATGCCGCGGATATCGCCGATCTTCGCGTGGCACTCGGCATCAACGAGTGGAACGTTTACGGCGTGTCCTATGGGACGGACCTCGCGCAGCAGCTGGTGCGCGATCATCCGCAAGGCATTCGCACACTGATACTCGACTCCGTCGTGCCGCCGAGCCAGAACCTCATCGACACATGGTGGCAGGCGCCTGCCAGCGGCCTCGCCGCGATCTTTGCGGCGTGCGCGGCGCAACGGACCTGCGCCGGCACTTACCCCGACCTCGCAACGTTGTTCATCGCCACCGTCAACAAGCTCAGCGTCAAGCCGGCTGAGATCGACGTGAAGGATGCGTCCGGTCGCGTCGTGCGCGTCACGATCGATGGATTCAAGCTCATCGCCGTCGCGTTGGAATGGAGCGCGGCCGCCGGCAAGGTCGTCGATATTCCGCGCATGGTGGACAACCTTGCGAACGGCGACGGCATGCTGGCCGCCGCGGCGATCGCCGCGGGTGACGTGCCCGTGACGCAACGTGGACTGCTCGGCGCGGGGCTCGCACTGGGTGCCTATTGCCAGGAGATGGCGGCTTGGACTGACCCCGAGAGGGCACTGGCCCAAGCCAGAATTGCGATGCCCGGACTTCCGGACCCGGTATTGCGTATCACGCCTACTGGCAGCTTCATCTTCGACGATTGTCGGGCGTGGGGTCTCGGCCGATCCGATCCGTCGTCGTTGGCACCTGTGGTCAGCAACGTGCCGACTCTGATCCTCGCCGGCACGTTCGACATGAGTACGGCGCCGTCGTGGGTCGATGTGGTGACGCCCGGACTCGGTAACGCCGTCGTCCTGCGATTTCCGGGCGTTGGACACGGTGTTCTCCCGGGGTCGGCGTGCGCGCAAACGATCATGACTGCGTTCATCGACAACCCGAAGGCGGCCGTGGATCGCTCGTGCGTCGAAAACACGACTGTCCCAACGTTCTCCACCCGCTAGCGGCAGCCGGCCGCCGAATGGGCGTCGCGCACGACGCAACAATGGAAACAAGATTACGCGGTGCCTGAAATGTCTTTGCTACCCGCGATGCGCAGACTGCAATGCATTCGCGGCACGGCAACGAAGTGACGCCGTGTCTCGAACAGCGCGCGACTCACTTGCGTCCTCGAAACATTCAGCGGAGAAATCATGCATCGTGTTTTCAAAAGGATTGTCATCGTCGCCAGCCTGGCGCTCGGTGCGGCAGCGATCGGGCAGGAAGCAACTGCCAACGGCTTCAGCAACATCGGCTGGCAATCGGTGATGGGTATCGTTCAAGCCAACGCCGTCGTCGGCAGCGGTACCGGTGCAGTCACCGGCGGGCCGTCGCCATGGTGGGTGCAAAGTGGACGCGCCAACGTCAATCCCGACAACGGGATCGTTCATTTCGAAGTCCATGGCCTCGTGCTTGCGGTCGGAAACTCGATCGGCACGCCTGGACCGGTGCTGCAGGTCAAGGGAACGCTGGTGTGCGACACCGATGGCAGCGCAACCGGCGGCAATTCGGTGATCGTCGACACGCCCCTGGTCGACCTCGACGATCAAGGCAACGCGCGATTCAACGGCGTGCTCGGTCCGTTGCCCGCGGCTTGCATCAGCGAGCCGGACATCGCGTTTTTCGTGAGGACGGGCACAGGTCGCTGGATCGCCAACGGCGCCGTGCTCCAATAGCGTTACGCCGGCGTGGATCGGCGGGAGAGCGCGATCAGCTCGCACGCCGATTCGCGCCGGCTTTGCAATCCTGCGGTCAACCGCAAAGCCCGAGGATGCGCTCGTGCTGCGAGCAGGCGCGAACGGGACGCGACGCCTTTGCCACCGTCGCCTGAATGCACGTGCGAATTTCCTTCGAAGTCGTAGGGTAGTAAAACCATCCGCTGCCCAAATCGGGCAGCGCCATCTGCACCTCGCGCCATTTCGGATGGCCTTTGGCCTGCAACGCCGGAAAATTCTGGCACAGCGACTGGGCAAGGCGCGTCAGCGATTGCTTGGTCTGCGCCAGGTTGTAGTCGTAGGTGACGAGGAACGCCCGGACCGCGAACGAAGGCACGTCCTCGGAGAGCAGATTCGGATAGCTCGTCGCGCGCACCGTTGCCGGAAAGTAGGTACGCAGCGCAAGCTGGGTGGAAGGATGTGTCGAGTCGACCTTCAGCAGTTTGATGAACTGCCTCGCTTCCGGCTTCATGTCGGCAAGCAGCTTGGCAGGCTGACCGGCGACCACGGCGACGACATCGACTGTCTTGTCGTCGATGAGCTTCACCAGCGCGTTCTCATTCGACAAGAACGTCGTGCTGGCCTCGGGCATCGCACCGCCGAACATCAGTCGATACAGCGTTGCCGTCGTCAACGCCGTGCCGCTGCCGATTTCGCCGGCGTTGATTCGCGCATCGCGTATCTCGTGCACGTAGTTGAACGGCGAATCGCTGCGCGCCAGGAAATAGATCTCCTCGTTGTACAGCGGCATGATCACGCGAAGGGGACGGATGATATCGCCGGCTTCGCGATTGCCGCCGCGGGCGAGATCGAGAAACGCCTGATAGACGTCCGATTGCACGATCGCCAATTTCACCCCGGGCTCGTAGCGCAGGCGGCGAACGTTTTCCGCCGATCCTGCCGAGGGCAGCACCTCGAGGTCGATGCCCACCGGTGCTGCGACCAGCGAGGCGATGTCGCGGCCGATCTGGATGTACGTGCCGCGTTCCGAGGCCGTCACGATCTTGAATTCGCCGGCGGCGTGGCTCACCGCACCATGCAACCCGAGCGCCGCGGCGACGAGCGCGAACAGAAGCGTCTTCAGCATGTCATTTGCCTTCTTCACGGTTGTTCCGGTTGCAAAGCCCGAGCGCCGCAACTGCGTCGCTGCAGGAGGTGATTGGGCTCAGGCTCGCGGTGCTGTCTTGCGTCGGCGGTCGCAACAGTGGCGGCACTGCTGGCGGCGTCGTGGCGGACTTCGGTCGAACCGTCGCTTCGCGATCCTTGGGTCGTGGCGGCGGGACCTCCGGAGCGACCTTCGCTGCTGCCGCGGATTCCGCCGGTGCCGGTGCCGTCGTCGGCGATGGCGCTTCTAGCGTCTCGTTCGGTGACTCCACGTTGCTGTCGCCTGCAGTGGCCGAAATCGTCTTCGACGCAGGATCTGCCTCGTGGTTGGTCTCGAGCACGTCGGCGGCCGGTGGAGCTTCGGGTATTGCCGCCGAAATGGGCAGCGTGGACGACACTGGCGGGGCCGCATCGCGGGTGTGATAGGCGAACGAGGCCGCCGTGACGAGGCCGATGACAATGAGCGCAACCACCGCGGCATTTCGTGTCGACGCAGCCGATCGCGGCGTTACGGGCGTCGGTTCCGCCGCAGCGCGAGGTTCCTCGATCTGTGCCGGATTCGCGACAACGCCGCTTGCCGATGCGCTACGCAAGTCGGCGCCGCACTTGTGACAGGTCGGCTCGCTGCGGTGATTGATCGCGTCGCATTGGCGGCACAGGATGAGCTTCAGCGCCGCGCCGCACTCGTTGCAATAGCTCGATCCGGCAGGATTGGAGTGACTACAGAATGCGCATACCGTGGCGGACATGGCTGTGGGCTCTGACGTGCTCGATGAGCATGGTCATATCGCGCCGCCTGCATCTGTCGTTGCGAGCACGATTCACGCGTAGGAGGCTGCCCGACGCGAACGCGCTTGTTAGCTACACCGTGGCGATAACCGGGGTCAAACCACGGGTCCGGGCGTGATGTTGGCGATGTCTGATCACTACAACCGCCATGGCGCGAATGCTCGACGCCTAGCTCGCCGGTGCCGCCGCCGGCCGCCGGGTGGCGCTCATGATCAAGAGGAATGCGCCGACGCCGAGGACGCCGACCGCCGCCTCCGTATAGAGCATTCCAGCCGCGCCCCACGCCGTGTGCGCCCAGCCGTCGATGACCGTCATGTACGCGATCGGCATGTTGGACAACGACGCGAAGAGGTTGTACTTGGTCGCTGCTGCACCCTGTCCGATGGCCTCGAGCGTCACGGCGGTGAACCCTGCGTAACTGAGTCCGCTGATCAACGAATAGATCATCGTGAAGACGATGTACGTCGCCTGCGTTCGCGGCGCGAGCGCCATCGCCGCGGCGCAGATCGCAAGCAATACACCGAACAGGCCGTAGGCCGCCTTGCGATCCATGCGATCGCACAGCCAGCCTCCCAGGAAGCAGCCCGCGGCTGAAACGAGACCGCTGGCGACGCCCGTGACCAGCGCGACGGTGTCGGCCGTTGCACGCCAGTCGTCGGCCACGGCCGACCACAGACCCGACGCGGCGCCCGTGCCGATCGGCAGGAAGCAGATGAGCAATGCCAGCGCACCGGCGCGCGATCGCGCGACAGACCAAAGGTCCCGGCCCACCAGGGCAAGATTGCGAACGATGTTGCGTGTGCGCGGCATGGGCGGCGGCTCGCGCACGAAGAGCAGCGCGATACAGCAGGCGAGGCAGGCGATCGCCAACACCGCGCCGCCCATCCATGGCGCCGGCAGCGCCTGCGCCAGCCAAAGGCCGGCGCCGCCGCCTATTCCGCTACCGCCGAGATTGCCGGCCTGAAACCAGCCGCTCACACGGCCCTTCGCGCCGTCGGGCGTGTCGAACACCATGAGGCTCTCCGTCGCCATCGCGAGAAACGTCACCGCGACGTTGGACAGAAACGCTACGCCGTAGAGCATCGGCAGCGAAGCCGGTGTCGCGGGCAGCAGACCCATTGCGAGCAGGCCGGCCGCATTGATGACGCCGCCGATGACGTACCACTTCTTGCGCGCCAGCGTGGTATCGGCAACAGGCGCCCAGAGAAACTTCCAGGTCTGCGGAATGAAGCTGACGGCGATCAGCCCCGCGATCTGCTCGACGGTCACGCCCGCCTGCGACAGCAGATACGCGACGGCCACGCTGAGATAGCCGGCGTTCACACCGAACGGCGTGATGAGGAGCAGAAACACGACCGGATGCGCGGGCCGCGCGCGCGGGTCGAGAGGCAGCGTCAGTGGCATACGCGAACCTTACATTGCCGCCGGTGACTGCGCCTTGGCAACGGCGCTACATCGGACTCGAAAGATAGGCCCGGCTGTCCGCAAAAAAATTCGGCTCGGCGTCCGATCGCACGGCGGTGCCGACACCTTCCGCGGTGAGCACTTCGAGCAGCAGCGCGCTCGGCACGCTGCCGTCGATGATGTGCACCGAGCGAACGCCCTCGCGCACGGCACGCAATGCCGCAGTCAGGCGCGGCTCCATGCCGCCATGAACGACGTGATCGCGCAGCAGCTCGTCCGCGGCGGACGCAGTCAGGATCGGCGCCAGCTTGCCGTCGCGATCGAGCACGCCGGCGATGTTGGTCATCAGCACCAGCTTCTCCGCTTCGAGTGACCGCGCGAGGCGACCCGCGAGCAAGTCGGAGTTGATGTGGTAGGTCGCGCCATCGGCCGCAACGCCGATCGGCATCACCACCGGCACGAAATCGCGCGAGAGCAGAAGCTCGATGAGCGTCGTGTCGATGCTCTCGACGTCGCCGAGGAAGCCCAGGTCCGGCGCGTCGGGATCGTCGGCGGGCGGTGCCATCGGACACGCGTGGATGAAGCGGCCATCCTGACCGTCGAGTCCGACGCCGCGTCCGCCTTCGCGATTGATGAGCGAGGTGAGCTCCTGGTTGAGCTCGCTCAGCGCCATCTCGACCAGCGTCAGCGTGCGCTCGTCCGTGATGCGGTGGCCGCGATAGCGCCTGGTCTCGAGGCCCATCTTGCGCATCAATGCATCGATGCCCCAGCCACCGCCATGCACCACGACGATCTTCATACCGACGAGACGAAGCAGCGCGACGTCGCGCGCAAAGCCGGCCTTGAGCGCCTGATCCGCCATCGCCTGACCGCCGAAGCGCACGACGAGCGTCTTGCCGTGAAAGGCGCGCAGATAGGGCAGGGCCTCGGCGAGGGTGTTGGCTTTTTGTGAGGGAGTCACGGGTCGTCGCGGCGAATGCGTTGGCGGATATTACCTTCCGGCGCGCCAAGTGGCTCGCAGCGTAGCTGTGGAACGTGCGCGACGAGCGACCTATCCATGTCATGTCGCCATCAGCGCGCGGACAGTTACTACGTCTATCTCAAGCCAGCGCATGTCGCCGACAGCGAGATACGCAAGACGGCGAAGTTCGATGGCGCGCCGCCGTTATGGATTCCGATGCCGCCGCATTGAGCCGCGCTCTTGCGATCACGTCACTTCGCTCAGCCAGCGCAGGGCATTGAGCGCGGGGGCGTAACCGCTATAGGGCGACGTCTGGATGATCGCTTCGCACACTTCGTCGAGGCTGAGCCCGATGTTCATCGCCGACGGTCCGAACTTCCTGATCTGATCCGGCAGCTGCAGCGCGGTGAAGCCGGCGAGCGAGACCATCGCCCGCTGTCGAAGCTCGAGCCCGGGACGATGCCAGATCTCGCCGTAGCCATACGGAATCGTCATCGGATAGAGCCGGCTCGTGAGCGGGTTGTCCGGCGCTGCGTATCCCCGCGCGCCACGGTCGCCGTGCAGCTTGGCCATCAGCTCGCGGCCACGCTGCTCGAGGGCATTCACCGACAGCTCGTCGCTGCCGCGCGTTGGCAAGGCGACGTTGCGATCGCGGTACACGACGTCGGCCACTTCGATGGCCGCCTCCGTCGCGGCAAATCCGGCGTAGATGCCGATTTGCGCGAAGATGGTGAACGGCGCTTCGTGCGGCAAGCCGATGTTGAGTGCCGCGTCGACATAGCGGCGCAGCTGCGTGAGTTGCTGCATGGCGCAAAGCGCCGCGAGCGTGCAGACCAGGCGGTCGGCCAGCGGCAGACCGGGCCGGCTCCAGATCGCGCCGTACGTGGTCTCGATGATCAGCTGGTCGAAGTCCGGATGCGCGCTCGTCTTGACAGTGCCGCCGAAGAGCCGGGCGCGCATCGCTTCGCCCTGCCGGCGCAGGTTTCGGCGGGTCGGCATTCAATTCACCGTGATGCCGGACTGCTTGACGAGCTGCACCCAGAATTGCGAATCGCGGACGAGGTAGTCGGCGAAATCCTGCGGCGACTTCGACAGGAGCACCTCCGTGCCTTCCTTCTGCAGCACCGCTTTCACCTCGGGCTGTTGCACCGCTTTGGTGGCCGCGTCGAATACCGTCTTGACGATCGCGGGCGGCGTTCCGGCGGGGATGAACAGGCCGTACCACGACGCAAGGTCGTAGGCGGGCAGGCCCGATTCCGCCATGCCGGGAATATCCGGCATGAGCGGCGACCGCTCGCGGCTCGTCACCGCCAGCGCTCGCAATCGACCCGATTGCACGAGACTCAGCACCGTCGGTGGTGTGGCGAACGTCACCTGCGTGTCGCCGGCGAGCACCGATTGCACGGACTCGGCGCCGCCCTTGAACGGCACGTGCACCATGTCGGCGCCGGTCAGTTGCGTGAAGAGCGCGGCGCAGAAGTGCGGCGCCGAGCCATTGCCCGAAGTCGCGTAGTTCAGAGTGCCGGGCGATTTCTTGGCGGCCGCGACCAGGTCCTTGATCGACATGATCGGCGAACCGGCGTTGACCACCACGACGAGTGGCGAGCTGCCAAGCAGCGTGACAGGCAGCAGGTTCCTGACGTAGTCGAGCTTCGGATTGAGCGCGGGATTGACGGAGTATCCGGACGGCGGGCTCAACAGCAGCGTGTAGCCGTCCGGGGCGGCTTTCGACACCTGGTCCGCGGCGATGCTCGATCCAGCGCCCGGCTTGTTCTCGACGATCACCGGCTGCCCGAGCTCCTTGGCCAGCGGGATGGCGAGGGCGCGCGCGAAGACGTCGGTGGAACCGCCCGGCGCAAAGCCTACGACGAGGCGCACCGGCTTGCTCGGATACGTTTGCGCGAAAGCCGCGGTGCATGCGAGCGCGAAAACGACGACAGCGAGAGTGCGAAGCCTGGTCATGATTGGGCCACGTGGGTCGCAAAGCGATGCGGCTCGTACGCGCTCGCGCACGGCGGGCCATCGGTGAACCAGAATTCGCCCGCCGTCAGATCGGTCACGATCGACGCGACGGTGGTGCGCGCGTAAAGCGGATGCGCGGCCGGATCGGGATGCGAGCAGATGCCGTTCGGCGCGTGCGCGTGGCTGCGCAGGATTTCCTGCAGGCGCTTTACGGACACGCGCCCGCTCGCCTGCAGGCCGCGGCGCATTTCATCGAGGCGGGTGAGACTGTGCGGGCTCTTGCCGACGTACGCGTCGATCGCCGCGAACTCCGGCGCAAGAAAATGGTTCGCGTGCATGAGGAAGCCGTCCGTCGGGCGTGTGGCGTAAATCTGCGCCTTGCCGCCGGCGATCGTCTCGAAGTTCATCGCGCGGCCCGACTTGTCCGCGACGAGATAGTTCGCCGACAGCGCGCGTTGCGCCGAGCCCAGGATCCGGCTCGCATCGTCGACCGTCTCGGCATCGAGCAGGGCACGCAGCATCACGTGGTACGGCACGCCCCGGCTGTCGCTGTCGCGCTCGCTGACGAGCGTATTGGTGCAAAGGCCAAAGCCGGCTGCATTGACGCCCACTTTCGCGAGCATGCCCGCCTCGACGATCGTGGCAAACGACGGCTTGTCGTCGCGGCGCACTTCGAGCAGCACGCACACGTCGCGGGCGAACGGCACCCAGTCCCAGTTCTGCCCGAGCAGCATGTGGCCGTCGCTGCTTGCCTCGGGCGTCACCGCGAACGACGTGCACTCGCCGGGCGGCGTCTCACCCTTGTTGCGCGCGGCCGCGAACATGAGCTCGCTGCGGCAATTGAGCACGAGGATCGCATCGAGCGGCACGCCCGCACCCTCGGCGATACCTCGCATCTCCTCGATCGCCGCCGGCGCGAAGTCTTCGATGTCGGCGACGAACGTGCGGGCATGCGCGACGGCCGCGTTCCAGTCGAGCCCGGCACGATGCTCGAAGACGCCGCGGTACGCAGCGATGCAGCGGTCTACCTGTCTTGCAGCAAGCTTGCCATACTGCCGGCCGCGTGCGGACGGCGTGCCGTGGACCTGAACGCGATCCACTTTACAGGACGCGCGGACCGTTCTTGACGACCGTCGTGTAGTCGGCGGACGCAACGCCGCGCGGGCCCTGCGACAGCTCGGCCACGTGCGTGTACGCCGCGGAAGCGCGCGGCTTGCGCACGGTGAGCGGTTTCGTCGCGGTGCGCGGCGCGTC
>Ga0068863_100007361_pt1 | contig 10773 bp, 9 predicted proteins | sample KBSSwiS62_FD_66596 | JGI IMG/M metagenome (GOLD analysis project Ga0068863, IMG submission 66596) | Switchgrass rhizosphere microbial communities from Kellogg Biological Station, Michigan, USA - KBS Switchgrass S6-2 | ecosystem: Host-associated > Plants > Roots > Rhizosphere > Soil ...
GCCCTCGAGTTCGCGCTGGAGGGGTTGCACCTATCCCGACGGCTCAACAAGGACCTGGAGTCCCGGGCGGGCGCCAGCCGGTACCGCTCCACCGAGCCCGACGCGTAACGACGCCGGGCGCCTCGCGACCCCGTAGGATTCGGCCGCCGTGACCGAGATCCACCGCTACGTCGGGTTCGTCGTCGTCGCGATCTTCACGATCGGGTGGCTGTTCGGCCTGGTCCTGTGGATCTCCCGCCGTGAGGCGCGGGACTGGTTCTGGCGATGGCTCGTCGCGGCGCAGGTCGTCGCCATCGTCCAAGCGCTGATCGGCGTGATCCTACTGATCGCGGGCAAACGCCCCACCACGACGCTGCATTACGTGTACGGGTTCGGGCCGCTCGTGGTTTTCGCGATCGGGCATCTGCTCGCGCGCGAAGAGGCATTCCGTACCAAGCCGTGGGCGCCGTTCGCGCTGGCCTCGTTCATCTCGTTCGGCCTGGCCTTGCGGGCGCTCACCACCGGCCTGGGCATCGGCTAGGGGCATCGTTCCGCCCGGCCCGGCGTAGGCTGGTCGGGTGCAGGCCCGCTACTCGCGCTGGGACGACACGCAGGATCCGTTCGGCCCCGAGCTGTCCGCCGGCGAGCTGCTCGAGGAGCTGTCCGACGACGCGTTGTCGGGCCTGGGGATCGAGGGAGCGCTCTCGCGGCTGATGCGCCGCGGGATGCAGGGAAGCTTCGAGGGCCTGGACGCGCTCCGCGCCCGGCTCCGCGAACGCCGCGCACGCGAGCAGGCGAACCTCGACCTCTCGGGCCCGCTCGAGGAACTCCGCGAACGCCTCGACGACATCGTCGATCGCGAACGATCGACGCTGTCGTTCAAGGCCGAGGACGACGCCCGGATGCGCGAGGCGTTCCTCGACGCGCTGCCGCCCGACGTCCCCGGCCGCATCGGGGAGCTGAGCGACTACCGGTTCGTCGACCCCGAGGCGCAGGCGGCCTTCGACGAGCTGATGGAGCACATCCGCGAGCAGGTGATGGGGGCGTATTTCCGCAGCATGGCCGAGGGCCTCCGTTCGATGTCGCCCGAGGACCTCGCCCGCTTCCGCGACATGCTCGCCGAGTTGAACCAGATGATCGAGCAGCGCGAGCGCGGTGAGCCGTACGACTTCGAGGGGTTCATGCAGCGCCACGGCGAGTTCTTCCCCGCCAACCCGAGGACGCTCGACGAACTGCTCGAGCAGACGGCCGCCCGGATGGCGGCGATGTCGCGTCTGCTGGCCTCGATGTCGCCCGAGGAGCGCGCCGAGCTCCAGGCCCTCTCCGAGCAGGTCCTCCAGGACATGGATCTCGCGTTCGAGGTGGACCGGCTCGGCTCGAACCTGTCCTCGGCGTTCCCCGACCTGGGGTGGGGGGAGCCGGCGCTCGCCGGCGGCGACGAGCCGATGCCGCTCTCGGCCACGATCGACGCGATGGAACGCCTGCACGAGCTCGAGGAGCTCGATCGGTCGCTGCAGGGCGATTACCCGGGTGCTTCGATCGACGACGTCGACGAGGACGCGCTGCGGCAGGCGCTTGGCGAGGACGCCGTGCGCGACCTCCGGCGGCTCAAGGAGATCGAGCGCGCGTTGGAGCGCGCCGGCCTGGTCTCGCGCGAACGGGGCCGGCTGGAGGTCACCCCGAAGGGCGCGCGCTCGATGGGGGAGCGGGCGCTGGTCCGGGTGTTCGAGCAGCTCCGTCGCGATCGCGAGGGCGTGCACGAGGCGCGCGAGGCCGGCGGGCTCGCCGAACCCACCGGCGCGACCCGGCCGTGGCGGTTCGGCGACGCCGGGCAGATCGCGGTCCAGCGCAGCGTGTTCAACGCCGTCGTCCGAGGCGGCCCGGGCGCGCAGGTGCGGCTCGAGCCCGACGACCTCGAGCTGCTCGAGGCCGAACAGCGCACCGAGGCCGCGACCGCGCTGCTGCTCGACCTCTCGTTCTCGATGCCGCTGCGCGGGCACGACGTCCACGCGAAGCGGATGGCGCTCGCGCTGCACGCGCTGATCGAGGGGCGCTATCCCCACGACACGCTGTACCTGATCGGGTTCAGCGACTACGCGCGCCAGATGCAGCCGAGGGAGCTCGCGGCCGCCGGGTGGGAGCGCGTGTACGGGACGAACATGCATCACGCGTTCCACCTCGCGGGTCGCCTGCTCGCCCAGCACCCGCGCGCGACGCGCCAGGTGATCATGGTGACCGACGGCGAGCCGACCGCGCACCTGGACGGCGAGAAGGCGCGTTTCGCGTGGCCCCCGGTCCCCAAGACGATCCGCCTCACGCTCGCGGAGGCGACCAAGCTCTCGAGATCCGGCGTGACCCTGAACGTGTTCATGCTCGAGGACTCGCCGGGGCTGATCGGGTTCATGGAGCGACTGGCCGAGCTCACCGCGGGGCGGGTCTTCCTGATGGACGACCGCGAGCTCGGGTCGTTCGTGCTCCGCGACTTCGTCCGCCGGCGAGCCTCCTAGCGCGCTCGGTCCGGCGCCGACCCGCCCTCACCTCTCGGGGCGGTCCCACCACAGCGTGACGATCGGGTGGTCGACGGGGCTGGCGGTCCACAGCCCGTTCCTCTCCGCGAGTCCGTCGCCGAGCGCCTCGGCGACCTCGGCGTCGCGATCCGCGGGCAGGCAGAGCCGGCGCCGGATGAACGCGACCGCGTCCTCTCGGCGTTCGAACCCGCCCGAGCGCGGAGCGCGGGCCTCGTCCTCGCGGCGGACCTGGATGCCGAGCTCGCCGATCGCGTCGACCGCGAGGTCCGCGTTCGGGCCGATCGGGCGTTCGAGCTCGTGGAAGCGCCGCCACAGGTCGCCCATCCAGACGAGGGGATGGCTCGAGGTGATCTCGACGACGACGCGCCGCCTGGCGTGCGCGTCGAGCGCTCGGACGAAGGGCTCGAGGTCGCCGACGTTGTACAGAACGTGCCCGCACACCACGACGTCGGCCGTCGTCGCGTCGGGGCTCACGTCGGGCCACCGGCCTTCGACCGTGCCGGCCTCGACGCCGGCCTCGCGTGCCGACGCGAGGAACCCCGCGAGCATGCCGGCGGACTCGTCGACCCCGGTGATCCTGGTCGCGACGGTCGCCAGTGGCAGGGACGTCGCCCCGCCCCCGACCCCGACGTCCAGCACGTCGCCCCCCGTCCCGAGCGCCCCGAGCGCGATCCGGGTCGTCGCGCTCGGCTCGGCGGGCCGCCGTTCGGCACGGGTCCGGAACAGCTCGGCCGGGAAACCCCAGGGCGACTCGGGCGCCGCGGCCAAGATCTCGTCGGGGATCGCCCAGCCAGCGAGCTCGGCCCGCCAGCGTTCGAGCGCACTCACCCCTCGAGCTCCGAGCGCACCTCGTCCGTGTGCTCGCCGAGCCGCGGCGGCGGCATCCGGGCGGGCGGGACCCGGCCGTCGACGCGGATCGGATCGGCGACCAGCCGGAGCGACCCGCGCTCGGGGTCGTCGATCGCCTGGATCGCGGCGGCGCCCTCGGGCGACGCGAAGACCTCGTCGAGCGTTCGGACCGGCGCGCAGGGGACCGAGGCATCCTCGAACGCCGCGAGCCACTCGGCCACGGGTCGCCGCGCGAGCACCTCGGCCAGGAGAGGGATCAGCTCGTCGCGGTGACGCACGCGGGCCGCATTGGTCGCGAACCGCTCGTCGGTGGCGAGCTCGGGCCGCCCGATCACGGCGCAGGTCCGCTCGAACAGCCGGTCGTTGCCCGCGGCCAGGATGAACGGCCGGTCGGCGGTCTCGAACAGTTGGTACGGGACGATGTTCGGGTGCGCGTTGCCGAGCGGCTGCGGCACGAGCCCACCGAGCAGGTAGTTCGCGGCCTGGTTGACGAGCGCGGCGACGCTCGCATCGAACAGCGACACGGTCACCCGCGCTCCGCGCCCGGTCGCGTTGCGGCCGAGCAGCGCCGCCTGGATCGCGTTGCTCGCGTAGAGGCCGCAGATCACGTCGAGCAGCGCGACCCCGACCTTCGTGGGTTCGCCACCCGGGTGACCGGTGAAGCTCATCAGGCCCGAGAGGGCCTGCACGATGATGTCGTAGCCCGGCCGAGCCGTGGCGTCGACCTCGCCGAACGCCGTGAGCGAGCAGTACACGAGCCCGGGGTGCTCCGCCGAGAGCGAGGCGTGATCGAGCCCGAACCCTTCCATCAGCCCGGGCCGGAAGTTCTCGACGACCACATCGGAGGCGAGGGCGAGCCGGCGGGCGGCCGTTCGGCCGTCCTCGGTCCCCAGGTCCAGCGCGACCGAACGCTTGTTGCGGTTCAGGGACAGGAAGTAGGCAGCGTCGTCGCCGACGAACGGCGGCCCCCACCCCCGTGTGTCGTCGCCGGTCCCCGGGCGCTCGACCTTGACCACGTCCGCACCGAGGTCGCCCAGCAACATCGTCGCCAGGGGGCCCGCGAGCACCCGGGAGAAGTCCGCGACCCGGATCCCCGCGAGCGGGAGCGCGGTCGGGACGTCCTCGTCCGGTGGCAAGGAGCTCCTCGCGATGGGGGCTGGAAAAGAGTGGCGCCGCCGAAGCCCGAAGGCTCCAGCGGCACCAAAGCATTTGTACACCCATCCGCGTTCGGCGGTCAAATCGCCCGACCGGTTTTGTCACTCTCTTTGCCGCGGCTCGACGGGCCGAGCGGCCGGGCGGTCGGCGCGCCCGAGGCTCGGGGTGGCGAACCGAGCCGGAATCGGACACGATGACCAGCGTGAACGAGGAAAGCCTCCAGCGCGCCAACGCGTTCCTGGCCGCCGTCGCCGCCCGGGCGACGGTCGGCGAGCTCGTCGACCTCTCGCCGGCCGAGCTCGGCAAGGAGATCGGTGTGGTGGAACCGCTCGCGGCCGCCCGGGCGGTTCGAGCTCTGCTCGCGCGGCGCAGGCTCGAGGCCGTCGACGGCAGGTACCGCCTGTTGGACGTCACCCCGATCGAGGCCGGCGAACGCGAGCAGGTCCCGCGGCCCCGACGGTCGGCTCGCAGGCAGCCGCGGGCGAGCCGGCAGGAGCAGCCGGGTCGGGCCACCTACTCCGAGATCGGGCGCGAGGTCGTCGAGCGTACGATCGAGCTCGGGCGCGAGGTTGGGACGCTGCGCGGCCAGCTGCGCGCGGCCCGCGAGGAGGCCCGGGAGTCCCGGGAGGCGCGCGAGGAGTCCGATCGCCGCGCCCAGCAGCTCTCGGTCAAGGTGAAGGAGCTCGAGGCTCGCGCCGAGATGGCCGAGACCAACCTGCGGACGCTGCTCGCGGCGGCCAAGGGCACGGGGCGGGACGCGACGCTTGGCGACACCGAGATGGAGGCGATCCTCGGCGTCCTCAAGGGCGAACCCGGCGAGTCCGGCGGAGACGAGGACGGCGCCGAGCGCGAGACCGCCGACGCAGCCGGAGCCGGCGAACCCACCTAGCTACCGTCGTCAGTGGGTGCCGGCCGAGGCGGCGTCGGGCACCATCCGGTCCTGTCGGAAACGCGTCGCGGCGAACGGCGCGATCAGGTCGGGAGTCCGGCCCGTCGCGATCAGCTCGGCCATCGTCCTGCCGAAGATCGGCGCCCCTTTGAAGCCCCAGGTCCCCATCCCCGCCATCAGCCAGAAACGCTCGACCTCGGTCGCGCCCAGGATCGGTGAGGAGTCCGGGGTCATGTCGCACAGGCCCGTCCACTGGCGCATCGCTCGAGCGGTCCTCGCGAACGGGAGGATCTGGATCGTGCGCTTGGCCGCCTCGCACAGGAACCCGAACGTCGACCGCGTCGAGTACGTCGGGTACGGCAGGACCTCGGCGCCGACGAGCAGCTCGCCGCGCGCGGTCTGCGAGACGTAGACGTACAGGTCCATCGACGAGACGAGGCCGCGGAGCACCGGTCGGTACGGCTCGGTCACGAAGGCCTGCAGCGCGTAGGTCGAGACCGGGACGCGGACACCGGCCATGGCCGCCACGACGCTCGTGTGCCCGGCGACCGCCGAGACGACGTGGCCGGCCCCGATCGGGCCCGCATCGGTCCGCACGCCGACGCATCGGCCGTCGCGGACGTCGATCTCGGTCACGGCGACGCCCTCGTGGACCGACACCCCTCGGCGCTGCGCGGCGGCGGCGTAACCCCACACGACCGCGTCGTGCCGCGCGAACGCACCCGGCGGGTGGTACGACGCCCCGAGGACCGGCAGCACGCCGCCGCCGGAGAGGTCGATCAATGGGCACACCGCGAGGGCTTCCTCGGGCGTGAGGATGTCGGTCTGCACGCCGAGCGCGCGATTCAGCAGGGACTTCTCGCGTTCGACCTGGAGCGAGTCTGGCGTGTGACACAGGTCGAGCTCGCCCTGGTCGGTGAACAGCACGTTGAAGTCCAGCTCCTGCGAGAGCGTCCGGTACATCCGCAGGCTCGCCTCGTACAGGGGGACCGTCTCGGGCGTGTTGTAGTTGGCGCGGAGCACCTGCGTGTTGCGCCCTGACGAGCCCGAACCCAGGTAGGAGCGTTCGAGCACCGCGACGTCGCGGATGCCGTGGACCTCGGCCAGGTGGTAGGCGAGCGAGAGGCCGTTCACGCCGCCGCCGACGATCACCACGTCATAGCTCGGACGGAGCTCGCGCTGCTCCAGGAACCGAACGGTCCGCAGCAGCCCGGTCATCGGAGGAGCTCCGCGGCGTCGACCTCGATGCGTTCGCGCACGTGGGCGGCGATCATCGAGGGCACGAGCAGATCGATCCGGTCCCCGTCGACGAGGATCCGAACGCCCACCCCGGCCAGCTCACCGACGAGGGAGCCCGCAGCCGGGAGCTCGAGCTCGGACAGTCGAGCGAACGCCTCGCGCGAGCCCGGTCCGTCGAGCGAGTGCACGATCCAGCCGTCCGAGACGTCGAGTACCACGGCATCCGGGTCGAGCCGAACGACCGCCGCGCGAACGGCCGCCTCGGAGACGTTGCCCATGAGCGCGACCTCGCCCGGCGAGACGCGGCACGCGCCGGGGAGCTCGCTCACCCGGTCGCACGCCTCGGCCGAAGCCAGCACGCTGGTCACGCTCGGCGTCGACGTTCGGAGCTCAGCCACGGACCCTCGCGCCTAGGGGGTCGTAGAACGGCGTGGACACGACGCGGGCGACGACCGAGCCCGCGCCGAGCTCGTTCGGGAACCCGTCCTCGCCTCGCCGGATCCATCCGAGCCCGATCGCGCGCTCGAGCGAGGCGGAGTTGGCCGCCGACGTGACCCGACCCACGACCGCGCCACCGACCGTCAGCGGCGCGCCCCGGAGCTCGGCGCCCTCCGCGGGGGCGCCCTCGAACTCCAGCCCCGCGAGCCTTCGGGTCGGGGGGAGCTCGGCGAGCCGTTCGAGCGCCGCCTTCCCGACGAACCACGGCTTGGACATGTCCACGGCCCAGTTCAGACCGAGCTTGGCCGGCGTGTCGTCGGGCAGCGTGTCCTGACCGAGGTAGAGATGACCCTTCTCCAGCCGGAGCACCTCGAGCGCGTCGAGCCCGAACGGCGAGATCTCGAGCGCCTTTCCCTCCCGCAGGAGGGCGTCCCACAGCTCAGGTCCCCTGGAACGCGGGTGGTGCAGCTCGAACGCCAGCTCGCCGACGAACCCGCTCCGGATCGCCCTGCACGGGACGCCCGCGAGCGTCAGCTCGCGGTGGCCCGGGTACGGGAGCGCCGCGGCCTCCATCGGATCCCCGGTCAGACGCTCGAGGAGGTCGCGGGCCCGGGGACCGGCGACCAGGATCGCCCCGAGCTCCGAGGTCCGATCGAGCAGATGCACGTGGAGTTGGAGGCGATCGGCCCACTCACGCAGGCGGGCGTCCATGCGTTCGGCGCCGCCGGAGGTGGACGTCAGCAGGTACGAGCCGTCTTCGACCGCGCACAGCAGCCCGTCGTCGACCACGTACCCACCCTCGTCGAGCGCGAGCACGTAGCGCGAACGGCCGGGCGCGAGGTCCTCGATCCGTCCCGCGAAGACGGAGCCGGCGAGCCTGGCTGCGTCCCGTCCGGCGATCAGGAACCGGCCGAGCGTCCCGACATCCATCATGCCGACGCGTTCGCGCACCGCGCGATACTCCCCGGCCAGGTCGCCGTACGAGAGCGCGCGCTTCCACCCGCTCGACCACCCGAGGGTCGCGCCCGCCGCCAGGTGGACCTCGTGCAGGCCGGTCCGCTTCTCGACGACCTCGTGGACCGGCGCCGCGAGCGTCTCCAGGGCGACCGGCCGCAGGGGCGGGCGCGCCGTCGTCCGCGCACCCGAACGCTGGTCGGCCGCGTCCGCGTGGTCGCGCGCGAAGCACGCCAGCGCGCGCCCGCACATCGCGCCCTTGCAGGGGCCCATCGTCGCGGTCGTGTACCGCTTGAGGATCTCGGCGGAGCGGAACCCCTCGGTCCAGGCCTGCTCGACGTCGTGCAGCGCAACGTCCTCGCACAGGCAGAGGTAGCCGCCACCAAGCCGGGGTTCGCCGGCGTCGAGCGCCGCGTCGCCCACGAGCCGAACGGGTTCGCCCACCGCCATCCGTGCGAGCTCGTCGCGCGGTGCGAGACCCATCGAGAGCACGAGCGCGTCGCACCTGATCCGGCGCCGCTCGCCACGTTCGCGGACGACCACCGAGCGCAGACGCCCGTGTCCGCGCGCCTCCACGAGCTCCCCGTCGACGATGGCCTCGGTCTCGCGTGGCACCTCGTCCACGAACGCCGACGGCACGAGGGCGGCCACGACCGGGGTCCCGGCCGCGACGAGCGCCCGCAGGTGCTCCACGCCTTCCGCGGTGGATGCCACGACCACCACGCGCCGGCCCGGCGGGACGCCGTGCAGCGCCGCCATCGCGGACGCCGCGCGCCCGAGCCACACTCCGGGCAGGTCGTTGCCGGGGAAGAGCTGGTGCGCCTCGGTGGCGCCGGTCGCCACCACGACGCGCTCGGCGCGCACCTGCACGAGCTCGCCCGCACCCGCGAGCGGCACGCTCGGCCCGTCGAACAGGCCGAGCGCGGCGTAGCCCTCCATGATCTCGATCGCGGGGTTCGCCCGGACGCGAGCCTCGAGCGTCCGGATCGCGTCGAGCGTCGGGCCCGGTGCGACGCGGGAGCCGATCGCGAACCCGTCGCACAGCAGCACGCGTTCGCCGTCCACGGCGGGCTCGAGCGCCGCGGTCAGGCCGGCGACCCCCGCGCCGACCACGATCGTGTCGCAGCGGACGTGCCTCGAGACGGTGCGCGTGGCCGGCGCGTCCATGGGCAGCGGTCCCGAACCCGTTGCCCGCCGGATCATCCGCTCGGCCGTCCGCCACGCGAACCGTGGCCGGATGAAGGTCTTCAGGTAGAACCCGACCGGCATCAGCGGGTGCGCGAGATCCGCGACGTGGAGCAGGTCGTGGTCGGCCGACGGCCAACCCCGTGGGCGTTCGATCCGCAGGTCGCCGGTCGCTGGGGTGATGCACGATCGGACGCCCGGAACACCGTCGACCGTGACCGCGCAGTTCGGGCACTCGCCGGTTCCGCAGTACAGGCCGCGCCGGCGATGACCCTTCAACGAGCGCGAGAACGTCCGAACGCCGGCACGGAACAGCGCCGAAGCCACCGTGTCGCCCTCGAGCACCGGGACGTCCCGCCCCTCGAACCGCAACCGGCCCGGCGTCATCCGATCCGGTTGGTCCGCGTGTCGCGGGTGAGCACGAACCAGCTCCGGCAGCCGAGCGCGTGGAACCAGCGTTCGCGCTGCGGACCCTCGGCGTTGCCGGGGTGGAACACGCGAGCGAAGTCGGCCTCCGCGTCGGGTGCCACGTGCGGGAGTTCCTCGCCGCCGTACGCGAACTCGGTGTGCGGCCGAGGGCCGCAGGTCGGACAGGCGATCTCGAGCGTCACGACCGCCGCCGCTTCAGGTCCTTCAGGACCGCGCGCGACGAGACGTAGCCGGGCGCGCCGGTCACGCCGCCGCCGGGATGCGTGCCGGCCCCGCACAGGTACAGCCCGTCGATCGGCGTTCGGTACCGGGACCACGCGGGGAGCGGCCGCATGAAGAACAGCTGCTCGACGTTGAGGTCTCCGTGGAAGATGTTGCCCTCGGTCAGCCCGTAGGTGCGTTCCAGGTCCAGTGGCGTGACGACTTGCATCGCCCGGATCGACGTGGCGACGTTGTCGGATGATCGCGAGATCGTCTCGACCACCTTGCGCCCGAGCTCGTCGCGCAGCTCGTCCCAGGTGCCCGACCGAAGCTCGAACGGCACGTACTGCACGAACGCCGTCATCACGTGCGTGCCCGAGGGCGCGAGCGTGTCATCCACGTTCGACGAGGTGACGCAGTCCACCCACAGCTCGTCCGGGATCTCGCCCCATCGGTGCTGGTCGTACATCCGCTGCGCGCCCTCGAGGGTCGGCACGAGCGTCGCGAGCGACCGCTGGTTGGGGTCCGCGTCCTCGGGCATACCGTGCCAACGGGGCTCCTGGTCTAGTGCGAAGTTCACCTTCGCGCAGGGGCCCGCCATCGCGATCGACTCCACGTCGGCGCGGAACCCCTCGTCGAGCTGGGATTTCTCGATCAGGCCGAGGAACGTGCGCTTGGGGTCCGCGTTCGAGACGACCGTACGCGCCGAGATCTCGGTCCCGTCCTCGAGCGTGACCCCCGTCGCCCTGCCCTGCAGGACGTCGATGCGCGCCACCTCGGCGTTCGTGCGGATCTCGGCGCCGGCGTCGCGGACCGCCGACGCCATCGCCTTGGTGATCGAGCCCATCCCGCCGATCACGTGGCCGTTGAAGCCCTGGATGTGGTGCTCGCCGCCGGAGAGCATGTGGAACAGGAGCCCGATCGCGG
>Ga0068863_100007362_pt1 | contig 10772 bp, 7 predicted proteins | sample KBSSwiS62_FD_66596 | JGI IMG/M metagenome (GOLD analysis project Ga0068863, IMG submission 66596) | Switchgrass rhizosphere microbial communities from Kellogg Biological Station, Michigan, USA - KBS Switchgrass S6-2 | ecosystem: Host-associated > Plants > Roots > Rhizosphere > Soil ...
CCTGAAGAAGGTACCCGACTGGCGCTGGCTGCTGGGACGCAAGGACAGTCCCTGGTATCCAGGCATGGTATTGTTCCGGCAGAGCACGGATGGCGACTGGACATCGGTCTTTGCCGAGATGGAATCGCAGTTGCGCCCATGATTGCTCCCAAAACCATTCCGGAGGTGCCGGTATCCTGGGGCGAGTTGATCGACAAGATCACCATCCTGGAAATCAAGGTGACGCGGCTTCCCACCGAACAGGCCTGCCTCAATGCCGAGAAGGAACTGACCCTGCTGCGCGAGATTGCCGGGCCGGTGTTGGCAGATCCCGACACCGCGGCGTTGGCCGGCAAGCTCAAGACACTGAATGAGGCGCTATGGGAGATCGAGGACCGGATCCGCGATCACGAACGGGCTGGCAATTTCGATTCTGATTTCGTTGCGTTGGCGCGATCCGTCTACAAACACAATGATGCGCGCGGACGGATGAAGCGGGAAATCAACCTGGCGCTGGGTTCCGGCCTGATCGAGGAAAAAAGCTACCCGTCTTACTGAAAAACACTCCGGCCGGAAGCCCGGCCCCTTTCGGGCCGGGCTCCTTGGCGGATCCATCAATAACCGTAGCCGTAATAGCCACGGCCGTAATAGGCCGGCGGAGGCGGCGGGGGCGGGCCGTACTCGTAACGATCATAGTAGCGATCGTTGTGAGACGAAGCCGCGATGGCGCCCAGCGCGAACAGGCCGATACCCAACCCGATCAGGGCACCGGTATTGTCGCCGCGGCCATGCCAGCCACGATCGTGCCAGCCGCCACGATAACCGCCGTGACGATAGGGATCGGCGGAGGCTGCAGTGGCCCCCAGCAGCGACAGGGCCAAGGTGCTGGCGACCAGCCTGGCTGTGATCTTGCGGTTCATGGCTTTGCTCCTCTTCTCGCGGCGCGGAACTTCGCGTCCTTGACCCGCACCATGGCAGGGCGTCCATGAACGGGGTCTGAGGCCCCCCTTTATCTGCCGTTCATCTTCGCGGCCCACAAAAGGCAAAGAAAAAGGGCTCCCGTCGCCGGGAGCCCCAATTCTTGGCCGGTATGCTTCTCTTAGTTCGAGAAGCGCACGCCGACGCGGTACATGCGGCCAATCACGTCATACAGCGTGTTGTTGGCGTTCTGGCCACCGGTATCCGGCGGACGGGTATTCGCGGCGTTGACAACGTTGGCGTAGATCTGGGTCTTGTCGCTGACATTCCAGTTCGCGCCGACGTCCAGGTACAGGATCGCGTCGACCTTGTTGAAGTTGATGGTCGGGCTCTGAACAGCGCTATAGCCGGGGGTTATGCCCTGATTCGGACAGGTGCCAGGCGCGCAAACGATGGCGTTGCGGTTGGTGAACACACCGCCCGAATACCAGCGCTCCGTCACATTGAAGCCCCAGACATCGTTCTGGTAGCTCTGGGTTTCCTGCAGCTTCCAGTTCAACGGATTGAAGTTCGTGTTGTACTGGGTGCTGTTGCCGCCGCCGCCCAGCGCACCAGCCAGTTCGATATTACGCTGGGTGCCGGGGATGGCGGAGTCCACGATGAACTTGCTGATATGGGTGATCAAGGAACGCAGCACGAAATTGCCGGGGACGTCATATTCCTGCAAATCGAACGAGTAGCTGGATTCCAAGTCGAAGCCGTCGGTGACGATAAAGCCGAAGTTGAACACCTTGTTGGCGACCACCGGAACGCCCGGCTGGCCCAGCGCCGCGATGTGCGGCGCCGCAAGGCTGATGTTGACGCCATCCGCGGTTTGGATCGAGTCCTGCTGGCAGAAGGTGGCCGCGCTGGTGAGGCCTGCCGTCTGGCTCAGGTAGCAGAGATGTATGACGTCCAATCCCGAAATGATCGGGGCTTGCACGGCAATACGATAATAGTCGATCGAGGTCTGGAAACCGGGCAGGAAGTCCGGCTGCCACACCAGACCCACTTCGGTGGTCTGCGCCCTTTCCGGCTTCAGCTGAGCGTTGCCCTGCTGAACGGAGCGCGTCTGCTGGCCGTTACAGGTCGAGGATCCGAAACCCAGATTGGTGCAGAACTCATTGTTGAAGCTGCCGTTCAGGCCTGCCGACGGGAAGAACAGTTCCGACAGATTGGGGGCGCGAATGTCGCGCGACTGCAAGGCCCGCAGACGCACGCCGGGGATCGGTGTTTCCCAGGTCAGACCCACCTTCCAGGTGTTGGCATCGCCCGCCGTGCTGTAGCGCGCATGGCGGCCGGCCAGTGTCACGTCGGCCTTGCCCCAGAAAGAGTCGTTCAGGATCGGGATACCCACTTCCACGAACACTTCGTTGACATGGAAAGTACCGCGGCCGTTGTGATAGTTGCCCGCGTTCCAGGCGCCCACGCCGACAGGTTCGCCATGAGAACCGACCGAGAGGCCGGTAAGACCGCAATCGACGAAGGGATCGGTGCAAGGCTCGTTGACGGTGGCCGGAGTCGAAGCCGAAATGCCCGCCGAGTACGGATCGGCACGCTGGCTGAAATGCTCCTCGCGATATTCGTAACCGGCCGCGACGGCAACCGGGCCGGCCCAAAGGTCGATCGGCGAACCGTTGACCGCGAAGCTGAAGGCTTCCTGGCGCATGGTCTGGATCGAGGACGGTCCAATGGTGGTGCCGCCGGGACCGTTCTGGCCATCGAAATAGGCAATCTGGCCCGGCGTTAAGGCTTGGCCGCTGAAGGGATTGAAGGGCACGCAGCCGAACTGCTGGGCAACCGAGTTGCGGCAGACCACCTGACCGGCCGAGTTGAACACCGCGTCCTGCGCCAGGTTGAAGCGCGAGAAGGCAGCCTGTTGCGTCAGAACGCCCGACGAATTGGCAACATACGGGCTCTGCGACAATGGCATGTTGTAGATCTTGATGCTGGTGTCGTTTTCGCCATGGGTGAAATAGGTGTCCCAATTCCAGTTCTTGCCGAAGGCCTCGAACACGCCATCGGCGCCCACCACGGCGCGGCGCATGGTGCGGGTGAGGAACATCAACTGGTCGGTGGGAATATTGGCCCACTGGGAACCATAGGTGAAGCTGGACCCGGACGGGTTCGACGCGCTTCCCCCTGACGCCGTGGCGCAGGCCGCGGCAAAAGCGGAGGGCGTCGCACCGCTCACGCCGAAGGCGGTGCCGCCGAAGGTCTGCCACAGATAGGCGTTGTCGCACTTCATCGACATGCCGGTCTTGTCGGAGTTGCCCTGGGCCGGGATATTCTCGGTACGAGACAGGCCGTAGGTCAGGGTGGCGAACACTTCGGTGTCCGGCGCGATGTCATAGGAGATGCGGGCATAGAGGCTGCCGCGGGTCAGCGGGTCATAAAGGCCCTGGGTGAACTCCCGGGTGTCGTTCTGGTCGCCCGGATCGGACGGGGTGCCGATGCAGGAACCACCGATGGAACCCTGAATCACGCCGCTCGCATTGCGGAAGCAATTGCCGGCCAGGTCCAGGTTGAAGGGCTTGCCGTTGGAATCGAAGGTCGTTCCGGCGAGGGGACCGCTCTGGATCAAGCCATAGGCGGCGCTGGTCGTGTTGTTCTGAACGATGCTGGTATAGAAAGACTTGGGCTGGCCAGCCGGCGCGGAGCCATTGCCTGTGTCCGCGCTATAGGAGGCGACACCCGACTGGCGCGCCAGGGTGCGGCCGCCAATATTGGGCTGGGCCGAATGCTGCTGGGCAACCGGATAACGCGGCAGCAGACCGTCATTGTAGTTGTATTCACCCGCGACTTCGAAGTGACCTTTGCCGCCGGCAAAGCTGGTGCCCGCCGCAGCCTGGAACAGAATGTTGCCGGCGTCGCCATAGGTCGACAGACCGGTCTGGGCGTTCATCTTGAAGCCTTCGTACTTCTTGTCGGTGACGAAGTTGATCACGCCCGCGACAGCGTCCGAACCCCAGGAGGCGGAGGCGCCACCGGTCACGACGTCGACGCGCTGAATCAGCATCTGCGGCATCTGGCTGACGTCAACCGAGCCGTTGAAGTTGCCACCCACCACGCGCTGACCGTCCATGAGGGTCAGGGTACGCAACGGCGACAGGGCTCGCAGGCCCAGGGCCGACAGGCCGATCAGGCCGGTGGTGGTCGAACCGGTGTTGTAGCCCACACCCGTCGAACCCTGCAGGGCCGGCAGCTGAGTGATGGCATCGAAGACGTTTGGCTTGGCCTGCTGTTCCAGATCCGCGGCGCTGACGACCGTGGTCGGGGTCGGCGCATCAAAACCCGCATTCTGCAAGCGGGTCGAGGACACAACGACCTGTTCGACACCTTCCTGCGCCATGGCGGCACCAGCGCTCAACGCCAGGATGGCGGCACCGCCGGCAAGGCGCACGCGTGTCTTGGTCAAACCATAGTTCATAGGAATAGTCCCCCTGGACGGTTGTTCTAACGGCGAATGCCGAACTTCGGGGGTTGGATAGCAGAGTGGTCGGTGCCGGATCGAGTACAATCTGGGTGACTGACAATCCTTCCCGACACTTAGTCACATAATTGCAACGCCTAATGCTGCATCGCAGCATCCAAAAACATCCAGCTGAAATCAATATTTGTCCCACATATCGGCATTGTTCAGATGCTTTGCACCTTCGGTTGGCAAGACGAGTTCATGCGCAGCCGGATTTCCGGTTAACGGCACAGATCAGATCGCGGGCAAAAATCGCGAATCAGCCCCGTGCTGCCAGCGGTCACTTTCACGTCCAACACCGGCCATAGACGACTTGCGAGCCAATGCGCCTTGCTGTCTAGAACAAGCATGGATCCACGGGCCGCTCTGCGTCAGGCAATCGCATTCCATCAAACCGGCAAGCTGGCAGATGCCGAACGGCTGTACTTGCGGGTGATGGCGGATGATCCCAGGGAACCCACTGCGCCTCACATGTTGGGAGTGGTGCGCGCCCAACAGGGACGCAACAGCGAAGCGCTGGAACTGATGGGAGTGGCGCTGGCGCTTCGACCCGAGGCGCCGGAAGTGCTTTCCAATTACGGCAATGTCCTCAAGGCCGAGGGCCGCTTCGCGGAAGCCCTGGACAGTTACGACAAGGCTTTGGCGATCAAGCCGGATTATATCGCGACCTGGAACAAGCGCGCGCTGGTCTTGCGCGATATGGGGCGTCTGGACCTGGCGCTGGAAAGCGCCGCCAAAGCGTTGGCCATGCAACCGGATCATGTCGAGGCGCTGAATACATCCGGCATCGTCCTCGCCGACCTGGGACGGCTGCCGGAGGCCTTGGCGCGTTACGACCAAGCACTCGCGCTGGCGCCGGACTTTCCCGACGCGCTCAACAACCGCGCCCTGACGCTGAAGGCCCTGAAACGGCCAGAGGAGGCGCTGGCCAGCGTCGAGCAGGCGCTGAGGGTGCACAGCGGCTTTGCGGAAGCCTGGAACAACCGCGGCATCATCCTGTTCGACTTGAAGCGGATGGGCGAAGCACTTCAGAGCCATGACCGGGCGCTGGCGCTCAGCCCCAACCATGCGGAAGCCTACAACAGCCGCGCCGCCGTGCAGTTCGGCCTGAGATGGTTTTCGGAATCGCTGGAGGATTGCGATCGCGCCCTAGCCCTGCGGCGGGATTTCGCCGATGCACTTTATAATCGCGGCAATGCCCTTTCGGAACTGAACCGGCCACAGGAAGCGCTCCTAAGCTATGAGCAGGCTCTGGCCATCGATCCCAACCATCCCAGCGCCCTGAGCGGATTGGCCAACGCGGCCATGGCCGTCGGCGACTGGAAACGCACGGCCCGGCTGGGCGAAGCGCTGAAAGCCGACGTGCTGGCGGGAAAATCGCGCATCCAGCCTTTTGTGCTGATGGGCTATCAAGACGACAACGAACTTCAGCTGCGCTGCTCGCAGAATTATGTGCGACAGGCGGGACCGGGGGCGCTTGCGCCATTGTGGCTCGGGGTGCGCTATGATCATGCCAAGATCCGTCTGGCCTATCTCTCCGCCGATTTTCACGAACACGTCACCTCCACCCTTTTGGTGGAAATGTTCGAGCGGCATGATCGCGACCGCTTTGAGATCACTGCCGTGTCTTTCGGCCCCAACGATAACAGCCGGATGCGCGCGAGACTGGTGAAAGCTTTCGACCGTTTCCATGATGCCCGCCAGCAAAGCGATCGCGAGGTCGCACAGTTGTTGCGTCAATGGGAGATCGATATTGCGGTCGACTTGGGCGGTTATACCAGCGGTGCGCGCCCGTGGGTCTTGGCGCACCGGCCTTCGCCGGTCCAAGTCAAATATATCGGCTATACCGGCACCTCGGGCAGCGACTTCATCGATTATATCATCGCCGATGACGTGGTGGTGCCGCAGGATCAACAGCGCTTCTTTAGCGAAAAAGTCACCTACCTGCCGGACACGCTGTGGGTGACCGATGTCAACCGCCCTGTTTGCGATGCGCCCAGCCGCGGTGAAGCCGGATTGCCGCAAACCGGTTTTGTCTTTTGCTGCTTCAACCACAATTGGAAGATCACGCCGCCCATCTTCGACATCTGGATGCGGTTGCTGGGCAGGGTAGAAGGAAGCGTGCTCTGGCTGCTGGAAGGCAATGCCAATATCCGGGGTAATCTGTGCAAGGAAGCCGCTGCGCGCGGTGTGGCTGAAGACCGGCTGATCTTTGCCGCCCGCACCACACCGGAGAAACACTTGGCGCGCCAGCAATTGGCGGACCTCTTCCTGGACACCCTGCCCTACAATGCCCACACCACCGCCAGCGATGCCTTGTGGGCGGGATTACCGGTAATCACCACGCCCGGACGTTCGTTTCCGGCGCGCGTCGCTGCCAGCATCCTCAAGGCTGCGGATCAGCAGAACCTGATCGCACGTGACCTGGCGGAATACGAAGCCCTTGCGCTCAAGCTGGCGCGCGAACCTGACACGCTGGCGGCCATCCGCAACAGATTGCGGTCCTCGAGGGACGGCCTTGCGCTATTCGACACCGCGCGCTTCACCCGCAACCTGGAAGCGGCCTACGCTGCGATGCTGGGCAAGACATGAGCGCGCCCGGCCTGTCTTCGCCCATTCGCCTATCGGTGGCCGCCCCCGCCTACAACGAGGCGGATGGCATCGAAGCGGTCCTTGCCGATTGGCATGACTTTCTTTCGACCCAACAATACCTTGCGGACTTCGAGATCGTGGTCTGCGATGATGGCAGTAGCGACGCCACGGGCGATATCCTGGACCGCCTGACCCTGTCTTTTCCCCAATTACGTCCACTGCATTTCGCCAAAAACCAGGGTGCGGCGGCGGCGCTGAATGCGGCCATCGCCGCCACCAAGGGCGACTGGGTGCTGTTGATCGACAGCGATGGCCAGTTCAGAATCGAAACCCTGCCCGACATGTTGGACGCCTTGCGGCGCTCCGGCGCGCTGGCCGCCATCGGCATCCGCCAGAAAAAGGATTCAGCCTTCGCCCAGTTCGGCAGCCGGGCCAGCGGAGCGGTGTGCAACCTGGTGCATGGCAGCCGGATGCAGGATTTCAATTCCGCCTTTAAGCTGGTGTGGGGACCGACCCTGCGCGGCTTGGGACTGGAAGCCAAAGGCATGAATTATTCCACCGAAGTGACATCGCGGCTTCTGGAACGCGGCATCGTGCCGGTGGAAGTCGCCATCGAGCATCACCCCCGCGCCACCGGCGCAAGCCATATGAAACTGATGCGCGGGGCGCTGCACCGCTTCCTGTTTGTCTGCTACATCGCCCTGCGCCAGCTTTTATTGAAGCTGGGCATTCTATCGCGGCCCCTGCCATGAGAGCGCCAATCCGCATCGCGCTGTTCTGCGGCGGCCGCGGCAGCGCCACTATCATCCGCGCCCTGTTACGCCGCGGCGATGTGGAATTGACTTTGTTGGTCAATGCCTATGACGATGGATTGTCGACCGGAAGCCTGCGCAGTTTCATTCCCGGCATGCTGGGACCGTCGGACTTCCGCAAGAACCTCTCCTACCTGTTCGGCAACTATTCCCAGTCGCAATATGCGCTAAAAAGCCTGATGGAATACCGCCTGCCGGGCGAGACTGGAGTGTTGCAGCGCTTTGCCGAAACCGGAAACCTTCTGCCGCTGGAAGAACCGGTCAAGGACTGGTTCGCGCAACTGGTCCCCGCAACCTCGCTGCGCATGCGCGCCCTGCTCTCCCGCTTCTTCACCCATGCAGCGGGACGCGATTTCGATTATCGCGACTGTTCACTGGGCAACCTGATCTTCGCCGGTGCCTATCTGGAGCGGGACAGCAACTTCAACGCCGCCGCCGCCGCGGTGGCAGAGCTTGTCGGCAGCCGCGCCCGGCTGCTGAATGTCGGCGAGCAACAGAACCGCGTCCTGGTCGGGCTGAAACAGGATGGTACATTGCTGGCGAGTGAAGCAGCCATCGTAGGCCCGCAATCGCCAAGCCCGATCACCGGACTTTATTTGCTGGAACAACCGCTGACCGCGGGTGATGTGGAACATCTGGCGGTCTTGGATCAAGCGGCCAAGCAAACCTTCCTGGCCGCGCGCGATCGCGTGCCCGGATTGTCCAAAGCCGCCGCCGAAGCGTTGGCGGGCGCCGATATTATTCTCTATGGGCCCGGCACCCAGCATTCCTCGCTCTTTCCCAGCTATCGCATCGCGGCGGCCGCGCTGGCCGCAAGCCCTGCCCCAGTTAAGGCGCTGGTGATGAATCTGGAAAGCGACAATGATATCCAGGGGCTGGGCGCCAGCGATGTCGCGGAAAGAGCGCTGACCTACGGCGCGCAGATAAATCATATCCTGTTGCCGGATATGTCGTCGAAAGCGGTTGCCTTGCCGCCCGGTGAATTGGCTGGCGATAGCTGGCGCGGCGCCAAAGTGTGGCGCGAGCCGCTTGCCACGCCGCTGCGGCCGCATGTCCATAATGGCAGCGCGGTGGCCGAATGCGGGCTGCGACTTTTGGCGCGACGCCAGGCGCCCAGCGTGGAAATTTTCGCCGATATCCTGGGCCGTTCCGTCGCCAGTGAAGAACTGGTGGAGGAATTCCAGGAAACCGATTGGGGCGGCGTCACAGCTCATCTCACCCTGAACCGCGTGGCGCAGCAGCAAGCGCCGGTCGCAAGCGCCGACCTGTCGGGGCTGTTTCCGGAAACCGCTTATTTCCGAACCTGGCTTCAGAACGGCACGGCCGATTATCTGGTGTTGATGACTGGCGACGGCGCTTATCGCTTTGCCGATGTGCAGGCAATCCTGCGTCTGTTGGAACAGCAGCAGTCGCTGGGCGGGGTGTTCGGCACCCGCACCCAAAGCCGGCGGCAGTTCATCACCTCCATCCGCGCCGCCTATGGCGAGAACCGGCTGCTTTATGGCTTGGGCAAGGTGGCGGCGTTCTTCCTCAGCATGCTCTTTTATATGCGGACCGGCGTGATCTTCTCCGATCCCTTGACCGGCTTGCGTGTATTCCGCCGCGACGCGCTGGCGAACCTGCCCGAGGTCAAGGGCGATGCGCCGCTGGCGATCGTGCGCCGCCTGATCCAGCAAGGGATAGAAGTGGCTGAACTCCCCGTCCTTTACCGCACTTTTTCCGGCTTCACCGATCCCCATTGGCGCGTCCGGCGCGGCTTGCGCAATCTGGCGGCGCTGTTCTGATGAAAGTGTGCGCTGTCATACCGGCCGCGGGCCGCGGCAGCCGGCTTGGGACCACCAAGCCCAAAATCCTGGCGCCGCTGAACCAGGACCAAACCGTCTGGTCCGTCCTGCACCCCAAGATCGCGCCGTTGGTGGATCATATCCATCTGGTGCTTTCGCCGGAGGGTGCGCGGGATTTTCCGGCGCTGCCCGAGCATGTCTCTTACAGCATCCAGCGGGAGCCCACCGGCATGGGCGATGCCATCTTCGGCGCCCGTGCGGGATGGGAGAGCTTCGACGCCATTCTGATCGTGTGGGGCGATCAGGTATTTGTTTCCACCAACACGCTGCGCCGCGCCGTGGCAGCCCTGACCCTGCCGCAACGGCAACTGGTTCTGCCGCTCACCCGGATGACCATTCCGTATGTCGAATATATCTTCGATGGCGCCAGGCTGACCAAGATCCTGCAAAGCCGTGAAGGCGACGCAACTTCGCAGGGCGGCTTGTCCGATGTCGGCACCTTCCTTCTTCACACACGCGGATTGGCGGCAGCCTGGAAGGATTATCTGTCGAAAGTCGAGCGCGGCAGCCAGACCGGCGAGGTCAACTTCCTGCCTTTCCTGCCGTTTCTGTCGATGCGGGAATGGACAGTCACACCGCTGGAGGTCACCGACCCCACCGAAGCCCGCGGCATCAATACGCCCGAGGATCTTTCCTTTTTCCAGCGCCTCTGCGGGTATAAGGACGCCCCATGACAAAGGTGCTGGTTACCGGCGGTGCCGGCTTCATCGGCAGCCATCTTTGCGAGGGCTTGCTGGCCCGCGGCTACCAGGTGCGCGTCCTGGACAGCCTGATCTATGGCCGGCGCGAGCATGTGCCGCCGCAGGCGGACTTCATCCAGGGCGATATTCGCGATCTCGCCACCTGCCAACGCGCCGCGGACGGCGTGGAGGGTGTGTTCCATTGCGCCGCCATGTCCAGGCCGGGCCCTTCGCAGGAACAGATCGATGTCTGCACCCAATCCAACATCACCGGCACCCAGAACATGCTGCTGGCGGCGCGCGATACGGGCGTAAGGGGCTTCATCTATAGCGGCTCTTCGACTTATTACGGCAACCGCCCGGTGCCGCACCGCGAAAGCGATCCGCCCGACTTGCTGAACATTTACGGCCTCACCAAGCATGTGGGCGAGCA
>Ga0068863_100007365_pt1 | contig 10770 bp, 9 predicted proteins | sample KBSSwiS62_FD_66596 | JGI IMG/M metagenome (GOLD analysis project Ga0068863, IMG submission 66596) | Switchgrass rhizosphere microbial communities from Kellogg Biological Station, Michigan, USA - KBS Switchgrass S6-2 | ecosystem: Host-associated > Plants > Roots > Rhizosphere > Soil ...
CGCGCATTGGCACTAAAGCCTGTAAAAATGGGTATATTCAGGTTAACGGTAAAAGCAGAGATCCCAAACCAATCGCCTTTGCTGGAAGTGAAATTGAATTTGTTCCGCTGGGCGTTTTTGTTATAATATCCGTTGAGCGATAATGTTGGTAATTTTGCGGCTTTGTAGCGTTTGACATCAAATTCGTTTAAACTTACACCCAGGCTGGCATATTGAAAATCCCTTCGCTGGTTATAATCGAAACTGCTTATATCGGGGATACCCTGTTTAATTTCTTCATCGTTAAGCGTATCGGTTAAGATCAATGAGTCCCTGACAGGCATGCCCATCAACACTTTGAGGCCGAGATACCCATTGGCTACCTGGTTAAGCGCATTGGTCTTTTCTGTTTGCAGATTGGCCTGTTGTACTTCCAGCTTATTCATATCCAGTTTCTCAGCAAAACCATTGTCGTACATTGCTTTGGTATCATGCTGTAATTTCCGGATCAATGAAATGTTTGAGTCGATCAATTCAATCTGGGTCTTGCTAACCAGTAACTGGTAATAAATCTTGTAAACATTGGCCCTGATATTTTCTTCCGTTACTTCTGCGTTTTTTTCCTGGAAATCGATCAGCGTTTTTCTTGCTTTCAACCCTGTAAACACGGTGCCGTCAAAAAGAATCTGGTTGAGGGAAATCCCGCCAGTTGCATTCCATTTTACACCGAATGGTAATTCTTCAAAAGTACCAGGTGTCCCACCGAAGAATTCTGCCGGAATAAGGCTGATGGGAAGCTTGGCATTGTAAGTAATAGAACCCGTTCCCTTAATTTGCGGCAGGGCCGTTCCGGTTACTTCACGATTGGTTTGCTGTTGTATCTGGATGTCGAGCAATGCATTCTTCACCTGTACATTATTCTTTTTAGCGTAATCCAGTGTTTGCTGAAGACTGAAAGCATGTTTTTCCTGCTGCGCTACGGCAGACACCGACAATGCCATTAAAAACATCCATGCTATTCGTTTATTTGCTCTTTGCATTGCTTAGTATTTTTTTGTTTCTGTCCTGTTGGTATTTCAAAATCATTTTATGGCCTTTCAGGTTCACCAACCCGTATAAATAATGAAGAATGATTTCTTCTTCTATTTCAGCCAGGTTGTGTTTTACTTTTGCCTGAAAGCTGTGATTAAAAGGGATCAAGACGATTTCAACCCGGAAACGGGCAATAATATCGATATTGATGTCTTCCCTGTATAAGCCCTCACGGATGCCCCGTATCAGGTTGTTGCGGATTACTCCATACAGGTAGTCGTTTTTATGTTTAAGAAATTTTTGAAAGGCCGTGGGATGATATTTTTCCAAATCATATAAAACCGAGGCATTCATGGAACGAAACATCTCCAGCACCATATCCATTGCCAGGAAGAGCTCGTGTACCGCATTTTCCGAATCATTGATATCGGTCTGGCAGCACGCTTCATTATGATTGATTTCATTTACAATTACGGCATCTACCAGTTCATCTTTATCGGCATAATATTGGTAGATGGTTTTCTTGCTCATTCCCAATTGATTGGCAATATCATCCATGCTTACACTGCGCACACCATACCTCATAAAAAGGTCGGTGGCCTGAATTTTGATACGCTCCTTGTTGTCTATATCTGTCATAATCGGGCACAAAACTATGGAAACTTTTTTCGTTACCAAAGTTTCCTGGCCTCTTTTTTTGACCGTTCATCCAAAAAACAGTTAATGTTGCACGACTAATAGACGTTCGTTTTTTTCTTTTCCCGGGTAAATAAGCCCCAGAAAGCTATATGAATGATTTTTTTGTGTGAACTTCACCCCGATTTAATTCTTCCTGCATTATGAGTATCTCCCGCCGCAGCCAATGGCGCTGGCGAAAAATATTACAGTACCTTATACAGGGTTTGCTGGTAACGGCCCCGATAGCCATCACTATTTACCTGATTTACTGGTTTGTATCGTCGGTGGATAGCTGGCTGCCTATTTTTACGGTGAAAGATGTGGATGGCCGCATTATTAACCGCAACTATGGTTTGGGTTTTGTGGTGATCATTGCGGCGCTTATTGTAATTGGTTTCCTGAGCTCCAATTTTTTAACCAGCCGTATCTTCAGCTTATTTGATACCTGGCTGGAGCGCACGCCCGGTATAAAATTTATATATTCTTCCGTTAAAGACTTTTTTGAAGCATTTGCCGGCAACAAACGCAAATTTAAAAAAGCTGTGCTGGTCAGTATCTTTCAACCGGATGTGTTTCAATTGGGATTTATTACGGATGAGGATGCCAGTGAGTTTGGCCTCGTGGGATATGTTTCGGTGTATGTGCCGAATTCCTACGCTGTAACCGGTCAACTGTATATGGTACCCAAAGACAAAGTGCGGATACTGGAGGATGTGAGCGCCTCTGATGTGCTGAAATACGCTATCAGTGGTGGCGTGGCCGAGGTGGAGGAGGATAAACATCATGGGGAGCGGGCAGTTGTTGAGTAGTTGAGAAGAATAGGGCAGCAAGAACATTTATTTTAAATTTTGTATTTTATATTTTGAATGAGGCCGCATGTATTTAATACAAAATTTAAAATTGGCAATTCAAAATAAATTATAAACCTTATCCAATCTAACAGCCATGACTGTTTTAAAAAAGCTATTGCTTGCTGCAATGCTCTTGCCCTGCTGGCACGTATCTTACTGCTGGGGTTTTTATGCACACAAACAGATTAATTACTACGCCGTTTTCCTGCTACCACCGGAAATGATGGTACTGTACAAACCCAATATCAATTTTCTTACAGAGCATGCGGTTGATCCCGACAAAAGACGATATGCGGTAGCTGCGGAAGGCGCCCGGCATTATATTGACATCGACCTGTATGGCAAACGGGCCGCAAGCCTGCTACCGCAGCGTTGGGACAGTGCTGTAGCTAAGTTTTCCGTTGATTCTTTGACTGCCCGCGGTATCGTTCCCTGGTGGATACAAATAATGATGCGCCGGCTTACGGCCGCATTCAAGGAAAAGAATCAATCGAAGATTTTAAAGCTCTCTGCAGAACTGGGACATTATGTGGCCGATGCCCATGTGCCTCTGCACGCCTGCAGCAATCACAACGGCCAATTCAGCAACCAACAGGGTATTCATGCTTTCTGGGAAAGCCGGTTGCCGGAATTACTGGCAGATAAGGAATGGGATTTTTTTATCGGTAAGGCCGTGTATCTGCAAAACCCCGCCCAATTTATATGGAACCGCGTTTACGAAAGCGCTGCTGCGGCAGACACTGTATTAAAGACTGAAAAAAAGCTGTCCAACCAGTTTGGAAGCGATCAACGTTTCGCGTTTGAAGATAAAAACGGGCTATTGGTGCGGCAATATGCAAGTGCTTATGCGCGCGCCTATGATGCCGCATTACAGGGCATGGTGGAACGAAGAATGCGCCAATCGATATTTGCCGTTGCCAGTTGCTGGTACACTGCCTGGGTAAATGCGGGCCAGCCGGATTTAAGAGATCTTGCAGGCAAAACATTTACTGAAACAGATATAAAAGAATTTGAAGAACTTGATTTGCAATGGAAAAAAGCGCAAAATGAACCAGGGAGGCAGGGTGACAGGGAGTAACGCAGGATTTAATTAAAGTTGCTCTTTGAAACCTCCGTGTCTCTGTGTCACCGTGGTTCAAATTAGTTACATTTGCAGCTCATTTTTAAACCATCTTAAAAAGCTGCCGTGCACAATTTCAATTCCGGTCCGAGTGTTTTGCCGAAGGAAGTATTTGAACAGGCCAGCGAGGCCATTCTTAATTTTAATAATACCGGATTATCCATTTTAGAAATAGGGCATCGAACCTCCTGGTTCCAGGAAGTAATGGACGAGGCCATTGCCCTTGCCAAAGAACTGATGCACCTGGATGCTGAACATGAGGTAATGTTTTTACATGGTGGCGCATCCACCCAATTCTTTCAGGTGCCGATGAATTTGCTGGACGATAAACAAACGGCCGCGTATTTAGACTGCGGCACCTGGGGGACCAAGGCCATTAAAGAAGCAAAGCTGTTTGGAAACGTGAATATGCTGGCCTCCTCAAAAGATAAAGACTATACTTATATACCGAAAGAATATAATATCCCCGAAGATGTGGTATACTTTCATTATACTACCAACAATACCATTGAAGGCACCCAAATGCATGAGATACCCGCTACAAATGTTCCGCTGGTAGCGGATATGAGCAGCGATATTTTAAGCCGGCACACCGATTACAACCGGTTTGCTCTGATTTATGCCGGCGCGCAGAAAAATGCGGGTGCAGCGGGTGTAAATATGGTCATTGTAAAAAAAGATATCCTGGGCAGGGTTAGCCGCAAACTGCCATCGATGATGGATTACCGCATCCATATTGAAAATGGCTCTATGTTGAATACGCCACCGGTCTTTGCCGTGTATGTATGCATGCTCACATTGCGCTGGTTAAAAAAACAGGGAGGCGTTCCCGTTATAGAAAAACTGAATGCCGCCAAAGCAAAATTATTGTACGATACGCTGGACAGCTTACCGCTGTTTACACCAAAAGTAGCCCGCGAAGACAGGAGCCTGATGAACGTGGTGTGGATTATGAAAGATGCAGAACTGGAAAAGCAATTCCTGGCAGAATGCAAGGCACAGGGCATGGTAGGTATCAAAGGTCATCGCACAGTAGGCGGCTTCCGCGCTTCCCTGTACAATGCTCTAACCATTGATAGTGTACAGGCACTGACTGATCTGATGACAGATTTCGCAAAGAGAAAAGGATAAACCTCACCCCAACCCCTCTCCGGAAGAGAGGGGCTATTAACATCTTTATATTTCATGGCAACCATTGTTCCGTTTAAAGCATTAAGACCCAAACCAGAGCTGGCATTAAAATTAGCTTCGCGGCCCTACGACGTACTGAATTCGGAAGAAGCAAGACAGGAAGTAAAAGGTAATCCTGTTTCCTTTCTGCATATTACCAAGGCAGAAGTAGATTTACCTGCGGGTATCGACACACATGCAACCGAAGTATACCAGAAAGCAAAAGATAACCTGGATGCTTTCATAAGAAAAGAAATTTTATTCAGGGAATTGAAACCTTGCTATTATATCTACCAGTTAACGATGAATGGGCGCAGCCAGACGGGCCTGGTTTGTGGCAGTTCGGTAGATGATTATGAAAATGATATAATTAAAAAGCATGAGTTTACACGTCCCGAAAAAGAACAGGATCGCATCAATCATATAAAAACCAGCGGGGCCCAGACCGGTAATGTTTTTTTAACCTACCGCAGCGTGGATGAGATAGACGCACTCATCAATAACTGGAAAAAGATACATGAGCCGGTCTATGATTTTGCCGCCGATGATAATATTACGCACACCATCTGGATTGTGAATGACAGTAAAACAATTGATGCCATCACGCAGTTGTTTGCTGCCAGGGTTCCTTTCACCTACATTGCGGATGGGCATCATCGTGCTGCTTCTGCCGCTAAAGTTCGCAAAGCATTGGGCAATACGGCTACAGCAGGCGCCGATACCTTTCTGACTACCCTATTTCCTGACAACCAGTTGTACATTATGGACTATAACCGGGTGATAAAAGATTTAAACGGTTTATCAGGACAGGATTTTATAAAACAATTGCAACAGGATTTCGAATGCGAACTGGTGGGTAAAGCAGTATACCAACCTAAAGCACTGCACGAATTTGGAATGTATCTCGATGGCAACTGGTACAAACTGGTAGCTAAAAAAAATACATACTCAGCCGATCCCATTGCTGTGCTGGACGTAACAATTCTGTCGGAAAAAGTGCTCGACAAATTACTGGGCATTAAAGATCAGCGTACCGATCAGCGCATTGATTTTGTTGGAGGCATCCGCGGCCTGCATGAACTGGAAAAGCGGGTTAACAGCGGTGAAATGAAAATTGCTTTTAGTTTATACCCGGTTAGCTTGCCCCAATTATTTGATATTGCAGACAGCGGAAATGTGATGCCGCCAAAAAGCACCTGGTTTGAACCCAAGTTGCGCGATGGATTACTGACACATTTGATATATGAATAAAAGGCTGTTAGCTATTAGGATCTTAATCCCGGCCGCCGTTTTTCAGTAGCTTATGACTAAGAGCCCGTTTTAACAAACAGATTACCGTCGGCTTTCTTCAAAACTTTATCTTTATAGCATGAAAAAGACAGTAGCTATAGTATGTTTTTTTATTGCCGCCGCATTGGCTTTGAAGGCACAAGACGCCAAAACATTGCAGGAAACCGCGCGCAATTTTTCCAAAGAAGGGGATTTCAGCAATGCTGTGCTGGTGCTGAATAAGGCTCACGACCAGGATCCAAATAATCTAAGTATCAGTAAAGACCTCGCCTTGGTTTACTTTCAAAAATCCGACTATACCAAGATGCAGGTGGTTATGAAGCCACTGCTGGAAAGACCCGACGCCGATGTGGAAGTATACCAGTTGGGCGGCATGCTGAACAAAGTAACCGGCGATACCAAAGAATGCGAACGTATTTATAAAAAAGGTCTGAAAGCTTTTCCCGACAGCGGCCCATTATTAAACGACTATGGCGAATTGCTATGGGCCAAACAGGATTATACCGCTATCAAACAATGGGAGCACGGCATCCAGGTTGACCCGACCTGCACCAGCAACTATTATAATGCTGCCAAATACTATTATTTTACAAAAGACAAAGCCTGGAGCCTGATATATGGCGAGTTGTTTGTAAATATGGAGAGCTATAGCCGCCGCACCGTGGAAATAAAAAATATCCTGGTAGAAGGATATAAAAAATTATTTACCGATGCCGATATCATGAAGAACCAGGATACCAGGAATGAATTCGCTGTTGCGTTCCTTAACAATATGAACAAGCAGGCTGTGGTGGCCAAAAATGGGATCACACCGGAGAGCCTAACTATGATACGCACACGCTTTCTGCTCGACTGGTTTGAAAAGGATGCTGCACGCTTCCCTTTTAAATTATTTGATTATGAACGCCAGTTGGTAAAAGAAGGCAATTTCAATGCGTACAACCAATGGTTATTTGGCAGTGTGCAGAACCTGGCTGCTTTCGAAAACTGGACTGCTACCCATAGCAGTGAATACAAACAATTTACCAGCATTCAAACCAATCGCCTGTTTAAAGCGGGTACCAACCAATATTACCAGACTGTTTCCAAATAACAACGCCCTGGCACAGTATCGCCCCGGTTCAATGCCCGGGGCTTTTTTTATACTGCTTTTTTAGGTAATTTTCAGCAGGATGTTTTTAATTGTATAACGTCAGCCTGAAATAGCATGAATCTTTTTAAAAAATAACGATCGCCACTATGGAGCCTACCAGATTATTCGACTGCATCCAGTACCAACTTAAGACTAAACCCCTGCCCGATATGCTGGCAGCGAAAGAAAACGGCAAATGGCGTAGTTATAGCACCGGGGAAGTAAAAGAGCTGGTAGACCAACTGGGTGGCGGACTTTTAAATATGGGCATTGGTGCCGGCGATATGACGGATGCCGGTCGCGATAAAGTAGCCATTCTTTGCAAGAACAGGCCCGAATGGATTCTGCTGGATCTGGCGATTCAACAGATAGGTGCCGTGTTAACACCAGTTTACCCCACTATCAATGTCAACGAGCTGGAGTTTGTGCTGAATGATGCGCAGGTAAAAATGATTTTTGTAAACGACGAAGACGGTTATAATAAAGTGATGAGCATTAAAGACAGATTGCCATCTGTTAAGGACGTATTTTCATTTGAACATGTAACCAATGCCAGGCACTGGAAAGAAGTTATCAATGCGGCTACGCCCGAATCGGTTCGTAAAATGGAGGCAATTGCTGCGGGCATACAATACAAAGATTTAGCTACTATTATTTATACATCGGGTACTACAGGAACCCCAAAAGGCGTAATGCTGAGCCATGAAAATATTCTCAGCAATGTAATGGCCTGCCTTCCCTGTTTTCCACCGGGCGAAAACCTGAAAGCGCTTAGCTTTTTACCACTCAATCATATTTTTGAAAGAATGGTGAGCTATCTCTATCTGTTCAAAGGCACTGCCATTTATTATGCAGAAAGCCTTGATACCATTGGCGAGAATTTAAAGGAAGTAAAGCCCGGTATCTTTACCACCGTTCCGCGTTTGCTGGAGAAAGTCTATGATCGGATTATGGCAAAGGGGAACGAGCTCAGCGGCACCAAAAGAAAATTATTTTTCTGGGCACATTCACTGGCCGAAAAATTTGAGATTAACCAGCAACAGGGTTTTTGGTACAATATGCAACTGGCCCTTGCCAATAAAATTATTTTCAGCAAATGGCGTGAAGGATTGGGCAACAATCTGCTTTGTATTGTAAGCGGCGGTGCAGCATGCCAGGTAAGATTAATACGGATTTTCACAGCGGCAAAAATCCCGGTGATGGAAGGATACGGACTGACAGAGACCTCGCCTGTAATCAGCGTAAACCGGTACCAGGTGCAGGACAGGAAATTTGGAACAGTAGGTCCGCTTATCGACGGGGTGCAGGTAAAGATTGCAGAAGATGGTGAAATTCTTTGCCAGGGACCGAATGTGATGATGGGCTATTATAAAAGACCGGACCTTACAGCAGAAGCAATGGCAGATGGATGGTATCATACCGGCGATATCGGAATGCTGGATGACCGGTTTTTAAAAATCACTGACCGTAAAAAGGAATTGTTCAAAACCAGTGGTGGCAAATACGTAGCACCGCTTCCGATCGAAAACAAACTCAAAGAATCCATTTATATTGAACAGGTGATGGTAGTGGGATCGGAAAAAAAGTTTGTGGGTGCTTTGATTGTGCCTTCTTTCCCCAACTTGAAAGATTGGTGCCGCCAGCATAATATAAAGGCAACCACCGATGAAGAAATCATTCATCACCCGGCTGTGATTACCATGTTCAAAGAACTGGTCGAAAGCTTTAATAAATTTTTTAACCATGTAGAACAGATCAAAAAATTTGAACTGTTACCGCATGAATGGAGCATTGACACAGGAGAAATGACGCCTAAAATGAGTATCAAAAGAAAAGTAGTGATGGAAAAATACAGGGATGCAATAGAAAGAATCTATTCTTAAATATTTTAAATTTTAACTTCTATATTTAAAATTACCGAGGATAGCGCTTCCACATATAAAAAGTAAATTGGATGTATAAAAATGGCCACACAAAATTGCGTGGCCGTTTTTTATCCGAAGTTCAAAATAATATTAAGATGCTATAGTTTCCGCTTGCTTGTTTTCTATCAGGTCGCGATCAGGGATTGAAATATCTGTCAACTTTACTTTACCGCGTTCTTTTCTGATCACTCTGGAGAACAAAGAAATTTCCTTATCAAACAAAAAACGAAAAAAGAGTTTGGTCCAGGAAGTGTGGTAAGCAAGATTGTTATAAAAACTACCTGCATTCTTTCTTATCTGCGGTAGTCTATTCCAGGGTACAGAAGGAAAATCGTGGTGCTCATTATGATAACCAACGTTAAAGGCAACCGTGTTTAATACGCCATAGTAGCTGTGCGTTTCCTGCTCCTCACCACTGGTAAGATAATGTTCCTGTATCCACCTGGCCCCCAGGGGATGCAACCCTATTGAAAAAAAGAAACTAAACAGCAGAAACAAAATAGCTTTCGTTCCCCAGAACCAGCAAATCACGAAAATAAAAATAGCCTGTAGTGCAAAATTGGCTGCCACCCATTTGTCGAAAGGCTTGATCTCTTTTAACCGGTTGATCCGGAAAAGCTGGAAAATAGGATAGAACAACAACCACAGCACTTTGCCGATAAAATAGTTGTTTATCAATTTCGCTTCCCATTTATTAGGCAGGTCGGCATCCAGTTCATGTATGCCCTGGAAGGAGTGATGCTTGATATGATAGCGTTCAAACGAAATGGAACTCGGAAACAATTGCGGTAAATTGGCGATCATACCCGCCCAGCGGTTAGCAGAACGGTTTTTAAACAACAGGTGGTGCGCGCATTCATGTATCATGACAAACAGCGCATGGTCTGCAAATGCGCCCAGTAAATAAGCCGCGCCCACCACTATCCACCACGACTGATCTTTGACCAGCCAGGCCATCACTACCTGGAAGGCAACGATGCCCAGGATGGCAAAAATGGTCTTTGGATTCTTGCCTATTAACTGCCTCATTTCAGGGTGTTGCTGCAAAATTTGCTTTGTGCGCATACGGTGCGGCTCCTGCTTGCCTGAATGGGTAAAATCGGTTCTTCTCGCCATCGTGATAGAAGTGTTCTTTTGAAAAGGCATCAAGATACAGATATAAATTCATAAGATGATCCTATAAAAATAACTAATTGATAAGCAACGCTATATGGATTAAAATGGGGGGGGGAGTACCGAAACAGATACCGGCCCTTTCTTACTAATCCCTACAATGTTTGACTACGTAATGGTATTATCGTGCCGGATGATGCGCAGGCGGTAAAAATTCTTTCCTGCCACTGCATTCACATCCGACTTATTGTTACGCATGGGTTTTATGAAATGACTTGAAAAACAGATGATTATTTTCCGACCAATGAGTCAGAATCTTCGATGAAGGAAGCCATTTGAATGCGGCTTTTAACAAGAACGGTTTATAACGACGATGTAAATAATTAATGCAGGAATTGTTACCTTGTTTACCCGGGTTGATAAAATTAAATTAAGCTGAACCATGCATAGTGAAATACTCATCAGGTTTCTGTTAGCCGC
>Ga0068863_100007366_pt1 | contig 10770 bp, 8 predicted proteins | sample KBSSwiS62_FD_66596 | JGI IMG/M metagenome (GOLD analysis project Ga0068863, IMG submission 66596) | Switchgrass rhizosphere microbial communities from Kellogg Biological Station, Michigan, USA - KBS Switchgrass S6-2 | ecosystem: Host-associated > Plants > Roots > Rhizosphere > Soil ...
AGACCAATGATGGCCAGAACGACCAGGAGCTCAACCAGTGTGAACCCCCTTTCGTCCCGCAACGTGGTGGTCTGCATGGAAGGTCAGGCTTGGGCTTGGCTACCGCGGATGAAGCGGGACGCACCAGCAAGTGCCATCAGGCCCAGTACGAGGCATCCGATGGCCGAAGGTTCAGGCACGGTGACAACATTGAGGACGGCGACAGCATCGAGGTCGAAGCCGCCTGAATTGAAAGCCGTGGGATAAGGATCGTTGATGAGGTGGTTGGAGGAGCCGTACAGACCACCGAAGAGAGGGTTGCTCGCGTCATCAGTGGTGTAGGTCCCGGCACCGAGACCGGTATTGATATTGCCGATGACATCGGTGACGCGCACCTGGGTGATGTTGTTGATGTTCAGCAACAGGCTGACACCCGCGAGATCATCAAGGTTGAAAGGAGTGCCGTAACCGACGATTTCGGAACCGGCGAGATTGTACAGATTGGTGGGATCGAGGGTACCGAAGCTGGGGAGTTGCGAACTGGTCGAAGTGAGAGAAACGGAAGGAAAAGTGAAGAAATTAATGCCGTCGGAGCTGACGGCGACGGTGGCGAGCTCGAGAAAATAGGAATTGGGCACTCCGGTCTGAGGGAAGCCGTTTTCGAAGACGGCGAAATCGGCGCCGGCACCATTGGCGATGGGAGTGGCGAAGCTGAGGGTGATGGAACCGCCGTCGCCAAGGCTGACGACGTTGTTGGGATTGGCCTGCGTAGAGTCGGAAGCCCCCAAGGCGTTGGCAGAGGTACCAAAATTGGCCTTGGCTCCCGAGGGATTGGTGATGGCAACCGGCCCGGGAGTAAAATTGACGACGCCATTGGCCCATTCCTTGATGGCGCCGTCTCCCGCGGCAACGCCCGTGCTACCGGGCTGATCTGCGGCAGGCGAGAAGGGACCTGCGTGCGCAGGACTTATCGAAAAAAAAACAGTGGAAGCGGCCAGCGCAACGACGGGCACCAGGCGTTTCGTCCGGCGCAAGTGGAACCCAAGCAACGCGGTTACGCCCAGTACCAGAAGGAAGATCGTCGAGGGCTCTGGCACCCCTTGAATCTGGTAGATCTGCGTGTTGTCGGAAAGAAAGAGGTTGCCATTGTTGAGGCGCAATTCGCCGAGTGGACTCGAGAGGTCCTGCAAGGCAACCCCGGTGCTGTTCAGGACATAGTTACCGGTGGACGGATCGATGTCGAAGTAGGCGAGGTCGGATGCGACACCGAAGTCGGTCAGGGTGAGTAGCAGCCGGTTGCCGTCAATCAGCAGGGAGGTGCCGCCGCTGAAGGAGCCGTAGATCAGGGAATAATCGAGCCACTTTTGCGCATTGCCGCTGGCGCCGGTGCTGTTGGTGACGAGCGGGCTGGTCGAAGGGTTGAGGAGGGCGGCGTCGACCTGTGCGGCGGTCCATTTGTAGATGCTCAAGTCGCCGAAACCAGGGGCATAGTAGAGGTTGCCAGAGGCGTCAAAACTGATCGGGCCGGAGGAACCGGACTGCGTACCGAGGTCGGTGGCGGGGTCAGTGACGAGGTTCCCGCTGCCGTTGAGCGCACTATGGAAGATGTGGTTGGGGCCGAAACCGACGGCCCCCGTGAGGTACAGCGAGTTGTCCAGCCCTTTGAAGAGACCGAAATTGGTCGTGGTGGAGATCACCGAAGGGGAGGAACCCCCAGCCGTATTGTAATGATAGATATTCCCGTTGCCGTCGTTGAAATAGACGTAGTTACCGAGGGAAACAACACTCGCTCCGCCGAAAGTGCTCGGGGATGCCGCCGTCAACGTGGTCGGCGAGGAGGAGCCAAAGGGGACTTTGTAGAACCCGCCAAAGCTGTAGCTGAAATCGGAAACGACCGTGGTCTGGTAATAAAGATTGTTGGATGCATCGTAGTCGAAGCTGACGATGTCGTTTGCACCGGGATCGGTGTAGACACTCGTGGCGGTGAAGCCGGAACTGGTGACCACTTGGGCGTGGAGGGGGGCACTGACGAGGCCCAGGGTGAACGCGACGAGCGTCGCAGCGAGGCGGGGAGTGAGTTTCATGTTGTCCTTCTTTCCTTTTTGCGGCCGGCCAGGGTCGCGATTTTCTTGGAGCGGAAGAGCGAGGGCATAAAAAAACCTTCGCTCGTCCGCAGGGAGGAGGCGAAGGTCAGGCAGCGCAAGGCGCGAGAGGACTTCACTCCCATCCTGTCTTTGGCGAGACAGACGCCCGGACCACACGGCCCGGGACTTGATGAGCGCAAGAAAGCAGGTCTTCTGACTTCGGGGTCGTCCTACTCGCTCCGCCTTACCGTACACCTTTGTACAGTGGCTTCATGGAGCTTTCGTCGCCCGTTACAGCGGCGCTACCGCACAGGATTCTCACCTGTTTCCCTATTCTCCCCGGCTTTTGTCCGGGGCACTATCTTGCGAGTTGTTGGTTCCGACTAAACGGAACCGCTATCAAAGAACTGGGAAGGGAAATACGACTTTGGGGCGACGACGTCAAGCGGTTTGGTGCTGGGAAAGATTTCGCGCAACGACGCAACGGATGCAACGTTATGAGGGGGAGAGTTTTGGGTGGGATGAACAAAATTTACGGGATTGGGGGAGAAGGTGGACGATAGAGGGTTGCCCTCCCACCCTTTAGGGACTGGGCCAAGGCCAGTCGCCTTCCTTGGCTTCTTTCGAAAATAAGCCACCTTCGTCCTTTTGATTCCAGCCGATGGAGTAGAGCTGGTAACCGTCACCTTTACGCTGATAGTGGAGAGGCTGTTCGCTGAGGACTTCCTGATTGAGATGGGTAGGGAGATCGAGTAGGTCGTCGAGGTGTTCAGGGTACTGTCCGTGAGCGATGCGGTATTCTTCGAGGCGGCAGGCGAGACGCGCGAGACGACGGTATGTTTCGGCGCGGGCGATTCTTGGCCCCGTTGTCTCAAAAGCGAAGCGGTTCAATTGTGTGATTGGAGTATAAATCGAACGTGTCATTGATTGAGGTGTTTGATCATCGTAAGTATTGGTCAAAGTTCCCCGATCTAGATTGATGGCGTCTATCGCCTTCTGAGCAAGCTGACTGTAATGAACTCTATCCTGGTTCCACCAGCCGTTGGGACGGTATCGAAAGAGATCCCATATCGTTAGTTGACCCTCAAAATCCAGTTCTTGATAAAGTTGGTGATCATGTGACTCCAGCATCTTTATGAGTTGAAGTGTATTCGCCCAATCGAGTTGTCTGGATTGTTTGGCAAGCGCAAGCAGGTCGATTGCAGCCAAGGCAGATTCAATTTCGCGAAGCTGTCCATCTCCATGCTTGGCGACGCAACCCTTCCGAAAGAATGGTGTCGGCGGTGGATCGATCTGATATCAGGATAAGATAATTAACTAAAAAACAACCCCTGCTCAGAAGTTGATCGAGGCGAAGGGAAAAAAGATAATCTTTTTCAGCCAAGTCAGCTTGATTGTTCTCAAGGTGGGCCAGGGCCCTTAGCGGAAGACTCATAGCGATTAATTGAGTGCTTTGAACCCCGCATAATGCCGAGGGAGGGAGAAATGGCCTTTCGTAATTAATTGGCCAATAGGCGCGTGAATTACTCAGTGCGGTTTGGATTTCGACCCACTCCGAATCAAATTGGCTTAAGGCTTGCAAAACATCCTCTGCGGATGTGCCCACTTTGGGTGGTAAGTGCGCTTGTGGAATTGATCTATAAAATTTCTGCCAAGCGATTAGCTCTCCTGGCTCGTCTTTAATACCTTTGGGATATTTATTATAATCTTTGTTTCCCAAGTGAATATTCACTTTATCCAAACGCACAGGCTCAATCGTCTCTTGAGGAATTAATCCCACATAATGTATCTGCGGCCTCTGATAAACCTCCGCGAAGATGGGGACTTTGGAGAGATCGTCCTCAGGCTTGCCGGGAGGGACAAGTTGGCGGAGGTCGAGGGTTTCACCCTTGGCGGCGAGTTCGCGCTGGCAGGCAGCCCAGTCGCGGGCCCCGCGCCAGTCTTCCTCGGCGTAGAATGCAAGAAGCAATACGACGAGTGTGGCCAGGAGGATGGCGAGCCCGCGGAGGGCCTTACGGAAGAAGCGCTTCATCCCAAAACCAGCGTGCGCCGGTGAAGAGGATTGGCAAGGCGCATTTGAGGGATATCGATGGCCTCCCTGTCTTCAGGGAACACCCGACAATCAAACAGGAATAAAATGATAGTTGCGCTATTTGGTTCGGAGGAGGATGCGTGACACAAAAACGTTGCGAAAGTCGCGAGACCTTAACTTGGGAGGTAGCGGTGGGGAAAGTATTCTTGCCGGATGAGAACTATCACCGGCGCACTTCGATTACTTCTCCTCCCGGCCTTCTTCGTTGTTTCCATTCATTTGCAGGCCGATATCCCCATCCCTACCCTGCCTGATGAGCTTAAGCCGAAGGAAGTGACTGCGCAGGCAACTCCGTCCCCCTTCCCTTCGCCGCCGGTTGCTTCGATGTCCCCTGCCTCCTCGCTTTCGCGGCCAATGACGATCATCGTCTGTCTCGCCATCGTCGGTTTGGGACTGATCATGGGACTTGCCGTCCCCAAACGGCCTCCGGCCAAGGAACCGCCGCCCATGGTGCCGGCCCAAGTACCGCCAGTGCGGGAATTGGGCCATCAACCCAAGGACTTCTCCCCAGGCGCAAAACCGATCGTGAGCCGCGGCATTCAGCTTGTCCCCTCCCCCCGGCGGAATGAGACGGACCTCGGCAAGATCAAAAATTTGCTAGAGGAACTGGTGAGCCGCGAAAAAGAAAGCCGCTGAGAAACATCAACGCGGCGCGTTCATGTGATAAGGCAAGTGACGGCCCCAAAGAAACTTTGCGCTGAGACAAGGTGCGGAGCAATATGGGAGACTTCCTGATTTATGTATGCCACTCCCTTGCGGCTCCAGGCCCAGATTTTCAACCTGGGCGTGCAGACCAACCTGGTTTATCGCTGGAACTTCCTGATGCGGGTGGCGGTGAGCTTTGTGCCGCTGCTGGGATCGGTGTTTTTGTGGAAAGCGGCCTTCGCGGGGCACACGAGTTTCGCGGGCTACACCTTCGAGAGCATGGTGGCCTATTTCATCACGCTGATCATCCTCGACACGATGACGACCCCGAACGAGGACGATTTCCAGATCGCGGAAGACATCCGCGAGGGGCGGATCAATACGCTGCTGCTCAAGCCGATCGACTACCGGCTCTACCGGTTCCATCTCTACGCCGCGGCGCGGATCGTCCACACGGCGTTCGCCCTCATTCCCCTCGGCATTGCGATGATCTGGCTGGGGCATTTCTATCACGGCCTGCCGTGGCTGGAGAATTTGCCCTGGGCGTTGCTGGCGGCAGTCGGCGCGGGACTGATCCAGTTTCTGTTCTGCTTCACACTGGCGATGATCGCGTTCTGGATCCTCGATATCGGAAGCGTGACGTTCATTGTCTACTCGATCGAGTTCCTGCTCGGCGGACATATCTTCCCGATCGATGCCTTCCCGGCGTGGCTGCAGATCATTTGTCTGCACCTGCCGTTTGCGTACCAATACTATTTCCCGGCGGCGATTTTGATCGGACACGTGGACGGTCCAGCGATGGTGACCGGGTTCCTCTGGCAGGGAGCGTGGATTGGCTTTTTCTTCGTGTTGAGCGGTGTCCTTTGGAAGAAGGGGCTGGGACAGTACACGGCGGTGGGTGGGTGAGTAACTTGGGTGGCTTGGAAACCGTACTCTCAGCGGGTTGTGAATAAGCTGGGGACAAGAAAGAGCAAGTCCCTGCTTTTATCGGTGCGCGGATTGCTCAAAGATCACAGTCCCTCCTTTTTCCTCAACGACCATGATCATGCCCGCTTCCTCTTCCGCCAACCCCAAGTCCAAACGCCGCGTCTCTTCCACGAATGAAGCGTTATCGCCGATGACGCTTTATAGCGCTGAGGCGGAAAAAGCGGTGCTGGGCTGTATGATGGCCCAGCCAGGCGAGGTGATCGACGAGGCGACGGAGGCGCTGGTAAAGGAGGATTTTTTCGTCCCGGCGCACCAGGAAGTCTTCGCGGCCCTGCGGGAGATGTACAATTCGCAGCAGGCGATCGATGTCATGACGATCCACCAATGGCTGACCGACCGAAAGCTCGCTGAATCGGTCGGCAGCCCCGGTATCCTCGGGGAATTGCTGGTCGGGTTCGCGACCCACCTCAACGTCCGGTCCTACATTAAAATCGTCAAGGACAAGAGCCTGCTGCGCTGCCTGCAGATGGCGTGCTCGAACATCGTGCAGGACATCGCGGATATGCCCGACTCGGTCTCCACCGTGCTCGACCGGGCGGAAAGCGTGATCTTCCAGGTGACCCATATGGGGTTGACCAATTCGACCGTGTCGGCCCGCGAGGAAATCGACAAGGCCATCCAGTTGATCGAGGACTTTCAGCATCGCAAGGGACACCTGCACGGACTGCATACTGGATTCCACAAACTGGACGAGATGACTTCCGGCTGGAAAGCGGGCGAGATGATCGTTTTGGCGGCACGTCCCGGCATGGGCAAGACCGCGCTGGCCATGACGTTCGCGCAACGCGTGCTTAAGGAACGTTATGACGAGTCCATCGACGCCTATCGCAAGCCAGGCCATCCCGTCGGCGTCTTCAGCCTGGAAATGACAAATGAACAGTTGATGCTACGTCTCCTCGCTTCCCATGGTAGCGAAAGCCTCCAGCGCATCCGCCAGGGCGACTTGGATGAGCATTCCCTGCAAAAATTGCGGATGGTCGCCGCGGACATGAAGGAATGGCCGCTTTATCTGGACGATTCCTCCTTCCTCACGATCAATCAGCTTCGCGGCAAGGCGCGCCGGATGAAGGACCGGTTCGGCATCGAAATGCTCGTCATCGATTATTTGCAGCTCTTGCGCTCGGAATCGGAGCAGGCCAAGGACAACCGTCAGAACGAAGTCGCGGAAATTTCCCGCGGCATCAAGGCGCTGGCAAAAGAGTTGAGCATCCCGATCATCATCCTGGCGCAGCTCAATCGTAAGAGTGAGGAAGGCAAGCAGGAGCCCGCCCTGCACAATCTGCGCGAATCAGGCGCCATCGAGCAGGACGCCGATGTGGTCCTGCTCCTGCATCGGCCCGAGGCGGAAAAGGACGCTGATGGAAATGAGCGTCAGGCAGGCCCGGTGATCCCGTACTCATTAAACATCGCCAAGCAACGTAACGGTCCCACGGACAAGATCGACATTCTCTTTCACGCACCATACACGCGGTTTGATGACCCCGTGCGTCACGAGACGCGGACCTGATCTCAAATTGTATTACAAATATACTTTAGACCTCTAGTTCAATAGACTATCCCAAGCGACTCCCTTGATGAGATATTAAATATCATGAAACTTCTCCCTTGATTTTAAGGAAGAACTCGTTTTGGATGGAAGACCGTGTCTACCAAACGACCTTCTACCGCCCGATCCCGTTTAGTCAGTATACTGACCGAAGAAATTCTCCAGAACGGGAGTGAGGCTACTTTTCCCATCGCAAGCGAACATCAACTTTGTCGCCGCTTTGACATTAGCCGGGTGACGGTCCGGCTCGCGTTAAGTGACTTGGAAAACCGGGGGCTTATCTATCGCAAACACGGCAAAGGCACTTTTGCCCACGGACGAATGACCCGAGTCCACCGGAACATGGGAGTATTGATCAAATCGCCCGACGCAGCAGAACACCGTCCAATCGCCGAGATGGTGCGCGGTGTGCAGACCGTCATGGCCTCTGTACAGGCCGCAACCCTCCTTATCAGCACCTCGCCTGAACTATGGCGCCCGGAAAAGGTCAGTACGCTGGCTGGTGTTATCGTGGTCCCGCATGAGGTGACTGCCCGGGAGCTTGAAATCCTCAAGGACCGTAATCTGCACTACATTCTATTTGGGGAGTCGGAACTCCCCGGAGCCCACCTGTTCATGGGCCAGCGGGCCGCCGCGCATAAAATGACGGAGCAATTACTGGCTTTGGGCCATCGGCGGATTGCGTTGCTGAGCGGTTTTGATGAAAATCTGGATGCCCAGAAACGGAAGGGAATCCATGATGCGCTTCACGCGGCCGGAATCGATCTGACCCAAGTGCCGGAATTTTCAGCCCATGGACAGGAAGGCGGGGTCTTCCAAGCTGCGCAAGATGTGCTCAAATCGCTCCCCCGTCCAACGGCCGTCATCGCCTTTGACGACAGCCTTGCCTCGATGCTGAGTTTTCAGGCCCGGCGGCAGGAAGGTCTTTCGATACCAGGTGACCTGAGCATTGTCAGTTTTCATGACTGGCCCTACCTCAATTATATCGAGCCGTCGTTAACGACGGTCAGGTTCGAGTTCTTCGCGGCGGGCCAGCAGGCTGCTGAGGCCCTTAATCGGGCAGCCTTGACCGGACAACCGCCCTGCGACTTGAAGTTTGAGCCGACATATCGCGCCGGCCAGACGACGGGACCTGCACCAACAAAAGTCTAGATCGGCAATTCCCTTCTCCTGGTCAGAACTGCAGATAGGTAGACGTCTTCAGACCCTGTTCGTAAGACTCAAGCAGCCGCATTCCTTCATTGGGCTTGAGGACGTCCGCCTTGATCGCGCGGTCAATCTGTTCCTTCATGCCCCGTGCGAGCATGGTCGTATCGTACTGGACGTCGGCGAGAATTTCGCCAATGGTGCCGCCTGGAATGGTTTCTTCGATGTAGAAGCCGCTTTCCTCGTCGGCATCGAGGAAGATATGGGCTTCGTTGACGCGACCAAAGAGATTGTGGAGATCACCCATGATGTCCTGGTAGGCACCCGTAAGGAAGATGCCGAGGTAGTAGGGCTTTCCGTTCAGGGGATGGAGTGGGAGGGTCTTGCTGACCTCACCGTCGCTATCAATGAACTTGCTGATCTTACCATCCGAGTCACACGTGATATCGACGAGCGTGGAGATGTGTTCTGGTACCTCGTTAAGACGGTGGATGGGGACAATGGGGAAGAGTTGGCCAAGCGCCCAATGATCAAGCAGTGACTGAAAGACAGAGAAGTTGCAGAGAAACTGATCGCCTAGGGAGTTTTTCAGGTCGGCAATTTCCTCGGGGATGGTTTTGGCTCCGTTGAACTGCTCGACAACGTTTTCCGCGATTTCCCAGAAGAGGGTTTCGACCTGGGCCTTGGTGGCGAGATCAAGGAGACCAAGGTCGAAACGGGCCTGGGCATCGTCCTTGATTTGGACAGCGTCGTGGAACGTTTCGCGACGGTTCTTTTTGTTGAGTGAGGCGCGGAGATCGATGAGGGCGGCCACGGGCTTCGTCGGCTTTACGCCCTCCGGGACCTCGAACGGCTTGGCCTTGGTTTTTTCGATCACGCCGAAAATATCGACAATGAGGACAGAATGGTGAGCCACAATGGCGCGGCCGCTTTCGCTGATGAGAGTGGGGTGCGGGACTTTCTCCTCGTTGCAGACATCGGCGACGTTGTAGACGACGTCGCGGGCGTATTCGCCGAGGGTGTAGTTGACGCTGCTGTCGTAGGCGGAACGACTGCCGTCGTAGTCGACACCAAGGCCACCGCCGACATCGAGAAATTCGAGCGGAAAGCCAAGCTGCTTGAGCTTGGCGTAATAGCGGGCAGCTTCACGCACGGCGCGCTTGACCGTCTGGATGTCGGGAATTTGCGAACCGATGTGGAAATGCATCAGCTTGAGGCAATCCTCCATGCCATGGGCCTTGAGGAGTTCGGTCGCTTCCATGACTTCGCTGGTGGAGAGACCGAACTTGGCGTTCTCACCGCCGGAAGTAGCCCATTTGCCGGAGCTCTTGGCCAGAAGGCGGATGCGGACGCCGATGATGGGGCGGACGTTCAGTTGCTGGGAAACGTCGATGATCGCTTTCAGTTCCTCGACTTTTTCCACGACCATGATGATGGTCTTGCCGAGTTTGCGACCGAGGAGAGCCATCTGGATGTAGAGAGAATCCTTGTAGCCGTTGCAGATGAGGAGGCATTCGGGGTCGCGATGGAGCGCGAGGGCGGCAAAGAGTTCGGGCTTGCTGCCGACCTCGATGCCGAACTTGAAAGGCGCTCCTGCATCCATGATTTCCTCCACAACTTCGCGGAGCTGGTTGACCTTGATGGGGAAGACGCCGCGGTACTGTCCTTGATAACCGGCTTCGGCGATGGCGGAGCGGAAGGCTTGGTTCAGGACCTGGACGCGATGGCGGAGAAGATCCTGAAAACGGAGAAGCAGGGGGAAGGAAAGGCCTCGATCACGGGCTTCCTCCACGACGGACATCATGTCGAGCGCGGGGCCTTCGTCCTGAACGGGACGAACGGTCATGTTACCAGCGTCGTTGACGCCAAAGTAGCCGATGCCCCAGCGGGCGATGTTATAAGTGTGGAGAGCGCGGGCGACATCCCACGGTTCCGAAGCATTTGCCATTGGCTTTCTATAAATGGTGGACCGCCAATTGCAATAAGGACGCGCAATTATTTTGTGACAGACGAGTGACGGAGCAACAGGCAGGAAGTCAGTCCCTTGCCGTCCGTCAACGAGAGGCTCACGCTCCTCTCTTCTAAATTGCGCAATGACGCTGGCCGCGTTTTTCGAGGTAACGTTGGTGATATTCCTCGGCGCGGTAAAAATCGGGAGCGGCAACGATCTGCGTCACGATGGGTCGCTTGAACTTTCCAGCCTTCTCCAGCTTCGCCTTGAAGGCTTCCGCTTCGATTTTCTGCTGGGGGGTATAATAGAAAACAACCGAACGATACTGGGTACCGTGATC
>Ga0068863_100007367_pt1 | contig 10770 bp, 7 predicted proteins | sample KBSSwiS62_FD_66596 | JGI IMG/M metagenome (GOLD analysis project Ga0068863, IMG submission 66596) | Switchgrass rhizosphere microbial communities from Kellogg Biological Station, Michigan, USA - KBS Switchgrass S6-2 | ecosystem: Host-associated > Plants > Roots > Rhizosphere > Soil ...
CTCTCCGCGAAACGCGCCACATCCAGCCAATGCCGCGCCCAGCGCTCGCCGTAGCGCGGACTTTCGAGCAGGGCATCCACTACTTTCTCGTATGCGTTCGACGACTTGTCCTTGAGGAAAGCGTCGATCTGGTCCGGGGTCGGCGGGAGTCCGGTTACGTCGATATACACGCGCCGGAGCAGAGTGCGGCGATCCGCTTCAGGAGCGGGTTGCAGACCCTTCTCTTGCCATGCAGCAGCGAGCAGGATGTCGATGGGATTCTTGCTCCACGACGCCAGCGGCGCCTTCAACGCCGGCACAGCAGGCCGAACCGGTTTCTGGAACGCCCAATGGTCGCTCTTGACAGGAGCCTTGGCAACTTCGATAGGCGCGTCGTAGTGCGCACCCGCCCGGAGCCATGCGGTGACTTTCGCAATAGATTCGTCCGGCAGTTGCGGCTGATTCAGAGGCATCCCGGCGCCCTTGGCGGTATGACGTAACCGGCTGATGAGCACGCTCGATTCCGGATTTTCCAACGTGACTACCGGACCATGGTCGCCGCCTTCCAACAACTTTTCGCGAGACGTCAGGTCGAGACCGCTCGCCTTTCCCGCGCCGGAATGATGGCAGCTCACGCACTTCTGTTCCAGCAGTGGGCGAATGGCCATTGTGAATAGCGACTCGGAAGGCCACGGCGCGCCACCGTCGATCCACGACGCGAGGGTCTTCAACTCTTCAGGAGACAGCTTCTCGCCGGCGGGAGGCATGAAGGGCCGAACTTGTTGGCTGGCAAATTGATACACCAGGCTCTCGCGTGAGTTGCCTGCCACAAGCGCCGGACCGCGTTCCCCGCCACGTAATGCTGCTTCACGGGTGGTCAGGTCAAGCTTGCCTTGGGCTGCTTTGGCGTTATGGCAACCGGAACACCGCGATTTGAGAATCGCCTGGCCATCCGGAATATTTTCCGCACCAACCGCCAGCGGAACAAACATCAACGCAAGCGCCGCAAGCTGCATCGGGCGGCTCAAGCTCGAAAACTGGCCCATATTTAAGGTTCCCCGTTAAATGCTGCCTTGTCAAGAGCTTGTCCAGTTATGTGGACATGTTGAGCCGCGCCAGAAGGCATAGGGTCCACAATAGTGTAAATTGACCCCGCCCACCAAAACCTTCAGAGTTGCGCCGGAGTGGCAACTCATCGCCTTCCTGTGGTTCTGCTACGTGCTGAACCAGGCCGACCGGCAAGTGGTCTATACCTTGTTCCCGGCGCTTCAAAAGGCCTTCGGCTTCAGCAATGCGGTCCTCGGCCTGACGGGCGCGCTGTTTCTCTGGGTATTCGGCGTGTTCTCGCCGGTCGCGGGCATCCTGGGCGACAGGTTCTCGAAATCGACGCTCTTGCTGGCGAGCCTCACAATATGGAGCTTTCTCACGGTGCTGTCGGGTTTAGCGCCAAATGGGCAATTCCTGCTGGGATGCCGTGCGCTCCTGGGAATGTCCGAGGCATTTTTCACGCCCGCGGCTTATGCTCTCATCGCGGCGGCGCATGGACCGCGCACGCGTTCCCGGGCGATTGCCCTGTTCTGGACCAGTCAACTCGTCGGGGTCGCCACGGGCGGGTCTATCAGCGCGTGGATCGCCGAGAGGTTCGATTGGCGCGTTTCGTTCTGGCTGCTGGGAGGAATCGGAATGCTGTTCGCCATTCCGTTGAGCCGCTTCTTCCAGCGGATGCCCGATCATTTCACCAAGAGCGAGGGCGGCAACAAAGCTGACCTCACCAGCTTCCTGATTTTGCTCAAGACTCCTACGCTGCGGATTATCACGTGCGCCATCGCCGTCGCTACGTTCGGCCTGTTTCTCGTATACACCTGGCTGCCGACATTCCTGTTCGACAAGTTTCAGATCGGCCTGGCTCGGGCCGGCTTCGAGGCCAGCGTCTATCCGCAGCTAGGCACGGCGTTCGGCGTGTTAACAGGCGGGTGGCTTGCAGACCGGTACAATCCCCAGGTGAAGGCGTCGCGGTTTTGGGTTATCCTCATCGGCCTGTTAGGCGGAGCGCCCTGTATGTACCTGCTTGGCTCCTCCGCAGCGCTAACTGAAACGCGCCTTGCCGCGGTTGGGTTTGGCTTCTTCGCAGGTTTCGTGACGGGAAACCAGGCGCCGGCCACCTTTGATGTCGTGGCTCCGCGCTTGCGCGCTTCGTCAATCGGCGTTCTGAATCTGGCGTCGGCCCTGGTTTCGGGCTTCGCACCCCTGTTTGGTGGATTCGCTCGAAACACAATCGGCGTTGATCGTTTGATGGCCTTTACGGCTGTAATCTACCTGCTCACAGGATTACTATTGCTCTACGGAATTTTGCGGCATTTCGAAACGGACAGAATTCATGATTGACGACTTCTCCATGGCACTTTTCCGAGGAAGAAAGCCGTTTCTGGTCAGACAGATCGCGTGGTCGATGCTGGATTCCTGATATATCCTATCAGTTGAGCGATTCATGCCTCACGATCCCGACGAAATCGAAACGATAGCTGCGCCGATTTCGGCGATCACTCTACCACGGGCCCTGAAGGAGCGGTTCCCGCCTGGCACGCTGTTAGCCAGCCGGTATAGAATTGTCTCCCGGCTTGGCAAAGGCGGCATGGGCGAGGTCTTCCGCGCAGACGATCTCATCCTCGGCCAGCCGGTCGCGCTAAAGTTTCTTCCCGAGTCATCCAAGAGCAATGTGAATCTGCTCACCCGTTTCTACGACGAGGTTCGCATTGCGCGCCAGATTTCCCACAAGAACGTCTGCCGCGTTTACGACATCGGCGAGGTCGACGGCCAGCCTTATCTGTCGATGGAGTACATCGACGGTGAGGACCTCGCGAGTCTCCTACGCCGCATCGGCCGTCTTCCAGCAGACAAAGCCACGGAGTTTGCGAGGAATTTGTGCGCCGCGGTCGCCGCCGCGCATGCTCAGGGCGTCCTCCACCGTGATCTCAAACCCGCCAACATCATGATCGACTCCCGCGGCGAGCTTCGCGTGACCGATTTCGGCCTCGCCGCCATTGCGGAGCAGCTACAGGGAGACGAGATTCGCAACGGCACTCCTGCCTATATGGCGCCCGAACAACTGACCGGAACAGAAGTCTCGGCCCAGAGCGATCTCTACGCCGTAGGTTTGATCCTCTATGAAATGTTCACGGGAAAACTGCCGTTCCAGGCGGAAACCGTTGCCGAAATAACGCGCCTGCGGCAAGAGAGTCGCGCAACCAATCCGTCCACTCTCATCGGGGATTTGGACAAATCCGTCGAGCGAGCCATCCTTCGCTGTCTCGAACCCGATCCCAAGATGCGCCCCGTGTCGGCCCTTGCGCTGTCCGCAGCTCTTCCAGGCGGCGATCCGCTTGCCGCCGCCCTCGCCGACGGAGTGACGCCGTCTCCCGAAGTCGTCGCGGCGGCAGGACCCACAGAAGCGCTATCCCCGAAAGTTGCCATTCCGGCCCTGGCGGGAATCGCCGTGGGAATGATCGTGTTCTGCGTCGTGATTCCCCGCGTGCATTTAATGAACCTGATACCGATGGAGAGTCCCCCAGAGGTGCTGACGGCCAAGGCTCGCGATATCGTCAGAAGCCTTGGTTATACCGATCGCCCGGCCGATTGGACTTCGAACTTCTTCGCTGACTCCGGCAACGTCTCCTTCATGCAATCGAAGGGGCGCAACATGGAGGAGTGGGCGCGCATCTTCGCGCAACCTCCCTTCGCCATCGGCTATTGGTACCGTCAGGCCCCGACGCCGCTCGCCGCGGAACGGTTCTCCTCGAATGGCCGAGCCAGCGTTGGCGACCCTCCCGTTACGGTTCCCGGCATGCTTACCGTCGTCATGGACCTGGACGGCAGCCTGCGCCGTTTTGCCGCGGTTCCACCGGAGCGCGAAGCGCCTCCCGCCGGGTCGCCCGCGCCTCCGGATTGGGCTCCGCTCTTCTCGGCTGCCCGCTTAGATCCGGCGAAGTTCACGCCGGTCCCCCCGGAATGGTCGCCTGCGGCGGCCGCGGACAATCGAGCCGCGTGGACGGGTTTGTACAGGGATCGATCTGATCTTCTTGTGCGCGTCGAAGCCGCATCGTTCCATAACAGACCCGTTTACTTTCAGGTTTTGTGGCCGTGGATGCGCGCAAACCAGTCTGCGCCGCCTGTTCCTACGGGTTTCCAAAGGATTCGCAGCGTCGCAAATTATGCCATCGGAGCCATTGTCCTGATCGCCGCGCTTTGGATCGCACATTACAACTGGAAAGCCGGGCGTGGCGACCTCCGCGGCGCAGTTCGCGTGGGCATTTACTGCGCCGGCATGAGCCTGATCGCGTGGTTTTTTAATGCCCACCATGTGGCCTCGGATGCCGAACAGGGCCTGATTGAAAACGCCCTCGCCAAAGCCGCGTATCTCTGTCTCGAATACTGGCTCATCTATCTCGCCCTGGAGCCCTGGGTCAGGCGTTACTGGCCTCAAACGATGATCACCTGGTCGCGCTTGCTCGCCGGCAAATGGCGGGATACCCTTGTGGGCCGCGATCTGCTCTTCGGAACCTTGCTTGGTATCGCCTACGCCTTGCTTATCGCGATCTACGAGTACGCCAATCTTCGGGCCGGCGCTCCGATTTTGGGCGAATTTGGACTTGCTCAGCTCAACGGTTTCCGCGCCTTCGCCGGCGCCATTGCCGGGCTGCTATTTACCGAGGTCGGCGGCTCGCTCGTGTTCTTACTGACGCTCTTCTTTGTGCGCGTGGTCTTGAAAAAGCAGTGGCTGGTCGCGGGGGTTTGGGTGATTGGTTGGGTCGCCGTGCGGTTCATGCGGGCCAACTTCCTTGACTCGGGTGTGCTGAAGATCACTACCGGCGTATTCTGGCTGCTGCTGTTCACCATTCTCGTATTCATCATGCTACGTCTGGGCTTCTTCGCCCTTGTCGTCGCCGTTTTTGTGCTTGACTCCATGATCTCGACGTTTCTTACCACTGACTTCTCGGCCTGGTATGGCCAGAGTTCGCTCGCCGTCGTGATCTTGATCAGCGCGATGGCACTCTGGGGTTTTCGCCTCTCGCTTGGCGCACGGCCCCTCTTCAGCCCTACCGCGCTTGAGAAGACATAGAGGCATGAGACGAGGTTGTTTGGGGCCGGCTTCATTCGCCCGTCAATATGATCTGCTCGAGCGGGACACACTCACTCTTGCTGGGAATCGGTGATGAAATGATCAAGTTTCTGCTATTTTTCGCTGCTTTATCGGCCTCCGCGCAGCAAATGCGCGTGGACCTTGCCGAAAAACTCGGCCCGCTTCAGATCGACCGCATGGCCTTAGGTCAAGGCGGTCTTTCCGAGCAGCCAATGTGGGACGACCGCCTCAACGAAGTCCGCATGCTGCACCCGCGGATGATTCGGCTGTTCATCCAGGAATATTTCGACTTAATGCCGGCGCCGGGGAAGTATCACTGGGACACTCTGGACGCCTCCGTCGACCTGATCCGAAAAACCGGCGCAACGCCGTTGATGAATATCGATTTCAAGCCCAAAGTTCTCTATCCGGTGATCGACGAGAAGATCGTCGATCCGACGAGTTACCAGCAATGGGAACAGTTGATCTACGAGATGGTGCGGCACTACAAGGAACGCGGATCGGGTATTCAATATTGGGAGGTCGCAAATGAACCGGATATCGGCGAGAACGGCGGCTGCCCATATCTCTTCACACCCGAAAATTACACGCGTTACTATCAACACACCGTGGCCGCCATCCGCCGCGCCGACCGCACTGCGAAAGTGGGAGGGCCGGCTTTGGCCAACTCACGGTCGCCGATTCTTCCAGCGCTCCTGGCTTTTGCGGAAAAGAGCAATGTGCCGCTCGATTTTGTTTCCTGGCACATCTATAACAGCGATCCAAAGAGGGTACGCGCAACAATCGACTACGTTCACGAACTGCTGAAGAAGTATCCCTCGTTGCACCCGGAGACCATTTTGAACGAGTGGAACATGGCGCTGCGCGACCCGCCTCAAGACCCGCAGTTTCAACCCTGCTACATCGTGGAGACGGTGTATCAAATGAAAGAGGGCGGCTTGGACTATTCGTCTTACTACCATATCCGCGATTACCAGATTGACTTCGATACCTTCGCGCGTTTCATGTCTCCGCGGGGCGTAGCGTTGATGGCGCGGTGGTGGAACCGAAGCACCCAATGGGACGGATTGTTCGATTACAGCGGAAAGATCAGGCCGTCCTACTATGCGTTCAAGCTGCTTTCACGGCTCACCGGTGACAGGCTCAAGTTAGAGTCCGCCAGCGAGACCGTCCACGGCCTGGCAACCTACGATGCGAAGCTGCTGATCTTCACCGTGCTTGTCTGGAACTTCTCCAAGGAACCTGCGAGAGTCCAAATGACCCTCGATCACGTGCCGCAACAGATGGTCCTGCGCGAGGTAACCCTGGATGCCGCAGCCGCAAGCGACGACGACAACTCCCGGCTTAGACCAACGCCCTCGCAGACCATTTCAGCCGGAACTCAAAATGTAGAACTCGATCTCGCGCCTTACGGAATCGCCTCCTTCTCGCTAGAGAATCGAAATTAGACAAAAGTCAGCCGGGATAGGCGCTGCCGCGCACAACCCGGATTCGATGATCGGTGAATTGGAAGTGGCCGCCGGGGAAATCGACCTTCGGCATGTGGCAACTTACGCAATCCTTTTGCCCGACCTTGCAGACTTTGGCGGCTGGTGCAACGTGACAACTTTGGCATTTCACGTCATAGGAGGCGGTATTCCTCACAAGATTCTCATGCGGATTGTGGCACCCCACACAACTGATACGCTTGTCGAGGATCGACGCGTTGTAACATTTGCTCGTCGCTAACCGGTACGGCTGAAGCCGAACATTGTTGATGTCACGCGGTCCGTTGGACTGAACGTCCTGCCAGGTCCTGTGGCAGGCTCCGCAGAAGTCGGAGAGGTCTTCGTTGTTGAGTTCCGAAAGCTTCGCCGGCAGGCGCGCCGCCGTGCTGGATGCGTGCTGTTCAGCGCCTCCATGACAGCGCTCGCACAGAACGCCGGGCGAGGCTGCGGTTGTATGGCAGCCGAAACATCGGGCCGACTCGAGCTTATCCACCCGGCGGCCCGCCGCAAGCTCCAAGTCGAACTGCGCCGGATTCCGGTGGCCGATGGTGAGGTCTAAACCATTCACAGCGGAGTAGAAGCTGACCTGGCTCTCATACAGTGCCCCGCGATATTCATAAAGGTAAGTCTGCCCCATGGAACCGACACCGAAGGCCCACGTGAGAGGCGCCGAGAGTGTTTTCCCTCCTCCCGTCACCGTATACATCAACCGGCTACCATCCCGGGAAATGACATAGGTATAGCCGCCGATGGACACCCGCATCGTTGGGTGTTTCGCCAGAATCTCAGAGTCAGCCGCGCGAGAAGCCGCGTGTGCCATCGCCGTCAACGGTTGGGTCTTGGACTCCGAAGGGTGGCATCTGGCGCACGCGACATTTTGCGCGAACGCATCGCCGCCACAAAGTGCAGCCAGCGTCAAAACTGCCAATCTCGTCGTCAAGGCATCAGTGTACTATCGTGATCGTATGTTGTCTTCGGAACAGGTGGATCAATTTCACCGGGATGGATACTGTTTGTCTTCGGGGATCTTGCCGGACAGCGAGATCAAGGCGCTCCTCGCGGATCTGGAATCCGTTTGCGCCGGAGCAACGCTAGCAAACCATGATTCCACCCGCATGGAGATGGAACCGAATCAAGGGCCGGACGGCACGAGCCTGCGGCGGCTTTATGAACCCTGCACGCACTATCCCCGATTTCGCGCTTTTTCAGAATCCAGAGAGTTGTTGGACTGCCTGGCGCAATTGCTTGGTGAGAATCTGCTATTCCACTACAGCAAACTGAACATGAAGCCGCCGGCAATCGGTTCCGCGGTGGAATGGCATCAGGACCTTGCGTATTATCCGCTCACCAACACCGATTCGCTGGCGGTTTTGGTTTATCTCGATGATGCAGATCGTCGGAACGGTAGCTTGCAAGTCATCCCCGGCGTACATCACAACGGCATTCTGGACCACACGCTTCATGGATATTTCCGGGGACAGATCACGCAGCGGGTCGATGAGTCCCGCGCAGTCTCAATCGAAGGCAGCGCGGGAGCGGTCATATTCCTGCACGGCATGACGCCTCACGCTTCGGCGCCGAATACATCGCAGCGCTCTCGCCGGACTCTCATTATGGGCTACCGGGCCGCGGATGCATTCCCCATCTACGTGGGAGAGACCACGGCGAATGCCGAGCGATACGTTCGCCTGGTCCGCGGCGGACGATGCTCCCGAGCCCGGCTTGCGGGAACGGAGGTCCCAGTCCCTAGATATGAGACCGTGCCGAAGTCACTCTATGAATTGCAGCAGCGGTTTCGCGAACAGCAGGTTTAAGGCTTCTTGTTTGCACGCCGTTGAACTTCTATTAGCATTTCAGCTACGGGCATGGAAGGATCAAGATCGCGAGGCTTCTTCCCCACCCCGTCGATGACCTCCGTCGTATTCCACTTCGAATAGAGCAGCGGAGGAAGCGCCGCATCCACTTTTTCGTAAAGTCTGCTCGGTATTGGAGTCCATTCGGTCGTTCTGGGCCTGTTCGCCAGCCAGTAGTAGAGGTGCAACGTGCGCCTTTGCCGTGAGTGCGGCTTGAGCTTCCCGCTGTGGATACAACGCCCATGAAATAGGATCGCTGTTCCAGCCCGTCCAATAACATCGACCACATCAACGGCCTTAACGTCCTCGGGTCTCATGTCGACGAGCCGGTTGTGTGTCTCAGGAACAATACTGAAACAGTGATCGTCTTCGGAGACATCGGTGAGGTAATAAATCACCGAGACATATTGGATCTCCTTGCGGCGGTTGTAGTCCCGGATCATGTCGCGATGAAAGCCCTTGACGTCACTGGACTTAACGGTAGGCTCGCGGATGACCACAGTGAATTCCTCGAAAGCAATCTCTTCCCCGAAGAACCTGCGCAGCGGTCCGAGCGTAGCGGGATTCTCAATGGTGAAGTCCAACTCGCCTGTGCGGGAGAGAAGATCCACGCATTGGACAAGAGTCTCATCGAACCTTGCCCAGTCTTGAGAATTGGATCGAAGGTCTTCATCAAGGACGCGGTTTGCCAGGGCGATCTGGGCTGGCTTAAGTGCGTCGGCGATGACCGCAAACCCCTGCTGCTCGATTTGGCGGCAAATCTCGTCCTGCCCCGAGATGACGGCGGATTCCTCCATGAGTGGACTCTAACAAAACTTGCCCACCATTTCACGGCGCCACTTGCCGCGTCCTCCACACCGTACGGAAACCCGAAGGCAAATCCAGTTTGCTTCCGCTAAGAAAGAACGTCGCCAGGCAACTGATGTTGGGCGGTTGCTGCAATCCCTGCCTGATGTGCCGTTGAACTCGCGCAAGAAGCAGGACACGTGGCGGCAGATTTTGAGCAATTGCCGGGTGGGCTAGAATCAAGCCAGCAGCAAATGTAAACATGAGCCGCTTCACTGGGTATTTCCTCACAACGTATCTTACGCCCTGCTCCTTTCGGAGAAGACTATGAACAAACCCAAACTCCATGGCCGCGTAGCGTTGATAACGGGCGCGAGCCGCGGTATCGGTAGAGCCATCGCGAGAGGCTATGCACAGGAAGGCGCCGTCATTGCCATCACAGCAAGGACGGAAGAAGACCTGCATTCCTTAGTCGAAGAGGTGCAAGCGAGCGGTGGCAAAGCGCTCGCGATACGCGCGGACTTGGGTGACGGCGCAACCCCTGCGCAAATCGTCCAGCAGGTACTGGATGCTTTCGGCGCAATCGACATCCTGGTCAACAATGCGGGGATTGGAAGCAGTTCCAGCCCGAGGCCTGTCGTCGACTTTGACGATGAATTCTGGAACAAGACGCTGACCTTGAACCTGACAGCCCCCTACAAGCTATCGAAGGCTGTGCTTCCGCACATGCTCCAGAAGAAGTGGGGCCGGATTATCAACATCGCCTCCATCAACGGCAAATTACCCGCAATTCACGGAGCAGCTTACACTGCTTCAAAACATGGCCTGCTCGGTCTCACGCGGACGCTTGCAGTTGAGGTCGCGCGTGAAGGGATTACCGTGAACGCCATCTGCCCGGGTCCAGTGCGAACGGAGATGAATGAACGCCGGGTGGAATACGACGCAAAACGGCTCGGCCTGTCGAAGGATGAGCTGGAAAGCCGCCTTACTCCCATCGGACGCCGCTTGGAACCCGAGGAGATCGTCCCGATGGCTCTGCTACTGGCTTTAGATGAATCGGCAGCGATCACGGGGCAGGCTTTTAACGTCTGCGGCGGAATGGCTACTTAGCTTTTTCCAACGCCGCGGCCTTATCCAGCGCTGCCCGCGCACCCGCGGCATCACCCTTATCGCGAAGGGTCATTCCAAGAGCAAACTGCGCCTGCGGGCTGTCAGGCGCCAATTCAGCGGCGCGGCGGAAAGCTTTCAAGGCGTCGTCGATACGATTCAGATTTCGCAGCGCAAGCCCGAGATTGAACACCGCTTCCAGATACCCGGGATCCAGTTCGGCGGCAAGCTGCAAGTGCCCGGCCGCATCTTCGAACTTCTGATCCTTGGCCAGCATAGAGCCTAAGTTATTGTGCGCCTCAGCAAGCCACGGATCGAGTTCGAGAGCTTTCTCAAATTCGGCCCTCGCCGCCGGCTCCTGCCCCTCCTGTAGATAGACCGACCCGAGGTTGAGATGAGCGCGCGCATTCCCCGGCTCCAG